>Ga0315282_10000570_pt1 | contig 72509 bp, 71 predicted proteins | sample YL17G07_20_MG_FD_203693 | JGI IMG/M metagenome (GOLD analysis project Ga0315282, IMG submission 203693) | Sediment microbial communities from Yellowstone Lake, YNP, Wyoming, USA - YL17G07_20 | ecosystem: Environmental > Aquatic > Freshwater > Lake > Sediment | place: USA: Wyoming | collected... | reverse complement strand
TGAGGTCATATTTAACAAGGTGAAGGTCCCCCCCGAGAACATCCTGGGGAAGGCGGGTGAAGGCTGGGGCATAGTCAGGGATATAGAGGAATGGGGTGCCTTAGCCCACTGCGGCTACGAGGTGGGCAGCCTAGAGCGAGTCCTGGAGATGACCGTCAGCTATGCCAACGAAAGGATACAGTTTGATAGACCAATCGGCAGCTTCCAGGTTATCCAGCATAAGTGCGCCGATATGGTTATGGATATTGACGGGGCGAGGCTCCTGACCTACCAGGCGGCATGGAAGGCGAGCCAGGGACTTGAAGCTTCCCGGGAGATTTCCATGGCAAAAGCCTGGACCGGCGAGGCTTCAAGAAGGGTCTGCCTCAGCAGCCACCAGATTCACGCCGCAATAGGGCTATTCAAGGACTACGACCTGGAGCTTTACTTCCGCAGGGCAAAGGCGGCGGAGCTCGCCTTTGGCGAGGGCGATTTCCACCGCGAGCGTGTCGCTCAAGAACTCAGGCTCTAGCTCCGCTTACTTCTCCCGCTCAATTATCGTCGTCGCCCCCTGCCCGAAGCCGCCGCAGAGCGTGGCGCCACCATACCGGGCATTCTTTTCGGCTAAAATGCGGGCTAAGGTGCCGGTGAGCCTTATCCCCGAGCTAGCCAGCGGATGCCCTATCGCCGTGGCACCACCTTTTATGTTCACCTTATTGGGGTCAAGACCCAATTTCGCTATGGCATACAGCGCCACTATGGTAAAAGCCTCGTTAATCTCCCAGAAATCAATGTCCTTGGCCTTCAATCCAGCCATCTTCAGCGCTTTCTGAGTGGCAGGGACAGGACCCTTGCCCATAACGCTGGGCTCAACGCCAGCCCAGCCCATAGACACGATTCTCGCCATGGGCTTGAGCCGGTATTCCTTCGCCTTCTTCCGGGACATCAGCAGTATCGCCGTGGCGCCGGCATTCAGGGGCGAGGAGTTCCCCGGGGTGATAACCCCGTCGGGCTTAAAGGACGGATTCAGGGCTGCCGTAGCTTCAAGATTCGCCCCCTTCCTTACGGACTGGTCGGAGTCGATGACCTTCTTGGTGCCGTCGGCAAGCGTTACCTCCACGGGCATAAGCTCGTCCTTGAAATACCCTTCGTCCATGGCTTTTTCAGCCAGGTTATGGCTCCGGACGCCCCACTTATCCAGGTCTACCCTGGTTATTTTCAACTCATCCTTGCATTCACTAAACAGCTTTTCCGCGGTAAGCCCCATACTTATCGCCGTGGGAAGGTCATAAGGCAAGGAGTACTCATCCCGCATCAGCGTCGGGGTGAACCCGATGTGGGGATTTACCGTGGGGTCCATGCCGAGATGAGTCATATGCTCAATACCACAGGCAATAGTAACATCGGAGTAACCGAGCATAATCTCCATCGCTGCGGTGTGCAGGGCAAACATACCCCCACAGCAGACGCGGTCTATCCCCGCCGAAGGGACACTTACAGGCATCTCCGCCAGTATCGGCACCACCTTTCCCCCCATAAGAGTCTGCTCTCCCATCTGCATGGTGCATCCGGTGAGCACGTCCCCGACATCGGCGGGATTGACCTTTTTTCTCGCCAGCATCGTCTTAATCAACCTTGCGGCGAGGTCAACCATGCGCTCGCTGTTGAACACATCCCTCTCCGGCTCGGTGGGTCTCGACCTTGAATACGGCGTCCTCAGGTAATCGACTATTACGACATCCTCCATTTTTTGTAAACCTCCTTATCTAAAATCGGGGTGAGTGGATTTGAACCACCGACCTCATGGTCCCAAACCATGCGCGCTAAGCCGCTGCGCCACACCCCGCAAATTCCACAATATAGTCCAACAACCAACCAAGGTCAAGTTCACTTCCGGCAGTTAAGGCAAACATCAAAGAAGCCCTGAGGCAGATTTACCTTTTTCCGGATATATTCCAGCTGGGCTTCAGGAGCCCAGTAGCTACCGCAGACCTTGCATTTCTTCAACTTAAATTCCGTCTTCCAGTTGCGGGCATAGACTACCCTGATGCCGTCTTTGTCCTCCATCTTTATCGCCCCCGTGGGACAGATATAGGCGCAGGAACCGCAGCCAATGCACGCCGCCGAGGGCTCCCTGAAAGGCGTGGCTAGCTCCCGCTTCACCCCGCGGTTGACCAGGCTGATGGCGCTTCTCTCTACAATCTGCTCGCAAGCCCGGGCGCATAGCCCGCAAAGAATACAGTCCTCGTTCTCTAAATATTCAGTCTTAAACGGCGGCTGCTCAACGCCCATCTCTGAAGCCAGCTTCCTTACCACCTCATTCTCAGAGCACCGCGCCAGGAGCAGCTCCATTATCACCCTGCGGTTATCCTTGACCCGGGGCGAAGCGGTAACAACCTTGAGCCCCTCCTCCACGGGGTAAAGGCAGGAAGCGACCAGCCGGGAGCGACTTCCATGGAAGACCTCCACCACACAGAGCCGGCAGGCGCCGTAGGGGGCGAGGCTTTCATGGTAACAAAGGGTGGGAATATAGATGCCGCTCTCCCTGGCTACCTCCAGGACCGTCTGCCCCTTCTTCGCCTTCAGCTCCCGTCCATCAATATCTATCGTTATCATCTTGGCTTCACCCCTACTGCTTCCAGATTACAGACATCCTTGCAGATGCCGCACTTAATACATTTTTCCTGGTCCAGGACCACCGGCTTCTTCTTACCCTTAAAGGTGATTGCCTCCACAGGGCAGGCTTTTTCACAAAGCCGGCACCCGACGCATTTCTCATCTATTATGTAATACTGGAGCAAGGCTTTGCAGACACCGGCAGGGCATCTCTTTTCCCTGATGTGCGCCTCGTATTCGTCTCTAAAATAACGGAGCGTGGTGAGCACCGGGTTAGCCGCAGTCATGCCCAGAGCGCACAGCGAAGCGTCTCCCAGGACAGCAGAGATACGCTCCAGGAGCTCAATATCCCTTTCCTCGCCTTTCCCTTCGGTAATATCGTTTAGAATCTGCCGCATTCTCTTTATGCCTTCCCTGCAGGGGACGCACTTGCCGCAGGATTCCTCCTCCAGAAAACTGAGGAAATACCTGGCGGTATCCACCATACAGGTATCCTCGTCCATGACAATCATGCCGCCTGAGCCCATCATTGAGCCGGCTTTGGTGAGCTCATCAAAGTCCACCGGCATATCCAGCATGCTCTCGGGGATAACGCCGCCTGAAGGTCCCCCGGTCTGCACCCCTTTAAACTTCTTGCCGTTCTTTATGCCGCCGCCGATGCCGTAAATGACCTCCCTGAGCGTCATTCCCATCGGCACCTCCGCCAAGCCGGAATTGTTTACCTTGCCCACCAGCGAGAAAATCTTGGTTCCTTTGCTTCCCTCGGTGCCTACAGCTCTGAACCAGTCGGCGCCGTTATTAATTATCAGAGGCACATTCGCCAGAGTCTCCACGTTGTTTAAGTTGCTGGGCTTGTCCCACAGCCCTTTTTCCACGGTATGGATATACTTGGCTCTCGGCTCGCCGACCTTTCCCTCCAGCGAGGCCATCAAGGCGCTTGATTCGCCGCAGACAAAGGCGCCTCCACCCCGGTTAATGGTTATCTTGAAATCAAAACCCGAGCCGAGAATATTCCTGCCCAGCAAGCCCATCTGCTCCGCCTGTTTTATCGCTATGCCGGCATTTTTCACCGCTAAAGGATATTCGTTACGCACATAAATATAGCCCTGGTGAGAACCGACGGCGTAGGCACAGATGATTAACCCCTCTAGAACGCTATGAGGATTGCCCTCCAAGAGGCTCCGGTTAGCATAAACGCCAGGGTCACCTTCGTCACAGTTAGCGATAACATACTTCGGCTCCCCCGGGGCGTTACGGCAGGACTCCCACTTCCGCCCCGCAGGGAACCCCGCCCCGCCACGCCCCCTCAGCCCCGACTTCTTAATTTCCTCAATCACCTGCTGGGGAGATTTATCAAAAAGGACTTTAGCCAGGGCGGAATAGCCACCCAGGGCGATATAATCCTCAATATTATCGGGGGAGATTTTGCCATTGTTACCGAAGACAATCCTCCTCTGCCGCTGGTAGAAAGGCACCTCCGAGGGATGCACATATTTCTTCCCCGTAGCCGGGTCAACATAGAGCAGCCGGTCGATGACGCTGCCCTTTATAACGGTCTCGTCCACAATTTGAGGCACATCATCCGCTTTTACCTGATGGTAAAAGATGTCGCCGGGCTGAATGACCACAACCGGTCCTTGCTCACAAAAGCCATGACAGCCGCTTGCTTTTATGTCAACTTTGTCCGCCAGCCCCCGCTTCCCTATCTCCTCCCGGAACGCCGCGGTAACCGCCACGCAGCCGCTGGCATGGCATCCCGTGCCATTGCAGGCCATAATAAGCGGCTTCTCCATTTCCCTCTTCGCCGCTATTTCCTTCTTAAGCTTCTCCAGGTCCTGCTTGGATTTCAACTTCGCTACCATTATTTCCCGCCGCTTTAAAATTTCGCCAGCAAAGAATTAACTTTACCGGCGTTCATCTGTCCGAAATACTCGCCATCAACATTCACCACCGGCCCCAGGGCACAGCACCCCATACAATTCACCGTTTCCAGGGTGAACCGGGCATCAGCGGTGGTATCCCCGGGGCTAACAGCCAAGCTCCGCTCCATCTGCTCCAGCACCTTGGAAGCGCCCCGGACATGGCAGGCAGTCCCCAGGCAGACATTAATCAGGTGCTTGCCCCGCGGTTTAAGGCTAAAAGCCCTGAAGAAAGTGGCTACGCTGTATACCTGGCTCAAGGGAATGCCCATGGCAGCGCTTACCTGGACTAAAGCTTCCTTGGGCAGATAGTATAATTCCGCCTGGATATCCTGGAGGATGGAAATCAGCTGCCCCGTGTCGGCTCCGTATTTATCAATAGCAAGAGCAACCTTCTTATTCATGGGCGGCCTTCTCCCTGAGGGCGTCATACTCCGCAGTTACCCTCTGCTGTATTTTATCTATCAGCTCTGCGGTAAGGTGTCGGAACCTCCCCTGGGGCTTCAGGTAGTCCTCCACCGGACGCAGCTTCGGCGGGTCGTAGCTCAAGGTATATTTGCCCTTTTCCACCTCATAAAGGGGGAAAACGCCGCTCTCCACCGCTAACCGGCCCACTCTTATGGTCATATTGGTGGGGATTCGCCAGCCTGTGGGACAGACCGAGAGGATATGAACATAGGTGGGACCCTCAATCTCCGCCGCTTTCTTCACCTTGGTTATGAGGTCAAGGGGATAGCTGGGAGAAGCGGTAGCTACATAGGGGATGCCGTGAGCCACGGCGATTGCGGGCATATTTTTCTTCCAGGTAAGCTGCCCCATGCCGACCTTGCCTGCCGGCTGAGTGGTAGTGGAAGCGCCGAAAGGAGTGGCGCTGGACCTCTGAATGCCGGTGTTCATATAAGCCTCGTTATCCAGGCAGACATAGAGGAAGTCGTGTCCCCTCTCAAAGGCGCCGGATATGGCTCCGAGACCGATGTCAAACGTCGCCCCATCGCCGCCCATAGCCACCACCTTGGCTTGGGGCAAAGAAGCCCCCTTACGCCTCAAGGCTTTCAACGCCGCCTCTATTCCTGAAGCTACTATGGCGGAATTTTCAAACAGGGTATGAATCCAGGGGACCTCCCAGGCGGTATGGGGGAACTGCGTGGAGATAACCTCCATACAGCCGGTGGACATAGAGATAATCACATTTCGGCCCAAGGCTTTCATCACCAGGCTTACCGCCAGAGACTCGCCGCATCCTGCGCAAGCACGGTGCCCCGGGGCAAAGCCCCGCCTCCGGGTTACCAGTCGCGGCGCATATACACCTAGAGTTTCCATCTATCTCACCCCGAACATCTCAAAATCGTCAAACTGCCCCTTTGCCGCCTTGTCCATCCCCCGGTGTATCATATCCTGGAAACCTTTAACCGGGATGTCCCTGCCACCCAGCCCGCCGACGAAGCCGATGACCTGCGGCTTCTTTTCCAAATGGCTCAGGGCAGCCTTTATCTCGGCGCAGACCGGCCCCGGCCCGCCGAAGGAGATAGCGCGGTCAAGGACGATGAGCAGCTTTGCCCCACCCACCGCCTGGCGGAGTTCCCCAAAGGGAAACGGTCGCCACAGGCGCAGCCGTACTCCCCCCACCTTTTCCCCCTTCCCCCTCAATAAATCGATAGCTTCCATAGCTATTTCGCTGAAGCTTCCCATAGTCAGGAGCAGGACATCAGCATCCTCCGCCCGAAAAGTCTCCACCGGCGAGTAATTACGCCCGAAGAGCTTCCCGAATTCCTGCCAGGCTTTCAAGACCACCTCGCGGGAATTCCTCAGAGCTTCGTCCTGCATCTTCTTGGTCTCGGCATAAACGTCGGGCGCAGCCAAATCGCCCATAGTCACCGGCTTATCGGGATTGAGGGTATAAAGAGGGTGAAACGGGGGAAGGAACTTTTTCACCTCGTCAGCCTCGGGGAGCAAAACGGCCTCAATGACATGGGAGAGGTGAAAGCCGTCGATGTGAACCATCGTAGGCAGTAAGGCTGCCGGGTCCTCGGCAATACGGAAGGCACAGAGGGTCAGGTCAAATGCCTGCTGGGCATTCTCGGCGAAGAGCTGAATCCAGCCGGTATCCCTGACCGCCATGACATCGGAGTGGTCCCCCCAGATGTTCAGCGGCGCTGACAGGGCACGGTTGCACACCGACATCACTATGGGCAGCCTCATCGCTGAAGCCACATACAATACCTCGTGCATCAGCTCCAGACCCTGCCCTGCGGTGGCGGTGAAGGTCCGGGCGCCTACCGCCGAGGCACCGAGACAGCCGCTCATCGCCGAGTGCTCCGATTCAACAGGGATGTAATTGGCATCCACCTCGCCATCGGCAACCATCTGCGCCAGGCGCTCAACAATATGAGTTTGAGGGGTAATAGGATAAGCCGAGATAACATCGACATTAGCCATCTTGACCGCTTCAGCGATGGCAATGGAAGACTCAAGCCCTACCCTTTTCATCCTTTCGCCTCTTCAACCATGGTGATTGCCCCTGTCGGGCATTCCCGAGCACAAATACCGCACCCTTTACAGTAATAAAGGTCAGCCTCAAAATAGCCCTCTTCATTCTGCCTGATACAGTCCTCAGGGCAGAAAAGGGAGCAGATGCCGCACTTGATGCAGAGGTCATGATTGGACACCGGGCGCTCAGCCCGCCAGTCGCCGGTGCAATAGCTCCGGGAGTTCCCCGGCTCGGTTATCACAAACCCCGGGGCGAAATCCCGCCACGAGGGCAGCGATTCCGCTACATGCGCCTTCTCGGCCTTCCTGGAAACAGGAGAGGGCCCGGCGACGGAGGTCTCTTCATACGCCCTCTGACAAGCCTCGATATTCCTCTGCGCCATCTTCCCGAAGCGCTCTTCCATTAACTCCGTTAAAGAGTCCAGCTTGATTATGTCGCTTGCCTTTATTAAAGCTCCCAGCATGGTGGTATTGACAATAGGGACTTTTAATAGCTCCAGGGCGATGGCGGTGGCATTTACCACTGCCAGCCGCCACGGACCGCCGAACTTCGATTTAATCTCCTCCAGTTCCCGGGGGGTATTTATCACCAGTGCGCCGCCGTCTTTAAGCCCCGAGGTGACATCGCTTATGACCAAAAGACCGGGGTCGAGCACCACCACGATGTCAGGCTGGGTTACCGCCGACCGCATTCTGATATGCGCCTGCCCGCTTATCCTGTTGAACGCCATGACGGGAGCGCCTCTTCTTTCCGGACCGAAGCTGGGAAAAGCCTGGGAGAACTTGCCCTCTTTTATCGCTGCTAAAGCTAGAAGCTCCGCCGATGTTACCGCACCCTGTCCGCCACGTCCATGCCATCTGATTTCAATAAGCTCAGCCACTTCTATTAACTCTTTCCCGGCCCCTGAAGGGACTCGAACCCTCGCTCCTGGCTCCGGAGGCCAGTGCTCTATCCACTGAGCTACAGGGGCGAATTTAGAATGATAGCATGGCAAGGGCAATTCGGTCAACCCTTGGGATTGTTTAGCAACCCATCCCCTGACCCCCTTCCCTTGGCAAGGGAAGGGGGGGTGTAACTAAGAGAGGGGTGAAACCCCTCTCTACAAATCTCTTCCCCCTCTCCTTTTGAAGGAGAGGGGGATAAAGGGGGTGAGGTTAATAAAAATTCTCAACCCTTGCCCGGTGATTTAATCAAAGAGAAACTTTGTTGCACCATTGAATAGAGACTTTTAATCGCTTGCTTATCCTTAAACAGCACCACCAGAGCTAAAACGATATAAACCGCCGAATAGCCATAGCGCACCCAGGGGTTGGGAAGAGCTAATTGAGTAATGAAAAGGAAAAACAACGTCAGGGCTCCCCAAGCTGGAAGCCTCAATCGAGCCAGAATGCTCAGGGCGAAGAGCGATTGGGCTGAGGTAAGCAGTATTTCCTCCACCTGGCGACCATCCAGGGGCAGTGCTCCAGGCGCTCCCAGGGAAATACTATAAACTATCGGCATGGTGGCTACGAGCAGAGTCCACTGGTTAACTTTAGAGGAAACGAGTGTTCCTAAAGCAGCACCGCCGTTGCTGGCTAAAACAAAGATTACCGCTATAGCAATCTCGGGAGCTTCTGAAGCCAGGGGCGCCAGCCACTGCACCAGGACGAATTCATCAATCCCCCAGGCTCTTCCTATCCCCAGCAGCCCTTCAGCAAAAGGCTCGGCTGAGGCTAAAATAGCCGCCGCAGCAAAAATAAATAGCCCCGCGGTCACGGCCCGTCTTGTTCCTTTACTCAGGCAGCCGATACCAACCGCTGGTCCGGTAAGTTCCGGTGGCTCAACTTTACCTCGAGAACTTGTCCGCATATAAAGAACGAAAAGAGTCAGCAAAAAAAGACTGTCTATCAAAGACAATGTCCCTTTAAGAGGGATAATAAATGAATAAAGAGTAGCTAAGAGTAAGAAACTAATCTCGGGTGTCTGCTCCTTACCGACCTCGACAGTCCCTCTTTTTTTTAACCAGAAGATAAAAGCTACCAGAGACCAACCGATGCCAACGAGCAATCGGTTGGCACCGGTCATGTTTGCCGTAACGTAGGGTATATACTGAGCATTACTGCCTGCTGTCCAGGCAAAGTAGGCATCGACAATATATTCAGGAAGCACCGCTACCAGGGCTATCAGAGCTAAAGCCAGCGCCTGGGATATATCCATCTGGGCAACTTCGCAGGCCCAGCAAAGCAGAAACGCTGCTCCCAGGATAGCCATACCGGAAACCGTAGCTTCAAACTGAGGTGAGACGGGTATCCCGCAGAGTCTCAGCCACAGCCCGGGGATAGTAATGAGGATGGCTATTGCCAGGAAAAGCCAGTTTTTTATTCCATGATTTGTCTTCAATTCAGCAGTGCTATAATACTATAATAGCTTAAGATTGGGGAGAGGTGACCGAGTGGTTTATGGTGCCGCTCTCGAAAAGCGGTGGGTAGCAATGCCTCGTGGGTTCGAATCCCACCCTCTCCGCAGAGTATAGATTAAGGAGGACTAAAAGATGAAGGGAGCAAAATCACCGGGGCTATTCTGTCAGAGTTGTGCTATGCCATTGCAGAAGCCAGGGGATTTCGGCACAAATGCCGATGGCAGCAAAAACAAGGAGTATTGCCAACATTGCTATCAAAAGGGTAAGTTTACTGAGCCAAATATAACTATGGAACAAATGGTTGAAAAGTGCACTGCTATAATGAAGCAGATGCAGATGCCAAAAGACCAGATAGATAAAGCCAGGCTGTTTATTCCGATGCTGAAGAGATGGAAGAAATAAATCCACTCGCGGAGAGGTGCTGGAGTGGTCTATCAGGCACGCCTGGAGAGCGTGTGTCGGATTTTCCGACCGTGGGTTCGAATCCCACCCTCTCCGCCAAGGTGAAAGAAAGTTCGTTTACGCGAATGTTATATGAAATTGCCCGCATGAGAAGGAAAAACAAAAGAAAAGAATAAAAACGTGTATCCCATATCGCCAAGATAAATATAATATCCCTGGAGGAATAATATGAAAACACAAGAAAATCTTGCAGAAAAAAAGTTTAGAGAATGGTTAGACACTCACCAAATACCTTTTTGGCATATACGGCAGGATATGGAGAGTTTCTCACATGCACTACAAAGATATATGACAAAAAGACCTGATTTTATGATATTAGTACCGCATGTTGGTTTCATCCTCGTTGATGTGAAAGACAAAAAACCAGCAAAAAAGTATAAACAATTCCAATTTAATGAGGAGGAAACAAAGCAACACTGCAATCTTCAAAATTTTTTCAACCTACAGGTCTGGTATGTACTTTCTAATGAGGATTGTCATTATGACACTTGGTACTGGATCCCGGCTTCAAAGGTGCTAGAAACAGGACACTTATATCACAGTAAAATAAAAAACGAGGAATATCGTTCTGTCAGCATGAAAAGACTCATACAAGTATCAATGTCTGATAACTTAGGAAGACTCTTTTCCGAGATGCCGAAGTTTTTATAAGTATGGTCTATCATAGTCCTTGCCTCGCCTTCGGGTCAGTCATATAACAGGCGGGTATGCGGTTCGCTCCCTGCGGTCGCTTACCCAAATTCCGCCTTCGGCGGAACTTCGCATTACCCGCCAGACGTTATATGGAATCATGAAGAAAATTCCAGTGCGTTCTCAGAATTCCGCGACAGGCGTAGAGTGATTTTCTAAGGATAAGGTACATGCCCCGGAAAGTGCTTTTTCCTGGAGCGGTGGGAAGGGCAGCGCCACCTAAAAGTTTTTTGCCACTTCCCGCAATTCGGGCTATGATTATGCCCGGAGGACAAACGATGTTTGATAAATGCCCCGGGGCAGACAACATCCGGACGCCCACGCTGGAAATAAAAAAGTGCCCTCAATGCGGCGAAGAAGTGGAGATTTTCTCCAACGAGATGCAGGTGAAATGCCGCAAGTGCGGCTTTACAATCTACAACGACCTGGAGTCCTGCGTGCAGTGGTGCTGCTATGCCTGCGAATGCGTGGGGGACGAGCTCTATAAAAAGCTGAAGAAGAAAGCGCCCTGAGGGAAAAACCGTTTCATTGTCCCTAGCTAATACCTGTGCTAAAATCACCCCAAGCGCTATGGCAAGCGATGAACTGAAATACTGGATAGGCTTTTCCCGGATACCTGGCATTGGCAAAGTCCGGATTTCCCAGCTAAGAGGGCGCTTTGCCAGCCTGGAGGATGCCTGGAATGCTCCTGTGGGCGAGCTAAAGCAGGCGGGGCTGGACTCCCGGAGCCTGAACGCCATAGTGGCGCTGCGACCGCGAATCTCCCTGGACGAGGAGATGGAAAAGCTGGAACGATACGAGGTGAAGGCGCTCACCTGCGAAGACCCCTCGTATCCTCACCGGTTAAAGGAGATTTACGACTATCCCCCGGTGCTTTATGTCCGGGGCAGCCTGCTGCCCCGGGACGACCCTTACCTGGCGGTAGTGGGCACACGCAAGCCCACCACCTACGGCAGACAGGTAACCGAGGAAATCGTCGCCGACCTGGCGCGAAGCAAAATCACTATTGTCAGCGGTCTCGCCCGGGGAATTGATTCCATCGCCCACCGCACCGCCCTGGACAGCGGGGGCGAGACCATCGCCGTTTTCGCCTCAGGGCTGGACATCGTCTACCCCGCCGACAACGTCAAGCTGGCTCAGGCGATTATAGAGCACGGAGCCGTGGTAAGCGAGTATCCGCCAGGCGTCAGACCAAAAGCGGACAACTTCCCTCTGCGCAACCGGATTATGAGCGGCTTAAGCCTCGGCGTCCTGGTGGTGGAAGCGGGTGAAAAAAGCGGAGCTTTAATCACCGCTCACCAGGCAGTGGAGCAGAACCGGGATGTCTTCGCCATTCCCGGCAGCGTTCTTTCTCCCAGCAGCCGGGGGTGCAATCGTCTCATCCAGGAAGGAGCTAAACTGGTCAGCAACTGCAACGACATTCTGGAGGAGCTGAACCTGACCGCAGTAGCCCAGCAGCTGGAAATCAAGGAATTCCTCCCTGCCAGTGAGCCGGAATCAAAGGTGCTGGAGCAACTGACCTCGGTGCCCAGCCATATAGATGAAATCTGCCGGGCAAGCCGACTGACCATGCCCGAGGTAAGCAGCACCCTGGCGGTGCTGGAGCTGAAAGGAATCGCCAAGCAGGTAGGGAATATGAACTATGTGCTCGCCGCTAAAGTAGGCAGGGAATAAGTTATGACAGTTAAGCTGGTTATTGTGGAATCTCCCGCCAAGGCAAGAACGCTGGGCAAGATACTGGGACGCAGCTACAGCGTTAAGGCGTCTCTGGGACATGTCCGCGATTTGCCCAAGTCCGAATTGGGCGTGGATATAGAGAATAACTTCGCTCCCCGCTATGTCACCCCACCCCAGAAAAGAAAGGTAATCGGCGAGCTCAAGCGCGCCGCTGCCCAAGCCAGCTCAATATACCTGGCTACAGACCTTGACCGTGAAGGAGAGGCAATTTCCTGGCACCTGGTCCAGGCAGCTAAGCTGGACGCAAACGACACTCCGGTTCACCGCGTCGTTTTTCACGAGATAACCCCGGAGGCAATTCAAGAGGCGTTCAAGAGTCCCCGCACCATTGATATGGACCTGGTCAACGCCCAACAGGCAAGACGCATCCTGGACAGGCTTGTAGGCTATAAAGTAAGCCCGTTATTGTGGAAGAAAGTGCAGAAGGGTCTTTCCGCCGGCAGAGTCCAGTCGGTAGCGGTAAGGATAATCGTCGACCGTGAACGGGAGATTCAAGGCTTTACCCCCGTGGAGTTCTGGACCATTGAAGTTGAGTTAGCCAACCCGGGAAAAAAGCCCCACTTCAAAGCTGAGGTTGTGGCTTTGCTCGATGGCGCCAAGCTGGACATCCCCGATGAAAAAGAAGCCCGAAAGATTACCGCCCGCCTGGAGAAGGCGAGCTACCAGGTCAAGAACGCCAGAACTAAAGCGGTAGCTCGTCAGCCCGCCCCACCCTTCATAACCAGCACCTTGCAGCAGGAAGCGTGGTGGAAATTACATTTTACCGCCAAGCATACTATGGCTGTTGCCCAGCAGCTCTACGAAGGCTTGCCGCTGGGCAAGGCAGGCTCGGCAGGGCTTATCACCTATATGCGCACGGACTCCACCCACATCGCCCCCTCTGCCCGAGCTGAGGCAAGAGAGTTCATCGCCAAAAAATACGGCGAGAAGTTCATCCCCACCAAGGCGCGTGTTTTCGCCACGAAGTCAAAATGGGCGCAGGAAGCCCACGAGGCAATCCGCCCTACCCAAGTAGCCCGGGGGCCGGATAAGGTCGAGCCGTTCCTCAAGCCCGACCAGGCAAAGCTCTACGAGCTTATCTGGAAACGCTTCGTCGCCAGCCAGATGGCGGCATCCATCTACGACACCACCAATGTGGAGATAGAGGCAATTGCCCGAGCCCCCCGAGACGGCTACCTGCTCAAGGCGACCAGTTCGGTGATGAAGTTCCCCGGCTTTATGGCTGTTTACAGCGAAAGAAAAGACGAGGGCGATAAAAAAGAGGCGACTGCTCCCCTACCCGAGCTGAAGAATGGCGAAAAATTAGACTACATCGCTGCCTTCCCCGAGCAGCATTTCACCTCGCCGCCGCCGCGCTACACCGAGGCAACACTAATCAAGGCGCTGGAGCAGGAGGGCATCGGCCGTCCCAGCACCTATGCCCCCATCCTGGCTACCATCCAGGAAAGAGGCTATGTATATAAGCAGAACGGCCAGTTTCACCCCGATGAGCTGGGAACGCTCGTTACCGACATTTTATGCCAGCATTTTTCTAAAATCATGGAGCTAAAATTTACGGCGCAAATGGAAGAGGACCTGGATGAAATCGCCCGGGGCAAAAAGAACTGGGTAGCGGTGCTGCAGTCCTTTTACTCCCCTTTTGCCAATATGCTGGAGCATGCCGCAACCAATATGGAAAAAGTTGCCCTGGTGCAGGTAACCGAGCAAAAATGCCCTGCCTGCGGGCGTCCCATGGTGATAAGACGGGGGCGCTTCGGTAAATTCCTGGCTTGCAGCGGCTACCCCGAGTGTAAAACAACGCTGCCATTTTTAGTCAAGACCGGCATTACCTGCCCGAAATGCGGCGGTGAGCTGGTGCAGAGAAAGGGCAAGAATAAGAGGCTCTTTTACGGATGCAGCAACTACCCCAGATGCAAATTTATCGCCAATAAGCTGCCAAAAAAGGAGTGAGCGATGAAAATCCTGGTTATCAACGGACCGAACCTGAATATGCTGGGCAAGCGAGACAGGACAATCTATGGGGAAAAGACCCTGCCGGAGATTAACTCCCTGATTAAAAGGGAAGGGGGGAAGCTGAAGGTGGAGCTGGTCTTCTTTCAATCCAATAGCGAAGGGACGCTCATCGACTTCATCCAGGAGGAGTCGGGCTCAGCCGATGGAATAATCATCAATCCCGGGGCGTTGACCCACTACGGTCTTTCCCTGCGCGATGCCCTGGAAGACTCCAGCTTGCCCGTCATTGAAGTCCATATATCCGACATCCACGCCCGTGAGAAATGGAGAGCAAAGTCGGTAATCGCCCCGGTGGCTAAAAAGCAAATCAGCGGACAGGGCTGGCGGGGGTATATCATCGCCTTACAAACGCTGGTAGCGGCGCTCAAGGGGGGGAGTTGGGGCTAGACCGCTTATCCAAGCTCCGCCCGATAATCGCTCAACAAGAGCTGGACGCCCTGCTGGTCTCCAAAATGGAAAACTGCCGCTATCTCTCCGGCTTCAGCGGCGAGGGTCATCTGCTTATCTCCCCCGACCAGGCTGTCCTAGCCACCGACTTTCGCTACCTGGAGCAGGCAAAAAAAGAGGCGCCCGCTTTCACTATCACCCGAATTAAGGGAGACGTAGCCCCGTGGCTCCCCCGGTTAGCCTCCGAGTTTGGATGGCATAAACTGGGCTTTGAGGCAAACACACTCACTTTTGCCACCTGTAGTCAACTTAACAAAAAAATAACCGCAGAGCAAATCAAACTGGAGCTTATTCCCACCACGAAGCTGGTGGAAGACCTGCGCTCGGTGAAGGAGGAAGGCGAGCTTAAGCTCATCATCAAAGCCGTGGAGCTGACCAACGCCGCTTTCCGCCGGGCTAAATCGGGCATCAGACCGGGCATCACCGAGAAGCAAGCCGCCTGGGAAATAGAGAAATCCCTGCGGGAAGGCGGCAGCGACGGGATAGCCTTTGATGTTATCGTAGCCTCAGGCCCTAACTCCGCTCTGCCTCATGCCCGACCCACCGAGAGGGTAATCCGCCCCGGCGAGCCGGTGATTATTGATATGGGGGCTAAGCTCGACGGATATTGCAGCGATTTCAGCCGCACCCTGTGCTTCGAGAAAGCTACTCAAACTCTAATTGAGATTTATAATATCGTGTTGAAGGCGCAACTCACCGCCATAGGAGAAATCAGGACGGGCATGAAAGCCGGTGAAGTAGACCGTCTCGCCCGGGAGGTTATTGAGCAAGGGGGGCATGGAGATGCCTTCGGGCATGGTCTGGGGCACGGCATCGGGCTGGAGACCCACGAATCGCCCGCGCTCGGCCCCGCATCCCCGGACTTGCTCGCCGACGGCATGGTCTTTACCGTGGAGCCGGCGATTTACCTTCCCGGTTGGGGAGGCGTTAGAATTGAAGATATGGTCAGCCTGAAAGAAGGCAAGGTCAGGGTGCTTACCAGGACAGAGAAGGAAATGGAGGTCATTAAATGATAGATGCTGGAGAATTAAAGAAGGGAACAGCAATAGAGCTGGAGGGCAAGATATACCAGATTACCGAATATCGCCACATCAAGCTGGGGCGGGGCTCAGCCCAAATCCGGCTGTGGCTCCGTGATATCCGCGGCGGCAATACGATTGAGCGCGCCTTCCAGGCAAGCGATAAATTTACTCCCGCCTTTCTCGAGCGCCACCATGTCCAGTATCTTTATAGCGAGAGAAACCTCTACTACTTTATGGATAGCGAGACCTATGAGCAAACACCGCTGACCGCAGAGCAGCTGGGAGAGGCAAAGAGCTACTTAATGGAAGGGCTGGAGCTGAAGCTCCTGACCCATAAGGGGACGCCAATCAGCGTTGAGCTGCCCGCTGCCGTGGCGCTCAAGGTCACCGAGACGGAGCCGGGGTTCAAGGGCGATACCGCCACCGGCGGCACCAAACCGGCGAAGCTGGAGACGGGCATCAAAATACAAGTCCCCCTGTTTATCGATATCGGCGATGTCATCAAGGTCAACACCCGCAGTGGAGAATACCTGGAAAAGGCAAGCTGAATGCTGAAAGCCGACCTGCATATTCACACCTGCTATTCGGTGGACTGCGGCATGCCGCTGGAGAGGATAGTGGCTCGCTGCCTCCAGCTAGGCATCAACTGCGTCGCCATAGCCGACCACCACTCCATCGCCGGCGCGCTGAAGATGCAGGAGATTGCCCCGTTCAGGGTGATTGTCGGTGAGGAAATAAGGACGCCTTTCGGCGATATAATGGGGCTGTTCCTCACCGAGGAGGTTCCCCGAGGGCTGTCGGTTCAAGAAACGATTTCACGGATTAAGAGCCAGGGCGGGCTGGTCAACATCCCCCATCCCTTCGGTCACCTGCCGCTGGGCAACAAGAAGCTCTTAACCGAGGAAATTCTCTCCCAGGCTGACCTCATTGAGGTATTCAACTCCCGCGTTCCCTTCCGCAACAGCACCACCAAAGCCCGGGAGTTAGCCTCAAAATACCGGCTGCCCGCCAGCGCCGGCAGCGATGCCCATACCGTCCCCGAGATTGGTCGGGCTTATGTGGAGATGCCGGAGTTCAAGGGAGTGGAGGACTTTTTACACTGTCTTAACCAGGGTAAAATATCGGGGCGAAGGTCAAGCCCCTTAGTCCACTTTGCCAGCATGCGGTGGAGAACGAAGAAAAGTTGGCTTCCTTGTTAAACATCGGCTGGTTTTCTACCGGCAGGGACGAAGCTGCCCGCCAGCTTTTACAGGCGGTATGGCAAAGCATATCCTCAGGCGAGATTAAGGCGCATATCGGCTTTGTCTTCAGCAACCGGGAGCCCGGCGAAGCCGAGGAAAGCGACCTCTTTTTCAAGCTCGTCCGCAGCTATGACCTGCCCTTAATCTGCCTCTCGCATCGAAAATTCCGGGAGGAAAACAGGGCAAAAGACTGGCGTCTCCAGTATGATAGAGAGGTGATTGCCAGGACGGAAAAGCTCTCCCCCGACCTCGGCGTTCTCGCCGGCTATATGCTCATCGTGGGAGAGGCGATGTGCCGGCGGTATAATATGATTAACCTTCATCCCGCACCGCCGGGCGGACCGGTGGGCACCTGGCAGGAGGTGATGCGGCAGTTGATAGAAAATAAAGCCGAGAGAGGGGGGGCGATGATGCACCTGGTAACCCCGGAGCTGGATAGAGGTCCGGCGGTCAGCTACTGCCTCTTCTCCCTCCGGGGCAAGCCTTTCGACCGCTACTGGCAGGAAGACGACCGTGATATGCTATTTAAGCTCATCCGCCGCCACGAGCTTGCCCGGGAGTTCCCCCTGATTATCTCCACGCTCAAGGCATTCGGTGAAAAGCAAATAAACATCAGGGACGGCAGGGTTACCGATGGCGGTGGAAATCCCATCGCCGGATACGACCTCACCGCTGCGGTGGACCGGGCGGTGAAGGCGGAACAAAAATGAGCTTAATCTGCTTTGACCTTGAGGGTCCCCTGGCTCCCCAGGACAACGCCTACGAGCTGATGAAGCTGTTTTCGGGCGGGGACAAAATTTTTGAAGCCATCAGCCGCTATGACGACTTACTGACCCTTGAGGGCAGGGAGAACTACGAGCCGGGAGACACCCTGGCTTTGATTGTCCCTTTCCTCGCCGGGCACAATGTCACCGAGGAGCAAATTAGCCTCATGGGACAAGAGGCTGGTCTGACCCCCGGGGCAAGTGAGCTTGTTTCCAAGCTCAAGAAAAAGGGCTGGCAGGTCTTCTGCGCCAGCACCAGCTATGAGCAATACGCCAGGGCTATCACCCGAAGGGTGGGAATCCCCTGGGGGAATGTTGCCTGCACCGCCTTCCCCTTAAACCAAATCCGCCAGCTAATTCGCCACGAGGAGCTTACTCTGCTCAAAGAAGCCGAAAAACAAATCACCGCCCTCGACCCCTCGGACGATGCGATGATAAAGGAAAGGCTGGACTATTTTTACCGCCAGGAGCTGCCTCAGAGGCTCCCCGCCGCCACCAAGGAGATGGCTAAGGTGAAGCCGGTGGGCGGGAGGCGGAAGGTAGCGGCGCTGGAGCATTTTGCCGCCAGGAGGGGAAAGCCGCTTTCCCGCTGGGCGGTCGTGGGAGACAGCATCACCGACTTCAGAATGCTCCAGGCGGTGAACAGCTCCGGCGGACTCGCCATTGCCTTCAACGCCAATGAATACGCCCTGCCCTACTGCACTATGAGCCTGGCATCCACCACGCTTGATGACCTGTGGGCAGTGCTGGAGACCTGGAACGGAGAAAACCGCGACCTCGTGGAAAAGCTGGTCCGGGAAAAGGAAAAAACTGGAGGCAAAGGAGACCGGGGATATTTCCACTGGCTTGCCGGCGCCGATGATATAGCCCCTGCCCTGGAGGTCCACCGCAGAATACGCCGCCTGGTCAGGAAGGAAGCCGCCCGGCTTGGTTAATATTATGTCAAATATAGAAGTGGTCGGCCTCGGCGCCATAAATATGGACTTTCTTTACCGGGTAAGGGAGATTGTCCTTGACAGCGAGGGTCCCATTGACCAAATCAAGGCGGCTCCCGGCGGCTCGGCAGCCAACACCATTTACGGCTTAGCCCGGCTGGGAATAAAAACAGGGCTGCTGGGAGCTGTGGGAGACGATGAGCCCGGCAAAGCCTGCCTTAAAGACCTTCAACAGGCTGGCGTGGACGCCTCTCCGGTCAGGGTCAAGAAAGGGAAAGAGACCGGGCTCGCCCTGTGCCTCAGCGATAGAGGGGGAAAACGCTCCATCTACATTTCGCCCGGCGCCAACAGCCTTCTTGAGCTTGAGGATATAGACTTGAGCTACCTCGGGCAGGCAGGGATAGTCCACCTTTCGTCCTTCGTTGATGATAAGCAATTCAACCTCCAGGCTGAGCTGGTGGAAAAACTGCCCCCGGAGGTCAAAATCAGCCTTGCGCCGGGGATGCTTTACGCCACCCGGGGAATGAAAGCCCTTTCTCCCCTGCTGAAAAGAAGCTACCTCTTATTCATCAATAAGGAGGAGATAGAAAGGTTGACCGGCAAGGACTATGTGGCTGGGGCGAAGGAATGCCTGAGCCAGGGATGTCAAATCGTCGTGGTCACCCTGGGCAAAGGAGCAAAGCAAGTCCGCTCCGGCAGGGTGCTGACCGGCTATATCCGGGATAGAAAAGGGGAATATAAAGTTGAACCGTCGGCAAGCCCTTCTGCCCGGCTGGAGGCCACCGGTGCCGGCGATGCCTTTGCCGCCGGCTTTATATTCGGGCTGCTCAAGGGAAAGAAGCTTGATGACTGCGGGCGGCTGGGAGATACCCTTGCCCGTTTCGCCCTGAGCAAGATAGGCGCCAGGGAGGGTCTTCCCACCCTGCCCGCCCTGAGAGAGGCGCTTCGGGGGATAATTGACTTTTGACGGCAAAAGCAGGTGTAATAGTTATTAAAATGGCGAGGAGAACGAAATGAAAGTTGAGCTGCTGTTCATCACTCCAGAGGCGGAAAAGCTGATTGAGAGAGCGGGGCGGACAGCCTATCTGTCGTTCAGCAAGGAAGGGAAAGACACGGAAAAAGCGTTTATCCGGATGCTTATCAAGGGAGGACACCTCTCGGTGCTGGAGCATGCCTATGCCACCTTCAGAATTTCGGGCATATCCCGGGCATTCACCCACCAGCTGGTGCGGCACAGATTGTGCTCTTTCACCCAGCAGTCGCAACGGTATGTCGACGAAAGCAACTTCAGCTATGTTGAGCCGCCGACAGTGAAAAACAGTCCCCAGGCTCATTCCCTCTTCGTTGATTTTATGGATAAAGCAAAAAGGACTTACCAGGAGCTTCAGCAGCTGAAAATCAAGAAGGAGGATGCCCGATTTGTGCTGCCTAACGCCGTGGAAAGCCAGATTGTGGTTACCGCAAATCTCCGGGAGTGGCGGCACATAATCGGACTGAGGACCAGCCCCGGAGCACAATGGGAAATAAAGCAAGCAGCTACTGAAATTCTGGAGATGCTACGACAGCACGCCCCGACAGTATTTGAAGACTTTGAACTAGGGGCGAAAAAAGCCGCCCCGGAAAAAAGGCTTTCCCCGGACTAGCTTCCTTTTGTCTTACTTCTTCTTGGGCGGCGCGGCAAGTATCTCGTCAATAAGACCGTATTCCATCGCCTGCTTGGGATTAAGATAGAAATCCCTGTCGGTATCGTGAGCTATCTTCTCTATCGGCTGACCGGTATGCTTGGCGATGATATTGCGGATAGTTTCCTGCATTCGCATTATCTCCCGGGCGGCGATTTCAATATCCGCCGCCTGCCCCTGGGCGCCGCCGATTGCCTGGTGAAGATGGATTGTGGAATTGGGCAGGGCATACCGCTTGCCCTTAGCCCCGGCACAAAGGAGCAAAGTGCCCATACTGGCAGCCAGACCAACACAGATAGTGGATATATCGCAGCGGCTAAGCTGCATGGTATCGTAGATAGCCAGCCCCGCGGCGATGATGCCGCCAGGACAGTGAATATAGAGACTTATATCCTTTTCGGGGTCTTCCCGCTCCAGATAGAGAAGCTGGGCGATAATGAGATTAGCTATCTGGTCGTTAATCGGTGTGCCTAGAAAGATAATCCTCTCCTTGAGCAGCAGGGAATATATGTCAAGGACGCGCTCACCCCGGGCACCAGACTCGGTTACCGTGGGAATTAATATCTGAAATTTTTCATCCATCGGTCCACCTCCTTAGCCGTAAGGTCTAACCCCGGGAACTAGCATTATCACCGCCAGTATTCCCGTTATAATACCTAAAATTTTTATATTGTGGGCATTCCACCAGGTCATGGTTAGTAAGACATTAAACCAATGAGCGGCGACGTCGGGAGCAATTAATACGAAAATACATATAAACATAAAGATGATTCCACCGAGAATAAGCAACAGCGACAGAAAAAGGTTCATTGTTTTTCCTTTGGCTCGCCCTGACCTTCCCCGGTGGCTACCTTCACCAGCCAGTCCACCGTCCTCTCCCTCCGCAGAGTCCGCTGTATGGACTCCTTCACCTGGGGCGACTGCAAAAACTCACCCATTTTCCCGGCGTCTTTTTCGCCTTTCACCATCTCCTTTATTTGATTATCTACCTCTGAGTCGCTAATTTCAATCTTCTCCGTCAGGGCTAGCTCGCCCAGCACCAGCGAGCGGGCGATTTGCTTTTTAACTATGGGGCGCAGCATTTCCCGCAATTTTTCCTCGTTACGGTTAGTCGCCCTCAAATAATCCTCAAGCCTGGTGAACCCCAGCCTCCGCCCCTCGCTTTCCAGAAGCTGGTCAATCTCCCTCTCCTCTAAAACGGGGGGATAACGCACCTCGCTCCCCTCAACCACGGCGTCAACCGCCCCCTCCCTTAACTTCTGCTGAGCCGCCTCTGACGCCCTGGCTTTCAGCGCGGCAGCCACCTTTTCCCTCATTGACGCCAGGTTATCATAGCCTGCGGCTTGAGCAAACTCGTCATCAAGCTGGGGCAACTTTTTTTCCTTAATCTCAGTAACCTTCACCTTGAACTGGCATTCTTTGCCGGCGAGCTCCCCTTTGGGGTAATCCGGGGGAACTTCGCAGCTAAAGACCTTTTCCTCGTCTTTTTTTGCTCCCTTCAAATTCCGGGCAAATCCCGCGAAAGGCAGAGCCGAGTCCTTGGTCACCTCATATACCATATCCTTATGGTCTAACAGCGATTTTTCCCCCACTCTGGCTTCAATGTCCATGGTAACCAGGTCGCCAAAGCGCACGGCGCGTTTCCGGGGGGAAAAGACCGCCTGCTCCTGCCGCTTCAGCTCAATAGCGGCGTCGATGTCAGCATCGGTGATTTCCACCTTCTCCGGCTCCAGCCTTACGCTACGATAATCGCCGAGTTTCACCGTGGGCTTGACCGGGACGACAGCTTTAAAAATAACGGGCTCGGTCTGGACAATCTCCATCTGCGGCTGCTCAATCGGCTCGATTTTTTGGGACTCCACCGCCTCCCGGTAAAGCCGCGGTATTAGTTCCTCCAGAGCCTCTTCCAGCAAGGCTCCTTTCCCGATATGCCGCTCCAGGATAACTCGCGGCGCCTTTCCTTTACGAAAGCCGGGAATGGAGACCCGGTTAACCAGGCGGCGATAGGCATTGTCCAGGGCTTCGCCAATCTCGCCGTCCTCAACTTCGATATTAAGCGATACCTGGCTGTTCTCCAGTGTTTCCGCACTTATCTTCATATCCCGAGCCTTTCCCGGTTCACTCTTTCAACCTGAGATTCAACTCATCAAGCTGTTCTTTGCTGACCGGCGAAGGCGCATCAAACATCAAGTCCTCAGCGTTCTGGTTCTTAGGAAAAGCGATGACCTCCCGGATAGTCTTTTCTCCGGCAAGAATCATTGCCAGGCGGTCAAGACCTATGGCGATGCCGCCGTGAGGCGGAGCGCCATACTCCAGCGCTGTCAAAAGAGCCTCGAAGCGCTCCTCCATCTCCTTCTGATGGTAACCCAGCAAGCCAAATATCTTCTCCTGAACCTGGCGTTGATGTATTCTGATACTGCCGCTGCCAAGCTCACAACCGTTGCAGACCACATCGTAGTGCCGTCCATGCACTTTAGCCGGCTCTTTGTCCAGCAAGGGCATATCCTTCTGCTGAGGTGCGGTAAAGGGATGGTGCATCGCCTCCCAGCGATGCTCCATCTCATTCCAGTCAAACAGGGGAAAATCGACTACAAAGGCAAAAGCGAGCCGCTTATCGTCCATCAGGTCCAGCCGCCGCGCCATTTCGCCGCGCAGTTCCCCCAGCGTCTTGCTGACCACCTCCGGCTTATCAGCAACAATCAACAAGAGGTCGCCCACCCTGGCTTCAAACCGGGCAAATAACCCCTTCATCTGCTCCGTGGTTAAATGCTTTGTAGCCGCCGACTTCACCTCGCTTGCCGTGAACCCTTCCCCGGTAATAGCCATGGTTATTAACCCCGCCGCCCCACTGTCCCGGGCGAGCTGAACCAGCTCTTCAAGCTGATGCCGGCTATAATGAGCACAGCCGGGAATACAGATTCCCTTCACCTTCCCCCCCTTGCCGATGGCGGAGCGGAAAACATCAAAGTCGGTCTGAGCGGCAATGTCGGTCACATCTTTGAGTTCCAGCCCGAAGCGCATATCGGGTTTATCGCTGCCATACCTCTCCATCGCCTCAACATAGCTCAGGCGGGGGAAAGGCGTCAGCACTTTCATATCCGGCTTGACCGCCTTCACCAGCGAGGTGAGAAGCTCCTCCATTAGCTGTAATATATCCTCCTCCTCAACGAAGCTCATCTCCAGGTCAAGCTGGGTAAACTCGGGCTGGCGGTCAGCCCTCAAGTCCTCGTCCCGGAAGCAGCGGGCTATCTGGAAATACCTCTCAAAGCCGGCTACCATGAGAATCTGCTTGAGCTGCTGCGGAGATTGAGGAAGAGCGTAGAACTCGCCGGGCTTGATTCGGCTGGGCACAAGGTAGTCCCGCGCTCCTTCGGGTGTGCTCTTAATCAGGATTGGCGTTTCAATTTCAACGAAGCCCCGGGCGTCGAGGAAATCCCGCATGAACTTTGTCATCCGGTAGCGCAGGACAAGGTTGTCCCTCACCCGGGCTCTTCTCAGGTAAAGGTAGCGTTTTTCAAGGCAAAGGCTTTCCTCGACCTCATCATCCTCATTTACATAAAAGGGCGGCGTCTTCGCCTGATTGAGAACGAGGGCTTCTTTGACCACAACCTCGATTTCCCCGGTAGCCAGCCCGGGGTTCTGAGTCCCTTCAGGGCGGAGGGCAACCTCCCCGGTAACCTGGAGCACGCATTCACTGCGCAGCGAGCTGGCGACGCCAAATGCTTCCGGCGACGCCTGGGGATTAAAGACCACCTGGACTATGCCGCTGCTGTCCCGCAGGTCGATGAACGCCATACGCCCGTGGTCGCGGCGGCGGTGCACCCACCCCGCGAGGGTCACCTCCTGCCCGATATGCTCCTTCCTTAGTTCAGCACAACTGTGGCTTTTAAGCAAAAATCCCCCTTGTCCCGCTCGTCCAGCGATTATAGCCTATGGAGGGCTTTTACTCAATCAACGGCAATAGAGCCGACTGGCTCAGTCCTTGCCTCCAGGGCGGAAATCATCGCTGCACCTTCCCGTTACCTCCTCCACGGAGATGATTCCAATGCAGGCTTTTACCTCCCGAAGGTGCTCTTCGCTAAGCTCCTGCCCCGTGAGGAGCTCAAAGCATTTTTTCTTCGCCGCTACATCCTCCCGCAGCTCCGCCCTGCCGTAGCATATTACGCTGCCCCAGCCTTTTCGCCACTCGTCAACCTGAAAGCAGACCCGGCTATTTCCCCGGATAAAGTCCAGCTTCCTGCCCTGCCGGGCGGAATGGAAGTAAATCTTCCCCTGGTCATAGCCGAACGCTACCGGAACGACATAAGGCTCACCCTCAAGGCAGAGCCCCAGCCTGCCGTAGGAATGCTCCTGGAGAAAACGCTCCGCCTCGTCCTGGCTCATCGCCCTTGGCTCTTGGTGCATAAGCCGATGCATATTCTCTGACTTCATTTCACCCCCTTCTCATCTCGGTCCCCCCACTACATCCAGCATCCGGCGTCAGGGGCAAGTATGTCGCCTGTTTCCTCATAAGCCCTGCCCCGGCATCCCGCACAGGTATTTTTATACTGGCACTCCCCACACCTGCCCTTCAACTCCCGGGAGCGCAGCCGTTTCAACACCGGCGACTCATTCCATATCTCCTTGATGCTCCTCTCCCTTATATTACCGAGGTTGATTTGCAATAGCATGCAGGGATATACATCGCCATTGGGGCAAATCTTGATATAGCCGGAAGGCATGCCGGCGGCACAGCCCCGACCGTAGTAAGGGATGCGGACTAAAAGCTCCGGGGGAAAATGACGGGGGACGACCTTCTTCTCCTGGAGGACGAGGGGATACATCGGACAGGCAGGCACCCGTATGATAATCGGACAGTCTATCTGGGCTTGAGCCAGCCACGCCATCACCTGTTTTCTCTCCTCGGGGCTTAATGCCTCGCCGCGGCACTCCTCTTTCGCCCTGCCTGCCTCCACCAGGTCAAAGAGCTCGGCGGCAGCGGCGCCGCTGTCCACCGCCAGCTTCAACATCCCGGGAACCTCAGCCAGCGTTTCCTTCCTGATAACCATGCCGAATTGAAACGGCAGACCCGCCTCTTTGCAGGCTAGTGCTCCAGTCATTGCCTGGTAAAAAGCCCCTTTCTTGCCCCGAAAGGCGTTGTGAACCTCGCCCCTGATGCTGTCCAAGGAGATGGCGACCGATTGGACACCAGCCGCCTTCATCTTCTCCGCCATAGCCCGGTCAATAAGCGTCCCGTTGCTGCCGACGCCGGTCATCAGACCCCTGCCGGCGGCGTAGGAGGCAACCTCCAGGAAATCGGGACGGCACAGAGGCTCGCCGCCGTCCAGGACGAGAAACTTCGCTCCCCAGTCCGCCAGCTCATCAATGAGCCTCCTGGCTTCCCCTGTTGACAGCTCATCGCCCGATGCCTCCTCAGTAGCCCGGGCATAGCAATGCTTGCAGCTCAGATTACACTTGGTGGTGACGCCGTAGGAAACCATAAACGGTGGTGGTATATCAGCCACCTTCACCTCCAACGGCAGCTTCCCTCTGTGGCAAGCCTGCCTCAACCAGCACCATGACGGCAATCATCGCCGCAAATGGCACCAGCGTGCACAGGTGGATGGCAAGGCTGCTTCCGACCTTCCCGGCTAACGCCCCGGTGAGCGGAGCGCCGACCGCCACGCCCAGGGTGATTAAAGCCTGGAATATCCCCATCGCCGTCCCTCTTTCGCCTCTCTCAGTATTGTCGGAGATTAGCGCCAGCACAGAAGGAAGTATACATCCCATCCCCACCCCCTGTAATATACCCAGCCCCACCAGCTGTCCCAAGCCGGTGACCACGGGAATAAAATTTATACTGATTACCAGCAATGCCAGACCCATAACGGAGGGGATTTTACGCCCCACCCTGTCCGCCCATAATCCCGCAGGATAGTTGACTGCAACACAGGCAGCTGTTGTGGCTACCATAACCATGGCAACATGAAAACCCGTCATGCCTAAACCCACCATGTAGGCTGGTAGCAAGACGGTTATGACGCCCATCATAAACCACTGGGAAAAGACAGCAGCGTAAGAGGCTATATTCGGCTTCTTCGCCGCTATTACCCCTATCCGTTTAAAATCTAGGCTTTCAGCTTTCCCCTTCGCCTCGCTCCGGGGAAGCAAGAACGCCAGAACCGCCCCGACCACCAGCAAGGCGCTCCCGGTGTAAAAGACCCTGTTAAATCCCCCCGGGTCACGCATAATGAGTCCGCATATCCCCATTCCCACAAGTGGCGCCAGACCCATGGCTATGGCATAAAATCCCATCCCCCGCCCCCTTCTCCCCCCCGGGGAATAATCCGCAATTATCGACGCCGTTGCCAGCCCCAGGACTGCTCCGGCAAGCCCGTGAAGCCCCCGGACAATCAAAAGCTGCTGGGAAGTGCCACACAAGGTATAAAGAAACATACAGATAGCATCGCCGCCAAGCCCGAGGAGCAGGGGAATTTTACGACCAAACCGGTCTACTATGGGACCGAAGACGACATTTGCCGGAGTATTTATAATGGAATACATACCAATGATAAATCCCGCCACAGCCACACCGGCTCCCAGGCTGTCGGCATAAAGGCGCATTATGGGAACGGTCATCTGGGTATCTATAAAGCCCAGAAAGGTTATGCCGAAGACCAGGGGAAGTATTCCCTTCAGAGAAGCATCGTTCGTCAACTTCAACTGCCCTCTCTTCAGTGATGAAAGGCGGGCACCTCTATCCGGGTCGGCTGGGGAGTCCTCATGCACTCCTCCGCCAGCTTTCCAATCCGGTTAGCATGCTGCTGCGCCATGCGGTCGTAATAATGCATGCCTTTCAGCGTTAATTTAAGGAGAGAGCTCTGGCATTCTATCAGGCGCTCCGGCTGCCACAAAGCTTTGTTGAACGGGCAGTATTTACAGATGCCTTTGCAAAATGGTATCTGGATGTGGAGACCGACGCTCCTGGTCTGCCAGCCACGCCAGATTGTGGCTGGTTCCATCCTGGTGTATAAGTAGCTCTTCGGGCGTCCTCTGGCTTTCAAGCCGCTGCTTTCCTATTTCGTACCTTACCACCCTGATAAGCCGAAACTAACGAGAGCAAAACATCGTCCAGAAGCTGATTTACTTCCGGCATAATCTCAACCACTCCCTGGCTTAATATTCCTCCCCCTTTTGCTACCTCAAGGACTATATCCGCCACCGGAGCCCGATACAGCAGGAACGCTTCCAGGGAATCGGTGAGCGAGAGCCCTGATTCCGCCAGATATTTACCCAGGTCGCCTCCGAGCTTTTTAGCCTGCTTGGAAGTTTCGCTGCGTTGCCTGCGCCGGGAGATATAGACAATAGCCAGGTTGAGAATTTCCCGACCAAACTCCCCCAGCTTCCTTCTTGACTTCACACCGAGCTTTTTATACCACGGAGCCCTGGCGAAGCGTTCCGGGACAATCTGGAGGTGCTGCGAAGTCTCCATCTTTTGGATTAGCTCCTTAATCCCATAGCGGCGAGCCCCGGTAAGCTTTGCCAGCTCCGCCCTTGAATAGCGGCGGTGTCCACCCGGCGTAACGAAAGCCTTTACCTTGCCATTGTCGGTCCACTGACGCAAAGTCGCCTCGCTAACTCCGAGTATGTTGCTGGCTGCGCCTATGGAGAGCAATAAACCTTTACTCATATCCTCCTTGCTAAAGAGAGAAAATTTGCCCCAAAATTAAAACCTATAAACACAAAAGTATACTCCCTGCAAAGACTTAATTCAAGGACAAGGGGCGGAAAATCCCAATGATTTTTGACCTTCCGCTGGTTACAGCAGCCAGGCAGCCAGGCACATAGTGATAAAAATGACCCCGAGATAGGGAAAGGCGGTCAGCTTGTATACCTGCCAGGCTGATTTGGAGTTCTGCAGGGCCAACAGCCGGATGGAGGCGGAGAGCATCAAAATGCCCAGGACATTAGCTACTACGAGATAAACCAAATGCCGTCCACCGGCAAAGTATATGAGCACCGAACACAAATAGAGCAGGACGGACAAGCCAAAGAGCAATTTCACCGACTTCCTCACCTCCCAGCCCAGGGGAAAATATCTCAGCCCTGCCTGGCGATAATCATCCCGGTAGGCGACCATAACGCTCCACACATGCAGGGGAATCCAGATAGCAATCAAGAGGCAGATAGCTAGAATTTGAAGGTCAAATGCCGGGCTTATGGCAAACCAGCCGATGAGCACCGGGGCGCAGCCGGCAATTATGCCCAGTAAGACCTCCAGGGATGTTTTTCTCCATAGCGCTGCGGCGATAACGCCAACAGTTCCGAAGGCAAAACACCAGGGATTGATAACCCATGCCAGGGAAAGCCCGATAGCTATCAGGATAATGATTAGCGGCAGCGATTTTTCCGGGGGATAAATGCGCCTTGAGGGCAGCGCCCTGAGGCAGGTCCGCCGCATCCGGGCATCAACAGCGCGGTCAAGATAATTGGTGAGCCCGTTGCACCCGGTAACCCCGGCGGCAATGGCGATTGTCGCCAGGACAAATTCCCTGAGGGGGAAAATGCCTCCTGTGGCAACAAGTCTTCCCGCGGCGATGAGGGCGGCGATGACGCCCATGAGAAAATGGAGCCCCGACTCCCGGGGCTTCAACACCTCAATGTAACTCAGGACGACTTTTCCCCGGCTTACCTCAACATTATTCATTGCTGACCTAGCTCTTCAAGGACAGCTAAGACATCCTTCAGGGGCACATCGCTCCGGACTGCTGTCCGACTTATATCCTCCAGGAGAACCCAGCGGATTTTCCTCGCCCTTGTTTTCTTGTCTACCTCCATAGCCCTGGCTATCTCGTCCCGGCTTATATTACCGAAAGCGGTGGGCAGCCCGAACTTCCGAAGCAATGACCGCTGCCTCCGGACCACCGCCGGGGATAAAATACCCCGCCTCTGGCTGAGCTTAGCCGCCCCCATCATGCCGATGGCTACCGCTTCACCGTGGAGAAAGCGGCGGTAATGAGTGGCAGCCTCCAGCCCGTGAGCGATGGTATGCCCGTAATTCAATATGGTGCGCCGTCCCCTCTCTTTCTCGTCCTGGCTGACAACCTCCGCCTTCAGAGAGGCGCTGCGCCTGACCGCCTCGATGACCGCTTCCGCGTCCAGCTTCACCAGCCGGGACACGTTATCCTCCAGGAACTCAAAGAACTCCCTATCCATTATGAGCCCGTATTTGACCACCTCCGCCCAGCCCGAGGTCAGCTCCCGCTCCGGCAGGGTAGCCAGAGCCTGCGTATCGGCTAAGACGAGGCTGGGCTGGTAGAAGGCGCCGATAAGATTTTTGCCCTCAGGATGGTTCACTCCCACCTTGCCTCCGATGCTGGCATCAACCATCGCCACCAGGCTGGTAGGCACCTGGAGCCAGGGAATGCCCCGCAGATAGGTGGCGGCGACAAAACCCGCCAGGTCCCCCACCATGCCGCCACCGAGGGCAATAAGCATGTCGTCCCGCTCCACCCGCTTCTTTATCATAAAGTCATAAATCTTCTGAGCAGTAATCAGGCTCTTGGTCTCCTCGCCCGGCGGCACCACGAAGGAGTGAACGGTGAAACCGGCGTCCTCCAAGACCTTCTTCACCCTGCCGCTGTAGAGACGCCAGACATTTTTATCGCTGATTACCACCGCTACCGGGGACAAAGCAGCCTTTTTTGCCTTCTCCCCGAGTTCGTCCAGCAAGCCGTAGCCCACAAAGACGGGGTATCTCTGGGTAGCCGTCTTGACCCAGCAGGCGGCTTTTTCGCCCCCACCTCGAGCCGTCTTTTTGTCATTGCGAGGAGCGGAGCGACGAAGCAATCTCCAGCTTTTTATCACCTCCTGAGCTACCTCCTTAACAGTCAAATCGTCGGTATTGACCACCTGGTCGACATTATCGTAATGGGGCTGCCTCTGGGCTTTGAGCCGCCTGATGCGCTCTAAAGGGTCAGGAGTTTTCAGGAGAGGGCGGATTTCGGCGCTTTCCCTGGCTTCCTTAAACAGCCTGCGGTAGATTGTCTCCGGCTTGGCTTCAAGGCAGACGATAAACCCCTTCCGGGCAAGCCGGGTGCGGTTCTGGGGGTCGACGATGGCGCCGCCCCCGATGGCGATAACCCTCCGGCTTTTCAGGCAGGCTTTTTGGACCACCTCCCTCTCCATCTCCCGGAATTTCTTCTCCCCGTCGCTCTTGAAGATTTCCTCAATGGGCTTTTTCGCCTGGCGGACTATTTCCCCGTCGGTATCAATAAAATCCCACTCCAGCTGCCGCGCTACCTCCCGGGCTACCAGGGACTTGCCCGTGCCCGAAAACCCGGTGATGACGATGTTAGCCGCCCGGCGATTCATAACTTTCAAAGCGATATGCCACCGCGATAACTGCTCAGGTTCGCCCGGGTCTCCGTGAGGCTATCTCCGCCGAACTTCTCCAGGCAGGCATCGGCGAGGACGACAGCCAGCATCGCCTCGGCGATTACTCCCGCGGCGGGAACGACGCATACATCGCTGCGCTCATAGTGGGCTTTAGCCTTCCTGCCGGTCCGCAAATCAATGGAGTCCAAGGGCTTAGCCAGGGTGGCAATCGGCTTGACCACCGCCCGAACCACTATAGCCTCGCCGTTGCTCATCCCTCCCTCGATGCCGCCGGCATGATTGGTGGGGCGGTGCCAGGGCAGGGATTGCTTCGTCGCTGACGCTCCTCGCAATGACAAAGAAGGAGAATGCTCACCAGTGACGGGGGAAGAGCCGGGTTTGATAACATCCTGCGCCTGCGAGCCCCTGACCTCCGCCAGGGCAAAGCCGTCCCCTATTTCCACTCCCTTCACGGCGTTAATGCTCATTATTGCCCCGGCGATTCTGCCATCAAGGCGGCTGTCCCAGCGGACATAGCTGCCCAGCCCGACAGGAACACCCAGGGCAACCACCTCAAAAACCCCGCCCAGCGTGTCCCCCTCAGCCTTAGCCCGGTCAATAGCCGCCATCATCTGCTTCCCCAGCCTGGCGTCAGCGCAGCGAACCGGCGAGGCTTCCACCCGCTTCCAGTTTATAGAGATTGCTTCGCTCCTCGCGCAATGACACTGCCCAATGGCTATGGTGTAGCTGTGGATGGCGATGCCAAGCTCCTCTAAAAATCTCTTCGCCACCGCTCCCGCAGCCACTCGGGCAGCCGTTTCCCGGGCGCTGGCGCGCTCCATAACCGGCCTTATATCGCCAAGTCCGTATTTAACCACTCCCGCAAGGTCGGCATGCCCGGGACGAGGAGAGAACACCGGCTCCGCCTCCCAGTCCCGCCAGCCCTTGTTGGGTATGAGAAGCGAGATGGGGCTGCCCGTGGTAAGCCTGCGCCAGAGCCCCGAGGTGATTTCCACACTGTCCTTCTCCAGCTTCATCCGGGAGCTGCGCCCGTAGCCCGCCTGGCGGCGCTTTAATTCCCCGTCAATATATTCAGCGTCCAGGGCTAGCCCGCTCACCATTCCCTCAATTATGGCGGTCAATACCTTTCCGTGTGACTCGCCCGCGGTGCTGAAGCGAAACCGTTCTGCCATCTTAGTTCACCAGTTTTTTCCCGACTCAGGAGACGCTGTAGCGGGGCTGAGGATAAGGCTGGTTCAGAGTCTGGAGCAGGACGATGTCCTGCCCGCTTAACCCCAGCATCCTTAACCTGAGAATATCGGACAACCCGCCACCGTTCAAGCTAAGAAGCTCCTGCAGTATTGACAGCGAACTGGGCTTATAATACTTCACCACGGGAGATACCACGCCCGATAAGTTCGCCGCCACCTCCACCGCCTTGTCCAGCCCGCCTAGTTCGTCCACCAGACCAAGCTCTTTAGCCTCGGTGCCGGTGTAAAGCTGACCGGTAGCCAGACCCTTTACCGTCTCCGTGCTCATTCCTCTTCCTTCAGCGACGACCTCCACAAACTGGTCATAGTATTCATTAACCAGGCTCTGCATTATTCCCTGCTCATCAACGGTCAGGTTTCTATACCCGGCATACATGTCCTTATGCTCGCCGCCGGTGAAGGTCTGCATCTCAATTCCCAGCTTATTAAACAGACCTTCAATGTTCGGTATCTGGGCAATAACCCCGATGCTCCCCGTAAGCGTGCCGGGGAGAGCCACGATTTTGTCCGCCTCGCAGGAAATATAGTAGCCCCCGGAAGCTGCCATCGAGCCCATACTGACCACAACGGGCAGGGACTGCTTGGCTTGCTCTATCTCCTCCAGGATTTCCTGGCAGGGAGCTACCTCGCCGCCGGGGCTCTCCACACGCAAAATAATCGCCTTCACCGCGGTATCCGCCTCTGCCCTTTTCAGTTGCTCCCTCACCAGGTCAGGAGTGATAACTTGCCCGGACATAAGCGGACTGCTCGTCCCGGTGATAACGCCAGTGAGAGGAATCACGGCGATTATGTCTCCCCCCACCTTACCAGGCACCGTGATGCAGCCCGCAGGAACCAGCATCACCACAGCCAGCAGCACCGCCAGCCCGATAATGCCCGCCTTTACCTGTTTCATCTCTCTCCTCCTTTAACTACCCCCCAAATCACCCCTATACTACCACAGGAGAGATATTAGAAAAAGGCGAGGTGATTGCTCACCTTTTTATTCTTTACGGCTTTGTTTCCCCCAGGGCTTCCACTGCCTTGGTGAACATTACCTCTCTTCTAATAATTCAAGATGTGAACCACCCAGAATGGCTTTTGTCAACGGTATATCCGCCATAAACTATCCCAACTACCAGTCGAGTATATTTGTCACGGGAAAGTGTGAGGTGTAACGTCACAGTTGTTTCTGCCCCAATATCCAGGGTAAAATTATCACTTGGCTGCATGTTCCAAATCATATCTTCTCCAGCATCGAACCCGGCGTACACGTGTACATCCTCGGCCGCAGCCGTACCCTCATTTTTCACTGTGACCGTTAAATCGGTGGTGTAATACGTTGGGTATACCCAGGTGTTGGATGCTTCCCACGTATGAGTCAGCATTGGCACGGGCACAAGGTGAATGAGATAGACTGACATACCCTTATATTTCTCTGGAAGCTCTCCAATCGACCAACCTGGCTCTGTCGTTTCCACGTAGTAATATTTTTTGTTGTCTTCTAAATAGTATGTCCCGTAGAATGTTATGCGGTCGCTGCTTACGGCAACTGCCATATGCTCCGGTAAATCAAGCAAGAGCACGTCATAACCCATTAATTTCAGCAGTGATGCCGTCAGTATCGCGGTGTCCTCGCAATCTCCCACATCGTCCACCAGAGTTTCTACGGGGTACCTTGGATATTCCTTTTTACCCGTGCTCTCTATATCTAGCTTATATGGTATGCTCTGGATGAATCTAACCATCAGATTGAGTTTTTCTTCTTCCTCAAGCCCTTGATTTGAAGCAAAGTCGTCGAACGATGCCACGATGTCTTCCAACTCTTTATCATCCTTGGGGTCCGTAACGTAGTAAGAGTAATCTATGCGGTAATTCTCGCCTGTGTGGGTAGTGGACTGCACCGGCACGCGCGGCTTGTCCTTGTAGTAATCATACAGGTCCTCGGTGACGTAAGTAGTGAAGGTATAGCTGTCGCCCCCATAAGACCAATTGTAAGTAAGGGCTCTCTCAGAGGGAGATGCCGTGTTTTCTGAGGGGATAGCAAAATTTTGGGGAAGAAGGGCTTTAATTTCTTCGCAGCCGGTTGGAAACACCGCTAACAGTAGACCACCTAGTAATGCAACCCATTTTAGCTTCTGCCTACTTTTCACCTTCTCTTCCCTTCCCTGCCGACAATCAGCCGATAACCCGTGTTCTAATTCCCTACTTTATTTCACCAATAGCTTCTTCAGCCTTATTAAACATTACCTCAAGGGGAGCCTTCTTCCCCGTCCACAGCTCAAAGGAGGCTGCTCCCTGATAGACCAGCATGGGCAAGCCGCCGAGGATACTAGCCCCGGCTTTTTGCGCTGCCTTCAACAACGGCGTCATCGGGGGATTGTATACCAGGTCGTAGACTAAAACGCCTTGGGGAATCACCCTGGCGGAGAGAGCCGACTGCCCCTCTTGCGGGCTATATTTCATTCCTATGGTGGTGCAATGGACTATCAACTGGCAGCGCTCGAAGGCATGAACGGATTTTACGCCCTGCCAGGGCAGGACAGCGATTTGGGACTTCAAGCCCGCCCCGGTTACATAGCGGTTCAGGCGCTCCGCCAGGGCTTTTGACTTATCCAGTATCCCGTCCGTGATGATGAGCGAGCTTACTCGGCTCTCCAGCAGGGAAAAACAGACCGCCCGGGCAACCCCGCCAGCACCCAGAATTACTGCCTCCACACCTTCAGGACTGAATTTACCCTCGCTCCTCAGCGCGGCGATAAATCCGTCGGCGTCGGTATTGAACCCCAGGAGCCTGTCCCCTTTCTTGACGATGGTGTTAACTGCGCCAATCAACGCTGCCCGGTCATCAACCTGGTCCAGCAGCGGCAGGACCGCCTCCTTGTAGGGAGTGGTCACATTGGCTCCCTGGTTCTGAGGCTGCCGCAATTTACTCACCGCCTCCCCGAGCTTGTCCCCGGGAATTTCCCACGCCTGATAGCGTATATCGAGGTTATAGTAGTCCAGCGCTGCTTGCTGGAAATAGGGAGAAATGGAATGTTTAAGGGGGTAGCCAATGAGTCCAATGAAATCAGGCATTTACTTCGGTTCTTCGCTCCATTCAGAATGACGGCTATCCAGGAACCCTTGAAGGACAATGGCGGCAGCAAGGGCATCACCATGCTGTGCCCTCCTTTCCTTCCTGGTCTTCGCCTCAATCATCAGCTTTTCCGCAGCCACGGTGGACAGCCTCTCATCCCACATCTGTATGCTAACGGGGGCAGGTCCGGAGTCCCCTCTCGCCGCAAGGGCGTCCCCGAGCTTTGCGGTAAAAGCCTTTATCCTCTCCGCCTCCGCGGTCAAATGCCCCTCCATCGAATAAGGTAAGCCGACCACGATGCATTCCACCCCGTAGCGCTGGACGAGCTTGATAATCTCGGCTAAGGCTCCCTCCGCCTCTTTGCGGTCAATCACGGTCAAGGGGATGGCTAATACCCCTTCGGCGTCGCTTATCGCCACGCCTGTTCTCCTCCCGCCAACATCCAGTCCCAGACTGCGCATATTCGCCTCAAGACCCTTCCCGCCGGGAAGAGGACATCTCCTCCCTGACGATGCCCTCAACCGAGTCCAGGGCTTCGTCCAGCCGGGTTACATCCTTCCCTCCTGCCTGAGCCATTTCGGGCTTGCCGCCGCCGCTGCCGCCGGTAATCCTGGCTACCCGCTTGACAATCTTATCGGCATGAAGACCCCTGGCGACCAGGTCAGGAGTAACCATAGCCAGAAAATGGATGTCGCCGTCATAGGTTGTGGCTAAAATTATCACCGCGCTCTTCAATTTGTCCCGCAACATATCCCCCATCTCCCGGATAACCGGCTTGCCCAGCGACGGCACTTCCGCCGCCAGAACGGTTACTCCATCAACCTTCTTGACCTGCTTGACCAGCGCCTCGGCTATCTTCTGAGACAACTCCCTTTCCAGCCACAGCGAGCGCTTCTGCTCCGCCTCCATCTCATCAACAAGAACTTTAAGGCGGGGATAGACCTCTTCAGGCAAGCTCTTCAGCTCCTGGGCGATTCTTTTGATGGTCTCCGAATTCTTGTTTACCAGCGCCTCCGCGGCCCTGCCGGTTACCGCCTCAATACGATGCAGACCGGTTCCGATGCTGGCTTCGCTGGTGATGATGAAAAGACCGATTTCGCCGGTGGAGCTGACATGAGTGCCGCCACAAAGCTCCTTGCTTATTTCAGGCTCGCCGATTTCCACCATCCGGACCATGTCGCCATACTTCTCCTCAAACAGCGCCATAGCTCCTTCAGCGACAGCCTGCTCATAGGGAACCATCCTGGCTTTCACCGGCAAGTTCTGCCTTATTCTTTCATTGACCACGCTCTGAATTGCCGCCAGCCGCTGCTCCGGTATCACCGCCAGGTGAGAGAAATCAAACCTGAACTTCCCCGGCTCTACCAGGGAGCCTCTCTGGTAAACATGCCCTCCTAAAACCGTCCTCAACGCCGATTGAAGGAGATGGGTGGCGGTATGATTGCGGGCAATATCCAGACGGCGGTCGACATCAACCGCCGCCTCCACTTCAGCGCCCGTGGATATGCTGCCTTTAGTAACCTTCCCCTGGTGAATTACTGCCTCGGAAGGAGCCCTGACCGTATTGGTAACCGCCACCTCTCCCTCCGGGCTGCTGATTTTACCGGTATCGCCGACCTGCCCTCCCATCTCACCATAGAAAGGAGTCCTGTCTAATATTATGTCAATTTCATCGCCCTCATGGGCGGACTTCCTCAGCCGTCCCCCGACCCTCAGCTCCAGCAGCCTGGAGCGGGAAACGGTAGTTTCATAGCCGGTGAACTCCATATGCTCCACTTTGACTTCGCCCTTTCCCAAGCCCTCATCAGAAACGAACTTCTGGGCGGTCCTCGCCCTCTCCCGCTGCCGCTCCATCTCCGCCTTGAAGCCATCAAGGTCAACGGACAGCCCTCTCTCCGCGGCAATCTCGGCAATCAGCTCTTCAGGAAAGCCGTAGGTATCATAAAGCCGGAATACCTGCTCACCAGACAGAGATTTCTTTCTCTGGCTCACCGCCTGCTCAATGAGCCCTTCCACCAGGCTGAGCCCCATTTCCAGGGTGTTGATGAACTTCCCTTCCTCCGTCCTGACAACCTCTTCCACCAGCGACCGGTTAGCCTCCAGTTCAGGATATATCGGCCCCATCGTGTCAATCGCCACGCTGGCGATTTCAGCCAGAAACGGCTCGTCAAGCCCCAGCCTTCTCCCGAAGAGGGAAGCGCGACGCAGGATGCGCCGCAGCACATATCCCCTCCCCTCGTTTGACGGTAAAACCCCATCGGCGATGAGAAAAGCCACGCCGCGACCATGCTCAACCACAATCCTCATCGCCCGGTCAACCTCTTCCCCCTTTCCGTGACTCTTTCCCACCAGCCGGGAAAGGCACTCAATCAGGGGGAGGAAGAGGTCGGTTTCGTAAGGCGAAGGCTTACCCTGGACCGCCGCTAAAGCCCTTTCCAGCCCCATGCCGGTATCAATATTGGGTTTAGAGAGCGGCAGGCGCTTACCGTCAGGCGTCTGGTTATACTGGGTGAACACCAGGTTCCATATTTCCGAGAAACGCCCGCATTTGCAATTGGGCTTACACTCCGGCTTGCCACAGCCGAATTCCTCGCCGAGGTCGTAATGAATTTCGCTGCATGGTCCGCAGGGTCCTGAGCTGCCGGCGGGTCCCCAGAAATTGTCCTCATCGCCGAACCGAAATATCCTCCCCTTGGGAAGGCCTATTTTCCGCCAGCACTGGAAAGCCTCGTCGTCATCAAGGTAAATAGTTATCCATAACCGCTCCTCGTCCAGCTTTAAGTATTCGGTAACGAACTCCCAGGCCCAGGAAATAGCCTCTTCCTTAAAATAATCGCCGACGCTGAAATTCCCCAGCATCTCAAAAAAGGTAAGGTGCTTTTTATCACCGACATAGTCAATGTCGGTGGTGCGAAAACACTTCTGGCAGGAGGCTAACCGCAAGCTGGGAGGCTTTTGCAGTCCCAGGAAATAAGGCTTTATCTGCACCATCCCCGCGGTGGTCAGCAGCAAGGTGGCATCCTTGTGAGGGATTAAGGACGAACTGGGAATAACTTTATGCCCTTTCTGCTCAAAAAACTTCAGAAAGGATTTCCTCACATCGTCACTAGTCACTTTAACTTTGCTTCCAGTCGTAAAATTGAGGCTAGCCCTCTGGTATGTTAGCATAAACAGTGGTATGGAACAAAGCCTGATTCGGAACTTCTGCATTATTGCTCACATTGACCACGGCAAGTCAACGCTGGCTGACCGCCTGCTGGAGATAACCAAAACCATTCCCGAGCGCCAGATGCAGGAGCAATTCCTGGACCAGATGGAGCTGGAGAGGGAAAGGAAAATCACCATCAAAGCCAAGGCGGTGCGGATGAGCTATGAGGCGCCTGATGGTCGGGCATACCAGCTAAATTTAATTGATACCCCGGGACATGTTGACTTCACCTACGAGGTATCCCGCAGCCTGGCTGCCGTGGAAGGCGCCATCCTGGTAGTCGACGCCTCCCAGGGAATTCAGGCTCAGACCCTAGCCAATGTCTCCATCGCCCTAGAGCACCGCCTCCGCCTCATCCCGGTAATTAATAAGATTGACCTGCCCAATGCCCAGCCCGACGAGGTAGCCAGGGCGTTAAAGAGCGTTTTAGGGTTCACCGCGGAGGAGATTATCTTTGCTTCCGCCAAGCAGGGTAAGGGGATAGACGAAATTATGGACGCTATCGTCAAGCGGCTGCCTCCGCCTCAAGGCAGGCAGGATGCGCCGCTAAGGGCGCTTATTTTCGATTCTAAATATGACCCCTACAAGGGCGTCATTGCCTTTATCCGAATCATTGATGGCAGCATTTCCACCGGCGAGCAACTGCGACTGATGTCCTCAGGCAAACTGGTGGACACGCTGGAGACGGGCATTTTCAAGCCCGAGATGTTCCCCCTCCCCAGGCTAAACACCGGCGAGGTCGGTTATATCGCCACAGGGCTGAAGAATACCCGCGACTGCCAGGTAGGCGACACCGTCACTTCAGCCTCCCGACCGGCTCCGAGTCCTCTACCCGGCTATCGTCCCGTAAAGCCAATGGTCTTTGCCGGACTTTACCCCCTGGAAGCCAAGGACTACCGCAGCCTTCGTGACGCCCTGGATAAGCTGAAGCTGACCGATGCTTCGCTGTCCTACGAGCCGGAAAGCAGCAATGCCCTGGGACCGGGCTTCCGCTGCGGATTTCTGGGACTACTGCATATGGACATCGCCCGGGAGCGGCTGGAGCGAGAATATGGGCTAGAGCTATTGATTACCGCCCCCAGCGCCGCCTACCAACTGCGCAATCGCGACAACACCATAGTTATGATAGACAACCCCGCCAAGCTGCCCCCGCCCTTTGAAATCAAGGAAATTTCCGAGCCCTGGCTCTCCGTCACCATCATCACCCCCAACAAGTACCTCGGCGCCGTAATGGAGCTGATACCGTCATATAAAGGGCAGTTCCGCCAGATGGAATATCTTGGCGAAACCAGAGAGGAGGATAGCTCCGTCTGGAAACAAGCGGTGCTAAAGTGCGATATGCCGCTTGGCGCCATCCTGGTCGACTTCTACGACCGTCTCAAGTCCTGCACTCAAGGCTACGCCTCTCTGGACTATACCTTCGGCAACTACCGTCCGGTGCGCCTGGCAAAATTAGAGATTCTGGTCAACAACCAGCCCGTAGATGCCCTGTCCAGCATCATCCACGCCGACGAGGCTTTCGCCGAAGGAAAATCGCTGGTCAGCAGGCTTAGAAAGCTCATTCCCCGGCAGCTGTTTGATGTCGCCATCCAGGCGGCGGTTGACGGGAGAATAATCGCCCGGGAAACAGTTAAGGCGATGAGGAAAAATGTCCTTGCCAAGTGCTATGGCGGCGATGTCACCCGCAAACGCAAGCTGTTGCAAAAGCAGGCTGAAGGCAAAAAACGGCTGAAAAAGGTCGGACAGGTGGAAATTCCTCAGGAAGCGTTTATCGCAATGCTGAAAAAGGAATAAATTTGACGATTTATTCGCAATTTTCGCCTCAAACCTATTGACATACAAATTGCAGGTTTGCTATTCTGGAGAAAAGTAACCAAAGGAGGTTAAGATGGCGACAGCGTATTGTGTGAAGTGCCGAGCTAAGGTACAAATCAACAACCCTAGGAATGTCACCCTCAAGAATGGTCGCCCAGCAGTCCAGGGTTCCTGCCCCAGGTGCGGCACGAAAGTATTCCGCATCGGCAAAGGCTGAAAAGACTGTTTTCCCCTTGGGGGAATTTAAGGGCATCAAGGAGGCTTTCGCCGCCTCAGTTTAATGAGGGGGCGTAAGCCTCGTTTGATATCTGCCAGTGCCCTGTCGCTTTCCAAGGCAGGTAAGGATATTATTTTGCCTGTGTGCTGCTTTCACCAGGCACGGAGCAGCCTGGGGGTAACCTCGAACCGTAAGATTCAACCTTGGCTATAAGCATCACAGTCTACGGTGGTAACCGGGTAGTTGGCGGAAACAAGATTTTGCTTGAAGCCGACGCTACCACTATATCGTTTGACTTCGGCATCAACTACAACCTCTGGTCGCAATATTTTGAGGAATACCTGAAACCTCGCCCCACCCGCGGGCTGATTGACCTCTTTGAAATCGGCCTTCTCCCCCCGCTGAAAGGCATATACCGTGAAGACCTTGAGCCGTCCTGGGAAAACATCTGGCAAAGACAAGCCTTAGATACCCCGACCCGAGAAGTCCACCTGGATGCCGTGCTGTTGTCTCATGCTCACCTTGACCACAGCGGGCACATATCGTTTCTGCGCTCCGATATTCCCCTGGTTTGCAGCACCACCACGGCATTCCTGGTCAAGGCGATTCAAGACTCAACCAGGGACGATTTTGAAAAGGAAGTGTGCTATCTCATCCCCCGGGAGGAACAGGATGGCACGCTGAGGAGTTCTCGCCGCTATGACGCGATTCAACGGCAGTTCTACTTTGCCGAGGCGGCACCGCTCTCCGCAGAGGCGGATAAATTCTGGCGGGAAACGACTACCCCGCGGGGAATAGACTCAAAACCGCCGCTGCCTGCCGCCGCCATCGGCAACCTCGCCATCAAATGCTTTCCCGTTGACCATTCCATATATGGAGCAACTGCCTTCGCCGTTAACACCAGTCAGGGCTGGGTGGTCTATACCGGCGACCTCCGCCTCCACGGCAGGATGGCTGAGGTGACCAGAAAGTTCATCACCGAGGCAAGAGCGCTTCAGCCCATCGCGCTGCTCTGTGAAGGGACAAACATCAAGGAGGAAGGCAGCGCTATTACCGAGGAAATGGTCGGTAAAAATGCTCTGGAAAAGGCGCTGGAAGCGCAGGGAAGGCTGATAATCGCCGATTTCGGTTCCCGGAACCTGGAGAGGCTGCTCACCTTCCGGGATATTGCCCGCCAATGTAACCGAAAGCTGGTAATACTGCCCCGGGACGCTTTTCTCCTCCAGTCGGTTCACCTGGTAACGCCTGAGGTGCCCGACCCTGCCGAGGACGACACGACTTTTTTATACCGGGAGGCAAAAGGGACGATTTCCGAGTGGGAGGAAGACTTATACAAACGGTGTGGTGAAAAAGGGAAATGCCTCTCCCCCGAGGCGGTTAACGGCGCTCAGGGAGACTTTATCCTCTGCTTCAGCTTCTGGGATATTAACAAGCTGATTGACATCCGCCCCGATGAAGGCGGCATCTATATCTACTCCTCCAGCGAGGCATTCAACGAAGAGCAGCGAATTGATATCAAGAGGCTGGAGCAGTGGCTTAGGCATTTCCAGCTCCAGCCGGTAGGTCTCCCCAGCGCCGGGACCGGCAAGGTAGCCCCGGGCGAGCAGGGTCTGCACAGCTCCGGACACGCCTCGGCTCCCGAACTGCGGGAAATTGTGGAGACCATAAATCCCGGCGTCGTTATCCCCATCCACACAGAGCACCCTAACCTTTTCGCCGATAAGCTCAGCCCCAGCCTAAAAGTCCACATCCCCCAAACCGGCGTGCCCATCAGGCTATAAAAGCAGGAAGGACAAATTCTAGCTACCCTTGGCTTTCCCCGGGGGCGCGCTCGTCTCACTATGACACAGCTCCGCTATTAAGAGTTCCAGGGCAAGCCGGTCATTGTATTTACCCGTCTTGATATCCATATCGGTCTGCAAAAGCCGGCCATACACCCGCTTTATACGCTCAAAACCGTATAACTTCGTCTGCTCAAGAGTCTTGCTCAAGGCATAGGGGGGCAAGCCCAGCTTTGCTGACGCGCCTGATTCCCTTGCCTGTATTATCAACCGCAACTGCCGGGTAATCATAGATAAGATATAGCTGGGCGAAGCTCCTTCGCGATACAATCGCCCCAGCATCCGGTGAGCCATCTCGGGCTGTCCTTCCAGCACGGCATCCACCAGGACAAAGATTATGTTGGCTTGATGGGCATAGCTCACCAGTTGTCGGACATCGTCTTCGCTGATAGGGCGTCCTTGAGCATAAAGGAAAAGCTTATCCAGCTCATTGCCCATAGCCCATAAATCTCCGCCGATAAGCTGAGCAAGCAGCTTTACTGCCTCAGGGGCGATAGCGCCGCCTTTCTCCGCTACCCTCCGCTTCACCCAGGCGGTCAGCTTCACGCCTTTCAGCGAGGGAAATTCCCTCATCTCCGCCAGAGACGAGACCTCCGCCAGCAGGGGGTTCTGTTTGCCTAATTTACCATCAACCAGCACCAGCACTGCTGTTGGCGGCATCTGCTTGATGTAAGCCGCGAGCCCCTCCCATTCTCCCAGCTTGTCGCCCTTCCTGGCAGCCCGCCGGGCGGGGCGCGGTCTGCCTTTTGGGGGCTCAAAGCGGTTAAGCAGACCATTGACCACAACCAGCCTGTGGGACGATAAAAAGGGGCTGGCGCCGCAGTTATGCTTGAGCTCGTTTAAAGTCAGATGCTCGCCATCCAGGCTGACGGTGTCAACCGCCAGCGACTCGGCATCCCCCAACCCCTCCTTAATCGCACTCAGAGCCTGGTGAATAGAGAAATCGTCTTCCCCGCAAAGGATGTAAACCATCTTTCCTATTTTACCACAGGAATTACCGCCTGATTGCTTTGCCGCAATAACAAGAGGGGTCATTGCCAGCCCTTTTATTTGTCATTGCCAGCCTTTTTTATTTGTCATTGCCAGCCTTTTTTATTTGTCATTGCCAGCCTTTTTTATTTGTCATTGCGAGCGGAGCGAAGCAATCTATTTCACATTCTTTGGGATTGCTTCGTCGCCCCTCACTTCGTTCGGGACTCCTCACAATGACAAGCGGGAGTCCTCGCCAGCCCGCCGGCGGGCTAAATTAACATATATGGTAAAACATATATGGTAAAATGGGTATTATGAAGGTCGCCATTGTCGGGCTACCTAAAAGCGGCAAAACGACCATTTTCAACGCCCTGACCCGGAGCAAGGCTGGAGTTACCGCTTATTCTTCGTCGCTGGTTCCTAATATCGGCGTAGCCAAAGTGCCCGACCCCCGGCTGAAAGCGCTGGAAGACCTCTTCCATCCCCAGAAAACCGTCCCCGCTGAAATCAGCTATGTAGATATTGCCGCCCTGCCCCGGTCTGCCTCGGGGGGCAAAATAGAAGGGGAGCTTCTGAACTATTTAACCACCGCCGATACCCTGCTTCAGGTGGTTCGCGCTTTTAAGGACGAAAATCTCCCTCACCCCGAAGGAAGTATCGACCCCCGACGAGATATAGCTAACCTGGACCTGGAGCTTGCCTTTTCCGACCTGGCCATAATTGAACGAAGGCTCGACAAGCTGGGCTCGGCCCTGAAAGGGGCTAAGACCGCGGAGCGTGAGTCCTATCTGAAGGAGCAGCGCCTGCTCCATAAAGTAAAGTCGGGGCTGGAACAGGACATACCGCTGAGGCAGCAGGACATTACTGAAGAGGAGAATAAAATGCTCTCCCCCTACCAGTTCCTCACCACCAAGCCCATGCTGGTTATCGCCAACATCGGTGAGGAGCAGCTGCCGCAGGCGGCGGCGATTGAGGGCGAAATAAGCTCGGCATACCCTCAATTCCCGGTAATAGCCCTGTGCGGCAAGCTGGAAATGGAGCTGGGAGAGCTAAGCGAGGCTGAGTCCCGGGAATTCCGCGAGTCTATGGGAATAGCCCAGCCGGCGCTTGACCGGGTGATTGCCCTCTCTTACCGCCTCCTGGGACTGATTTCCTTCTTCACCACGGTATCCGAGGAGCTGAAGGCGTGGACCATCCCCGGCGGAACCGCAGCACCAAAAGCAGCCGGAAAAGTCCACTCCGATATGGAACGCGGCTTTATCCGGGCAGAGGTAATCAGCTATGACGATTTACAAAAATGCGGCAGCTTAGCCGAGGGAAAGAAAAGGGGGCTGCTTCGAATCGAGGGCAAGAATTACATCATCCAGGACGGAGACATAGTTACCTTCCTATTTAATATCTAAGAAGGCTTCATTATTTATACTTAGTCGGCCAGACCATAATGCCCTCAGGCAATCTGGTCCCCCGGGCGACGGTTACATTATCGCCTAAAACGCAATCATCCCCGATTTCGCTTTGTGGCTCAATACCGCACTCCGAGGCAATAACACAGTTTCTGAGCTTAGCCCCGCGACCAATTTCGCAGTTTTGCCACAGCACCGCTCCATCCACGGTAGCGCCCGGCCCTATCCGGCAGCCGGGACCGATAACCACGGGACCTTTCACTACCGCGTCCTTGCCGATAGAGCAGCCGGCGACGATTACCGCCGGAGGGCTAATCCGGGCTGAAGGATGGACAACGCTTTCCCCTTCAAATTTCACCCCTTTAACATCGCAGAGCAGCAAATCACGGTTCAGCCGGCGGTATTTTTCCGGCGTGCCGATGTCAATCCAGTAAGCCTCAGTGGGGAAGCCGTAGATGGCTTGCCCCTTTTCCAGAAGCGGCGGGAAAACATCATGTTCAAAGGAGAATAAAGTATCGGCGGCAATGTGGCCCAAAATATCGGGCTCCACTATATATAGACCAGCGTTAATCATATTGGTAGTTACCTTGTCCCTCCCTGGCTTCTCCGTAAAGCGCCTCACCCTGCTTTCCTTGTCGGTCTCCACCACTCCATAAATCGTGGGGTCCTCTACCGGCGTCAGGGCAATTGTCACCATAGGCTTTTTCTGGCGGTGGAAACTCAGCATTGCGGTTAAATCAAGTCTGGTGAATACATCACCGTTAAACACCACAAAGGGACCGTCCAGGAACTTCTCCGCCTTTTTTACCGCTCCGGCAGTCCCCCGGGGGAAGTCCTCCACGGAGTAGGTCAGCCTGACGCCGAATTCAGCGCCATCGCCAAAATAATCCTGGCTTCGCCCGAATTGTGGCTTTGCCGCCAGGATTATGTCAACAATACCATGTCCCTTAAGATAGCCGATAACGTGCTCCAGGAAGGGTCGGTTCAGCACCGGGACCATTGCTTTGGGGGTGTTGCAGGTAAGGGGACGCAGCCGCGTCCCCTCCCCGCCAACCAGGATAACCGCTTTCATAACCGCTAACATTCTACATCCTCTGAGCCTGCCTGGCAAAGCTTGCGTTATCCCGCCTGCCTTGCTAAGCTAGAACCGTATCGCGCCCTGGCGGCAAAACATTATGAGTCAGCTTGTTGGCATTTTCAACCATAACGGTGGTGAAATAAAAGACAAGCTCGCTACCATGCGGGATGCCGTTGGGGGCAAGGAACTGCCTCGGTCAGTCAGCCCGTCATTTGTAACCGGCAATAAAGCCCTGGCTGAGCTATTTTCACCCCTGGAGCTAAAGAACCGGGAATATCCTTACTCCGATTCCGACGCTAACCTGGTATTGATGTATGACGGTCAGTTTTATAATCTGCCGTCAGCAACATCCGGTATTCAGCACCGCTCCGCCGAGAGGCTGGTTCGCCTGCTGAAACAGCACCGGGGCACCCTGGAACAGAAGATTAAAAAAATGCTGCCGGACTTGGACGGGGACTATGCCCTGGTGGTGAGCAGCGGGGAGCAGACAATCGTAATGCGGGACTCCCGAGGCACAAAGCCCCTCTATATCGCTACCGATGACGCTTTCTCCGCCTTCGCTTCCAACAAAAAGGCTTTATGGAAGATAGGGCTGGGCAATGTCATTCCCCTGCGCGCCGGCACGCTTGCCCTGTTCACCCAAAACGGCGTCAAAATCAAAAAAGCCCTTCCCCGGGACGAAGGGAGCGCCGAGATAAAAGACCTCGGGCAAGCCGTAGAGGGCTACCATAAAGCTATCTGCTCCTCAGTGCGAAAAAGGTTACCCAATGTAGATAAGGTCGGTGTATTGCTATCCGGGGGTGTGGACAGCTGTTTAATGGCGAAACTGGTAGCCGACATTGCTTCCCCGGCGGGAATAAAGGTGACTGCCTATACCGCGGGACTGGCTGATTCTCCCGACGTGATTTTCGCCGGGGAATTTGCCCGGAGCCTCGGAATCGACCACCGGGTAAGGGTATTGAGCCTTGATGACGTTGAGAAGTATATTCCCCGGGTCATTAATGCCGTGGAGGAAAGGGACTTTATCCAAATTGAAACGGGGGTTACCATTTATGCCGCAGCGGATATTGCCCGCCAGGACGGCATAAAGGTCATCTTCTCCGGGCAGGGTCCCGATGAGCTATGGGGAGGATATAGCTGGTATCCCGATGTCCTGGGCAAGGATGGTCGCCGGGAGCTTTCCCGGAGGATGGGGGACGACTTCGCCAGGGCGGATATCGAGACGCTGGACCGGGAAAACAAGATAGCCCGGGTGCACAATGCCGAGGCGATGTTTCCCTACCTTGACCACGATGTGGTGAAACTGGCGCTGAGCGTAGCCTCGGAGCTAAAAGTGACCTCTAAAAACGACCGCCTGGGGAAGCACCCCCACCGTCAGCTCGCTCAAAAAATAGGAATTCCCGCTAAATACGCCAACAGGCGCAAGGAGGCGGTTCAGCATAGCAGCGGCGTCCACGGCATATTAGACACAATAGCCCGGAGGAACGGCTTTAATGCCGCTCTGGTCAAGAGGATTGGTTATGCCAGCAATAAAATAACCACCGCGAAAATGGGGAGCTCCGCCCGCTATGGCTACCGCTATGCCCGGGGCGATATGTGGCAGATACCCCAATATGTGCAGCTTTATTTAGATGTGACCGCCTACAACGAAGATATGCTCAACAAGCCCGAAAGGGAAAAAATACAGTCCTTCCTGGAAAAGATATAGGCTTCCCTTCCCTTAGCCGCCGGACAGGGCATAAAAATCGTCAAGATGCTCCCCTAGGGCGTTCATAAATTTCGCACTGTCCTTTTTTCTTAACGGAATACAGGAACGAGGGACGGGAGGTTCTTTTCTACCGCCCAGGGCTTCCTGGCTGACCAGCTCTTTTAAGATAAGCTTCCTGGTGCTATCTTCACAAAGGGGAGAATGGTAAATGGTCGCCAGCCCTTCAAGCAACATCTGTTTAAGATGCCCCATCCCCTTTTCCTCATGGAGGTGCGGGTTCCTGGTCTCAATCTGAAATACATCTATGCCCTGCTCTACCGCTTCGTGGTCTGTCGGGGACAATATGCCGCCAAATTTCTCGAAGAGGAATACCAGCTCAGCAGGCTCCATGGCATAGCCGGAGGCAAAGGGCAGGAGCTCGGCGAGTTTCATACTCATCGCATGCTCACCAGCATTCCCCGTCTTTATCACCCCGGACTCAAAGCCCGTTTTAGAGAAAATTAAGTCATTCAGGCACTTATTAGTGGTCTCCGATACTCTCCCCCACTTCTTAAAGTATATCCTGCCGGCTATCTTAGGCTTGTAATGCCACAATATCCGCACCATGCTATAAGGAGACCGGGCTAAGCTAAAGCCGGCAGCGAAATCCCGCACATACTCCAGCACTGAGCCGGGAAAATAATTATCCGCGTCGACGAAGCCGACATATTCTTTCTCTACCGCTCTAGCGATAAGCAGCCCCACCAGCATAGCCTCGCTCTTGCCATCCCGAACCAGTCCGTCCTCCGTAAGCAGGTCATCGTATCCCGCCTGCCTGATGGCGTGGGCAATGAGCGGGTCTTTCTGGTGCACGATGAGGGCGTTGCGCACCGTATAGCGGCAAATCTGATTCAGGATATTCTTTTCCATCCTGAAGCGGTCAATTCTTCCCCTCCGGCTATTAGACACCACTATAATCAAGCAGTCATGCGGCACACCGCTAATCACGCCCTCAAATAGCTTGAGCTTTTCATCCTTAATCGGAATTACCACCGCCATCTTGTCCTCGTATCGCTTGATGGTATCCTCGTCTATCCTGATTACCCCTCTGGCGACGTGGGGAGGTATCTCGTTTCTAAGCCCTGAGTCCAGCGCCACCACCCGCTGCACCCCATTCATCCTCACCGCTCCAAAACGCTCGGTATACCCTGGACTCTCAATGAACATCTTTTCCCCGAAAAAAGCAATAATAGCAAACTATCCGCTCTCTGACAAACTGCGGGAAACCCAGAATAGCCTGCCCTGGCAAAGATGAGAACTCTGGGATATAATTAGGCTACCAAAAATGAATGTAGGTGTGTGCCAGATACAGCTCCGCCTTCCCGAGAACCACTCCCTTAAGGGGAAGCGGCGGGTGATTAAGTCCATCATCACCAGGCTGCATAACAAGTTCAATATCTCCGCAGCCGAGGTCGACAATCACGATTCCTGGCAGCTCGCCACACTGGGACTCACCTGCGCCAGCAACCACAGAAGCCACGACGACGAAATTCTCTCCCACGCAATCAAGTTCATCACCCAGAATTACCCCGAACTGGAGCTGGTAAATTCCCGGATAGACATTTTCTCAGCTCCGTGACGGGCTGATGGACGCTACTGCTTTTCTTAACCACCTCAAGAGCCTTCCGGCTTATAAACAGCAGATGGTCCACGTTGAGCGCATTCCCCCGCAGGAAGCCGTCACGGGCAAGCTGGAGGAGCTGAGCCTCAGTCCAGCCCTTAAAGCCCGGCTGGAGTCATCGGGTATATCTTCCCTTTACCGCCACCAGGTGGAGGCATTGAGCGCCATCCTGGCGGGGAAGAATGTAATAATCGCCACGCCCAGCGCCAGCGGAAAAACCCTGTGCTACCATCTCGCCACGCTGGAGGCGACCTCCGCCAATAAAAACAGCCACGCCCTCTACCTCTTCCCCACCAAAGCCCTGGCTCAGGACCAGCTCGCCAGCCTGAAGGAGCTTGCCTGCCCCGATCTCCTCCCCGAGGGAGCGATAGCCACATTTGATGGCGATACTCCCCAGGAGGAGAGAGCCGCCATAAAGCGGCAGGCGAGGGTCGTGCTCACTAACCCCGATATGCTCCACCTCGCCATACTGCCCAATCATCAAGCCTGGTCACGCCTCTTCCGCCACCTCAGCTATGTGATAATCGACGAAGCCCACGTTTACCGGGGCGTTTTCGGCTCCCATACCGCCAATGTGCTGAGAAGGCTGCGGCGGCTCTGCGCCCGCTACGGCTCCAACCCCCGGTTTATCTGCTGCTCGGCAACCATTGCCAACCCCGGAGAGCACGCCCGGAACCTGGTGGGGCTGCCCTTCGAGGTAATCTCCGAGGATGGCTCGCCCCGCGGGGAAAAATACTTCGCCTTCTGGAATCCCCCGGTCATCGACGAGGCTAAAAGCACCCGGCGCAGCCCCAACAGCGAGGCATCCTTTCTCCTCAACCAGCTAATTACCCGGAATATCCGCAGCCTGGTGTTCGTCCGCACCCGCAAGCTGACCGAGCTCATCTACCTTTACACCCGCCAGCAGCTGCCGCCCCATCTCGGCTCCCGAATCAGCCCCTACCGCGCCGGCTATCTCGCGGAGACCAGACGCCAGATTGAACGCCAGTTCTTCAACGGCGAGCTGCTCGGTCTGGTAGCCACAACCGCCCTGGAGCTGGGCATAGACATCGGCGACCTGGAGGCAACCGTGCTTACCGGCTACCCCGGCAGCATCGCCAGCGCCTGGCAGCAGGCAGGACGCAGCGGACGAACCCGGGATACCTCCCTGAGCTTCCTCATCGCCCAGGATGACCCCTTAGACCAGTACCTCATGCGCCATCCCGATTTCCTGTTCAGCAAGAACTTTGATAACGCCCTGATTAACCCCGATAATCACTATATCCTCGCCCCCCACCTTTTATGCGCCGCCTGGGAAAGTCCCCTGGATGAGAGCGTGGAAGGCTTCTTCGGAGCTAACGCCAGAGCAGAGCTGGAGGGGCTGGAAAAAGAGGGCAAGCTGAGAAAAAGCAATAATAAATGGTATCTTGTCCCCGCCATCACCTACCCCGCCCAGGAGGTAAACATCAGGGCGACTTCGGCGAAAAATTACAGCATCATTGACGCTTCACAGGGACGCCGCCTGGAAACGGTGGAGGGAAGCTTCGCCTTCTCCCAGATACACCCCGGCGCCATCTATCTCCATCAGGGCGAGTCCTACCTCATCGCTGACCTTGACCTGGGCACCCGGACCGCCACGGCGGCGCCAACCACGGTGGACTACTACACCCAGGCGAGGGAGCTCACCGACATCAGGATTATAAAAGTAGCCAAAACGGAAAAGCATAAAGACATAAAGGTGCATCTGGGGGATGTGGATGTCACCACCGTGGTAACTGGCTTCAAGAAGAAAAGGCAGTTCACCGAGGAGGTGATTGGGGAAGAGCCGCTTGATTTACCACCCCAGAGCTTTTCCACCCGGGCTTTATGGTTTGACCTGCCCCCGAAGGCAATCGGCAGGATAGCCAGCAAGGGGCTCGACTTTTACGGCGGCTTACACGCCTGCGAGCACGCCGCAATCGGCATACTGCCCTTATTCGCCCTCTGCGACCGGAACGACATCGGCGGCGTCTCCACCCCCCTTCACCCCGATACCGGCAAGGCGCAAATTTTCATCTACGACGCCCATCCCGGGGGCACCGGCATTGCCGAGAAGGGGTTTGAGATGCTCACCGAGCTGTGGCGGGCTACCCTGAAGGTAATTAAGGAATGTCCCTGCTCCGACGGCTGCCCCGCCTGCATCCAGTCGCCGAAATGCGGCAACAACAACCAGCCGCTGGACAAAAAAGCCGCCGAAATACTGCTTGAGGGGCTGGTTTTTTAGCCCCTTTCTCAATTGCAACATTGTTGCAATTGGAACCGCTTTTCGGTATAATATCGCCGTGGTTCAGAGCTCCATCCACACTTTGCAGTCCTTGGGCTATAAAGTAACCCAGCCCCGACGGCAGGTCCTCGAGGTCCTCTCCAAGGCGCAGAGACCGCTCTCCCCTTACGACATCCAGCGCCGCCTGCGCCAGCAGGGCAAACGCTTAAACCATGTTACCATCTACCGCACGCTCGACCTGTTTTGCAGCCTCAACCTAGCTCACAAGCTTTTGTCCACCGGCGGGTTTGTGAAGTGCACCCTGGGCAATAAAGAAGGCTGCCACCGCTTTATGGTCTGCCAGTGCTGCGGAGCCATTCAGGAGTTTGCCGATAAAGGCTTATGCCAGGAGGAAAACGAGTTTGCCCGGAATCTCGGTTTTCATACCGAACATCACCTCTCGGAGTTCTCGGGGCTTTGCTCTCGTTGCCTGAAGTAATGGACTTAGTCAATTTTAGCCTGGCTGCCGCCTTCATAGTGGGTCTGGCACATACCCTTGAGCCCTGTGAAGATAAGGCAGTCATTTCCTTATTTGTTTTCTGGGCTGCTGAGAAATTATCTCACGCTATTGGCCTGGTAGTATTGTATGGTCTGGGGATGGCTCTGGCGGATACCGCCATGGGGTTTGTCCTTTCATATGTTGGCGTGAGGTGGCTTGATATTGTCCGAACTCCTCTTGAAATTACCGCAGGGGCGATTACCATTATCTTCGGCATTTTTATGCTGAGGGGCAAGGAATTGACCCATGTGGGTCATCATCACGGCGAGGCTGTAGTCCCCACTGATACGAAACTACTGCGCTGGCAGGCCATTCTGGGTCTGGGTATAGTGCGGGGGTTGCCGCCCTGCCCGCTGGAAGTGGCTATACTGCTGTGGGCTGCCTCTCTGGGTAGTGTATGGCGGGGCACGGCTACCGTTTTCGTTTTCGGTTTGGGCACTACCGCAGGTTTAATCCCTCTCGGTTTAATCATGGGAGGCATAAGCAAGGCCATCAGCAAAACCAGATATGAGAGCTTTATTCCTAAGATTGCCGCTATTCTAATGATGGCTCTCGGTCTCTACCTGGTGCTGGCTCCGATATTCGGAATTGAACTGTAAGAACTGTGCTACCATATCCCTGGAGAATGGCATTGCCTGAGCCGGTAAACAAGACCGAACAAGGGGTAAAGCAGACCAGGGAAGCCTGGTTTAGCAGGATAACCCGCCTCTTTGAGCGGCGTGTCGTGGAGGAGCACGTCTGGGATGAGCTGGAGGAGCTGCTTATTTTAGCTGATGTCGGCGTGGCGACCACCAACAAGCTCCTCGGGGGAGTGAGGCAGCGGGTGAAGCAGGACAGGCTGCCGGGAGCCCCGGAGGTAAAAGCAGCCCTGAAGGCAGCGATGATAGACCTGCTGGATATCCCCCCCACCGCTCAGGGCAAACTCGGCCCGGAATCCCCTGAGGTCATCCTCGTCGTCGGCGTGAACGGCTCGGGAAAGACCACCAGTATCGCCAAGCTGGCTTATAGCTTCACTTCGCAGGGCAAGAAGGTCATCCTGGCTGCCGGCGACACTTTCCGGGCAGCGGCTATCGACCAGCTTGAATACTGGAGCAGGGAAGCTGGCGTCGAGGTCATTGCCCACCAGCCAGGCAGCGACCCCGGGGCGGTGGTCTTTGACGCCATCCAGGCGGCGCAGCGCCGCCATGCCCAGGCGGTTATCATCGACACCGCCGGTCGGCTCCACACCAAGTTCAATCTCATGGAAGAGCTAAAAAAGCTCAAGAAGGTAGCCGGCAAGCTTGACCCCACGGCGCCGCACCAGGTCTTACTGGTCCTGGATGCCACCACGGGACAGAATGGTCTAGTCCAGGCAAAATACTTTACCGAAGCTATCGGCGTAACCGGAATTTTCCTGGCTAAGCTGGATGGCACCGCTAAAGGAGGAATCGTTTTTGCCATCTGCCACGAGCTCAATATCCCCATCGTTTACATCGGCACCGGTGAAAAATTAACCGATATTGCCCCTTTCAGGGCAGAAACTTTCGTTAATGCTATTGTATCCTAGCCCGATTTCCTGTTATCATTCTGCTTTAACCACTGCTCCGAGGTGTAAAGGAAAAGATAGTTGATTACCATCAACATAGACCCCGTGGCTTTTTCCATCGGCGCTCTGGAAGTGAGGTGGTACGGGATTATGGTGGCGGTGGCGGTGATAGCGCTGCTCGCCATCACCTTCCACGAGCTGAAGCGGCGGGGCATTCCCGAAGGCACCATTTTTAACCTGTTCTTCTGGGGCGTCGTCGGCGGCGCTATCGGCGGCAAGCTCGTCTATCTTTTCGGTTACTGGCAAATATACGGGCTCGACCCTTCTGAAATCCTCTCCCCCTACGGCTGGGCGCTCCACGGAACCATCATCGGCGTGGTGCTCGCCGGAACTGTTTACTGGAGCATAATAACCAGGAAGATTTCCTTTCAAGAGCTGCTGGGTCTGGGCGATGCCGTTGCCCCGGGAGCGCCGTTAGCCCAGGCAATCGGCAGAGTCGGCTGCGCCCTGAACGGCTGCTGCTGGGGCACGCCCACCTCGCTGCCCTGGGCGGTTGTCTCTACTAATCCCGACAGCTTTTGCGGGCTTAAGGGAATACCGATTCATCCCGCCCAAATCTACTTCGTATTATGGAACATGGCTGTCTTTGCGGTGGTGTGGCGATTGCGAAACCGCCTTAAACCCGACGGCTCCCTCTTCTTTGTCTACCTCTCCCTCTATTGTGCCGGCGATTTTGTCCTGAGGTTCTTCCGTGATGACCCCCATATCCTCGGCGCGCTTGAGGAAGGTCAAATCATCAGCCTGATAATCCTGGCGATAGCCCTGCCCCTGCTCATCATCAGGATGCGGGAGTTCCGGAAAAAGGCTGGCGCCACGCCCGCTAGTGAGCCTGACTTGCCACAAAATCAACAAGGTTAAGGCATAGCACTTCCTCACCACCCCAGTAGCCTTTGTCCAGCCGGTACGCAACATCTATAGAGGCAGGGACTCCCCCGGCAGGCACTCGTCGGCTGAAATCCACCGCCTCCCAGACTGCCTTGTCCTGCATAAGCTTCAATTTCAAATACTCCCCTTTACTGCCGATATTGCGACACTCCGCCACCTCCACCCCACGGCTGAGAAAGGTGGGCTGGGGATTGCCCTGCCCGAAGGGGGCTAATTTCTGAATCAGGGCTAGTGCCTCAGTGTCAAGCGCTGACAGTGGAATGTCAGCATCAATGGTCAATTCCGGCTTGAGAGCCAGTTTAGAGAGCTGGCTTTCTCCCTGGCTCATCAGCTTTTTCTCCAGCTGCGCCAGATTTTGACGCTTCACCGTAAATCCCGCCGCCCTGGGATGCCCTCCAAAGCCGACCAGCAGGTCACGGCATTCCTCCAGGGCAAGCGCAATATTAAACTCGGCGATGCTGCGGCAACTGCCGCGACATAAATCGTCACCGAGGTTAATTATAAGGGCGGGCTTGTAAAATTCGTCCACCAGCCTGCCGGCGGCGATTCCGAGGATGCCGACGGGATAGCTCTCATCGCCCTCAATAATCAAGGGGAGCCCCGCTTTTGAGGCTATCCTCTCCTTTACCTTATTCAATACCTCTTCGGTCAATTTCTGCCTCTCGCTGTTCCTCTTCTCCAGCTCCTCAGCCAGAGCGCGGGCTTCCTCCGGCGATTGTGTGGTGAGCAAGCGATAGCTGACCGAAGCGCCTCCCATCCTGCCGGCAGCGTTAACACGGGGTCCTAAAACCCACAAAATTTGCTCGGTGTCGATTCTGCCTTCCTTCAGACCAGCACCGCGGGACAGTTCCTTAAGACCGGGACGCCGGGTATTATTGAGAGCCTTCAGCCCCGCGCTCACCAGGTAGCGATTTTCGCCCACAAGGGGTGCCATATCCGCCACCGTGCCCAGGGCTACCAGCTCCAGCAGCTCGTCGAGCCGCTCCTTGCGGCTATCCTGGTGAAACAGCGCCTGCTGGAGCTTCAAGACAACGCCCACGCCAGCCAGCTCCGAAAAGGGATACCGCGAATCCTCCCGCCGGGCGTCAACCACCGCCACCGCCGGAGGCAGCTCTCCCAGCGGCAAATGGTGGTCGGTAATCACCATGTCCACTCCCAGCTTCCGGGCTTCTTTTACCTCAGCAACGTTCGCCACGCCGCAATCAACGGTGATAATCAGCTCCGCCCCCTGACTCCGAAGTTCCCTTATCGCCGCCGAGTTCAGTCCATGCCCCTCGCGAACGCGGTCAGGAATATAGGGGACGACTTTCCCCCCCAGCCACGAGAGCCCCTCAACCATCACAATCGTAGCGGTAATGCCGTCAACATCAAAGTCGCCATAGACCGCGATTTTCTCCCCCGAAAGCAGCGCCTTATAAATCCTCTCCACCGCCTGCGCCATTCCCGGAAGCGTAAAGGGACTGCCCTCAAGCCGGCGGTCAGCGGTCAAAAAAGAGTCTACCTCGCCGGGGGGGATATCCCGGTTGTGAAGGAGCTGAGTAATCAACGGGGGGAGGCGGGAGGCGCACTGGTACGCCTCCGGCGCCGGAGGCAAAAGACGCCACTTGGCTCCCGTGGTTGATTTCATACCCCTACCGCCTTTATCCAAAGCCGCTAACTATACCACGGGAAAAGGACCGTGGCAAACACCTTATTTGACCCAACAGGGAAATAGCCAATATAATCCCCTTATGCCCCGAAAACAGAACCCCAGGGTAGCTATCTACACCCTGGGATGCAAGCTGAACCAGGCAGAAACGGAAGCATTAACCGCTCAGCTTTGCCAGTCGGGCTACCAGCCGGCACTGCCGGAGGAGCCAGCCGATATTTGCATCGCCAATACCTGCACCATCACCCATATCGCTGACCGCAAATCACGCCACTGGCTGAGGCTGGCGAGGCGGAGAAACCCCGAGGCCCTGATTATCGCCGCCGGCTGCTACGCCCACAGAGCTCCCGACGAACTGGCGCCCCTCGCCGACCTCGTCTTAGACAATGCCCCCAAGGAACGCCTGGTGGAAATCATAAAGGAGCTGCCCTCTGCCTCCCTATCTGTCATTGCGAGCGAAGCGAATGGGTTCCCGAAAAATTCGCAGAATTTTTTGGGTGAAAAGCAATCTCCTCTCCCCCATAATGCCAGAGTCCGCTCCCTGGTCAAGGTCCAGGACGGCTGCACTAGCCGCTGCGCCTACTGCATCGTGCCCGAAGTGCGGACTTCTGAGTTCTGCCTCCCCGCCCCGGAGATAATCGCCACAATCAAGGAAAAAACAGCCCTGGGCTACAAAGAGGTCGTCCTCACCGGGACCAAAATCGGCTGTTATAAGGATGACGGCACTGACCTCGCCGCCCTGGTAGAGCATATCCTCGCCACCACCACGATTGAAAGACTGCGCCTTTCCTCGCTACAGCCCCAGGAGATTTCCCCGGCGCTTCTGGCATTATGGCAGGACACCAGGCTCTGCCCTCATTTCCACCTCGCCCTTCAGAGCGGCAGCGACAATATCCTTCGCCGGATGAGACGCCGCTATTCCCGGGACGACTACCAGCAGGCGATAAGCCGGATTACCCAAAAAATACCCCGGGCAGCCATCACCACCGACATTATGGTCGGCTTCCCCGGGGAGAGCGATGGGGATTTCGAGCAGAGCTATCGCTTCTGCCGAGAGGCTGGCTTTGCCAACATCCATGTTTTCCCCTTCTCACCCCGCCCGGGGACCGAGGCAGCCGGAATGCCCCACCAGCCAGGCGATAAAGTGAAGAGGGAGCGCACCGCGAAGATGCTGGAGCTGGCGCAGAGCTGCCGGCAGAGCTTTCAGCAGCGATTTCTGGGGCAGACCCTCCCCGTGCTCTGGGAAAAAGAGACCAGCCCGGGAAGCGGCATATACTCCGGCTTGACCGCTAACTACATCAGGGTATTTACCCCAAGCGAGAGACCGCTGAGCAACAAAATATTGCCCCTCAGGTTAACGGGACTCACCCTGCGGGGAATGCGGGGAGAGCTACTTTGAAAATCCCGGTTAAGGTAAAGCCAAGCTCGAAAAGCGAAGGAATCAGCCGGGAGGGCGCTCAATTCATAGTCAAGGTCAGAGAGCCGCCAAAGGAAGGCAGAGCCAACCAGGCAGTCATCAAGCTGCTGGCGGTCTACTTCGGCGTCCCCCAAAGCCAGGTCAGGATTCTGAGCGGACACCGGAGCAGGAACAAGGTCATCGAGGTCGGGGGAGATACATAGTCCCCCAATTTACACACTTTTTCACAAATTCGTCATACTTTCCTCCTTTTTAGGCATTGCTTGGGGATATATAATTAAATTAACAGTCAGTCAGGCTGGATTCGCTAAATTCTGTAGAGGGCAAATGGCTGAGAAGAAAAAGGTGCTTGTGGTCGACGATGAGCTGAATATAAGGCTGCTGGTCAAGATTATCCTTGGCGATAGCTACGATGTCCTTGAAGCCAGAAACGGAGACGAGGCTTTAATCAAAGCCGGGGAGGAAAAACCCGACCTGATTTTACTGGACATCATGATGCCGGGCAAGGACGGCTTCACAACCTGTAATGAGCTCAAGTCCAGCAAAGCCACCAGGGGCATCCCCGTGGTCATGCTCACCGCCCTCCAGTACCACTTAAATGAGAAACTTGCCCTGAGCTTAAACGCTGATGGCTATATCAGGAAGCCTTTTACCTCCCGGGACATTTTAACTGCGCTGGACAACATGCTGCCTCCTAAAGCCCCAACTGAGAAAGTCCCCCTGCCCTAGGGCGTCACGCCCTCTGCTCTAACCGTGCCGACTCCTGGTATTCCTTTGCCACGGGCAGAGTAAAATAGAAGGTGCTCCCTTTACCCGGGGCGCTCTCGACACCGATATTTCCTCCGTGGTGGTCAACTATAGTCTTACAGATATACAGTCCCATGCCCATGCCGTCATAGCGGTCGGTAGCGCGGCTGAAAGGCTTAAACAACTTTGCCTGGTCCGTCACGGAGATGCCAATACCGGTATCAAATACCCGAATCAGGATTTCACCGCCTTTTCTTTCGGCATCGATGCTGACCAATCCCTCCGCGGTAGCCTTTACCGCATTGCTCAGCAAATTCGTGGCAACCCGACTCAACCGGTCTTCATCCCCGTATATCGGCGGCAACCCGGCAGGGATATTCACCTCCAGCCGCAACCCTTTCGCCTCGGCGGCCGATTTCACCAGGACCACCGCCGGCTCGATGACACTCAAGACATCGTGCACCCCCATATCCCAGTGCAATGTGCCTGCTTCCTGCCGGGATATGTCCAGAATGTCCTCAACCAAACGGTCTAAACGCAGAGACTCATCGTTTATGATTTTAAGAAACTGCTCCGATTCGGGGTCCGTCCTTGCTCTCTGGAGCAGAGCTTCCGAAAACCCGACAATTGAAGCAAGCGGTGTGCGGAGGTCATGGGATACGCCAAGAAAAATTTGCTTCCTCTCCTCTTCCAGTTGCTCCATCCGACCGATCAGCCGCTGCAGATCTTCGTTCCTTTCTTTTATCTCATCGGTTCTCAACTTAATTTGAGTCGAGCCGACGCTGCCCATAAATACCATCAGCCCCACGCAGAAGCTGAAGTAAGCCAGGGAAAAGACAGTCAGCATAACGCTGGGCTCAAACAAAACCACTCCGGGAAGCTGGCTCGCCTGGGGCAGGAGGGTCAGCCCGGCGACAAACAGAGCGGCAACAGCAAGCATGCTGAAGCCCGCCACAGCCACATTTAGAAATATGGCAACGCTCAGCAGCCATACCGGATAAAGCATAAGGAACGGGCTGTATATAAAGCCCGTAAAGTAGACCACGGCGGTAATCCCGATTATTTCCACAACTGAGCTAAAAAGGACTATCCAGATTATCCGGTGGTAGTCCGCCTTTTTCTTATATGCCGCTGGTCTCAGGAAATAGAAATGAATAAGGGCATTGCCCGCCAGCCCCACCACGACCACGCTGTGGAACAGAAGCATTGAGCTGAAAAAACCCTGGGTATAGCCGATGAAACCAAAAGCCCAGAGACCACCAAGAAATATGTAGCGGATTTTGGCTGCCCAGACAATGTTGGCATAAAACCGCGGCGCCGCCAGCTCGGTAAGGAACCCCGGCAATTCCAGGCTTGTCCGGTAAAAAAATTTATTTACTGACTTGCCTACTGGCATAACCAGATTATAGATATTGAAACGGCGTTTGTGGGACTAAATTCACAAAAAAACACGTTTCCTACACAAAAATTCCCACTTGCCAATACTTGACTTTTGGTATATAATGAACTATCAATTTTTGGTTTGGGAGGTGGACTTTATGGAAAACACAACGTTCCCCAAGTGCCTGAAGTGTGGCAAAGGAGACTTGGTGCCGCTGTCCGACTTTGGCGGGCAGGGGGCGGCAGTGCATTACAAGGCTTGGGTATGCACCAATCCTGATTGCGGCTACAACCTGAAAATCAGGAATGGCGAAATATATATAAACGAACCTATACTCAGCGGAGCGATTCACAGCCGCACCCACTGAGACCCCACCCGGCTATAAAATTGACGGCACTTGAGCCAGTTAGTTGATTTAGTAGCCGACGCTTTTTTCCCCAAGCGGTGTGTCGGCTGCGGAAAAGTAGGGAGCTTCCTCTGCCCTGACTGCGAGCAGAGGTTGCCCAAGTTGACGTCGCCGCTTTGTCCCCGGTGTGGTAAACCCCAGGTCAATGGCATCCTGTGCGCCAGTTGCCGGCAAAATCGGAGCGATATTGATGGAATTCGTTCTCCCTTTCGATTTGAGGGTGTGATGCGTCAGGCTATCCATCAGCTAAAATACCAGAATCTGAAGGCTATCTCCGCCCATTTAGCCCGGCTGCTGGCCGATTACCTTCGGCTCAACCCCTTGCCCGGCGAAGCCCTCGTCCCCGTGCCTCTCCACCCCCGCCGCTTGAGGGAGCGAGGCTACAATCAATCCATCCTTTTAGCCCGGGAGCTGGCTAAGCTCATAAACCTGCCGGTCATCACCGATTGCCTTATTCGGGTTAAAGAAGCAAGACCCCAGGTAAGAACAGGCACCGTGATGGAGCGCCGAGAGAATGTCGCCGGTGCTTTCAGCTGCAACGGTAAAATAAGCGGTAAGCAAATCATCCTCGTTGACGATGTGTGCACCTCGGGAGCAACACTGGAAGCCTGCGCCACAACGGTTAAGAATAGCGGGGCTGTCTCGGCATGGGGACTGACCCTGGCTATGGAAATTCTGGAATGAGGAGGGAATATGAAACTGCAAATCATCACCAAGAACGTTGAGCTTACGGAACCGATACTGGCATACGCCAACAAAAAGGTTGATAGACTGAGCCGTTATCTTCCCCTCATCGGTGAGGCAAAGCTGGAAATCTCCCAGGAAGATACCAAGCTGCCGACACAGCGATTTGTCGCCCAGATTACCATTGACAGCAAAGGGACTTTAATCCGGGCTCAGGAAAGAGCCGGCGATATTAACAGCGTCATTGATAATGTCACCACCGCCGTGGCACGGCGGGTCAAGCGGTTCAAGGGTAAGCTCTACCATAAAAGAGGAACTTCGGTAGTTCGCCACCAGAAAATAGCCGAAGTCGAGGAAGAAAAGCCTCAACCAGCCAAAAAGGTAGTGAAGACCAAGCACTTCCTGGTCAAACCTATGTCCATAGAAGAGGCAATAACCCAGATGGAGCTCCTGGGGCATGATTTCTTCCTGTTCATCAACGCCGATACGGACAAGCTCAACCTGCTATATTGCCGCAAAGACACTAACTACGGGCTGATAGAAGCGGGGATAGAAAGGTAAAAGCTCCCCGGGTAGGATTCGAACCTACAACCAAACGGTTAACAGCCGCCTACTCTACCATTGAGCTACCGGGGAATCGGCTCCAGTTGAAAATTTAACCTAAAACTCGCCGTCCGTCAATTGATGGAGCTGCCGGGCCAGGATTCGAACCTGGGCTAAAGGATCCAAAGTCCTCTGTGCTACCGCTACACAACCCGGCATTATATTACTGCCGAAGGTCGGACTCGAACCGACACGGGAGTTGCCTCCCAACAGTTTTTGAGACTGCCGCGTCTACCTTTCCGCCACTCCGGCACATCCATTAGCCAGTGCCGAGGAGCAGAGTCGAACTGCTGACACGCGGATTTTCAGTCCGCTGCTCTACCGCCTGAGCTACCTCGGCACAAAACACCACTCTGACAGGCATAATTAGAATAATGCACCAGCAAATCAATGTCAATCAGCCTTGAGATTGCTTCGCTACGCTCGCAATGACACTCTTCTATCATTGCCTTTCACTGTTTATTCATCAGCTCGGCGAAAACAGCCGAAGCCAGATGGGGCAAGGAATCGTTTACTTTGTTACCCCAGAATTTTTGAAGCAGCGGCGTAACGGAAATCTTTCTCTGCTCCAATGCCCAAGCGTCGCTCCCCGGACCCGCCTCACCCACCACCTCATGACGCAGGATAACATAGCCTCCGCCACCTGGCACCTCCTTTATCACCCCGCTATGGCTCTGCTTGCTTAACTTGGTGACCTCTATTCCCGCTATCTCCCCCAGGGATAAATTAGGCAGGTTGATATTCAAGAAAGTTGCCCGGGGCAAGTCGCCGTTCTTTACCCTGTCAGCGAAGAGGGCAGTCAGTCGGGCAGCAACCTCAAAATTCACCCCTTCATAAGCATCCACCGAGACGGCAAAAGAGGGGGTGCCATGAAAATAGCCTATCAAGGCACCGGCTACGGTGCCCGAAATGAAGACATCGTATCCCGTGTTGGGACCTTTATTAATGCCGGAAACAACGAGGTCTATTCCTTCGGGGAATAACACCCGGAACGCCAGAAGGACACAATCAACCGGCGTGCCATCAGTAGCATAAATCCCCTTCCCTGCCGCCCGCGGCAGCACGTTGATGGCACGATGCAGGTTAGCCGAAGTCCCCACCCCGCTCTGCTCATCCTGAGGAGCGACAACCACCACCTCCCCCACACGGCGAAGCTCCTCAACTACCCTCCACAGACCGGGGGAGTCGATGCCATCATCATTGGTGACCAGTATCTTCACGAATAAATAATTTTCCTTCAATTATCAACCCTTGTCAAGCAAGACGCCCCCTGAGATTGCCGCGCCTTTGGCTCGCAATGACAGGATGGGAAGAGCGAGTAAAAGCACCCCACTTGATAGTTGGCGCAACTAATGTTAAAAAGTATGTCTTATGCCCTCAATGGACAGCGGGAAAACCTTAGTTCAGTGTGACTTTGATGGCACGGTCACCGAAGAAGATGTCAGCTTCCTTCTCCTCGACGCCTTTGCTCTCGGAGACTGGAGGAAGCCGCTGGCAGACTACCGGGAGAATAAGATATCGGTGGACTGCTTCAACAGGCAAGCCTTTGCCCTGGTGAAAGCCAGCAGGAAAACGCTTACTGAATTCCTGAGGGGAAAAGCCCGAATAAGAAGCGGGTTCAGGGAGCTGATTGATTACTGCCACCAAAAAGGGTTCCGCCCCGTCATCGTAAGCAACGGTCTGAAGTTCTACATTGATATAATGCTCGGCGATGCCGGCGTCACCGACATTGAAGTGTTCGCCGCACAAACCAGGTTCCACCCCCAGGGCATCCAGGTACGGTATATCGGACCGGATGGCAATCAAGCCGACAACGGACTTAAAGAGCTCTACGCCAGGTTGTTCCTTGCCCGGGGCTATCGCCTGATATATCTCGGAAACGGCGTCTCCGATATTTACCCGGCACGGTTAGCCCATTATGTCTTTGCCCGTGATGACCTGCTTTCCCTTTGCGACAGGGAGAACATCCCCTTCACGCCGTTCGCCGACCTCAACGACGTGGTTAGAGGTCTGGAACTGCTGCCGCCTCCCTGACCTCCCCGGCTGAGGGCTCATCACCCTTGACCTCTCTGTGAATATCTGTGAATATCCGTGAATACCCCGGGGAAAGACACACTTGACAATTCAGGCATCAAAGACATACAATAAGAGGAAAAGCGTCTGTGGATAAGGTGCGTTGTTGACAATCCCTATACGCAGGAAATTTAATAAAGGCGGAAGGAGGTGTGTATGGGTATAACGAAGGAGTATTTTGGGCGGTCATTGTTCGTCAGCCCGTCCGTCGATTGACCCCTCAGTTGATGAGGCAATATCAAGACCAATAAGAAAAGGAGGTATGAATGACTGAAACGAAATGGTACAGCAGACCAGGTTATGTGCTGGTCTCTCTGGCGCTGGTGCTCGGCTTCAGCCTGATGCCAGCAACGACAAGCATGGTGTCGGCACAGGGAGCAACAGGGTCATTCACCACCGGTAACCCGCCTACGGTTACAATTGTTTATGACCCCGGCAGCGTGACGCCGGTGACAGAGATGGATGTCCCGGTAAATGTTACCAATGGCGACCGGAATCTTAGCGAACTGAGCAATATGACCTTTAAGTTCTGGTATGATGCTAACGGCGGCGCTGCCAGCGAAAGTGACTTTAACGCTCTCTCCCCCACCACTCAGGATGGCATCAGCATAAATTGGACCCCAGGTAGCTTCGGCGGTCTTGTAGCAAATGCTACTAGCTATGGTAGTGCCAGCTGGGTAAAGCTTACCTGCACCCAGCCGGCAGACCTGGATGTCACCAATGGAATTTTCTGGTTCAACTTTACCATTGGTAAGGCAGCCAGGAAGACCCTCGGCGGAGACTGCTGGCAAATTGCTGCTGTTGTCAACAGCACTACTTACGGAAAGGGCTTTGGCTCTGACGCCGAGGGCGTCACGATGAGCTACTATAGCGAAGTTACTATCTCCCCTGCAGCCACTGTTGACTGGGGACTGGTAGCGCCAGGTCTTGCCTTCGCTGACGATGGAGACTCGGAGGAATCCCTGGGAGCCAACGTTATCTATATCGTCAACAGCAACTATACCGAGAATGTATCCTCAAGTGCCAACTGGACTAACACAACAGCTTCTAATGCCACCCTGGACGCCTCAGGCGCCTGCGGCAGTCCACAGCAATTCTCTCTCAAGGCTAATGTAAGCGGCACGCTTCCCGGTGGTAACTTAGTCGATGTCAGTCCCGGCGTGACTATAGACACCGGAGCCATCACCGGCGATGGAACTGCCGATGGAGGCAGCGGCAATAATGAGACTGCCAACACCCTATGGCTGAAGCTGGCATCAAGCTTCGAGACGGCTACGTATAACGGGACGATAACTTACTCGGCGCCGTCAGCATAAGGAAGGAGGTATGAATGACTGAAACGAAATGGTATACGGGACCAGTTTATGTGCTGGTCTCCCTGGCGCTGGTGCTCAGCTTCAGTCTGATGCCAGCGACGACAAGCATAGTGTCGGCACAGGGAGCGACGGGGACATTCACCACCGGTGGACCGCCTACGGTTGAAGTTGTTTATGCCCCCGCCAGCGTGACGCCGGTGACAGAGATGGATGTCCCGGTAAATGTTACCAATGGCGACCGGAATCTTAGCGAACTAATCAATGTGACCCTTAAGTTCTGGTATGACGCTAATGGCGGCGTTCCCAATGAAACTGAGTTTGACAATGCCCCCCTCAGCACTCAGGACGGCATCGTCATAGAGTGGACCCCAGGTGGCTTCAGCGGTCTTATAGCAAATGGTACTAGCTGGGGTAATGCCAGCTGGGTAGAGCTTACCTGCACGCAGCCGGCAGACCTGAATGTCACCAATGGAATTTTCTGGTTCAACTTTACCATCGGTAAGGTAGCCAGGAAAACTGCTGCCTCAGCCATCTGGCAAATCGCTGCTATCGCCACCGACACTACCTACGGAGTGGGCTTGGGCTATGACGCTGAGGGCGTCACTATGAACTTCTATAGCGAAGTTTCCATCTCTCCCTCAAATCCCGTCGTTAACTGGGGGGTAGTGTCGCCAGGTCTTGCCTTCGCTGAAGATGGAAACTCGGAGGAATCCCTGGGAGCCAACGTTACCTATATCGTCAACAGCAACTACACCGAAAATGTATCCTCAAGTGCCAACTGGACTAACACAACAGCTTCTAATGCCACCCTGGACGCCACCGGTAGCTGCGGCAGTCCACAGCAATTCTCCCTCAAGGCTAATGTAAGCGGCACGCTTCCCGGTGGTAACCTGGTCGATGTCAGTCCCGGCGTGGCTATAGCCAGCGGAACCATCACCGGCGATGGAACCGACGATGGAGGTTCGGGCAATAATGAGATTGCCAACACTCTATGGCTGAAGCTGGCAACAAGCTTCGAGACGGCTACGTATAACGGGACGATAACTTACTCCGTAGCATCAGTGGCATAAGGAAGGAACTATGACGAGAACTATGACGACAAGACATATTGGGAGGGGGGCGGGATACCTCGCCCCCCTTATATTCTTAGCTTTGCTGCTTTGCCTGTCTTTCCCCACTTCAGCTCAGGCTCAAGGGCTGGGATGGGGAGGAAACTTTGATGGTCAGCATTTCTATCTCCTCCTCGGGGAGACGACGCCAGCGGACGCTGATATTTATGTCATCGTAAACAACCCCAGCGACAGTCCCATCACGGTGGAGATAACCACCCCTACTACGCCACTCCAGGTCGAGTTTCTCCTCCCCACGCGGAATCTGACCCTGGAGCCAGGGGAGAGCCAAAAGTTGAATGTCACTATCAAGGTAGGTCAGGAGGCGACTCCCGGCGACTATACCCTTACCCTGGCTGGGGAGGTTGTTCCCTCGGGAGCGGGCATTCAGGTCAGCGCAGGTGGACAATCCCAGGCAACGCTCACCATACTGGGAGAAGCCGGCACCGTCATCATAAGGGCGGTCGACCCTGAAGGAGAACCATTCCCGGCAAACATCGGGGTCTATAAGGAGATAGCCGGCGAGCTTTCCCTGGTCTATCCCCTGCAACGGAGCAGCCTGGAAACAAAGCTTGCCCCGGGGAATTACATCGCCAGGGCTCTCTACGAGGGCGTAACGGTAACCGAAGAAGAGTTCAGCCTTGCTGCTAACGAGGAAAAGGAAATTGACCTGGTATGCTATAGTCCCTGCCTCACCAACTTCACCCTGTCGCCGGTCTATTCCGCCGACGGTGTGCTGGTATCAGCCCGAATAACCTATGGCATCGCTAACCTTCTCCAGCCAGTGGACGATTTCACTGTGCTGCTCAAGGTTTCTGTGGCTAACCGACCTGCCGACAGCGCCGAGCTTCTCACCCGTCCCACGCTAGGCGTAGGCGAGACCAGCAGCGGAGACTACAGCTACAGCCCCACCCAGGGCTGGCAGAAGGGTCGCACCTACAGCTTTGTCATAGAGTTCTATGTTGGGGGCGAGCTTTATTACCAGAGTCCAGCGAAGGAACTGACGCCCGCAGGAATGCCTGGAGGGGTGAACGGGGCTATAATTGGCGGTATTATCGCTGCGGTAGTGGTGGTGGCAGTAGTGGTTTACCTCGTCAGGCGTCGCCGACCCAAACAGGCTTAGCGACAAGAGCTAGCTGAAGCTCTCAAGTGCTTGTTCCCGGTAAGGGTGGCCTTAGCTTTTCGTCGGTAAAGCGAAGGGGCTAATGACAAAGCGAAGTGAGCTGGTCTGTCTGGCTATGGCTATTGCCCTGTGCCTCATGCCCCTGGCTTCCCTTGTTTCCTATGAGGGGGCAAGTGTCTGGGGAGCCACAGGCAATTTCACCGTAAGCGGACCAACAATTGCCTTCTCCCCCCAAAACCTTAGCTTTACCGCCACTGAGAACGGGACAAACCCGGCAAACCAGACGCTTTACATCTGGAACTCGGGGTTAAGCGGCACCATTAACTGGACGCTTTCTGACACCACCACCTGGCTTGACGAGGCTCCTCAAAGTGGTAATTCCACATACCCCGCCAGCAATGTAACCAATGTAACCGCAGTAAATGTCTCGGTAAATATAAGCGGGCTTAGCGCTGGAAATTATAGCGATAGCCTAAATATCACCGCCCCCGAAGCGAATAACAGCCCTCAAATGGTGCCGGTGACCCTGCGGGTCAACACCTCTGGCGGAGGAGGTGGAGGTGGAGGCGGCGGTGGAGGGGGAGGCGGGGGCGCTCCGCCGCAGTTGCCCACCAAGGTATGCTCCACTGACGGTCTATGCTGCCTCTTGATTCCCAACGGCACCAAGGGACTTACCGCCGGAGGGGCTGACCTGACAAAGACAAAGATAGGACTGGACGAGATAGCTCCTCCGGCTAATGCCACCCCGGGCTGCTCCTTCCTCACCAGGATTTATGGTGCCAGTCCTGACGGCGCTACCTTTGAACCGCAAATAACCATCCTGTTCTACTATGACCCGGCCAAAATACCCCAGGGAATGACCGCCGATGAGCTAAACATAGCTACCTGGAATGAAACCGCCGGCGAATGGGTGGTCCTGAAATCCACTGTCGATGCCGTAAACAAAACCGTCTCGGCGGAGATATATCACTTCACGCCCTTCACCGTTTTAGCCTGCGGACCAACTCCTCCCGCCTTTGCCGCCACCAATCTAATCATACTCCCGCCCGAAGTTCATACCGGCGAGGAGGTAACCATCACCGTCACCGTCACCAACACTGGTGGGCTTACCGGCAGATACGAGGTAGTCCTGAACATAAACGGCGCCACGATGCAAAGGGAAGAGGTCGATTTAGCCCCGGGGAGCAGCCAGAATGTTGTCTTCGCCGTGACTGAGAATGTCATGGGAACATATCATGTGACCATTGACGGGCAAACGGGGACGTTTGACGTCCTCACTCTGCCGCCATCGTGGATTAGCCAGAACTGGTGGCTCATACTGCTTATCGCTATCGCCGCCGGAGCTTTAATTCACTTCCTGATAAAGCTGATAAAGGCGAAGCTCGCCGGAGGAGCTGAAGAAGGGAAATAACCACCCACCGCGGTGGCGGCCATTTGACAAACGGCAGGTCAAAGTCGTAAATTTACCTTTTTAAGTGAGGAGGGATAAAAATTTACGCCGTTATAGAAACCGGGGGCAAACAGTATAAGGTGAGCCCCGACCAGAAGATAGAGGTTGAGAGGCTCAATGTAGCTGAGGGCGATGCCGTGGTGCTGGACAGGGTGCTGCTTATCAGCGACGATGGAAAGGTAATTACCGGCAACCCCGCTATCAAAGGCGCCAAGGTAAAAGCCACCTCTCTGGGGGAATTTAAAGATGATAAGGTCATCGTATTTAAGTATAAGTCCAAGGTTCGTTACCGCCGGAAAAGGGGGCATCGGCAAATTTATACCCGGCTGGTGATAAATAAAATTATTAAGCCGAGGGGTCATAGCGATGGCACATAAAAAAGGCGGAGGGAGCACGCATTGTGGACGCGACAGCCACCCAAAGCATCTTGGAGTAAAGAAGTTCGCCGGGGAGGAGGTCCGGGCAGGAAATATCCTGGTGCGGCAGCGAGGCACGCGCATCCGGCCGGGCGACAATGTCGGCGTAGGCAAAGACCACACTCTGTTCGCCCTGAAAGATGGGGTCGTCAAATACGAGCCGGCTACTAAATATAAAAGGAAAGCGAGCGTCTACAAGTGAAGGACAAAATCCATCCTAAATACTATCCCGCCGCCAAGGTAACCTGCTTTTGTGGCAACACCTTTACCGTTGGTTCAACCAAGCCGGAGCTCAGAGTGGAAGTGTGCAGCAAGTGCCACCCTTTCTACACCGGGGGGCAAAGAATAATAGACACCGAGGGAAGGGTAGAGCGGTTCAAGAGGAAATACAAGATAAAAGGGTAAGCCCGTCAGGGCAGGTCTTCTTCGGCCAGTTTCTGAAAGAAGCAGCTCCGCTTGCCAGTGTGGCACACGGGACCGGTGGGCTCCGCCTGGACAAGGAGCGCATCGCTATCGCAGTCCTTGGTGATGGAACGCAGCCTGAGGAAATTGCCCGAGGTTTCCCCCTTGTGCCATAGCTCCTCCCGGCTGCGGCTGTAGAACCACACATCACCGCTCTTCACAGTTCGAGCCAGCGATTCCTCATTCATATAGCCCAGCATCAAGACTTCGCCATTTTTGGCATCCTGGATGATGGCGGGAATCAGACCCTTCTCGTCAAAGTTCAACATCGCCGTTAATTCCTCCCTCGTCATTCTATCACCGCCGGCGGACTCCCTCAATGACCTGCTAAGGCTATAGCCTCGGTCAAATCGATGTCGCCGGTATAAAGAGCCTTGCCGATAATCGCTCCTTCCACGCCAAGCTTTTTAAGCCTTTCCAGGTGCTCCAGCCGGGAAATGCCTCCGGCGGCAACCACGGGAACATTCACCCCGCTAACCAGCCTTTCCACCATGGCAAAATTAGGCTCGGTTAGGGTGCCGTCCTTCTTTATATCGGTAAAAATAAACCGGCTCACCCCAATCTCCACCATCTCTCTAGCCAGTTGCAAAACATCTACCTCGGTATCCTTCCGCCAGCCATGAGTGGAGACCTTCCCATCTCGAGCATCAAGGCTGACCGCTATCGCCTCGCCAAAGCGGCGGCACAGCTTCTTCACCATAGCGGGGTTCTCTATCGCCGCTGTGCCCACGATAACGCGGCTTATTCCTTTTCGCAATAATTTCTCCACCACCCTCACCTTCCTGACGCCGCCGCCAAACTCCACCAATAAACCGCTCTCCTTCACCATCGCCTCGACTAGAGGTATGCTTTCCGGCTCGCCGCTAGCCGCTCCGGCTAAATCGACGATATGGAGCCAGCGTGCCCCCTGAGAGCGCCACCTCAAGGCGATTCCCACAGGGTCTTCACCATAAGTCGTCTGCCTGCGGTAATCACCCTGACATAGCCGGACACACTTGCCTTCCCGGATATCAATAGCCGGAATTATCTCCATAACACTTACCTGTAAGCCAGGTATTCCTTTCCCAGCAGTTCCCGGGTCACTATGAGCTTCATGACCTCGGTGCTTCCCTCAGCCAGGGTATAAGAGCGAATGCCCCTCAAGGCGCGCTGCTCGGGGCAGTCCATAGAATAGCCGTAGGCGCCCTGCCACTGCATGGCGTGGTTGGCGGCGTCGAAAGCCCATAACGGCGCCAGCATCTTAGCCATGGCGGCAGCCTGGCTCACCTGGAAGCGAGAGAGCTTCCCCTCCTTCTGCTCCTGCTGATACATCCACAACGCCTTATACCCCAGCAGCCTGGCTGCTTCCAATTTAGAGTAGTCTTCGGCGAGAACAAACTGCAGTCCCTGGTAATGAGCGATGGCGCGTCCGAAAGCCTGCCTCTGCTTCATATAATCCATGGCGTTCTCCAGGGCTCGGCTCGCCGCACCGACGCAGACCAGAGCAATCATCCCCCGGGCGAACTCAAATCCCTCGTTCACCAGGTAGAAGCCCCGGTTCTCCTCGCCGATGCGGTAATGCCCGGGAATGGCGACGTTATCCATGTAAAAGCCGCCCCAGGAAATCCCCTCCCTCCCCAGCTCCTCGGTAAAATGAGTGGTCACCCCGGGGACACCCTTTATGGGAAAGAAAAAGAGGGTCATTCCCCTCGTCCCCAGCTTGGGGGTGGTTCGGGCTAAAGTGACAAAGCCGCCGCCATATTTCTCCGCCTCCCTCACGCCGCTGATATAGCCCTTCTCTCCGCTCAGGATATAATTGGAGCCTTTCTTTACCGCCGCAGTCCGGGCAGAGGCGACATCCGAACCGGCGTCGGGCTCGGTAATCCCGACGCCCACGAATGCCTCGCCCTTCCTCATCTTGGGAAACACCTCCTCTTTCACTTCCTCGCTTCCATACTTGTCCAGAAGGTAGCTCCAGGCACACTGGACAAGAAAGAACGTTGGTATGGCGCAGCCGACATCCGCCCTGCCCAGCTCCTCAGCGACCACGCCGGCGGTTACCGCTTCCAGCCCCGACCCGCCATACCGGGGCGAGATACACATCCCCAGCAAGCCCATCCGGCTTAAGCCGGCTATCAAATCCTGGGGGATTTCCTTCGCCGCTATCATCCCGGCGAGTCTCGGAGCCACCTCCTCCTCGCTAAACCTCCGCAGGTTAGCCCGCACGAGCTCCTGCTCCTCGGTAAAGGTAAAATCAATCATCTCAAGCCGCCTCCCACAGACCTATAACGACATCGTGCCAATTTTAGCCTATGATACCGTAGATTTACACTGCGAAGCAAACCGTTTGCCGCGGCACAAAAGCGACGAAGCTCCTCTTTATCCGCCGTAGAAACTGTCTATCCAGTGCGGTCTTGAGGGCTGCCCGCTCTGCTCCAGCGTCTCCTTCCACTGCTCATCGGTCAACCGGTCGCTCATCGGCTGCTTGAACTCATAGTAGCTGAGGGTGGGTCCGGCGCCGAGGATAAACCTGCCGCCAGGGACCTTATAGGCAACCAAGGCGAGGTCGACATAGCCCACTCCCTCCTCCAGGACCTCCCCCGAGTTGGCATCGGTATGGACATCGGCAACAAGCGTGGTCTCCTTCCCCTGGGCTTCAACGCCGGTAACTATGGAGTCAAGCTCCTCGCCGAAATTCTGGATAAAGGCATAATCGTCCTCGCTGAGTTCCCTGCCCTCCATCTCGTCCGTGGAAATCGAGACCAGCCTTTCCAGCAGGCTTTCCAGGCTCTCCAGCCTTGACTTTTCCTCATCGCTCAGGGCGTTAAGCCCGCTCAGCCCTTCCCGGGTCATCGTGGTGAGCGAGAGCATGCGGCTGTAGAACTCCGGAACCGGCTCAACATAGCCCACCACCGTCTGGGGCTGCGGCGCCGCCGACATTATCGGGGTATAGCTCTGCTTGGCATATAAAATGGTATCGTGGCGGAGCTCCGTCCACGATGCCAGGGCAGCGTCCAGTTCCTTGTCCTGCCACGCCTCGGTCTGCATAAAAGCGGGATAGCCTCCGCCGAAATCGCCCAGCAAGGGCTTCAGGACATAGAGCCACGACCAGTAGAGGTTGCGGTTCCAGTCCTCCTCGGTGAAATTGGCAAACTCCCCTTTGAGCTCATTTAGCTGCTTATCGTAGCTGGTATTATCCCCCTGGTATTCGGTATCGCCCTCGTTTTCCAGTATCTCGTAAGCCCTCTCTGAGCCGAGGACCGCCATGACATCCAGCCCCCGGGGGAAGCATCTCGCCGGTCCGAGGGCAGTCATTCCCATAGTAAACGGCACGCTATCGCCGGCATACATACCTACAGCGGGGGAGACCAGGTTCTGGAACATATAAGAGTCGGGGACGAACCTCTGCCCCATAAACCTCAATCCCTTGGTCTTCGCCAGGCACTCATAAAGCTTCTCTTTGGT
>Ga0315282_10000569_pt1 | contig 72512 bp, 59 predicted proteins | sample YL17G07_20_MG_FD_203693 | JGI IMG/M metagenome (GOLD analysis project Ga0315282, IMG submission 203693) | Sediment microbial communities from Yellowstone Lake, YNP, Wyoming, USA - YL17G07_20 | ecosystem: Environmental > Aquatic > Freshwater > Lake > Sediment | place: USA: Wyoming | collected... | reverse complement strand
GACCATCCGAGGCTAGCCCTAAAGCTATTTCGAGGAGAACGAGCTATCACGGAATTTGATTAGCCTTTCACCCCTACCCTCAGTTCATCCGAGCTGTTTTCAACCAACACCGGTTCGGGCCTCCGGTCGCTGTTAAGCGACTTTCACCCTGACCAAGGGTAGATCATCCCGCTTCGCGTCTATTGCCCGCCACTGAACGCCCTATTCAGACTCGCTTTCGCTACGGCTCGCTCCCCCTTGCGGGATCATCGCTTAACCTTGCGACGGACAATAACTAGCCGGCTCATTATGCAATAGGCACGCCGTCAGGCTGACCGAAGATTGCTCCTCGATCGTAGCCCTCCGACTGCTTGTAGGCATACGGTTTCAGGTACTTTTGACTCCCCTCGCAGGGGTTCTTTTCACCTTTCCCTCACGGTACTGGTTCACTATCGGTCGCTAGAACGTATTTAGCCTTACGGGATGGTCCCCGTGGATTCCCGCAGGGTTTCTCGTGCCCCGCGGTACTCAGGAACGCGCGCAAGAGTCCAGTCAGCCTTCGCCTACGTGGCTATCACACCCTATGGCCGATTTTTCCAAATCGTTCGACTGGCCGCTGGATTGGTAACTCTCTGGTTCTGCACCGGCACGCGCCCTACAACCCCCAGCGCTCCTTATTGAGCGATTTGGCGATCGGGTCATCGGGCGATTGAAGAGCTTTTGCTCGTCAATCACTCAATCTCTCAATCACTCAATCGCGCAATAAGGAACGCTGGGTTTGGGCTGTTCCGCGTTCGCTCGCCGCTACTGACGGAATCGCTGTTGCTTTCTCTTCCTCCAGGTACTGAGATGGTTCACTTCCCTGGGTTAGCTCGCACCCGCCTATGGATTCAGCGGGCCGTTATCCGGGTTCGCCGGATAGGGTTGCCCCATTCGGAGATCCTCGGGTCAAAGGGTGCTTCCCCCTCACCGAGGCTTTTCGCAGGTAGCCGCGTCCTTCATCGCCGTCTAGCGCCAAGGCATCCACCGTACGCCCTTAGTAGCTTGACCATAAAATCTGCTCAACACACAGCAACCAGGTTCCAGGTGTCAGGTTTCAGGTGTCAGTCAGTAGCGCAGAGTTGTTCTTAAACTCTGCGACTCTTACCGAACCCCGAGACCCGAGCCCCGAATCCCGGCCTTGTTGCGCAAACTCGCCTTCTACTATCCCGCCTGATTTTGACCCAGACGGGACGAACACACGCCCTGGACCGCAAGGTCCAGAGCTGGTAGACACCGCACTATCAGTTTTCAAAGATCGTTGAGTGCCGAAGGCCTTGTTATCGATCCCTCGACCTCGAAACCAGTCCGGGCCCTCTTTCGACCCTGAGAAGCTGGGCTTGATCCTCTTGCTTAACCTCGAGAACCAGGCTCAGCCCCCCCTTGCTGTAGCGGTGGTGTCCTCACCGCCGTCTTTCCCTCCGCCGGCCATAGACCAGCACGGCAATCGGCACGCGCACGCTCAATCGCTCCGCTCACTCCCTGCGGAGCATGGGAAACCACTTTTTTGGTTTGAGCGCCGGGGGTTTGATTCAGGTAGGTAGGATTACTGCGGACAACCTACTTGCTTCAAGCCCCTATCCGAAAGCCTTTCGCGTATCTACCTCCTGGTGTTTCCAGCCGGGACGAACCATTCGTGAGAACGCGATTCCCGAGCGATCGCCCCTTACCGGACCGACTGCCCTCTTGGCAATCAACCATGCTACCCAATCCCCCAACGAAATGCAAGAGATTTTTTTCGCCTCATCGGGGCTTCCTTACTTCCGCGATCCGCTCCTCTCGATATGCTCCGAGGAATTGGATGGCGTCTCTCTTGTCACCAAACTGTCCCTCGATGCGGTCGCCATTAGTGTAAAGCACCTGAACTTCGTACTTCACCACCGGCTGAGGAAGGCTTTGCTCGCTGTATTTCTCGACGAAGGCGATTGCCTCTTCGATGGAGCTACATTGCACCGCAGACCCGTGGAGCGGGATGATGCGCACAGATTGAATTCTTCTGGTAACTGCACGCTTCAGTTTGTCCATGAAGCCTTGAATCTGGTCGCCGTTGATTTCAAGCAACGCCTTGGCGACGCGCATCCTCTGCGCCCGTCCCAGGCCTTCCCAAGCGCGAATCTTCCTTGAGAATTCAGCATCCGCGGTCCCTTCATCGAAATTCGCATCCAGGTGTGCACGGTTGAAAGCCTCGATGACGCTCTCGTATGGGAAGTACACCACGGCAAAGCCCAGAGAGCGAAGCTGAGTCAGCGCACCATCGGTAAACACGCCCGCCAGAATAGCTCCAATGAGGGGGGCGTCATTCTTGTACGTCTCGAGCAGCGGCACCAACGCTCCCTGAATCTCTTGCGCTTTGTTACGTGAGTGTTTCGTATAGCGGCGCCACGCGGTTTCTATGAACGCAACAGGCTTGCCTATCTTCGCGCCACTCCCTCCTCTTTCTATGACATAGTCCAGATCGTGTGTGTTGCCATTATTGTCGGTCCAGCTCACTTTATTGCCCCGCCTTGCTGGACGGGGTCCTTTCTTGTCGAGGTAAAGATCGTGCTCCTCCGCAAAACTTCCTAATAATGGCTCAACAGCAGCTTCTAATACGTCACCGATTATTTGCCCGAATTTGTGTGCCGGTGATTCCGCCATATTACCCGTCTACCCAGAGCCGACCTTCATGGAGCGGAACGCGGTGCTTGCGATTCTTCCACTTCACGTTCCTGTCTCTGGTCTTCTGGAAATGATAAGATTTGAACCCTGCTGCAAGGGCAAGTTTGCCGAGCCAAGTGTCTACCGGCACATAGATTCCGTACGGAGCAGAGTCGCCGACGATGAAACACACTAGGGCCCCCTTCGCGGTGACCCGCCGCAAGGCCATCCAGACTCTTGCCATGTCGTCAAAGTATGCAGCAATCATGGTGTGATATGGTTTCTTGCCCCCGTGGTGCTCTCTTTCGCTTTCCAGCTTCTTGCAGACGGGCGTCATTTCCCGGCGGATCGGCTCAAGGATTGGATCATCCAGGATGGCATGTGTCTGGCCATTTAGGTCCGCCACGTGTTGAGTGCAAGAGCGCACGAGATATCTTCGCACAGCGTTCTGAAGATCCCCCCACCCCCGAATTTCACCCATAAACGTCATTTCGAGTCGCGTCGCGTCAGCGTAGTCATAGTTGTTGGCGTACGGCGGTGACGTAATCACAAGATCAGCCCATTCATCGGGAACCGAAGAACACGCTCTCGCATCCTCCTGATACAATTTGGCTGCGGGCCCGAGCGTGAGTCTCTGACGCATAGCCATGTCATTTGATATCTCCCATATCTTGGTTTGAAACGCAACGTAAGGATCAATCGACTTCGCCTTAGCCTTGTTCGGAAGCACGTATTGCCATTGTGCCGTACCCACAGGTGAACAGGTCCTGAGAATAGAGATCAATGCTAGCCACGCCAGTTCGGATAGAGGGGAACCATCTGCTGCCGCTTGCCATGCCAGCTTCAGCGAGTGAAGGTGAGTCAGGACTTCGCGCGGGTAACATCTTTCGATAAGTAGTGGAAATTCGACGGGATGTACTTGATACCCTTTAGCATGTTCCAGGACAGCGAAGGCATGCGCCCGAAAAGCCTCTGGGTTTTCTCTCCAGAAAAGCTTCGCCTGGGCGATTCGGGCCACGAAGGGATGTGCTTCAAGACCAATCGTTGAGAACGTGCTCTCTTCACCTTCCAACAGTGCCGTTCCAGAGCCTGCGAAGGGATCGAGAAGACGCTCTTTTCCCTTGCGTTTTTGCTCCTCGATAACCTGTCTAGCCCAGGTGGCAGAAAAGCCAGCCGAATAACGGAACCACCGATGAATAGGCAGCGATAAATTGTCCTGGAACGTCGAGGAAATATCCGTCTTCACTGCCCTCTCTTCCTCGGCTCCAGGAAAGAGTGCTATCTGTTTGAGCTGCACTGCTTCAGTCATTGGCTAAGTTAACCCGCGTCTCAGCCCGTTGATTTCAACCAGGACGAAGTGTACACCCGACTGACCTGTTTTGGAACGTCCCAGCGCGCGGCCACCGCCGCTGCTTCTTGCCGTGGGCTTTTGGGTTGGGTAGCGCAGGGGCCGGTGCGCGAGGCGGGAGCCTAAACTAGGTGCCAGGTGTCGGGTGCCAGGTGCTGGGCACGCTGAAGATGGCAAGGGCGGTTCCGCACTGGTTTTTTCAGATGGTTCCGAAACACCTCGGCGCTCCAAAGACCGCCGCCACGCCGCTCTTCAGTCCCCTCGGCCCGCGAGGTGATCTTGACGCTATACATCAATCTCGCCGGCGGAGCGCATTCCCTCGACAACCTCGGCAAAGGGACGGCGCGGCTCGTTCTTGCTCTCGCGGGCGACCCGGCCGAGGTGAAGGTCTTCCAGCATCTCCTCGTATTCTTCGATGGGGAGAATCACGGCGGTCTTGCGGCCCTCGGCGTCTATGATGAATTGCACGTCCGGGGAAGCCGTCTGTTCATTCATGCAGCAATTCTACCACGCTGCTTCCAACCCCACAGCGCAAATCGTGCCCTTCAGCTGTCCTTCCGCATTCGGGCTAAGCGCGTAGCCCCGTGAGCGGTTTTTTGCCGTGGCCTTTTGGCTTGGGTAGCGCGGGGCCGTGACGCCAGGCGGGAGGTCGGCCGCGATTCCTTTCGGCGGGGGTGAGTTCCCACTGGCGGGCGCGGCGGGTTACCAGCGGTGATGTCTGTGGCCGCCGAAGCCGTAGTACCCGAAGCTGAAGAAAACCGGAGATGGGTAATAGTAGCCCCACGGGTAGTACCCATAGGGGTAGAGCGTCGGACGGCGCACGGGCGCAACAGCGAAATGCTCTGCGCGCCGGCGCAGATCCCTTCCGCCGTCATAGTCTTCCTGGTTGACGGGCCGAAATGCCGGGGCACTGCGTTGCGTGGTGAAGGTGACCGGGAACTCCAACTGGAAGGTCAGGAGAGTCTCGGGAGGAATTACGGTGGACCGGCCGCGCGTCAGCAGCACCCCGGCGATACCTGCGGCGGCGCCGGCGCCCGAGCCGATCGCAGCTCCCTTCCCGCCGTCGGCAGCGGCGCCGATTATCGCGCCGACACCCGTCGTGGTTCCGATGGCTTGAGCATCACGCCCCTGCGAGGTGCCGCCGCCCGTCTGCATCAACTGTGTCCGGATGGGCAGTTGCTGGCCGTCCACCAAGACCAATTGGCTTAACTCAATTCCCAGCTGCGACACTCCCTTGATACGGCCCGCCTTCTGAGCGGTGACCACGCGCCCGAGCACGGTCTGACCGCGCCGCGCGACAACCCAACCGTCGACAACCAGCGGCTGCTGCAACTCGGCACTGAAGCTGTCGCCAGGCCGGTTTTGGTCGCTGGAAAGGTATTGCGAAGTCCGGATGGAAATCACCGTTCCCGCCGCCAGGGTCAGGGTTGGCGGCAATTGGTAGGACGCAGGTGGCGCGGCTTGAGCGGGAGGGGCAACCGCGGGAGCAGGCTCGTCCACCTCTGGCTGAGCGGGTTCTGGCGCGTTCTGCGAGTCTTGCGCTGCCCAGACCGGTAACGCTATAAGACCCACGATTAAAGCGACGGCGGCGACGGACCGTCGATACAAAACTTCGCCCATCTTTCTTTCTGTGCAATTGCTGCCCATATGCTCTCCCCGACCTAATTCCATAACCTTCACCACCCTCCTTACGGGCAACTGTGCAGCCATTCGCCTTGAGTTCCACGAGTGATTATTCCCTTTGTTTTCTTGAAGTTCCGAAGCTGACCGGCTGGCGCTTGTGAGCAGGAGGGAATCGTTGTGGTCGATTTCGGCCAACACTGGCCGAAATCGGCCACTCTATTCTCCCCCAGCTCGAACCTGGCATTTGCGAGGCTCACGACTCTCGTATAGAATCCCGCCGGCACAATCGTCGGGATCCTAAGAGCGAGGCACGATTCTCGCCGTAGGTCCGGGTTTCTCGAGTTACGCCACGGAGCAAACACAATGATGAGAATCTTACCCAGGTTGACGACGCTCGGACTCGCCGCGGTCATGCTGGTGGCCGCACTCGCGTTTCAGACAACTCCCACTCGGGTGAGGGCGCAGACGCTCTCGCTTGCCACGACCCCAGGCGCGCTCGCGACGGCTAGGCCCGCGGATGTCGGACTATCGTCGGAGCGGCTGGAGCGCATCACCAGCGCCATTCAGAGGAGTGTGGATGACAAGCGTATCGCTGGCGGCGTGGCGCTGGTCGCGCGGCACGGCAAGGTCGTCTATCTCAAAGCCGTGGGCATGGCCGACCGCGAGGCGCAGAAGCCCATGCGCACGGACAGCATCTTCCGCATCTGTTCCATGACCAAACCGATCACCAGCGTCGCCGTCATGATGCTCTACGAAGAAGGGCGCTTCATGTTGAATCAGCCCGTCTCCGACTTCATTCCGGAATTCAAGAACATGAAGGTGCTCGATCCCCCCTGGCCGCAGGACAAGACTTCTCCGCCGGGCGCGCTGGTCGATGCCAAGCGCCCCATCACCATTCGCCACCTACTCACGCACACCTCGGGACTCACGTATGGTGGTCCTCGCCTTGAAAAGAAGTACCTCGAAGCGGGGGTCGCCACCGGCCTCCTGCAACAGGAAGGGACCATCGGCGATATGGTGAAGAAACTCGCCAAGCAGCCGCTGCTCTTCCAGCCCGGGGACGCCTGGGAATACAGCCTGGCGGATGATGTGCTCGGCTACCTGGTGGAAGTGGTTTCCGGCATGCCACTCGACAAGTTCTTCGGAGAACGCATCTTCAAACCCTTGGGTATGAAAGATACGCAATTCTACTTGCCGGACGAGAAAGTCGCGCGCATCGCCGCCGCCTACACCTACGACGCGGAAAAGGGCCTACAGCCGATTGTGGACAAGCAGGTCTTGCACGAAGACGGATCTCCATACTCCGCCGATTATCCTTACCGCGGACCACGAACTTATTTTGCCGGTGGCGCAGGCCTTTCCTCCACGGCGGAAGATTACTATCGCTTTTGCCAGATGATGCTCAATAAGGGCGAGTTCAATGGCGCGCGCCTGCTGAGCCGCAAGGCTGTCGAATTAATGAGCCAGAACCATGTCGAAGGAAAGCGCGAAGACGGAGGCTACGGACTGGGATTTGGCGTCGCCAGTGAGCCACGCTTTCTGACCGAACTGGGCTCGGTGGGATCCTACTACTGGGGTGGGTTCTACTACACTTCATTCGTCATCGACCCCAAAGAAGACCTGATCGCGGTCTTTATGGGGCAGCTCAACCCCACCGGAGGGCTTGACCTCGACAGCAAAGTCATCCGGCTGGCCTACCAAGCCATCAGTGATTGAGGGCCGACGCACGGGAGCGAAGCCCGCATGTTGATCCGCTTCGTGATATACGGTCTGCTCGGCTGGTGCTGGGAAGTCGCCTGGACGGCAGCCAGAGACAAGATTTCAGGTAAACAAAAGGACTGGCGGCTCCTGGGCCACAGCTACCTCTGGATGTTTCCCATCTACGGATTGCTCGCGCCCCTCGGCGAGCCGATTCACGACGCGCTGCGCCCGCACTTCTGGCTGTGGCGGGGCCTTGCGTACCTGGTCGGAATCTGGGCCGTCGAATACGTCGCCGGCTGGGCGCTACGCAAGTTGACCGGAAAATGTCCGTGGGACTACTCGCATCTGCGCTGGAATATCCAGGGCGTCATCACGCTCGAATACGCTCCGGTGTGGTTTGTCTTCGGGTTGGGCTTCGAGCGCATCCACGACGCGCTGATCGAACTCACGCCTGCCCTCCAAAAGCTTATTTAGTATCGGCGATCATCTGCCGCTGGCCGATCCTCCAGCCCATTGTTTCATTTTGGGATGAGGGGGATTACAATGCTCCTCCTTGCTCACTTTGCCCGAAGAAAGGAATCTGATGAACCGACGACTTGCACTGCTGTTTGGCGTGGCGATCCTTGCTCTTCAGGGATCGGTGTGGAACTCGGTTGCCGCTGGGGAGAAGACTCGACTGGCGATTGTTGGCCTCGATCACGATCACGTCTGGGGGATTCTCGGAACGCTCGCCAAGGAACCCGACGCCCAACTGGTTGGCATCTATGACGCCCATGACGACCTGGTCAAGCAAGCCATGCAGAAAGTTCCCCCCAACATCATCTTTTACAACGACTACGTGAAGATGCTGGATATGGCCAAGCCCGACGCGGTCATCGTCACCACGGCCAACAACCAGCACCTGGCGATCCTGCGCGAGTGCGCGAAACGGAAGATTCATTTCTTCACCGAAAAACCCATGGCCTCCACCGGCGCGGACGCCCGCGAGATGGAACGCCTGGCGCGCGAGGCGGGCATCAAACTGATGGTCAATTACTGGAACGCCTGGGCTGCGCCCACGCAGGACGCCTACGCGCGCATCAAGGCGGGCGAACTCGGGCCCGTCCAGAAGATGATTGTCCAGTTCGGCCACGAAGGGCCGAAGGAGATCGGCGTCTCCAAGTATTTCGGCGACTGGTTGTATGACCCCATCAAGAATGGCGCCGGCGCCCTGATGGACTTTGGTTGCTACGGCGCCGACTGGGCACTGTGGCTGAAGGGCCGCCCTGCGCGCGTCTTTGCGACTTCAAGCAAGCTCAAGACGGACCAGCACAACGCCGTCGAAGATGACGCGACGATCATCCTCGAGTACGCCGACGCCACGGCCATCCTGATGCCCTCCTGGGATTGGCCCTACGGTAAAGGCCAGGCCGAGATCTTCGGCCCCAAAGGCAGCTTTCTCGTGATGGGCGACGGCTTGCTGTTCCAGCCCGCCCACAACGACGCCGAAGCAAAGAGCCCACAGGGCAAACCCGTTGAAACCCAGCCCCTGCCGCCGGAGAAAAAGAACGGCATTGCGTACTTTCTCTACTGCATTCGCAACGACAAGCCCATCGAGGGGAACGTTTCGGCCGCTATCAATGTGGGCGTGAACGAAATCATCGACGCGGCGAAGGAATCGATCCGCACCGGCGGCGCGGTGGTGCTGTCGGCACGCTGACCTCTGAGGGCGAGACGCCACCTCGCCCCAACCCCCCTTCGGGACTGGCCGCGATCAGGCCGGAATGCCTCTGTCTACTCTCACGAGAAATCCGATACCTGCCACAATGGTTCCGAAGAGCATCCCGGCCAGAATCGTGAAGGCAACCCAGAGAACCAACTGGGGGACGAAGCCGAGCCACAGATATTTGGCGATGAAACCGAGCGTGGGGACGTCGGGCGGTACGGCATCGTAATGCGTGCCCCAGTTTCCGCGCATGGCGAAGAACATGATGATGGCCACCGGAATCCGCGCCGCGTAGCCGTAAGCAAGCAGCGTCTTGAACAATTCCGCCCAGCCGCGCCAGGTCAGCAGCGCTGCAGCCGCAAAGAATCCCCAGGCGTAAATGAGCCTCCCGAAGAAAGACTGCCGGACGTTCAACGCGTCTCCTGCGTAAAGTGAGGCAACGAGGATTACCGCGCCCAGAACCGCATAACCGATGGCCCGCAGATAGGATTTCGGCGGGCGGCCCACCTTGCATAGCCGGAGCGCAAAGTAAATCCCGAAGACCGGCGCGAGCCAGATGATGGCAACAAGCGAGCCGCCCATGGTGCGATTGAAGAAGGTCTCCGGCCAGCGCTGGAGCTCACCCGCCAGCCGCAGAAGGGTAATGCCCAGAGTGATCAAGCTGGGGACCAGGACCAGCTTCCCTACGCTCGCGCCGGAGCTGGGAACTGAATGGAGCATGAAAACCTCCCTCGCGCCTTGGAGCGAGCGCCCTCGGAACTCAACAGATCTCATGGCCTTTCTGGCGCCGCCCCTGGATGCCCCCGGATTCTAGCCCCATTCCCGGCGCGGTACCAGCACCCTCAAGCATTGAAATCACCCCGGCAACGTCTGCTACGGCCGCCCAAATTTGTCTTTGGCGCATTGCCCCTCAGCGTGGTAGACTGTCGTGGGGACCTGCGGAAGCTCCTATCTGACCCTTAAATCAGCGCGGCGGGAAGCACTCCGCGAAGATGGCAAGTCAGTGCTTCCATAGTTCAAACGCCCTGTGAGCGGCGACACGCCGCGGACTGGAACGATTGATCCGCCGCGATCGGACGGAAAGGGGGCCTCTGATGAAAGTCCTGCTTATCTATCCTGAGTTTCCTGACACCTTCTGGAGTTTCAAACACGCCCTCCGCTTTCTGGGGAAACGCTCCGCCTACCCACCGCTCGGACTATTAACTGTAGCGGCGATGCTGCCGGCAACCTGGGAGAAGCGGCTGGTGGACCTGAACGTCCGGCCGCTGGAGGACTCGGAACTCGCCTGGGCCGACGTGGTCTTTTTCAGCGGCATGATGGTGCAAGGACCCTCCATGAAGGAAGAGATCGCGCGCGCCAAGCGGCTGGGCAAGCGGACCGTCGTGGGCGGACCCATCGTCAGTTCGGGGGATCCCACCGTCGCCGAGGCTGACCATCTCGTCTCGGGCGAAGCCGAAGAGATTATGCCGGAACTGGTGGCCGATCTGGAGCGCGGGGAGGCTCGACCCCGATACAAGAAGGATGTGCTTCCCGATCTGACGCAAGTGCCGCTGCCGCTTCTCCAACTGGCGGACCTGCGACGTTATAGCTCCATGGCCGTCCAGTTCTCACGGGGCTGCCCCTTCACGTGCGAGTTTTGCGACATCATTGAAATTTACGGCCGCCGTCCCCGCACCAAGACTCCCGAGCAGATTCTGTCCGAGCTGGACCAGCTCTATGGCCTGGGCTGGCGCGGGCGGGTATTCCTCGTGGATGACAACTTCATCGGCAACAAGAAGTGCGTGAAGGCCCTCATGCCGAAGCTGGTCGCATGGATGCACGACCACCGATTCCCCTTCTCCTTCCTCACCGAGGCTTCCCTCAATCTGGCCGAAGATCCCGAATTGCTGCGGGAGATGAGGGAAGCCAACTTCACCAGCGTTTTCCTGGGAATCGAAACTCCGGTGGCGGAGAGCCTGAAGGAGACCACCAAATTCCAGAACTTACGCGGAGATTTGCTCAAGAGCGTGCGACTCATCCAGTCCTATGGCATCGAGGTGATGGCGGGTTTCATCGTGGGTTTCGACAACGACCCGCCGGACGTCTTCGACCGCCAGATTCAGTTCATCCGCGAAGCGGCCATCCCGCTTTCCATGGTAGGTCTGCTCAACGCACTTCCCAACACCCAGTTATGGCGCCGCTTGATGGCCGAGGGGCGCTTACTGAAGCAGAGTATCGGCAACAACACCCTGGTCGAATTGAACTTTATTCCCAAAATGGATGCCGATGAACTTCTGGCGGGCTACCGGCGGATTGTACACACCATCTACAACCCGGGCGAGTACTTCCAGCGTGCGTCAGCGTTCCTCTCGCAAGTGGGCGCGGCAGCGCGCACGCCTCTGGTCTTCTCGGATTTCCTGGCGGTCTTCCGCTCCCTCTGGCGTCAAGGTCTGCGCAGCAACTACCGCAAGGAGTATTGGAAGTTCATCCTTCAGGCTGTCCGCCGCCGCCGGCGGCGCTGGGACATGGTCTTCGCGCTGGCCATCATGGGACACCACTTCTTCCAACTCGTCCAGGCCGACGAGAGCGGTTAGCGGCGGAAGATTGGCCCGCCACGAACCCGTCGGCGATCGCCAAAACGGGTTCCGTGAGTCGACTGCAATGGATTCTGTCGGCTGAGGAAGTGGGAGGCCGAGAGAGACGTCTAACCCTTCTTTAATTCCGCCAGCACAAGGCGGCCGCACTCCTTGAGGGTCTCAAAAACTCCGACGCCTTGGTAGGCCACGGCCTCGAAGGCAGGCTCGCCCTTCTTCAACAGGGCCTTTTTCAACTCTTCGATGGGAAGGGCGCTGGGCAGGTCGCGCTTGTTGAGCTGGAGGATGTACGGCACCTTCGCAAAATCGTAGCCGTGGTCTTTCAAGTTCTCCTGAAGATTGTCGAGCGCCTCGTAGTTGGCATCCATGCGCTCTTCCTGTGAGTCGGCCACGAAGATGACCCCATCGACACCGCGCAGGATGAGCTTGCGGCTGGCATCATAGAAAACCTGCCCAGGGACGGTATAGAGGTGGAACCGAGTCTTAAAGCCACGTACCGTGCCCAGGTCGAGAGGGAGGAAGTCGAAAAACAAGGTGCGGTCGGTCTCGGTGGCGAGCGAGATCATCTTCCCGCCCTTCTTGCCGAGCGTCTGGTCGAAAATCCACTGCAAGTTGGTCGTCTTGCCACCCAGACCGGCGCCATAGTACACGATCTTGCAGTTGATCTCTCGGGCGGCAAAGTTGATAAAACTCACGCGAAACAGCTCCCTGTCTGCAAGCGGCTCCGCCGCCACTTCGGGCGGCATGCGCTGATGGGCACGGCCTAATTTCCCTGTCGTGCAACAACTACACGCTGTAAGTTTCCTGTTTATAACACATCGGGTTGCGCTTGACAATAGCAGCCAACTCGGCGCGCGCACGTTGAAAGCCGACGTGAGAGGCCAGCATTAGGCCCTCTCGGCATGGACCTTCGGCCTGAATAGGCGAGCGGCTTCTCCGAGCGCCTTCGTCAGCGCATCCGTAGCCAAGTTCCACTCCTGTTCGGCGGTCTGCGGCGTAGCCCCGTAAGCGTGCGTGAAGACCGTGAGGTAGTAACCCCAACGTTCCTCGCGATGAAACAGGCAGCGCCGGGCGCAAATCTCGAGCTCCGCGGACAGTCTAACGCTTCCTAGATGCACCGCGATGCTCTGAGCCAAGCGCAGGTTCGTTTCCAGGCTGGCATTCAGCTCAGGACCATCAATCAACAGGTCAACGTAACTGCCCACTTTGTGGGGAAGGTGAAAGTCCCGCTCCTCTTCGGTCAACTCCTCAGTGGCCCAAACATCGCACTTCGCCGTAACAAAGGGAGAATGCACAGCGTTGGCTTGACGCAACAATCCTCCCAGGGCCGAATAGCGCTTGCACTCTTCCAGGCTGTCGGCCGCTGAAGGGTTCCCTTTCAGGTCGATGTAGCAATGGCCAGGGTCGGACGGGTCAGACCAGGGAACCTCGAGGGTCGAGTCGTCAGGGTCTGTTTCCTGTGTGATTTCTACTCTCATATCTGGGAAAACCTAGAGTCGTTTCAACAAGGACTGGACCCGGGGATGTGAGCGGACGGGATCGAGATCGGAGCCGTGCTCGATCCACTGCTTGAAGCCGAACCCGTTGGCGACGGCCTTCTCGAGGCATCGGGCTTGAAGGGCTTCTCTTCGATCCGGTGCTTGAGCGTCTGCCCTTCCAGCAGTTCCATGGCGATGAACGGCTGACCCTCGTGTTCGTCCACATCATGAATCACACAAATGCTAGGATGATTGAGGAGTGAGGCCGCCCGCGCTTCACGTTGAAAACGCTCGAGTGCTTGCTTCTCTTTGGCCATTTCGTCCGGCAGGAATTTCAGCGCCACGCTGCGGCCCAGGCGCGTGTCTTCCGCGTTGTATACCACGCCCATGCCGCCGCCGAGCTTACAAAGAACACGGTATTGTGAGACAGTCTGCCCGATCATGTGGTGGGATTAGCCCCGGAGGACGGGAGGATCTTAAGGCAGGTCGGAGAGTAAGTCAACCAACCAGCGGGTTCACCACTGCGATTGGCCTGCTGTTCTCGCGGTCGGTTGATCTTTCCGGTTGGCCCCGACCCAGATCGGCGTCGCGACATCCAACCCACCCACGTCCAACTATCGGAAATCCTCGCAATCCGGCGCCGAATGCTCTAAGATATCCCTCGGGGCGCAAATCTTCACCTTTTCGACCCGTCCGCGGTGCGCCAGGAACCTCCCCCGGAGTTTTCCCCCGGACAGCGCAGGACCGAATTCCCTGCCAGCGATCAGCCAGGCAGGCTGAAGCAAAGACGCGGCCGCCACGCTCACCGTGATGGCTCGTCAAGTGATGAGCCGAGACGGTAACCGTCTCATTCTCAGGATGCGGAAGTCCTATTGAAACTCCCGCGAAAGCCGGAGCTCAATGGCCTCTTTCCATAAGCTCAGCTAAAAGGGCGCGCATGGAAACAAGAACGCCGTCACAAAGCTCGGATGCCCAGCGCCGCGAAATCCCTCACGCGGCGCGTCGCAAGCGCCCCAGTGGCCGCATGAGGGTGCTGCTGACCAGCGTCTGCCGTCCCATGGGACCGGCTCAGGGCGACGCGCCGACCGTTGGCTACGAGCTGCTCTACCGGCAAGTCACTCGCGCGCAGGGCATCTTCAGCCCGCGAGCCATCCACTTCACCTTCGCTCTCGACTACATCGCGGAGAACCTGGACGCGCCGGCAGTAGCCCTCCATTACCCTTCCCACCGCGAACTGATCCGTGAACTCAAGAAGGGACCAGAGTTCGTGGGCGTCTCGTTCTTGCTGGCGACCTTTCATCGCATGAAGGAAGTGGTAGCTTTGGTGCGGAAACACGCGCCCGAGGCGCGCATCGTCCTGGGCGGGTACGGCACCGTGCTCGACGACCGGACGCTGGCGCCTTACAGCGACTTCATTTGTCGCGAGGAGGGCGTGGGATTCTTCCGCGCGCTGCTGGGCGAGCCCGCGCGGCCCATGCCCTACGACCACCCTCTGGTGGCAACGACCTTGCGCGTCCTTTCGGTTCCCGTCGGGCAGACAGGAATTGTTTTCGCCGGCCTCGGATGTCCTCACGGCTGCGATTTCTGCTGTACCTCACATTTCTTTGGGCGTCATCACATTCGCCTCCTCCCCACCGGTGACGATGTTTTTCGCGTCATCGAGCGCTACCTGGAAGTGAACCCCCGGATGAGCCTGACGATTCTGGACGAAGACTTCCTGGTCTCGAAGGAGCGAGCCCTCCGCTTGCGCGAGTTGGTGCAGGCGAGAGGCACGCCGGTCTCGATTTTCGCCTTCGCCTCCGTGAAGTCGCTCAGCCGCTTCACCCCGCGCGAACTGCTGGAAATGGGAATCGACGGAGTCTGGGTCGGCTTCGAAGGCAAGCGGTCGGGATTCGCCAAGCAACAAGGCCGCCCGGTTGAGGAGTTGATCCCTGATCTGACTTCGCACGGCATCTCTATCCTGGCGTCCATGATCGTGGGCTTCGAATACCAAACGCCGGAGATCATCCGCGCCGAACTCGCTGAACTAATGGCGCTCAAACCTACACTCGCGCAATTTCTCATCTACGGACCGACCCCCGGCACACCCTTCTACGAACGCATCATGAAAGAAGGGCGATTGCAGCCGGAGCTGGCCGAGAATTCCGAGCGCTACTACCATGCGTGCGATGGGTTCACGGCAATGGTCACTCATCCGACGCTGAAGGCGAGCGAGATCGAAGCGCTGCAGCGCGAATGTTTCGAGACCGACTTCCGCACGCTGGGGCCGTCCATTCTAAGGTCGGTCGAAGTCTGGCTGCAGGGCTGGAAGCGATACCACAATTCGGATTCTCCCTATCTTCGCGCCAAGGCAGCCCGCTGGGCGGACGAGATCCGCAAGGCCTATCCCGTCTTCCGCGTGGCAAAACAGCTGGGCCCCGCACCCCAGGCTGCGGCGCGGCTCGAAGCGGAAATCCGTGAGCTGCTCGGCGCGCCTCGTTTCAGCAGGCGCGTCCTTTCCGCGCTCGCGCCGCTCGCCGCCGCGTGGACTGGCTTCACGCTGCGACACGACCGCTTCCAGCATCCACGATTGCACCGCAACGCTTACCGCTGCTCGCCCTGGGCGCTGCGATCGGGTGCAACCGGCGAATTGCAGATCGAAATCGAACGAGCCCTCAATCACACGCGTGTGAAACTGCAGGGAGCGATGGACCAGGCGAGCGCCCGCCGACTCGCGGAGGGAATCCTGAAGTATTTGAAAGGCAACGACTCGCGTGTCCGCGTGGTAGTTGCCGAAGGCACGCAGGTCGAGCCCAGTCATCTGCAAGTCCTGGGAAAGATGCTGGCCCGCCAGCGCCACCGCATTTCGGCAGCGATTCCGTCTGCCCCGGAGACCTGGGCGCGCCTCAGCGACTGGCTCGAAGTGGTTCCTACGAATGGTGCGGACATGGCGTGAGCCACAGCAAGGAACGAGCTTCCGAGGTTTGAAAGGTTTTTACTGCAGCCGTTTTAGCAGGGCCTGAAAGCATGGACTTGTCACTGGGTGTTAGGTTTGCCTGGTGCGCACAGCCGCTGGAATTCCGGATCACCGTGCAGGCAGGCCAGGTCAGGGTCGCGCGACATCCAATCCAAGTTCGTGTAACCAACCGCAATGGTCTTTCGCGCCAAGGCGAGTGCCTCGGTCTTCATCTGCATGACGCCGTAAGTGCAGGCGGCGTTGTACGGAATATTGGAATCGTTGGGACGCATCTCCACAGCGCGCTCCAGCTCGCGGATGGCATCGCTCCTCAAGCCTAGCGAGGCATAATCGGCGGCCAGGAGGATGCGAGCGCGCACGTTATCGGGGGTCAGTTCGAGCTGCTGCCGCAGGACGTTCATTTCGAGCTCGCGCAAGCGGCGTGCGGCCGCGGACACGATGCTTGAGGGTCTGGCCTTCCAGGAGCTCCATGGCGATGAACGGCTGGTTCTGGTGTTCGTCAATCTCGTAAATCGTGCAGGCGAAGTCAATACGGCCGTGTCGATAGGATCTGCTCAGGGGCAGACACTCGAACTTTGACACAGGTCAGACCTTGGGGTACCGTGGGACTTGCACTCGGAGGCACTTATGCGCGTCTTGGCGGCGCTCATTGCGACCTTGCTTCTTGTGGCAGCGGGCTGCAACAAAAGAACAAAGCTCCAAACGAAGGAAGCGGTCCAGGCCGCTATTGAATCCCACCTCAAACAACGTCCGAACGTCGTGATGGCCAACATGGATCTGGAGGTGGGCGAAGTCAAGTTCGCCGGCGACACGGCGGAGGCGGAAGCCAACTTCCGCAGCAAGCAGTCGCCGAACTTGCTGGTTGGCGTCCACTACAGACTGCGCCTCGCCGGCGACCACTGGCAGGTCGAATCCAGCACGCCCTCGGGCGGTATGGGCGGAAATCCACACGGCGGCGGAGCAGCCCCCGCTCCTGCCCCGACTGCTGCAGAGAGTCCACTCAAATCGAGCCATTGAATCGAGCCCGCCCGGATCAGGAGCCAGTCAACACGAGGTCTGGAATCCAGCCTGGGAAAAAGAAGGGCCGGCCCCCGATTCCCGGGGACCGGCCACAGGCAGAGAAGATGGAACGGTCAGAGGTTCTTCAAAGTTGATTTGATTTCGTCCTGAAGCTTCTTGGCAGCCTTCTCCTTATCCTTGTTGGGCCTCTCCTTGAGGAGGGCCAACACCGCTTTGGCTGTTTCGTCAGCCTCCCCGCAAAGGGTCCGCAGCTTCAGCGAATCGCGGCCGTGCTTGCGATCAAAGAACGTGGCGCCGGTCACCAGTTGCTTGCCCAGGTAGAGCCCTACATCCACTCCGTCGAGCTTGACGGGACCAGCGCTCAGCGCCGTCCGAGCCTTGGACCGGTCTCCGCCCACGATATCTGCCAGCGCGTCGTCGATTCCTTTGAGCTGGGCATCCTTGGCCACTGCCTCCTGCTCTTCGGGCTCGATCCATCCTCCATCCATGACTTTGGCAAGCTGCGGTAGAGTCAGCGGTCCTTCCGTGTCCGGATAAGGCGCTTCCAAGGTGTATTCTTTGGAGAGCCTGGCTCCCTCGGTCATTCGGTGGGCAACGTCGCCCAGTCCCAATGCCAGCCGCGAACCATACTGCAAGCAATCGTGGCGCTGCCGCTCGTACTCCGCCTTGAAGCGTGTGTTCCTCGTGGCGTCGGCCCCCTTGCGATAGGCCTCGACCAGCTCCTTGTAGCCGTTGATCAACCCACTGTATACGACGACTTCCAGGATGCGCGAGCGATCCGTAAAGGCGCCGGGTGGCGACGCGTTCGTGGGACCGTCGGCGAATTCCAGCGTGCGGTCGAACTGGCCCTTCTTGAACATGTCCTTGGCACTATCGTACTCGTACGCCGCGCCCGTCGGACGGGGAACGGGAGCTGAACAGCTCAGAATCAATGCCGTGACCAGCATGAAAGGAATCAACATGAGATATCGATGATTGTATCTAGGTGGGGTCTTCATCACTCCTCCAGAAGAAGTCCCGCAGCGGCAAGTGGCTTGACCGGGATTGCACGCCGGGCCGGGGATGGATCGTCAGTTCGCCGCCGGACCCTGCGCACGCCGCTGATGATCGCGCAGGCAGCGCACAGGCGACATTTTCGCGCGCACAATATATGTCAATCGCTAGCGGTTTGCAACGGCGGAGGCGCCATGAAAAATGGGCTCTGCCGGGAGACTAAGCAGCTTGCCCAAGGTCGCCCTGGGGCCTCAATCCACACCACAGACACTGCCGCGGTCCGGGACCCTCAGGGGACAGCGAGGGCGCCGGGATCGTGGCAACGGTTCGGGCAACGACGAGCATGTCGCTGCCCGAGCGAAGTTACACTCCGACTTTACATCCCCTGTGAAACATCCAAATTGAGCACACAGCTCGATCCGGCGAGGCGCACCTCCGTCAGTTTCTGCTTCTTGTCGGGGCCCTCGATGTACCGCGCTTGACTGTAGCGGTGCTTCGGGCCGTCGTGCCCCATGCACCGGCACGCGTGTTTCGCCACAACTTTGTTGGACTGCAGGAACTGCATTTCCCTCTCGTCCGCGCTGACCACCACCTGATACTTGCCCGCCTTCAATTCCTGCCCATCCGGCAGGATCGCATTGGTGTAAATGTCGACTGTCCTGCCTTTTTCCGCCATCGCCAGGGCGGCAACCAGAAGGACCGCCGCAATCGTTGAAACCAACGTCTTCAGCATCTAGCCCTCCCACGGGGATCTCGGCTGTGTCCGCCCTAGCCCGCAGTGGCAATGCAGGGCCGTCTCGTCCGTCGTTCGCGCACCATCCGGGCAGAACTAGCCGCTCAAACCAAAGCATCCGGAGGGCCAAGATGATCCGTAGGGAGTTAACCCCGGTGCGAGTCCATTCCCTTTAGTTACAACAAGCTGGCCAGCCGAGTCGTCGTCAGGGACAGGTTGTCGGCGGGTTGAATCCGGCGGACTCCTTTCACGATGCGAGAAAACGCGCCGGGACTTCGTGTCCTGAGAGGCGAGGCAAACTGTCAGGCTAGGCTTCGGACACGGAGTCCAAAGGCGAAGCCGGCTCCGCTGCCCGCCGCCTGCGCTGCAGGCTCGTAGTTGACAACGCAATCCCGGCAAAGACGAGCGCGGCGCCTACGGCTGTGGCCACGGTGACCCGCTCACCCAGAAAGACCATCGCGGTGGCGGCGGCAAAGACCGGTTCGAGGTAGGAGAACACTCCCACCCGGCTCGCCTCGATTTGGGCCAGCCCCCAGTTCCAGAAATTGAACCCGAGCGTCCCAGTGGCAACGCCGAAAACGACGACCGCGGCGAGCGTCCTCGCGTCAAGTCCCACGAACGGAAATCGTCCCTCAACCCCCAGAGCCAGCCCGACCGGCGCTACGGCGCCCAGAGTGAGAAGATAGAACGTATAGACCTGCGGCTTGATGCGTTGGGCGATGCGCCGAGTGACGACGGAGTAAGCGGACCAGTAGACGGCCGCGCCAAACACCAGCAGGTTTCCCACCATCATGCCGCGAAGCTGAATGGCCGCGAGACTTCCCTGGGTGATGATGAAGGCCACGCCGCCGAACCCCACCAGCGCCCCCAACATCTGGCGGCGGCTGAACGGCTCTTGAAGGAAGAGCGCCGCCAGCAAGCCGATCATCACCGGCGAGATTCCATAGAGCAGCGCGGCATTCGTCGCCGTGGTGGACGCCAGTCCCCAAAACGTCAGGCCGTTGAGAATGCTCTGGCCGACGAGACCGAGTACGACGACGGTGAGGAACTGTGCGCGCGACAAGCGAAGCTCCGCAAGCTTTCCGCGCGCCAATGTCCAGACGATCTGTGCCAGCGCCGTGGCTATGCCCTGCCCGGCCAGCATCGCCAAGGGCGAGATGCTGCGCAGGGCGAATCGCGCCAGGGCGAACCCCGAGCCCCAGAAAAACGCCGCCGCGGTGAGCGCCGCGTAAACCGCCAGCCGTGAACTCGCACTCTTCAAAGCGACCAGCCCTGTGAACCTGCGCAGTTGGTCAGGAAGGAGGACCTGCGTTCCGCTCCACGTCCCCGTCGCTACGGGGCGAAGAGGACCTTCAAGCTCGTTTTCGCCTCGTGCATGCTGGCCGCCACGCGCGAGTCTGCCTACGCGATCGACCGGATGTCGTCCTCTCCCAGGGAAACGCCGGAGTGCATCCGTGCACTCCTTGAAAAGCAGTCTGGCAATCTTCAATCGTCAATCATCAATTCAGCGCGCCATCCAGCCGCCGTCCACCACCAGAATGTGACCGTGCACGTAGTCGGAGGCGGGCGAGGCCAGGAACACGATGGCGCCCTTCAGGTCTTCGGGACTTCCCCAGTGCCCGGCGGGAATCCGCTCGGTGATGGCCTTCGACCTCAGCGGATCTTCGTACAATGCCCGGGTCAGATCGGTCAGCATATAGCCGGGCGCGATGGCGTTGACGTTGACGCCGAACCTGGCCCATTCGTTGGCGAGCGCCTTCGTGACCTGCGCCACCGCACCCTTGCTCGCCGAGTAGGACGGAACGTTGATGCCCCCGGAAAAACTGAGCAGCGATGCGAGGTTGATGATCTTGCCGCGTTGCTGCGCGATCATCGCCCGCCCCACGCGCTGGCACATGCGGAAGAGCACGGTAAGATTCAGTTCGATGACGCGGTCCCAACCCGACTCGCTGGCCTCCGCCGCCGCGCCGCGGGCGATCGTCCCGGCGCTGTTCACCAGGATGTCGATCCGACCCCACTCGCGCAGGATCTCCTCAACCACACGGTTTCGGAATTCAGCTTCGACCAAGTCGCCTTGAAACGCCAGCGCCCGGCGGCCGAGGGTTTCGATCCCCCGCCGCGTCTCTGCCGGGGGGTGCGAGTGCCCGGTCACGGCCACGTCCGCGCCCGCCTCCGCCAGCGCCAGCGCCGCCGCGCGCCCGATCCCCGTCGCCCCGCCGGTTACGAGGGCTGTACGACCGTCCAACTTGAATGAGTCCAGCATGCTTCGTACCCCTGACCCCTCTCTCCCCTGCTCGTCACTCGTCACTCGTCACTGCTTTCAGACCCGATCCTTTGTTTTCTATAACATTCTGGCTTCGTTCCTCGAGATTTTGTTTTTCTTAATCGCCGCCCCACGGCGTCGGGCTCGTTGCCACAGAGGCACAGAGGCCACAGAGTGGCCCCCTGACTCGTGCTTTTCCCCCCACTTCGAACTTCCTACTCCCGCCTGTCTGTTCCCCAGCCCCCAGTCCCTAGCCGCCAGCCCCAGCTCCTACCCCTCGTCACTCGTCACTGTTTCTTGGCCCGATCCTTTGTTTTCTACAACATTCTGGCTTCGTTCCTCGAGATTTTTGTTTTTCTTGACGTCACGGCACTCCCGTTTTCGGACTAATTGCCACAGAGGTACAGAAACCACAAGGCGCTCTTCTGACTTCTGACTCCTGAATTCCCTCCGCCCGGCAGGGACAGAATTCCCGAACCGTGGCCGAATTACTAGCCTACCACAGTTGTCCATGGATGGCAAGCGGCAACCTGCCGGGGGAGGCCCCCCTTCTGACTCCTGACTCCTGCAGTCAGTGCTTGATCCCGTGCTCATGGAGCCTCTGGTGCAGGCGCTCGCGGGCGTCGGTAAGCGTCTTACGCACGCGCGCCAGGCTTTCGGGATCGGGGCGTGTGGCCAGGTTATTGACCCAGGTCTCCGCACCCTCGATCAGCGTCAGCATGTAAGCGACGGCGGGCTCGGAAAAGACCTCCTGCCCCGGAACCTTGAAATACACCGGCGAGGTATGCGCCTGAATGCCAAGTATCCAAGCCGTGGTGGGTCCAAGGCGCGAGGCGCAACGCGCCGCCAGCCAGCCCGGCCCGGAGATTTGGACTTTTTCATTCACGACCAATTCGCGCCAGCCTGGTCCGTACTCATGCGCGGCCACAACTTTTCCATTCCAGACAAATTCTACGCGATGGAACGGCACAAAGCTCTGGACCTCCGCATGAACGTCGATCGTTGCGCCGCCCGAGCCGATCACAACCTCCTCGCCCGGCGCATGGCCGTCAGCAGTGAAGAGCAGCAGCGGGCCGGTCGTCATGAAGGTGTTGCCACTGCGCACGGCCTTGGCCCAATTCTCGAAGTTGAACTCCTGTGGCCCGAGAAATGCGTACGTCCGGTTCGCGCCCACGGGCATGTACGCTCCCATCTTGTCCGTGCCCCCGACGCAGGGCACGCGATAACCGCAGTTAAGGTAGCGATACCAATCGTAGAAGCGCAGGGTGTTGAAGTGTTCGCCGTGGGGATACAACTCCACCGCATCGATCTTGCCGAGCACGATATCGGCGGCGAGTTCCGCTGTGGGATAGGGAAAATGCACGGCGACGACCAGCCCGCCGCGCTCGTGTTGCGCGTCTGACCAATGGGCGAGGCTGTTCCAGAGCGGATCGCCGAGGTAGCTTTCGCTCGGCCCGCTCGCCGACATCGGGAAGGCCGGCGCGCCGTGCCCGCCCACGAGTCCCAGGTGACCGAGCAGGTGCTGACGGTTCTCGGTGTTCACCTCTACGCGCGTCTCGCCGTCCTTCGAGACCAGCGGCCCGTAGGCAAGATCTCCAACATTGGTGAACAGATCCGCCCACTGCGCGGCGAGCAGACTGACGAGATTCACTCCTTCGGCCTGCCCTTCCAGAACGGCCGTCGAGGGCGAGAGGAAATGCGTGTGCGTATCGGCCGTAACCCAGCCCTTGGAGCGCAAATCGATGTGCCGACCGATCTGGAGCTTTAATTCCCGTTGCCCAGGCTCGATCGAGAGCTTCTGGCGCACCGGCTCGAATTCAAAACCCTTGGTCATTTCGACATAGACGTCGCCCACCGGCAGTTCGACCTGGAACGTGCCATCGACATAGGCAAAAGAAGCGTCCATCAGCTTCACGTCCGCCCCGTAGTCCTGGAACCATGCGTCGTTGATTTCGCTGCGATGCCCGTAAGGCGGAATGTAGCGGCCGTCTTTCGAGCGGAAAGCCAAGCGCACCGGCGTAGGCTTGCCGGTGCCGGCATCGAGAACCTGCCCGTGCAGCCACGTCTTTTCCTTTTCGAGAATCTCGACTCTCGCGTTCCCGCGCCGCGCTTCCAATTCTTTCCCTGGCGCCACCTCACCGAGATCGAATTCGTAGGGTGGCGGGGGAGCCTTCGTATCGATGAGTCGCAGCGTGGCTTCCGAGCTGGCGGTGATCTCCACATAGAGATGCCGCGCTCCTTTCACGGGCTTATCGCGCCCGCCCAAGCCCTTGCCCGGCGATGCCAGCCACGCTGCGCCATCTAACTCCGGCAGCACGTACTGGCGCGCCACGACGCCCAGATCGACCTCCACCTTCCACCGGTCTTTCTCCTCTGCTGTCGCCTCGGGGAGCGTGATGCGATACAGGTTCAGCCGCTCGTAGCGCAGCGGGTTCTCGCGCCCGGAAAAGATCGTAAGCCCGCAAACTACCAGCGGGTCTTCGCCTGCGGCCCGAATGCGGATCGATTTGACCGTGCGCTCAGATTGCGGATTGGCGAGGGCGCTGACCCACAGCGTTCCGAGGCGGCCTCCCGCGTAGGAATTGTCGAAGACCGCAGTCTGAAGTTCGCCCCAGCCGGTGCCATCCGGAAGCGTATCGGTCAGTTTGCGCGGCGCATCTTGGCGGTGCGGCAACGCGGCGTACGCGAGGTGCCCCCACTCGTAGGAAGGTGAACTCACTTCAAAGCGCCTCCGGATACGGTGGGTGTGTTCGCCGCCATCGTCGTAGACCAGCACGACGTCGGCGAGATGCTGGCCCACTTTCTCGGTCGCGTCCTCAACGGGCGGAGGAGTTTCGTTCGGGTCCCAGTCGCAGAAAGCGGCGAGGCAGACGAAGGCGGCTTTCCAGCCCACCGGGATCGTGAGGTTGCTCGCTGCCGAGGCGCCTGCCTTCGTGCTCAGATTCAGCCACGATTTCTTTTCAACCGCCTCGGGCCCCAGCTGAAACGGTACGCCCTGCAGCAGCTGCGATCCGCCCGGCATGCGGATCAAGCCATCGCTTGCGGAACTCCCACCCAGTTCCTTGGCGCGCGGGCGTGAGCCGAATTCTTTCGCGGAACAATTGAAGAGCGCGCCCAGGTCGAGGGGCGTGAATTTCGGCGAAGGGCCCGGAGGAGCGACGGACCTGGGGGGCATCCCCCTGGCGGCGCTCGCCTCATTCAAAACCATGGTGAGCGTGGGCACGCTCGTGCCGACCGTCTGGAGAAACTTCCTTCGAGAATGACCACCTTTTTTCGATTTCATGGCGTTGCCACCTCCGTAGGTTCGGGGCGTGGGCCGATGGCCGGCGAGATCACCGTGCTTTGATCTCCGTCCAATACTGGTCGTAGAGCGTGATAGCCGGCCCCAGGTCGCGCATGAATTCGCAGTTCGCGAGCGACGCAGGGTCGGGGAAAATCGCCGGCTGCGCCAGGATCCACGGCTCGACGCCGCGCGCCGCGAAGCGGTTGGGCGAGTTGAAGCCGGAATCGTTGATGAAGGCGCTGGCCATCTCGGGGCGCTGCGCGAAATTGATGAATTCGTGCGCCAGGTCCTTGTGCGGGGCGCCGCGCGGAATGCAAGCGGAGTCCACCGAAATGGTGCACCCTTCGCGGGGAATCACGTACAGGATTTTCGGTTCGTCACGCATCGCGAACGTCATGTTGCCATTAAAGGCCTGCGCAATCCAGGCGTCGCCGGCCACCAAATCCTGCTCGAAATTGGAGCTGTTATAACCCTTCACGAGGGGCTTCTGGGCGATGAGCAGATCGCGCGCCCGTCGAATCTCGTCCGGGTTGGCGGTGTTGAGCGAGTACCCCAGCTTCTTCAGCGCCATGCCGAAGACTTCGCGCGCATCATCGAGCAGAAGAATGTGCCCGGCAAAACGCCGGTCGAAGAACGCATCCCAGCTCGTCACCTTCTCTTTGACGAGGTCGGAGCGATAGGCAAGCCCGGTCGTACCCCAGGCGTAGGGCACGGAGTATTCGTTCTTGGGGTCGCAGAATAGGCCCACAAACCGCGGGTCCACGTTCGCCCAGGCGTTGGGGAGGCGCGACTTGTCGATGGGGGCGAGGAGCTTCTGGCGAATCAGAATCTCCACCATGTAGTCGGTGGGCATTACGACGTCGTAATCGACGTTGCCGGCCTGCAACTTTGCCAGCAGGGCTTCGTTCGAGTCATAGAGGTCGTAATTGACCTTGCAGTGGTACTCACTCTCGAAGGCGCGCACGACGCGCGGCGAGAGATAGGTCGTCCAGGTGTAGATATTCAGCTGGGGAAGGTTCCGGGCCGAGGGCCAGGTTCGAGCCACCAGCGGCACAGTCATCAGCAGAAGAATGCCGCCCACTCCCGCCAGGGCAGCACGCATCTTCAGCGTGCCGCGCTCCAGGCGCTGGGAAATAAGGACCAGCGGGACGGTTGCCAGCAATATCACCGTGGAAATGGCGTTGATCTCCGGCGTGATGCCGCGCTTGAGCATGGAATATATCTGCAGGGGCAGGGTCGTCGAGCTGACGCCGGAAACAAACGAGGTGATGAGGTAATCGTCGAACGACGTCGTGAAGACGAGAAGGGCGGCGGAAAGGATTCCGGGGGCGGCGATGGGCAGGGTCACGCGGAAGAACGCCGTCCACTCGTTGGCGCCAAGGTCGAGTGCCGCTTCCTGCAGCGTCCGGTCCATACCCGCGAGGCGCGCCCCCACTACGATGATAACGAACGAAACGCAGAAGGTGATGTGGGCGATGATGATCGTCCAAAGGCTGAGGTCAAGGCGGAGCAGGCTGAAGAAGATGACCAGGGCGACGGCCACCACGATCTCCGGAATGACCAGGGGCAGATAGACGAGCCCGTCGAGCAGGAAACGGCCGCGCAGCTTGGCCCGCGCCGAGACCAACGCCGTCGCCGTCCCCGCCACCACGCACACCAGGGTCACGGCCACCGCAACGATCAGGCTGTTGAGCAGGCTCTGGAAGATGAGATCGTTCCCCCAGAGCGCTCCGTACCATTCCGTGGTGAATCCCAGCCAGCGGGCGGAGAGCCGCGAGCGATTGAAAGAGAAGATGACCAGCACGGCGATGGGGGCGTAGAGGAACAGGTACACGAGCACCGTGGCGACGCTCAAGCCCGGACTGCGCTGCTGTCTGCCTGCCATCAAAGGATCTCCCGCGTGGCGCGCTGGGCGTTGCGCAGCCCCGCCAGCAGCACCGCGAGCACGCCGGCCGTCAGCAGGAAGGCTACCGCCGAGCCAAAGGGTTGATCGCGGACGGTGGCGAACTGGTTCTGAATCAGATTGCCCACCATCATCGTGCGCGCCCCGCCCAGGATGTCGGGCGTGACGAAGGCTCCGAGCGACGGGATGAAGACCAGCACCGAGCCCGCCACCAGCCCCGGCACGGAAAGCGGCAGGGTCACGCGGAGGAAACTTGCGAAGCGGTTCGCTCCCAGGTCCTGCGCCGCTTCCAGCAGTGAGCGGTCCAGTTTTTCGAGCACCGCGTAGAGCGGCAGAATCATGAAGGGGAGCTCGCCATAGACCAGCCCGATGAACACCGCCACCGGCGTGTAAAGCAGCCGCAGCGGTTCGTGCGTCAGGTGCAAAGCCTGGAGCGCCGTGTTGATGACCCCTTCCGTGCGCAGGATGACCATCCAGGCGTAAGTGCGGATGAGGAAGCTCGTCCAGAAGGGAATGACCACGAGAAGCAGCAGCATCGACTTCCATCGCTGCGGGACGCGCAGCGCGAGCGTGTAGGCCACGGGATATCCCAAGCCGATGCACAGTGCGGTGGTGAGCAGAGCCATCCAGACCGAGCGCCAGTAGATTGCCAGATAGACGGGCTGGAAGGCGCGAACGTAGTTGCGCAGGCCCCACACCCAATCGACCGTCCCATCCGGAGAGCGGGCTGCGAAACTGACCGCCAGAAGGTAGAAAAGAGGAACCAGGAAAAACCCCACCAGCCAGACCAGACTCCCCGCGAGCAACGAGGAGGTGCGCAGAGCAGGGCGAGTTCGAAAGAAGCGGAGAACGTGCTCCATGGTGGCGAACGACCCGTGACTGCCCGCCAGGCACAGCCACGAATTTCCAAGGCTCAGCGGTGCAAGGCGGCGAGAATAAGGGAAGGGGCAAGGCCTTGTCAAACGAGCCGTGGCGGCGAGTTTACCTCGCCACGATCGTAGCAGCGAGTTTATCTCGCCACGCGGGAGGGACTTTGCCTCGTCCGTCAGTTGACGGATGGCGTCAAGCCGCCGCACCTTCTGGAGGCGGAACCTGCGGCCAGGGTGTATCCTAAGGCTTCGTGGGGAAAAGATGACGTCGCCCGGGAGAGAATTCCGACTTGTCCTGATGGCCATGTTCTTGGCGGGAACGGCCTTCGCCACCCAGACTGAAACCGAAACCCCTCTGCCTCAGGAACTCCTCGAGCAAGGCAACGAGCTCTCGCGCCGCGGGATGTGGAAGGACGCCATCGCCGCCTACGAAAAGGCGCTGGAACTGCGCCCCAGCTACCTGGAGGCCCACTACAACCTGGCAAGCGCTTACGCCGCGAATCACCAGCCCGAAGGCGCCATCCGGGAATTCCGCGAGGTCCTGCGGCTGAAGCCGGATTTTCCGAGCGTTCACTCCAATCTCGGCGCGATCCTGGAAACGCAAGGCAAATTGGCGGAAGCCATCGAAGAGTATCGCGCCGAAACGCGCGTGAATCCCGCGAGCGCCGAGGCCTTCAGCAGTCTGGGGAGCGCGCTCACGGCGAAGCGCGACTACCCCGCCGCCCAAGCGGCCTTTCGTCAAGCCCTGACGCTTAAGCCGCGCGATGCCGAAATTCACATCGCCTCCGGCAATTCGCTCGCGCAGTCGGGCGACGCGGCGGGAGCCATTGCGGCGTTCAATCAGGCCCTGGCGCTCGACCCACAGAACGTCGACGCCTACGCCGCACTCGGAAACGTCCTGACGCAGACCGGCAAATACAGCGAAGGCGTGGAAGCCTACCGCGCCGCAACGCGCCTGCGCCCCAACGACCCCGAGCTGCGTTTCGTACTGGCGGGGGCTCTGCGGGCCGCGAGTGACCTCATCCACGCCATCCAGGAGTATCGTCGCGCCGTCAGCCTGCGGCCCGAGGAGACTGACTATCGCTTCAACCTGGCCTCGACGCTGCGCGAGGCGGGTGATTATGCGGGAGCGATTGAGGAGTTCCGGCAGCTGGTTCGCCAGCGGCCCTCGGATGCCGCTGCGCACGCCGAACTGGCCGCCGCTTATCTTTCCACGGCGAATCATCCCGCCGCCATCGCGGAGTTTCGCGAAGCCTTGCGCCTCAAGCCGGAAGATCCCTCGTTACATGAGAATCTGGGCCTCGTGTTGCGCAAGACCGGCGATCTGCTGGGCGCGCTGCAGTCGCTGCGCAAGGCTGTGGAGCTCAATTCCGAGAATGCCGACTACCATCGCAACCTGGCCGAGGTCTATCAGTCGGCGGGGAACATCGCCGGCTTCGTCCTGGAGTACCGCGAAGAAGTGCGCCTCCGGCCCGAGGATCCTGACGCGCACCTCCATCTCGCCAATGCCTACCGCGTGGCCCGCGATCCAGTTCTGGCCGTGGGCGAGTACCGGATGGCGATGCATTTCCGTCCGCAGAGCCCCGAATTGCACTACCTGCTCGCCCAGGCGATGCGGACCGCCGGAGATCCGCAAAGCGCGCGAATCGAGCTCGAGCAGGCCGTCAAGCTGCGTCCTGACTATCCTGAAGCCTTGATTCTGCTGGGCGAGTCACTGGCCGAGGAGAAGAAATTCGGGCTCGCCGCGGCCACCCTGCGCGATGCGCTGCGCCTGCGGCCCGACGATGACGCGCTGCATTTCCGCTTATCAACTATTCTGCGGGAGAGTGGCGACCTAGAAGGCGCCCTGGCGGAAGCGCGCGAGGCCGTGCGTCTGACCCCGCGCAATCCCGGCTACCAGCGCGAGCTGGGCAACATCCTCCTTCTCCGTGGCGACCTGAAAGCGGCGGAGGAGGCCTACCAGGCGGCGCTGGCCGGCGGCACGGATAACGCGCAGACGCAGTTCAATCTGGGTCTCACGCTTCTCCAGGAGGGTGACGCGGCGCGGGCTGCCACAGCCTTCCGCGAAGCTTTGAAATCGCGCTCCGACTGGGCGGAGGCCCACACAAATCTCGCCAGCGCCCTGGTTAAGCTAGATGACTTTGCGGGGGCGGCCGCCGAGTCGCAGGCGGCGCTGAAAAGCGCTCCCAATCTTGCCGAAGCCCATTACCTTCTGGGCGTGTCCTGGTCTCAGCTGGGGAAGATTGCCGAGGGAATAGCCGAACTGCGCGAGTCCTTGCGCGCCCGGACGGACTTTGCCGAGGCTCGGCTGGCCCTGGCCCAGGAGCTCCGGCGGTCCGGAAACGCCGCCGAGGCCGCCGCGAATTATCGTGAGTATCTGCGCCTGCGGCCTCAGGACTCCGCCGTCCACATGGCGCTGGGTAATCTGCTTCAGAGCCAGCCGGACTTCGAGGGCGCCATCCGCGAATACGAGGAAGCGATTCGCATCACCCCCAGCCTGGCGAACGCCCATTACAACCTGGCGGCAGTGCTGGAGAATTCCGGAAACTTGGCGCGCGCCCGCGAGGAGTACGAAGCCTACCTCCAACTCGCCCCCGACGCCCCCGACGCCGCCGCCGTGCGCGCCCGCCTGAAGAAGCTCGTCGCCCCCGGGCGTTGACCGCCGCGTCGCGCCGCCTTGCGCGAACGCTGGAACTGTTCCCCCCGGCAGCTACTTCCCGAGCAGCGTGAAGAAGCGCGCCACCGATTCCATGCCACGGTAGAAGTTAGGCAGATGGAACTTCTCGTTGGGCGCGTGCAGGTGGTCGTCGGGAAGGCCAAATCCCATCATCACGCTGGGAATCCGCAGGAACTTCTGAAAGACACCAACGATGGGAATGGAGCCTCCACCGCGAATGAAGACAGTCTTCTTGGCGAAGACCTGTTCCATAGCTTCTGCCCCCGCCGCGATCCAGCGGCTGTCAGGGGGCACCACTGAGGCCGGCGCCGTGCTCAACACGCGCACCGAAGTCTTGATGCCCGGCGGCGTCAGCTTCTTGACGTGGGCGGTGAACTGGCGGACAACTTCACGCGGTTTCATGTCCGGCACCAGGCGCATGCTGATTTTGGCCGTAGCGACGGAGGGGATCACGGTCTTGGCGCCCTCGGCCGTAAAGCCGCCGCGAATCCCGTGGACTTCCAGAGTCGGACGCACCCAGAGGCGCTCCAGCACCGGAATTCCCTTCTCGCCCACCAGCGCTGTTCCGCCGATTTCTTTTTTCAGGAATTCCTTCTCTTTGAAGGGGAGGCTTCTCCAATCCGCCAATTCCGCCCGGCTCGGCTTCTTCACGCGCTTGTAGAAACCAGGGATCCGGATCTTTCCGTCCGGGCCTTTCAGGCCGGTAATCATTTCCGCCAGGGCCTGGACGGGATTGGCGGCTGCGCCGCCGTACATGCCGGAATGTAGGTCGTGAGTGGAGCTTCGCGCCTCGACCTCGGTATAAACCAGCCCGCGCAGGCCTACCGTAATCGTAGGGAGCTCGGGCGCGAACATCTCCGTGTCGCAGATGAGTGCGGCGTCCGCCCGCAGGCGCTCCGGGTTCTCACCCACGTACTGCTCGATATGCTCGCCGCCCGTCTCCTCTTCGCCTTCGATAAGGAACTTGAGGTTGAGCGGCAGCCGGCCTTCCGTCTTGAGGAATGCCTCCGTAGCCTTGAGGAGAAGGTACGTTTGCCCTTTGTCATCCACGGCGCCGCGCGCGTAGATGTTGTCATTCCGCACCGTGGGTTCGAAGGGGGGAGAAAGCCACTCCTCCAGCGGGTCGGGAGGCTGCACATCGTAGTGGCCGTAAACCAGCAGCGTCGGCTTGCCCGGCGCCTCCAGCCATTCGCCGTACACCAGCGGATGCTGGCTGGGTTTTCCCGGAATAATCTCCACCTTCCGCATTCCCATCCCGCGCAATTCGCCGGCAATAAACTCCGTCGCACGCTGAATGTCCGGCTGGTGCTCGGGCAAGGTCGAGATGCTAGGGATACTGAGAAAAGTCTTCAGCCCCTCGAGGAAACGTTCCCGGTTTTCCTGGAAATATCCATGTATGCTCTGGTTCACAATCGTTCCCTCCGTATGGATTTGTTCTCGATGGCTGGCCTGAGGCCGGTCTCCATTGCCTCCTGAAGCCGCGCCTCCCCTCAATTCATCGTCCAGCCACCGTCAAAACTGGTACAGATAGGAAAGCTTTACAAACAACCCCGCCCCGGTAGAGAGCAGGCCCGCCCGGGCGCGCTCCAGCAGCGCCTGCGCGAGTGCCGTTCGATCGTAATTCTCCATCATGTTGTTGTACCCCACATAGAGGGCCGTGCCCGGGTGCACCAGGTAAGTGAACAGGACGTCTCCCGTGAGCGTCTTGGCATAGTCGAGAGAAGTCAAATCCGCCCCCGGAAGGACGTTGGCGTATTGCCCGATGACCCTCAGGGAAAGCCGGGGCGTAAACTGATAATTCCATCGCGAACGAAAGACATTGTTGTTGAAAATATTCCGGCCCTGCTCGACGGTCTGAAACCGGTTCTCGAGCACGGTATGCTCGACCGCCAGCCGCGCGGTGGGCCGCACCGTCATGCGGAAACTGACTTCATCTCCCTGACCGAGGTAAGGGAGCATTCCGTCGGGAGGAGAGAAGTTGATCTCCTCCCCCCAAGAGTAGTAAAGCCCGGCACTGAACCAGCGGCTGCGCCAGGTTTGCATGCCCAATTCGTAGCCGCGCTCCAGGAAGTCGATTCCCTCATAACGCTCGCGCTTGTAGTGGTACTGGCCGGAAGCGTGCGTCGATTGCGCGAACTCCACCCAGAAGCCGGGCCGCGCCGAGTAGTCCTGCCGGACGTTCGTGCAGTCGTAGAGTACGTTGCCGCTGAAGTAGGGCTGCCAGGAGACCACCCAGTCTCCCTCAGGCCGGAAGGCATAGCCCGTGTAGCCGCCCACGGAGCGGTAGTTGATGCGGGGGAAGTAACCGCTCGCCACTTCAAAGTCCGGCGAGCGTTCGTTGTAGCCGAGCCAGGAACTCCAGTGGCGCGTGAAACGGTCGACGCCAAATTGCAGGCCATGACCCTGTTTGGCAGCACCCTCAAGGTCGCGGCTGAAGGTCTTAAGGGTCTGAAATCCCAATCCGGAGTTTCTCGAGAACTTCCAGCGGCCGTCCGCACCCAGAACGCGGTTGTAGGATCCCATGAACTCCCGGTCGCTCCAGATCATGCCCAGGTTGGACTGGCGGTGAATATCGCGGCTCACTCGGAAAATGTTGAAGAAGGCGCGGTGGCCGAAGGAAGGGTCGCCGGGAGCCACGGTCTCTCCCGGGCCGCGATCGTCCGCGGCGAGCGCGGCAATGGTGTAAGGCCCCGTCTTGCCCGTCAGCTTCACACCAAACTGCGGGTCGGCAATGCGCCGGGTGAAGACCACTTGCGTCGGACTGTCAAAGTATCGGCTGTTTTCCAGAAAGAACGGACGCAGCTCGGGAAAGAAAACCTCAAAACGGCGGTTCACGGTGATCTGGGGTTGGTCGGATTCCACCTGGCTGAAATCGGGATTGACCGTGGCGTCGAGCGTGAGATTCGAGGCGACGACCCACTTCGCGTCGAGGCCCAGGCGCTCTTTCAGTTTGTCGCGGACGAAGCGGCCGGTCTCGTCGTTCAAGTAGCGGCGGGAGGAGAAAAAGCCGTAAGGTGTCAGCTGGAAATTCTTGCCGGGCGAAATCCCCTCCAACCCCCGGATTTCCGCCTCCTGCGTCAGCCATCCGCTCACGCCGCGCGAGATGGGCGGCCAGGTGCTGGATTCGTCTAAACGCGGTATCGAGCGGCTCAGGAAGATTCCCCAGGTTTGCTTTTCCTCCGGGGAAAAACGAAGGCTCCGGAAGGGAATGGTCATCAGCACGGCGTAGCCGCCGGGGGTCAATTGCCCCTCGGAATGCCACAGGGTATCGAAGCTCGAATCGTCACCGCGCATTTCGTCGACGATAGCATCCGCCTGAATCCCGTGAGGATTCGCTGAAAAGGCGTAACCCCGCCGGTGATCGTAGTAAGTGTCGATGGTCACGCCCACGTGGTCGTCTCCACCGATGGCGTCGCGGCGCGTGACGTGAGCGCGAATCAGGCCGGGCTCGCGATCCTCACACATGAATCCCACGTACAGGTTCTTGCCATCGTAGGCCAGATAGGCGGTCGTCGGCTGGCTGGCGGGCACGCCCTCTTTCGGGTCATGCTGCACAAAATCCGTTATCACCGCCGTCCGGCGCTGCGCCTCGCCACTCAAGACTTCGTGCATCGTCAGAGGGTGATCCACGCGCGGGATGGAAGTGAGGAGCAATGGAGGGGTGTCGGCGGACTTCCCGGAGGCGCTCCAACCCGCCTGCCCCGCGCCCGCGACGAGCAGGGCGAGGAGCGCCACGCGGGCGGCCCACCGCGCGGCGGGAACTATTTTCACCAGTTGAATCGCGCAGCGCATCCGTGTTTCGAACCCAACCAAGAAGGACTTTCCAAGGCACGGGCGGCGAAGAGATATACTCGGCCATTCAGATTAGCGCGCTTCGCGCTGCAGGGCAAGCGTCCAGAAAACCCTCCACGCGGCATTCTCAGCCCTTCGTTTGGCTGCTAGAATGCCCAGGGGATTTCGTGCATGGAATTCGATTTCCTTGAAACGTTGAAGGAAGACTGGCAACCCCTGTCGAAGGGGACGCTCACTGCCTGGGTGGGATTCTATGTCCTCTTCCTGGGGTATGCCGCGCTCACGCACAGTGAATCCCTTTTGATTGACCCGGTCTTCGTGCCCATCCACGAAGGCGGACACTTGCTCTTCGGGTGGTTCGGCAGGTGGCCGGGAGTCCTAGGTGGGACAGCTTTGCAGCTCGGTGTTCCGCTTGCGCTGGCGGTGTTTTTCGTCTTTCAGCGCCAACTGCCGGGCGCCGCCTTCTGTATTTTCTTCTTCTTCGAGAATTTCCTGGGTGTCGCCACTTACATGGCGGACTCCCTCGCCCAACAGGGAAACTACGTGACCGTCGGCGACGGCGGTGACACCATTCACGACTGGTTCTTCATCTTCTCCAACCTCGACCTCCTCGGTCACTTCCAGCTCATCGCCCGCCTGACGCGGATTCTCGGCTGGCTGGGGATGATCGGCACCGTCGCCTGGCTGGCATACCGCGGAAGAGGACGTCTGGCGGACTGAATCCGGCGCAGCCCGGAAGTCGCGCCGCGAAGAAGTCTCTCGAGCGCTTCCAGCAGCGGGAATCGTCGCTTTCTCATTCCTCAGGATGCGAGTAGCGGTGTCGCACGATCACCAGGTAGTGCAGGCCTGACGCCACCGTCAAGCCCGTCGTGAGGTAAGCGCCCGCCTGAACCACTAGAGAACTGATGATCGCGATTCCCGCCTGGTGCCCAACGGCCAGAAAGATCATCGTCACCTGCATGGCGGTGGAGGCCTTGCCCAGGGCCGTAGGGCGGAAGGGTCGGTAGCCCGCGACGAGAATGATGAGCAGCGCGGTGAGCAGGATGGCCACATCCCGGCTCAGTACCATGATCGTCAGCCACCAGGGGAGCGCGTCGCGGAAGGCGAGGGTCAGGTAGGCCGTAGTCATTAGGATCTTGTCCGCGATGGGGTCGAGCGCCACGCCCAGCGGCGATTCCTGATGGAAAATCCGGGCCACGTTGCCGTCCACGATGTCCGAGACCGCTGCCGCAACCAGCACAACGAGCGCCCACGTGTAGTTCCGATCGATCACCAGCATGGCGAAGATAGGAACAAAAACCAAGCGCAAAATGGTGATCTGGTTGGCCGGCGTCAGAACGCGGGAAGTCATCGGTACAAAGTTAACACAGCGAGCGCGCCATCGGCCGTTCAAACTTCGTGCCGCGGCCACGCTGGCGGGGAAACACCGACACCCGGGTCGCGATCAGGCTCTTCCCGGGGTCCCTTCACATGCGGGTGATATTGATACCGAGATACTCCTGGACCGTAACACCAGTTCTCTGAAAGAAACGGTCGGAGAGCGAAGGCAGCGAGCCGCTGGGCTCGTCGGCTGCGACGCGCTCCACCCGGTGCAGGGGGAAGAAGATGGTCGCCATGCCCACGATCGCTTCTTCCCGGTTGATGATCTGGCGAACGAAGTCGTCGAAGGAATTGATTTCAATTCCCCGCACCGTCACGCCCGCCGGGTGGAGCGCCAGGAGCTGGCCCCAGATCTTCTCCTTGGGGGAATTCAGGGTGAGGATCACGATACTGTTGATTTCCACGCGTCACTTCCTTTCCTTTTTCGCGTGCGGGCTTTCGTGACCGTACCGCATCTCTCCCGCCTCAATGCGCACTGTGAGCCGATTCTGCCGCGGAGGAAGCGGGCATGTCGCATAGGGCGTAAACGCGCAGGGGGGATTCACCGCCTGGTTAAAATCCAGAATGACCTCGCCATTCCGGGGCCTCTCGGCGTACAGAAATCGCCCCGCCGCGTAGGTTTCTTTCGACGAGGTGAGGTCCTTGAAGATGAAGAAAAGCTCGGCGCCTTCCTCGATCGGCTCCAGCCGGTATGCCTTCCCGCCCAGTGTGAACTCCGCATAGCCGGGGCACAATTCCTCGGTCGTTTCGCCCAAGATGTTCGGAACCGCAATCTTGCGGGGCGGAGAGTAGGGAACAAACTTCGCCTTGAGTCGATAACTCTCGCGGATTGGGAAATACTTCAAGCCCGTAAACGACCTCCGCGACGCGCTGTTCTTGTCCTTGATTCGGATGCCGAAACGGCCGCCGCGCTCAATCACCAGCATCGTGAGGTCCCGGACGCGCAGCAGGTCCGGCGGCCCCGCCGCGTCGGACTTCGCCAACTCCCGCACCGCTGCTCTCCCGTCCAGGGTCGCTCCCGCCTCCGGCGCGCTTTCAAAGCGCACCTCGCCATTCTGCAAGTAGAAAGCCCCCACGGCGGCAGGCGCTGCATCGGGCGGAAGGACGATATCGCTCGACGGGTCGCAGCCCACGGTGTTCCGGCCTTCCTTCAGCCAGACTCGCCCCACCACGGCGAGCCAGCCGTCCTCGGATTTGAGGTTGACCTCGCGCTCGCGCTGCCACTGCTCAATCTGCTCGCGATAAGAGGGCGGCGGCACCGGGAGGAGGAGAATCAGGGCTGGAATCAGGAACTGTGAAACCGACAAGGGAATGCGCTCCGTACTTGACGCTTCAAAGCGCCATCGTCCTCAAGTCTGGACTGACGCGCAGGCGGGGCTGGGTGAATTTCTGGACGTCTTCCACCGTCGTCCCGGCCGCCACTTCCTCCAACAACAAACCCTGTGGCGTGACATCGATGACCGCGAGCTCCGTGATGATCGTGTGCACAACGCCGACGCCGGTGAGCGGCAGCGTGCACTCGCGGAGGATCTTGGGCCTGCCGTCGCGCGAGGTGTGCTCCATGGTGACGATGACGCGCTTGGCCGCCGCCACCAGGTCCATGGCGCCGCCCATGCCCTTCACCATTTTGCCCGGGATCATCCAGTTGGCAAGATTGCCTTTCTCATCCACTTCCATGGCGCCAAGAATCGTCAAGTCGATGTGCCCGCCGCGAATCATGGCAAAAGACTCGGCGCTGGAGAAATACGCGCAACCGGGAATCTCCGAGATCGTTTCCTTGCCGGCATTGACCAGGTCGGGGTCTTCCTCCCCCTCGAAGGGATACGGCCCCACGCCCAGCATGCCGTTCTCCGATTGCAGCACGACCTCGATGCCCGCGGGAATGTAATTTGCCACCACCGTGGGCAAGCCGATTCCGAGGTTCACGTAGTGGCCGTCCTTCACTTCCTGTGCCACGCGGCGCACGATAATTTCGCGCTTGTCCATCAGCTTCGTTTCCTCACCATGCGGCGTTCGATCCGCTTGTGATAGTCCGGCCCCTCGATGATTCGCTGGACGTAGATGCCCTGCGTGACGATTGCCTCAGGGTCGAGCGCGCCCAGCTCGACGATCTGCTCCACCTCCGCGACGGTCACGCGCGCTGCCGTCGCCATCATGGGGTTGAAGTTGCGCGCCGTCTTGCGGTAGATGAGATTCCCCCAGCGGTCGCCTTTGTAGGCCTTCACCAAGGCGAAGTCGGCTCCGAGCGCGGTCTCGAGCAGGTAGGGCCGTCCGTCAAACTCGCGCACTTCCTTGCCCTTCGCCACGACCGTTCCCACTCCCGTCGGAGTGAAGAACGCCGGAATCCCCGCCCCGCCGGCGCGAATGCGCTCGGAAAAACTGCCCTGAGGGATCAGATCGGCTTCCAGCTGACCCTTCATCACCAACTCTTCGTACAGCTTGTTGTCGCCGATGTAGGTGCCGATAATTTTCTTGATCTGCCCGTTTTCCAGCCAGCGGCCTACGCCAAAGCCTTCCACCCCGGCGTTGTTGCTGATGACGGTGAGATTGCGCACGCCCCTGGCGCGCACCGCCTCAATCAGATTCTCAGGAATGCCGCAGAGCCCGAACCCACCCACCATGATCGTAGCGCCGTCAAAGATGTCGGCGACGGCAGCTTCTGCACTGGGAAACGTTTTGTTCACAAGTTGTGTCGGGACTCAGAGTAGCAGTCTATCAACCCGCTGTTCGTCGTCCATCGTCAGTGGTCAAGGGCAACGGACCACGGACACCCCTCCTAACTCAACTCGTAGTAACTCCGCATGTTGCCGATGTGCGGGTAGAGCGCGTAGCGCTTCACTTCCAGGATCTGTTTCAGGTGCCCCAGGTCGTGGAAGGCCCATTCGCAGACGAACTGTTCGGCGGTCATCTCGCCGATCTGGTCGTGCGTTCCTCGGCGCTTGAGCTGCGCGGGGCGAAGCGTCTTCAACCATTTCAAATTGACGCGGCGCTGGCGCGTCCAGGATTCCAGCGTACGTTTGGGATCCGTCCGGTCGTAGCGCTTCTCGACGGCACGCGCCTCCTGGTCAAACGACCGGAGCAAAGAATGTTTCTGGCTGAGGATGGCTTCAATACGGGCACGAAAACCCGGCCTTTCGATGTCCTCGAGGTGGGCGAGGATCTCCTGCACCGACCACTTGCCGGGCGCCGGCCTCTTTCGAATTTCGCGTGCTGACATCGCGGCGACTTCCCGGCGGATTTTTGCGGGTGTTGCGGCCAAGACTTCTATGACGGTCTTCACATCCTCCCCCCTATCAGAAAGGCACGGCATCCGGCGCGCCTCCCCAGGCCACTCGCCCTAGCCCTCTTGGCGCTGGCATTCAGGCTTTCGTCTTCACCGACTTCGTTTCGCGGGTGAAGCGATCGGCCAGCTTGGGTCGGTCGGCATCCTCCCAGTGCTGCGTGGTGATGGTCTTCCGGATGTTCTCATTGCGCTCGCTGACCGGCGGGTGGGTACGTGTCCAGAAGGACTTTCCGCCCTGTTGCGTGGCCTGATCGAGCCTGACGAGGAAACGCGTCAAGCCGTCCGCGGGATAGCCCGAGCCGTGCGCATACTTGATGCCGCGCTGGTCGGCGTCGAATTCGTCGCTGGGAGCGAGCCCTTGGTCAATCATTTTGACGAGAATCCCCTGCGACATGCGGTGGAGATAGGCGCTGCCGGGCATATGGGCTTTCGACTCTTCCATTCCCGTGCGCATCGCTTTGTCGCGCTCGACGATCTTCAGCACGTGCCGCCCGGCGACATGGCCCACCTCGTGCGCAAGAACGCCTGCCAGTTCCGCCTCGTCCTCGCAGAGGGCGATGGCGCCGCGTGTGACAAAGATATATCCACCCGGTGCGGAGAAGGCGTTGATGGAGTCGGAGTCGAGCACCGCGAACCGGTACGGAATCTCCTGCCGCTCCGCCTGCGCCGCCACCGTCGCGCCCACCATGTTGACGTAGCGCGTGAGTGCGTCATTCTTGTAGAGATGGAAGTGCGCCACGAGCTTCGCCGCCACTTCCCGGCCCACCTCGCGCTCTTCTTCCACCGTCAAGGGCGCCAGCGCCTTCTGAATCTGCTGCGCTTTTTCAGTCTTCTCGCGGGCCTTGCGGAGAATATCCCCGAACTGCGCCCGGGCGGCGGGTGCGAAGGCGAGCCCGGCGAAGAGCACCGCGGCTGGAGCAGCCCATGCGAGCGCGGTCATTGTTCGTCGCCTCGTCATTTTGATCTCTCCCTCACTTTCCCGCCTTGAGCTTGCCATCGGTTTGAAATTTCTTCACATCGCCCTGGGGCAGAGAGTAATTCTCCATGGCGGTGACGGCCGCGCGGTCGGCGGAGCTGGGCTGGGCATTGCCGATCTCCTCTCCCTCCCCCACGCCCTTCGTACCGGCTGTGGCGGTCTCTCCCTGCTGCTCGGAGCTCTGCCCGGCAACGGCCTTCAAGCCGGAGAAGAAACCGCCCTTCTTTTTCTTCTTCTGATCCTTCTCGGATTTCTGTTGCTCTTGTTGCTGATACGGCTGGGGCTGATCCTGGGCGGGCGCCGAAGGCACTGCCACGGAGGCCAGCAAGGCCCCCAGAACCGCCAGCAAGATGAACTGGAATCTGAGTTTCATGATGCGGCCCCTGTTCGCTGCGCGTCGTTTTTCATCGCCAAGAGCTCATAGACGAGGATGTGATGCTCCCTGCCCTTCACCGAGATTTCGCCTAGCGGGCGGACTTCCGCCACGTCCCGGATCGACTGGTAAGTCGCCTCACTGATGACGATCGTGGCATGCAGGTCTTTGGTCGCGTTCTCCAGCCGGGAACCCAGATTGACGCTGTCGCCGATGACCGTAAAATCCATCCGTTGCTCAGACCCGATGTTGCCGAACAGCATCTCCCCCGTACTGATTCCTATGCCAACCTTGAGCGTTGGTCTGCCCTCACTTTGCCACTTTTGATTTAGTTTTTCCAGCCCCTCGATCATCTCCAGCGCTGCGCGCGCCGCCCGCTCCGCGTGGTTGGGTTGCGGCAACGGGGCGCCCCAATAAGCCATCACGCAGTCGCCCACAAATTTGTCCAGCGTGCCGTGATTCTTGAAAACCACGGAGACCATCATGTTGAGATGCTCATTCAGTGTCCTCACCACCGCCTCAGGCGGGAGCTTTTCTGAAATACTCGTGAAGCCGCGAATGTCGCTGAACAGCACCGTCAGGTTCCGCTTCTCCGCCCGCAGGCTGTCCCAGGCGAAATCCTGCATGATGGTCTGGACGAGCTGCGGGGAAATGTATTTGAGAAGTGTCTTGCGATAGCGGCGCTTTTCGCGGCCCTCGGTCGCGTAGCGCGTGAGCGTCGAGCTGGTGAAAGACAGTATGCCGGCGGCGAGCGGCGCAATCATCGGCGTCCAGAGGTTTTGGGCGCGGAAAAGCGCGCAGGCTGCCGCGAAGTACACCAAGCTGGCGAGCAACGCCAACAGCGTGTACATGAGCGCCGAGTTGAACCCGTACACGATTCCGGCCATCAGGAGGGCCAGGGCGAGCGTCGCCACGGCCGTCCAGGGTGCGCCCGCGGCGCGCAGAAAATCGCCCTGGAGCAGATTGTCAATCACTGTGGCGTGAATCTCCACGCCCGCGTAAGTCTCCGAGAAGGCGGTGGGGCGGAAATCGGAGGCGCTTGCCGCCGTCGCGCCGATGAGCACGATCTTGTCCTTGAACTCTTCGGGCGGAATTTCGGGCTTCTCGCCCTGATCGTAGTGGAGCGCCGAGTTGAAGACCTTCCAGACGGAATAGTGCCGGTAAGTGTGGGCGGGCCCGTACCAGCGGACGAGCATGCGGCCCTGTTCATCGAGCGGGACTTTCCGGCCGGCAAAATTAAGCACTGGCCCGGGCGCGATCCAGAACTCTGGTTTCTCGCCGAGCGCCAGCGCCGTGACAGCCAGTGGGAACGAAGGCAGATAAGCATTGCGAAACCGAAAGAGCGGCGTGACGGTGCGCACCGGCCCGTCCGGATCGGATTGGATGGAAATGCTGCCCGAGTGTGGCGAGGCGACCAGGAATTCTTCCTGGGGAAGGTCGATCCCCGAGTAGGGGGGGAGATCGAGTGGCGCGTCCTGCCGAACCTCCACGGCGAGTGGGGCAAGCTTCTGCCGGACCTTTTCCTGAGCGGCGGGGTCCGTCTCGCGGAAAGCGCTCAAATTGAGCGCGCAGGCCAGGACGACGTTCCTGCGCTCGCTGAGCGCTGCAGCGAACTGCGCGTCATCGCCCTCGTGCGGATCGGCGCCCTGAAACACGATATCCACGCCGATGGCTCGCACGCCGCACTTGTTCAGGTAATCGATCAGGCCCGCATAGAGCTTGCGGCGCCACGGCCACCGGCCAAAGTTATCGAGCATGTCGCGCGAAGCGAAGCTCGTGTCGTCGAGCGCGACGATGACGATGTCGCGGCTGGCCCGCCCACCTTGGGAGAGGGCACGGAAGCGCCAGTCGAGCGACTTGCGCTCAGCGGTTTCCAGCCAGCCCAGGCGCTCGGCACCCAGGACCAGCAGCCCGCTCGCAAGGCCCAGCGCCGCGGCTTGCACCGCCTTGGATTTCGCCCAGTCCCGGAAATGATTCATAGCACGGAGCACCGGCCCCCGTTGAGATTACTGGCTGGGTTTTGGAGGGTGGTCGTCCAGCCAGCGCGCCAGTTTCGCCTGTTGTTGCGCCTTGAGGTCGATGCAGTCCCCGATGCGCTCCAGGGTCTGCCGGAAGGTCCGTTCGGCGGCCTCCACCTTGTTCCGAGTGAAGAAATCCTCCACCTCGGCCCGGTGTGCCTGGTCGCAAAACGCCCCGGCTGAGCCAACTACGACCCCCTCGGTGAAAGGCGCGCCGAGCTTTTCCTTCAGCTCCGGCCAATGTGCTTTCACGAACTCCCACGCCGGCTCCTGGCCTGCAGGGTCCCTCAAGAGCGACCCGATCAACTCCGGCGCATCGGAGACGCGGACGGCAGGAGAGGCGGCATACTCCAGCGTGCGCTCGACGAGCGAACGGTCACGGAACGCCGGAAGAGCGTACAAAAAGCGGTTGTGTTCTTCCGGTGAGGCGGCCTTCTCGGCTTGGGCCTTGTACTCATCGTAGAGTTTCCGGTCACCCCTCAAAGCCGCCAGGTGGATGGCCGCTCCCGCCAGCGTGGGGTCCAGCGATCGGGGATCACGGATATACTGTTCCGCCAAGGTTCGGGCGCGGGCCAAGACCTCGGGATCGTCGCCCGCGACGCCCAGCGCGAAAAGCACGTTGGCGCGCAGCTCACGCCGTTCGCCGTCCTCGTGGGGCGCGGGCTGCCAACCCAGTTCGGCCGCCCGCGGCCGCAGGAGATTGCGTACCCAAGCGTGGAACTGATCGCGACGGTCCTCTGGAACGAGGTATTGGTGTGCATAGAGGAGGTTGGCGGTCAGAGTCTCCATCACGGCGCGCTGCTTGTCTGCCCGCAACGCCTCGGTCAGGGCGAGATAATCGGCCAGGCTGCTTTCGCCCACTCGCATCGCCGACCAGGTATCGTTCAATAGAGCGATGCGCTCCACCGGAGTGAGCGAGGTCGCAGCCGCCGCCGTCAAGGCGGCAAGGGCCCGGGACTCGTACGACGACCGGTAATAAGCTTGGGCGCCGGCATTCAACTCAAACCATGCGGGGCAGCCCGTCAGGGGAATGGTCTGTTCTTTTTGAGTCAGGAGAGCGCACGTGGTCGCAGTCGGGCCACCTTGGGCCATGGGGTGGAGTCTCATGCACACGGGAACTTGCCAGAGTTCGCTTGATCCGGCCTCAAACAGCGCCCGGCTGTCGAAATACCGCCGCTGCTCGAGCCTGAGGGATGCCGAGCCTCCCGCGCATTTCAATTGCGCGCTGACCAGTGGGACCCCGGGTTGATCCACGAAGCTCTTCATGACCTCGCGTACCGGCTGGTTGGAGACTTCTGCCAGAGTGTTCCAGAAGTCTTCCGCCACGGTGTTGCCGTAAGCGTACTTTCGCAGGTAGGCTTGCACGCCTTTGCGGAATACCTCTTTCCCTAGGTAGGTTTCCATCATCCGCAGCACCGCGGCGGTTTTAGGATAAGCGATGCTGTCGAACAGTTCGTTGATCCCAGCGGAGGTTTCCGCCGTCCGGGCGCGAATCGGCCGCGTCGATTGCAGCGAATCCGAATCCATTGCCCCGTAACTCATCTCCGCCACGTCCGTGGGAATGTTCCACTCGGGGTTCGAAGCTTCCAGGGGTTTAGGGTCGATCCAATCCGCAAAGCCCTCGTTCAACCAGATATCGTCCCACCACTTCATGGTGACGAGATCGCCGAACCACATGTGAGAGATTTCATGACTGAGAAGCCAGGCAACCCCGCGTCGTGAGCCCACCGAAGCCCGCGCCTCATCGAGGAGGATTGCATCCTCGGTGCCAAAGATCGCGGCAGTATTTTCCATTGCCCCCGACATGTCCGGAATCGCCACGATATCAAGCTTGCCGAAGGGATATGCGATGCCAAGGTACTCCTCAAAGTAGCGAACGGATTGCTCGGCCCTCCGGAGCGCGAAGCTGGTCAGCTCCTTTTTCTCAGGAACCGCACAGACGCGAATCGGAATTTCTTCCGCCGACCCTTCCAGGCACCCGAAATCCCCCACTGCCCAGGCCGCGAGGTAACTCGACATCTTGGGCGAGGTCGAGAACTTGAGCGTGTGCTTCCCTTCTCCCGGGCCGGGGGTGTCAGAGACCAGCTTGCCGTTGGAGATGCCCGTGTCGCCCCGATCTAGCACCAGCGAGATGTCAAACGTCGCCTTCATCGCCGGCTCATCGAAGCAGGGAAACGCGCGGCGCGCATCCGTGGCTTCAAACTGCGTGCTGGCGTACTTTCGCCGTGCCGTCTTGGACAAGAAGAAGCCGCGCAGCGGTTCTTTCAGGCTTCCCCGGTATCGCAAGCGAATCTGCGCGGCGCCCGGGGAGAGTTCCCTCGCGACGCTCAGCGTGGCCATCTCGCGCTGGACATCGGTCTCCACAACCGCCTTCTGAGTCTCGGAACCAGTTATCACCGTCACTTCCTGGAACTCGATGCCTACTGCATGCAGCGTAATGCTCCGCGCCGGGACCGTTAACCGGACGGAAATCGTCTCGTCGCCGGCGAAACTCTCGTTTTGGAGGTCGGGCGCGATGGTGAGTTGATAATGCTCGGGGAGTACGGTCTGCGGCAGACGCTGGGCGCGGGCGAGGCCAGCGATCAAGAGTGTGGAGAACAAAAGAGCGAAGGCAGATCTCATGTGCCACTTCCCCTCGGGATTCCGCATAATGGCGGCTCGCGGCGGGCCTCGCCGCGCGGTGATGAGCCGTCTCCGCTCACTTCAGCTCGCGGAGCTTCTCGCGCAGCTTGAAGGCCCGGGTGAAGTCGCGCTCCAGCTCGCGGTCGCTCAGGTGCAGCTTCATCGCTTCCAATTTTTCAATGAGCGCGTCGAGCGCCGCCTGGATATTCTCGATGTTGGTGAGGCAAATGTCACGCCAAAGGTTGTAAGGGCTCTCGGCAAGGCGCGTCACGTCGCGGAAGCCCGAAGCGGCGAGCTCCAGGGGGAAAGAATCCTCCGTGCCCTGCCCGGCCACCATGCTCGCTAGTCCCGAGGAGACCAGTTGGGGTAGATGAGAGAGGAAAGCTACCGCACGGTCGTGGCTTGAGGCTTCGGTGACGAAGGGTTTGGCGCCGACGGCTGCAAGGAGAGCCGAGAATGTCTTGACGCGCGCGTCCTCGAGATGATCGGGCAGCAGCGGCGTCAGGACGTAGCGCGCGCCATCGAAGAGCGCGGCGCTAGCGTTCTCAATCCCCGACCGTTCCTTGCCCGCCAGGGGATGGCCGCCCAGGAAGAGTGGCTCATAGCCGAAGATTTCGCGCGCCCGCTGGCAGATTAATCGCTTCGTGCTGCCCACGTCGGTGACGAGTGCCCGCGGCGAAGCCGCAGACTTCAACCGCGGCAGGAGGTCGAGAATGCTCCCGACCGGAGTTGCCAGAATGACGAGGTCGGAGTTACGAACCGCCGTTGCGGCTTCCGGAAAGCCTTCATCAACCACGCCCGCAGCCAGCGCGCGCTCGAGCGCTTCGGGCTTGTCGCAACCCACGCGTCGCGCGGCGCTGCCGCGCTCCCGGAGCGCCAGGCCCCACGAGCCGCCGATGAGCCCGAGACCGACAATCGTGATTCGATTGAAAACCGTTCCCATGTTTGGTCTTCCCGAGCCCCGAGCCCGCAGTCCCGAGTCCCTAGATTGTCCGCCCCACTGCCGGCGCGATCATGCGCAATTCCTTCATCAACTGATCAAACTGCTCCGGGTAGAGCGATTGCGCGCCATCGCTCAGGGCGTGTTCGGGGTCATGGTGAACTTCGATGAGCAATCCGTCGGCCCCCGCCGCCAGTCCGGCACGCGCCATGGGTGAAACCTTGTCCCGCAGTCCAGTGCCATGCGACGGATCAACCACGATCGGCAGGTGCGAGAGTTTGTGCACCACCGGAATCGCTGAGATGTCCATGGTGTTCCGCGTGTAACTCTCGAAGGTGCGAATGCCGCGCTCGCAGAGGATGACGTTGTAGTTTCCGCCCGACATAATGTATTCGGCGGAGAGGAGAAGCTCCTCGATCGTGGCCGCGATGCCGCGCTTGAGGAGCACGGGCTTTGCGACCTTGCCCAACTCCTTCAGCAGGTTGTAATTCTGCATATTGCGCGCGCCCACTTGCAGGACGTCGACGTACTCGAGCATCATGGCGATCTGCGTGTGATCCATCACTTCCGAGGCGATGAGCATGCCGTGCTTGTCGGCGGCTCGACGCATCAACTCCAGGCCCTTCTGTCCCAGACCCTGAAAGCTATAGGGCGAGCTGCGGGGCTTGAAGGCCCCACCGCGCAGGACTTTAGCGCCGACACTCGCCACCTTCGCCGCCACAGCCTCGATCTGCTCCGCGCTCTCCACGCTGCACGGGCCGGCCATCACCACCACTTCCCTGCCGCCCACCGCCACGCCCTTGCCAAGCGAGATGACGGAGCCCTCCGGGCGGAAGTGGCGGCTGGCAAGCTTGTAGGGCGCGGAAATCCGCAGCACTTCCGCCACGCCGCCCAGCAACTCGATGTCCCGAGTGTCAAAATCAATTTTCGCGCCGACTGCGCCGAGCACCGTTTGCCGCACGCCCGTCGAGCGGTGAATATCAAATCCCATGTCCATCAGTTTGTTGATGACACGCTGGACTTGCTCTTCCGTGGCGCCTTCGTCCATGACAACAACCATGACCTATGACTCCTTCTTGTGCAGAGCGCCGCCTTCCATGGAGTGGCGCTCCAGGGCCCGCGCTTCATCAATGATGCGCTCAAACAGCCGCCGGATGGCCGCGTCATCGAGCGGGCCATGGTTCGACTTGACAACGTTGCGGAGGATTTCCACCTCGCGCTCCGGCTGCCAGGCCGCCAAACTGAGCTGTTTCTTGATGTGGCCGATTTCCACCGCGCATTGCGACCGCTCGTTCAGCAGCTTCACCAACTGCTGATCGATCTCGTCAATGCGCTTGCGCCATCCGTCGAGATCGCTCATGCAAACTCGCTCCCTGTTCCTTCTTTGAGCCAGCGCACGAACTGTTCGATCGCCGCCGCTCCTCCGGAAGGATAACGTTCTTCGATTGCGCGCACCACCGCACTGCCCACCACCGCCGCGTCCGCCTGCGCCTGGACTTGGCGGACGTGCTCGGGACGCGAGATTCCGAACCCGACCGCCAGGGGCAGGGTGGTGATCCGCCGCGCCCGCTCGACCAGTGCCTGCCCGGTTGAGGCTAGCTCCGCGCGCTCGCCCGTCACCCCGGCACGGGAGATCAGATAGAAGAATCCCGTGGAGAGTCCCGCCGCACGCTTCAGTCGTTCGTCCGGCGATGTCGGCGCACCCAGGAAAATCGTATCCAGGTTCTCGGCGCGCATCGCCGAAAGATAGGCCTCTGCCTCTTCCGGCGTCAGGTCCACCACCAGCGCGCCGTCGGCACCCGCGCGCCGGGTGTCCGCGGCAAACGCGCGCAGCCCATAACGGAGCACGGGATTGAAGTAAGTGAAGAGAATCATGGGCGCCTGCACCGACTCGCGCCAGCGCGGCAGCCACTCGAGGATTTTGCGCAAGGTTGCGCCCGCGCGCAAAGCGCGCTCCGACGCGCGCTGGATCACCGGCCCATCCGCCAGCGGGTCGGAGAACGGCACACCCAGCTCGATGACGTCCGCGCCGCCGCGCTCGACCGCCGCGAGCAAATCCCCGGTCGCCTCGAGCGACGGATCGCCCGCCGTCAGATACACCACCAAGCCCTTCGCGCCGCGCTCACGTAGTCCGCGGAAGCAGAGATCAATGCGCGATTTGGGGGCTGCTGATACCATCTCAAGATTGAGGATTGATAATTGCCGATTGCCGATTGAAAAGCCATCGCCTGATGCCTTTCAATCGTCAATCTTCAATCGCCAATCGGCGATCAGAGAATTCCCGCCGCCTGAAAAATCCCCAGGTCTTTGTCTCCCCGTCCGGAGAGATTCACCACGATGATCTGCTCACGGCGCATGGCGGGCGCGCGTTTCACAACCTCCGCCACGGCATGCGCCGATTCGAGCGCCGGTATGATCCCTTCCGTGCGCGCCAGCAGGCTCGCCGCCTGCAGCGCTTCCTGGTCGGCAACGTGAGTATACTCCGCGCGCTTCTGGCGATAGAGCGCCGAATGCTCGGGCCCCACGGCGGGATAATCGAGCCCCGCCGAAACCGAGTGGGTGCTGGCGATCAATCCGTCCGCGGTCTGCAGGACGTAGGTGTAGGTCCCGTGCAGGACGCCCGGCTTGCCGCCGCTGAAGCGCGCGGCGTGCTCGCCCAGGTTCAGGGAACGTCCGCCCGCCTCTACCCCAACCATCTTGACGCCCGCGTCGGGAATGAAATCATAGAACAGTCCGATGGAGTTGCTGCCGCCACCCACGCAGGCTACCAGCATGTCAGGCAGCCGCCGCGCCGTGGTGAGAATCTGCTCGCGCGTCTCCCGCCCGATCATGCGCTGGAACTCGCGCACCATCAGCGGATAGGGATGAGGCCCGAGCACGGAGCCCATCAGGTAATGCGTATTCGCGACGTTGGTTACCCAATCGCGCATGCCCTCGTTGATGGCGTCCTTGAGGGTCTTTGATCCGGAGGCGACTCCCACGACTTCCGCGCCCAGCAGCTTCATGCGAAAGACGTTGGGCGCCTGGCGCGCCATGTCCTCTTCGCCCATGTAAACGGTGCACTGCAATCCCAGCAGCGCCGCCACCGTCGCCGTCGCCACACCGTGCTGCCCGGCGCCGGTTTCGGCGACAACGCGCGACTTCCCCATGCGCTGCGCGAGCAGCCCCTGCCCCAGGCAGTTGTTGATCTTGTGCGCGCCGGTGTGCAGCAGGTCTTCGCGTTTGAGGTAAATCTGCGCGCCGCCCAGGCGCTCGGTGAGCCGCCGGGCGTGGAACAGGGGCGTAGGCCGCCCTGCGAAGTTTCGCAGCAGACGGTTGAATTCAGTGTTAAACCTCCCGTCGCGTCGCGCCGCCTCGAAAGCCGCGGTCAATTCCTCGACAGCGTGCATCAGGGTTTCAGGCACGTACTGCCCCCCAAATTCTCCGAAGCGCCCGTGCGCGTCCGGCCAGGCCTGCGTAACCGATGCGTCTGTGTCTTGGTTCGTCATCCACGATCCCGCGATCTGTGCCACTGGAAGGGAATTGGGTAATTTAGCGATTTAGTGATTTGGCGATCCGGCGATTGGAGCACCAAAGCACTGCGATCTTTCCCCGAAAGAGCATTCACTCAATCGCAAAATCACCCGATCACTCAATCTCCTTGACCGCCGAGAAAAACGCCCGCAGCTTCCCGGAATCTTTCACGCCGGGAGACGATTCAACTCCGCTCGCTACATCGACGGCAAAGGGGCGCGCGGCACGGATCGCCGAGCCGACGTTTTCAGGCGTCAGCCCGCCCGCCAGAATTATCCTGCCGTAGCGGCCGGCTTCCCGCGCCACATTCCAGTCAAAGGTCTTCCCCGTGCCGCCGAGCAACTGAGGATCGAACCCGTCGAGCAGAAATGCACTCACTTTCAAGGCGCCAAGTTCCGCAGCTTTGAACTGCGCGTGCACTGGAACCGCCACAATCAACGGATACTGTTCGAGCAGCCGGCCGAGGTCGGGCCATCGCGGCCCTCGCACCTGAATCGCATTCACACCCGCCACGCGGGCAGCCGACAAGATCCGATCTGTGTCGGGCTCGTCCGCAAAGACGCCCACCGACATCACAAAGGGCGGCAAGCGGCGGGTGATCTCGCGCGCCTTCGCGGGGGTCATGTAACGCGGCGAGGGTGCGTAGAAATTGAATCCCAGCGCCGCCGCGCCCAGCTCCACGGCTAGCTCCGCGTCTTCGGCCCGGGTGATTCCGCAAATTTTGACTCGCGTTGGCATACCGATTTTTGAATAGCGATCAGTAATTCACTACCCCATCCCTCATTGCAAGGGCCGGAGTCGCCACCCCAAGCCTTTCTTCCGATTCTCGTCTCCCTGTCCCTGGCCCCGAGTGGGTTCAGGCACGCGCGCGAGGCGCGCCGGAAGCCAGGGACAGTAATTCCGCCAGCGCGCGTGCCGGATCGGGTTCGGTCATAAAACGCTCGCCGATCAGTACGGCGTCAAACCCCGCCTCGCCCAGCCTTCGCAGGTCGGCGGGCGACTTGATTCCGCTTTCGCTCACCGCCAGGCACGTGGCAGGAATCTTGTCCCGCAGCCGGAAGGACGTTTCCAAATCGACTTCCAGCGTCTTCAGGTTGCGATTGTTCACGCCGACGATGCGGGCGCCGGCGTCCAGGGCGCGCTGCAATTCCTCCGCGGTGTGGACTTCCACCAGCGCCGCGAGTCTCAGGCTTCGGCTCAGCTCGATCAGGCGCGGCAGTTCGCTCGCCCCAAGCGCCGCCACGATCAGCAAGACCGCGTCGGCGCCCGCCGCCGCGGCTTCGTAAACCTGGTAATCCTCAATGACGAAGTCTTTGCGCAGCACGGGCAGCGCCACGGCCGCGCGCGCCTGCCGCAGATCCTCGAGCGAGCCCGAGAAGAAATCCTCCTCGGTAAGCACGGAGAGCGCCGCCGCTCCCGCCGCCTCGCAGCCTCGGGCGATCTCCGCCGGCCGGAAATCCGGACGCAACACGCCGCGCGAGGGCGAGGCGCGTTTCAGTTCGGCGATGACGCGCAGCCCCGGCCTGCGGAGCGCCGCCGTGAAATCACGGCGATCGGACCACGCCTCAGCCCCACGTTGCAGCTCGCCGAGAGGCACTCGCAATCTCGCTGCATCGAGCCGCCGCCGCCGCGCGACGAGAATCTGTTCGAGAACCGTTGACTCCAAGCAGCCCCCTCTGCCGAATCCGCCGCGAGCGGCCAGCCGCTCCCCGGACGCTCCTGCGAGCACCGCCCCTCAGACCCTTCCAGGCCCGAAGGGGTAATCTTGTAATCTAATCGTCCGCGAAACCCGAAGTCAAGGACGGCCGGGGCGCGCTTGACGCTCTTGTGGGCGGTCGCGTAGCATGGTGGTTTGGGTTTCTCTCGAAATTCCTCGCTGTAGGTCGCAGGGCGAATGATCGACCGGATTACGGTACGCGGTGCGCGCCAGCATAACCTGAAGAACATCAGCGTGGAGATTCCCCGCAACACGCTGACGGTAGTGACGGGTCTCTCTGGCTCGGGCAAGTCGAGCCTGGCCTTTGACATCATCTACGCCGAGGGCCAGCGGCGCTACGTGCAGACGCTTTCCGCCTACGCCCGCCAGTTCCTCGACCAGATGGAGCGCCCGGACGTCGATTCGATTGAAGGCCTCAGCCCCTCCATTTCCATCGAGCAGAAAACCACCAGCCGCAGCCCGCGCTCGACGGTGGGCACGATCACCGAGATTTACGACTATTTGCGGCTGCTCTACTCCTCCATCGGCGTTCCGCATTGCCACCGCTGCGGGCGCCCCATCGCGCGCCAGACCACCGAACAGATCGTCGCTTCCATCATGGCCATGACGGAGGGCGAAAAAACGAACGACGGGGGGATGGCCGAGCGGATCATGATTCTCGCCCCCATCGTGCGCGGGCGCAAGGGCGAGTTCCGCAAGCTCTTCGAAGAGCTGGCCCGGGAAGGGTTCGTGCGCGTGCGCGTAGACGGGCAACTGCGACAGCTGGAAGAGGAGATCAAACTCGACCGGCGCAAGAACCACACCATCGAAGCCGTCGTGGACCGCCTGCTGCTCAAGCCCGGCATCGAAAGCCGGCTCTCTGCCTCCATCGAGACGGCGATGAAGCTCGCCAAGGGAATCGTGCAGGTGGCGGTGGTCGGCGGGGAGGAACACCTCTACTCGCAGGAATGGGCGTGCGTCCACTGCGGCACCAACATACCGGCGCTCGAACCGCGCTCCTTTTCGTTTAACAGCATCTACGGTGCCTGCGACGCCTGCAAGGGTCTGGGAAGCCAGTATTCGTTCGATCCCGCCAAAGTGATCGTGGACTGGTCGCGGCCGATTCTGGAAGGCGGGCTGGGGCCGGGCGCGGGCTCATCGTTCTTGCAGCGCAGTCTGCAGCGCGCCGCAGAGCAGTTCAAGTTCGATCTCAAAACCCCTTTCAACAAATTCCCGCAGCGCATCCAGAACTTGATTCTGTTTGGGAAACAGACGGAGACCGGCCGTGGAGCGGCAGGATTCACGGGCATAATCCCCATGCTCGAGCGGTGGCACGCCGAGTCGGCATCGGAGAGCTTCCGGGAATGGTACGAGCAGTACATGTCGGCTGTGCCCTGCCCCAAATGCCAGGGCAAGCGCCTGCGGAGCGAGAGTCTGGCCGTTACCGTAGCGGGGCTTTCGATTGCCGACTTCACTGCCCTGGCCATCAGCCGCGCCCAGGAGGCGGTGGCCAACCTCAAGCTGAATCCCCGCCAGGAGATTCTGGCCCGGCGCATTGTGCACGAAATCGCCGAGCGCCTGGAATTCTTGCGCGCCGTCGGCCTCGATTACCTGAGCCTCGATCGGGCGGCCTCGACGCTCTCCAGCGGCGAAAGCCAGCGCATCCGGCTCGCCACCCAGATCGGCTCGAAGCTGCGCGGTGTGCTCTACGTCCTCGACGAGCCTTCCATCGGCCTCCACCCGCGCGATAACCAGCGCCTGATCGCCACGCTGGAGCATCTGCGCAATCTCGGCAACACGGTGCTGGTCGTGGAACACGACGAGGAGACGATTCGCCGCGCCAACTACGTAGTCGACCTGGGCCCGGGGGCGGGAAAGCAGGGAGGATTCCTGGTCGCCGCCGGAACACCGGAGAAGATCGCAGCGCAGCCGGAATCGCTCACCGGGCAATATCTCTCCGGCCAGAGGCACATTCCGATTCCATCCACGCGGCGCAAGCCCAACGGGAAGTGGCTCGCCGTGCTGGGCGCGCGCGAGCACAACCTGAAAAACATCGACGTGCATTTCCCGCTAGGCGTGCTGACCGTGGTCACAGGCGTTTCCGGATCGGGGAAATCGACGCTGGTCAGCGACATCCTGCATCGCGCGCTCGCCCGCAAGCTTTACCGCGCCATCGAAGAACCCGGCCGCCATCGCGCCATGCAGGGGCTCGAGCACATCGACAAGGCGATTGTCATCGACCAGGCGCCGATCGGGCGCACTCCGCGCTCGAATCCGGCGACCTATGCCGGAGTCTTCACGCCCATCCGCGAGCTCTTCGCCATGCTGCCCGAGTCGCGCGAGCGCGGCTACCGCGCCGGCCGCTTCAGCTTCAACGTCAAGGGCGGACGCTGCGAGGCCTGCCAGGGCGACGGCCTGCGCCGCATCGAGATGAACTTCCTCCCGGACGTCTTCGTAACCTGTGAGGTGTGCCGGGGGCGGCGCTACAATTCCGAGACTCTGGCAGTGAAGTTCAAGGGCTGTTCCATCGCCGACCTGCTCGACATGACGGCCGCCGAGGCGCTGCCCCTGCTTGAGAACATCCCGACCATCAGACAGAAGCTGCTGACCATCGTGGACGTCGGCCTCGGCTACGTGCACCTGGGCCAGCCCGCCACCACCCTTTCGGGAGGCGAAGCGCAGCGCATCAAGCTGGCCCGAGAGCTGAGCAAGCGGCAGACCGGCCGCACGCTTTACATCCTCGACGAGCCGACCACGGGTCTGCACTTCGACGATGTCAAACAGTTGCTCGCCGTCCTCAATCGCTTGACAGACCTGGGCAACACCATCATCATCATCGAGCATCACCTCGACGTCGCCAAGCAGGCTGACTGGATTATCGATCTGGGGCCGGAAGGCGGCGAGGCGGGCGGGCGGATCGTCGCCCAGGGCACCCCGGAAGACGTGGCGCGCCAGAAGAAATCCTTCACCGGCCAGGCGCTGGCGGCCGTGCTGGGCAATGGTCGAAACTAATGTCGCGTTACCGAAATAAGTGACACATATTAAGGTCCCCCGTCATGCTGAGCGAAGCGAAGCATCTGCAGTTCTTCCGGATGGATAGAAAATGCAGATTCTTCGCTGCGCTCAGAATGACATGTTTCACTTTCTTAAGTAACGCGACACTAATCGCGTTTCTTCGCGCCTCTGTGCCTCCGCGTTTCTCGCATTTCGCTTGTGGCCGACAATGAAATCTCCAGGCAGATCGTGGACATGGCTTATGAGATTCACAGCCGAGCTGATCAGGGACGGGAAAACGAGAATTGGAATTCGAATGCCGGAGTGAGACTCACACCAAGGCGCGGAGGCGCCTCCAAGAAAGTCAGGAAGAGAAGCATCCCATCGTTTGATGGAACCGTCGACGGACAACACGCCACTCGCGGGGATGATTGACCCCGAATCCGCCGAGGGTCAAGGCCCGTTGATCGTGCCTTCTCCCTGGACGGCGCGCAATTTGCTGGTGCTTCTGGGCTGCGGCCTGCTGGCGCTGGTGGCCGCCAATTTCCTGACCCTCGCCGGCTTCATGCTCCTGCAGCCGCTAGCGAGGTGGAAGAGCCACCCCGAGGCGCTGCGCGACAATCCTTTCTTTCTGCTCAGCCTGCAAATGGTGTTTCACGCCCTGGTTCTTGGGGTCATCTATCTATTTCTGGTCGTCAACCACGGACTCCCTTTCTGGGAGGCGCTCCAATGGCGGCGACCGACGGCTCGCCTGGCGCGCCAGTGCATCCTGGGTGGCATCGCCCTGGCCCTGCTCGTCGAACTCGCCCCGCCGCTTCTCCCCGACCGCAGCGATTTTCCCTTGCAGCGCATGTTCAGCTCGCCCCAGGCTGCCTACGCCATCGGTGTCTTCGCCATCCTGGTCGCGCCGCTCATGGAAGAGCTGATTTTTCGCGGCGTCCTTTTCCGTTTCTTTGAGGATCTCGTGGGCTGGCGCTTTGCAATTGTTGGCACGGGATTGCTTTTCGCCGGCCTCCACCTCTCCGAATACTGGGGAGCGTGGAATCACGTCTTGCTGATCTGCATCGTCGGCCTGGCCTTTTCTCTCACCCGCGGCCTCACGGGTTCGCTCGCCCCCAGCGTAATTCTCCACACCGCGTACAATGCCGCGCTCATGGCGGGACTCTATTTACAGACGGACCAATTCCGAGCTATCCCCCACAGTCTCGCACCCTGAAAAGATTTTTGCCGTTTCCCAGGGCCCCAGCTTGACCGGCCCATTCCGCCCTTGGCTCCCTGATTCCGTGTTGGCGTGCGCCGAGGCATGGTAGAATCCTCCGCCATGTCAACCGTCGCGACAACCCTCAAGCCACCCCAGGTGGGGACCTCCGGACTTCCGCACACGGCGACCGGCGAGCGCTCCGTGGCGCTCGATGCCTTCCGCGGCTTCATCATGTTTACACTGGCCTCGCACGGCTTCGGGTTTGGAGCGCTGCAGAACCATCCCACCTACGGGCACGTAGCCTCCTGGTTCGACCATGTGGATTGGACGGGGGGAGTCTTCTGGGACATGATCCAGCCCTCCTTCATGTTCATGGTGGGCGTGGCGATGCCCTTTGCTCTAGCCGCCCGCGCGGCGCGGGGCGCAACGCCACGCGACAACTTCAAGCATGTGGCGAGCCGAGCCATCAAGCTCCTCCTGCTGAGCAACTTCCTGACCATCGCCTCCGATCAGGTATTCCAGTTCCAGCTCATCAACGTCCTGGCCCAGATAGCGTTCACGTATTTCCTGACTTACCTGATCATCCAGATGAAATTCCGCTGGCAGGTGGTGGCCGCAGCCGGACTCCTGCTCTTCCACAGTGCCTTGTTTTTCATATTCCCGGGACCAGAAGGGCCATTCTCCAAGGAAGGAAACATCGGGCAAGTCATCGACAAGTTTATCCTGGGTCGAAATTACCCTGAGTCCTATGTCACCATCAATTTCATCAGCAGCACGGTCACGACGCTCTTCGGGGCCTGGGTGGGAATGCTGTTGCGCACGGAGAAACCCATGGCGGAGAAGCTCCGGACCCTCGCCATCTCGGCCGTCGCCGCCTTCGCCGGCGGACTGGCGCTTTCGCTGGTCATTCCCAACGTCAAGAAGATCTGGACGGCCTCTTGGACGCTTTACAGCACCGGCTGGGTCCTGCTCATGATGCTGGCCTTTATCCTGCTCATCGATGTGGCGGGCTATAAGCGGGTCGCCTTCCCGCTTGCCGTGGTGGGGATGAACTCCATCTTCATTTATTCCTGCGGCTTCCTGATTCGCGGGTCGATCGATCACATGGTGCGTTCCTTCACTGGCGGATACCAGTTCATCGGCGCGCTCGCCCCCGTCGCCCAGCAGTGCACCGTCATGCTCGTCCTCTGGTACCTCTGCTACTGGCTCTACAAGCGCAAGATCTTCATCAAACTCTGAGTTCGAAACTAGAAGATTGAAATTGCCCGGTCGGTGTAGACCTTCGCACCTGCCATCCTGGTATGGCGCGCACCGGCACGCCGTATTTGAGGCGTTGCGCCCGTCGGCAAAGACGGGAATGGCGCAGTGGCCACAAACGCGGGGGCTCAGGAGCGGCGCTAGTCTTCCCGGCGGCGCTTGATGTCGATCTGGAGGCGTTTGATTTTCTGGTTGAGGGTGGAGAGGGGAATCTTGAATCTTTCGGCGGCCTCGGTCTGGCTCCAACCGGTTCGCGAGAGCATCTCGAGGATGACCCGCCGCTCATAGGATTCGATAATGTCAAACAGAGAGCGCCCCTCCATGTCCTCCAAGGAGAGCGCGGCACCGGGGTGTGAGCCGTCGGAGGAGAGCTGTTCGGGCAACAGGTCGGCACCGAGTTCCGGCGCCGAGGAGAGAACCACGGCGCGCTCCACGGCGTTTTCGAGCTCGCGCACATTTCCCGGCCAATCGTAATCCATCATCAGCCGCATGGCCTCGGGGGTGAAGTGCAACCCGTGCCGCTTGTTCTCCTCCGCGAATTTCTCCAGGAAGTGTTCGGCAAGGAGTGGGACATCTTCCTTGCGCTCACGCAGGGGGGGTAAGGGGATGGTAATAACGTTCAGCCGATAGAAGAGGTCTTCGCGGAATTTATTCTCCTGCACGAGCCTTCTCAGGTCGGCGTTGGTGGCGGCGAGAATTCGCACGTCCACCTTGATGGTTTCGGTGCCGCCCAGGCGCATGAATTCGCGCTCCTGGATGACGCGCAGGAGCTTCGTCTGCGTCTCCACTCCCACCGTGCCGATCTCATCGAAGAAGATGGTGCCTTGATCGGCGACTTCAAAGAGGCCGCGCTTGGTGGCGATGGCGGAAGTGAAGGCGCCTTTGACGTGTCCGAATAGGGTGCTTTCGAGCAGGTCCACGGGCATCGAGCCGGTGTTCACGGGGACAAAGGGACGGTCGGCGCGCGGGCTGGTGGCGTGAATCGTCTTGGCGACCAGTTCCTTCCCGGTGCCGCTTTCGCCCGCGATGAGCACGGTGGCCCGGCTGGGCGCCACCTGCGTAATCAGGTCAAAGACCTTCTGCATCTTTTCGCTCTTGCCGACAATGTTGGGCAGGCCGAAGCGTTTCAGGGCGCGGCGGAGCTGAACGTTCTCAACCTGCAGGCGGGACTTGTCGAGGGCGTTGCGGACCTCCAGCAGCAGCTTGTCGTTGTCCCAGGGCTTGGTGATGTAGCTCTCGGCTCCCTCGCGCGAGGCCTGGAAAGCCATCTGGCTGGAGTCGTAGGCGGTAATCATGATGACGCCCACGTCCGGGCTCTCGCGGCGCAGGGTTTTGAGCACTTCCAGTCCATTGCGGTCGGGGAGACTGATGTCGAGCAGCACAAGGTCATAGACGCCCTCGTTGACCTTGTTCAGGCCGTCTTCAGCAGTGGGCGAGGTCGCAACCCGGTAGCCCTCCACTCCCAGGAGTTGTTCCAGGCTTTCCCGGATTTCCTGCTCGTCGTCAATAATGAGGACAGAACCTTTAGGCGACATTAACCGGTTTCCTTGCCGTGGGGAATTCGAGCCGGAAAGTTGTGCCTCGCCCGGGGGCGCTTTCGACTCCGATCTTGCCAGAGTGCTCGCGGATGATGCCGTAGGTCACTGCGAGGCCCAGGCCCGTCCCGCGGCTCGTCGCCTTGGTGGTGAAGAAGGGATCGAAGATCTTGCTGAGATGATCAGCGGGAATGCCGACGCCGCTGTCGGCCACTTCGACGTGAATCGTGGAGTTCTCGCTTTCCGTAGCCAGGGTGAGTTCGCCTCCGCGCGGCATGGCGTCACGGGCGTTCATGATGAGGTTCATGAAGACCTGCTGGAGCTTCCCGGCATTGCCGTAGACGGCCGGCAGGCCCGGAGAGAGCTGCGTGTTGAGTGAAATCCGGGAGGCGCGAAGCATCGGTTCGACCAGCGAGACCGTCTCACGGATGACCCGGTTCACATCGACTTCCGCATAATCGCTGCCGCTGACGCGCGAGAACTTGAGCAGGCTGTTGACGATTTCGGACGCACGGAACGACTGCTTGACGATCTTCTCCACCGTCCGGGTGCGCGGATCGTCCGGCGACATCTGCTTGAAGAGCATCTGGGCCTGGGACGAGATCACTGCCAGCGGCGTGTTGACCTCGTGAGCGACGCCGGCCGCCAGCAGTCCGATCGACGAAAGCTTCTCGGCCTGCATCAACTGGTCTTCCAGGCTGACGCGCTCGGTGATGTCGTTGAAGATCAGCAGCCGGCCGATGACCGCTTCGTCCTTGCCGATGAGCGGGGTGATGGAAACGTTGACAATCAGCCGCCGCTCGTCCGGCGTCTGCAAACCGAACTTGTAGACGCTCAGCGTGTGGTGCGACTCATAGGCGGGTGCGAGCTCGGCCAGGAGTTCAACGGGGAAAACCGCTTCCAGGCGACTGCCGACGGCCTGCGTGCGGGTCAGCCCGTAGAGCTTCTCCATGGCCGAGTTCCATGCCTGCACCTTGCGGTCGAGGTCGCAGGCCAGTACACCCACGTTGATCGACTCGACGATGTTCTGGCTGAAATCCCTTAGCTCCTGGTACTCGTGGGCCTTCTGCTCGAGCGATTCGTAGAGACGCGCGTTCTCCAAAGCGATGGCCAGATAATTGGAAATGGTCAGGAGCAGATCGATGTCCTCGCTGGAAAGGAAATCGCCCTTGCGCGTTCTGCCCAGCGCCAGATAGCCCAGCGTTCGGTTTTCAGCCTTGATGGCCAGGTAGTAATGCAGGTCGAGTTGCTCAATGGTGCGCTGCGCCTTCGGGCTCACATCGAACACCCACTTGACGCTCTCGAAGAAGAGATAACCCTTGCCCAGTTCCGGGCGCTCGGGATCGAGAAAGCTCAAATCCAACCGGCCGGAGGGGGAGATTCCGCGCGACTTCGCCAGCCGGAAACCGTTGCCGTCCGGCCGCAGGAAGATCGCCAGGCGATCTACGCCCAGCGTCTCGGCCAGACGCGTCACCACCCCGTCCAGCAGGCGGTCCACGTGCAGAACGGAGGTCAGCTCGCGCGCAAAGGTGAGGAGCGTCCGGCGGTAGTCGTAGCGTTCCGGATTGAGGAGCCGCTCCAGTCGCGCCTGGATCCAGTTCACAATCGGCTGGAACAGGAAGGCGGTGATGATGATGCCCAGAATCCAGCCGCCACGGCTCGTGGCCGGGAAGCTGGTGCGGAAAATGTCAGCAAAGAGGGCAATGAGGCCAAAGGAGACGCCGACAATCGCCGCCGCCGCCAGCGTATAGGCAATCCCTCGCTGGAAGATGATGTCCACGTCCATCAACCGATAGCGCACGATGGCGTATCCAAACGTCAGCGGCATGAAGATCAGGGACAGGACAGAAACCTTCATCCACGGCGTGGGCAGGTAGCCGAGGAAATAGGGGACGATGTACAACGCTGCGAACGGCACGATGGAGAGGAACGTCCCCCGCGTCACCCATTTGAGCTGCTGCTTGACGAGCGGCCCATCCGCGCGCCGGTAACTGCGCTGCAGCCAGAACGCTCCGGCGAGGAAGTAGGCCGCCAGATAGATGAGCTCCACGCGGTCCATCATCCAACGCGTCACCTGCAAGGGTAGCGACCAAACCAGCACCCCGGTCGCAACCAGTACGTGCACCGCCAGCAAGAGGGCGCCGGGCGTGTAAATCAGCACCATGCCCCGGGGACGCGCGCGGAGAATCTCCGGCCGCTCGGGGAAGGAGAGGCAGAAGTGGAGGAAGAGGGCGGGCTGCATGAGCAAGGCTGTCACGTTCAGCCAGTAGATTGTCCAGTCAAAGAGATTCAGCTTGCCCGTGTAGGCGAAGGTGTAGAGGACAAACGAGCTGAGACAGAAGACGTAGAAATGCAGGGACTTGGGAGCCGTCCAGCGCCGCACCAGGATGAAAGTGCCGATGAGAAGAAAAATCAGCCCGACCAGGTCGAGATAGAGCCGCAGCGAAGTGGAATTGGCCTGCGGCGCGATCACCACGAGCGTCCGGAAGGGCCTCCCTTCGCGAGTCAGATCGTAGGTGGCTTGCGACCAGACGCCGGCCCGAAAAACCTCCCCCGCCGCATCCGCCGAGCGCCTGATCGGGACTTGATTGATCGCTTCGAGCTTGTCTCCCTGCAGGATCCCGGCCTTCTCCGCCGGGCTGTCGGGCGCCACCATCCAGGCCCGGACACCCTGTGCGGTGTCCACCCACGAGGCGCCATCGTCGGGAAGCTGATAGATCCGGCGCTGTTCAAAATTCAGAACGCCAAACACGACCAGCGCCAAGCTGAGCAGCGCCAGAAAGACCGTTGTGAATCGAAATGGGAGCGTCCTCAACTTTCGGCCTCACTACCCGGGCTGCGGAGACAGAGACTCACAGCGTTTCGGAGCAAGTTGACTTCCAGCCAAATCTGGAATTTGAATCAACAAGTCATTTCTCTTCTTTATGATAGCCGGTGCAGTTTCCAGAATATGGCATGAATATGGAACAAGGAATATTGGCTTCCGATTTTTGTATTTGTCGCGCTTAAACCTTGCTGCAAGTGCAATTTGTCGCGGGGAGGGGTTCGACTGTCCTGAAATGCTACACTGCCTGCTCATGGCTGACCTCGCTAGCGGGAGGGCAGGTTAGAACTGGACCGAGAATCCGCCACGGAAGCTGCGGTAGGCTGGAGTCACGATCAAGGTATCCTCCCCTGAGCGAGCCACCGGCACGTACCCCTGTGCGAGCAGATTCTGGAAGTCCGCTAACGCCTCAATCCTTGCAGGCAGGAAGGCAAGATTGGGAAGTGGCTGGCGAATCTGAATGCCCAAGTAGGGTTGCATTTGCAGGTTCGCCTGGCCGACTGGATCGACGCCCGTCACCCGTCCATTGGGCAACCACTGATACGAACCCACGATATAAGTCTTGGAAACCGGGAGGTGCGTCGAGACTCGGGCACCTACGGCCTGCGTCTGCCGGCGGCGAAGCGATGCCCGCAGGTTGCTCATCGGAGCTGGCGTGGTCGCATTTGTAGCCTCTGCTGCCAGGGCATCACCCAGCGAATAGATAACCGCAACCTCCACTTGGCCTTCCAACTTGCGGGTGAAAGACGCGCGCACTCCAGAGGACGTGAAGTTGCCCGCGTTCAGCATGATGACGCCATCGGCGGCGGCGTTGGGGAGGAAATTCCCGGCCAGCCCGGCGAGCACGGTGTCACTTCCGAAGCCCGACACGGCCGCGTTGTGGATGATGTCGCGATAAGTTGCCACTTCCAGCCGGGAGCCTGGGCTCAGGGTACGCTCGTAAGCGACTTCCGAGTGATCTAAAGTCTCCAACTGCGCACGGTAACCCCGCATCGTAATGCGCGGGAAGGCGGTCAGAGCCCCAATGCGATCCAGCAGCGATCCTCCCGCGTCCATGCCCGCACTGCCGTACCGCACCGAAACAACCTGGGAAGCGCTCGGCTGGTAAGCCAACTGCAGGAACGGCCGCGCGGACATCACATTGCTGCCGGCATTCAGGTAGTCCACTTCAAACCCGGAAGTCAGAGCCAGCCGATCGAGAATGCGCCGGGTCTGCGCGTAGCTGGCAGCCAGCGCCTGGGCATGGCTGCGAATGGCCCGGCTGTCGCCGGGGGCGAATGGCGCTCCGTCGGAGAAATTGAGCTGATGAACGACCAGGGCCAATTCTTCAGGATCGCCTTTCAGCGCGTCGCGACGCAGCATCGTGGCAAGCGAAGAGGCCTGCATCCCGCGGGCGCCCATCGACCCGGCCACCAGGAGGTCCGAGTTCTCCGAGAGAGGGCGAACATAGGCTAGAATGCTTCCCATTCCCGGGTCGCCAGCCAGTGCCCGGCCGCGTGTCGCCCCGGGATTCATGGCCACGAGGTGTTGGCCGGAAGGAAGCGGGATCTTGTTGCCTTTGGATTTGGACTTCGCCGAGGCCTTGGCAGCGGGCTGATACCTTAGGACGGGGCGTGTGGCCGATGCCGTGCGCAACGCCCACTTCCAGTCCTCTCCCCAACTGGAGATGCTGCGGGAGGGTATTTGCACGCGAATCGGAGTCAGGATGTCTCCCAACACGAAGTTCTGCTGAACGCTTCCGCCCGCTTCCACCCGCACTCCGTTGCGAAGCAAGGGCAGCCGAGTCGCCGCCATGACTTTAAGGGAATACCAACCGGGGATGAGCCGTTCGATGGCAAACTTGCCGTGCGCATCCGTCATCACGCGTTCTACCATGCCGCCACCCGGCAACCCCGCCAGGGCCGGGCCCATGATGATCACGGTGGCACCCATGAGGGGCGTCCCTTGCGGATCCGCCACGGTCCCAACGATCCGGCCAAAACCTGCACTGCGACCCGGCAGAGGGGCCAGACAGAGGATCGCCAGGGACGCAAGCGCCCCAATCCCGAGAACGCATTTTCGTGCTTGATGTAGGCTCATGTGATTCCCCGTACCTCGTCACACAGGGTCATGCCCCCGGTGCGCCCTGGGCGCAGGGGTCGTGATTACCGGAGTTCAAAAGTGGCCACGGGTGAAACCGTCTGGTTCTTGACGTTGTCCGTGACCTTGATCTGCACCGCGTACTTACCCGGCTCCAGAGAGCGGAGCGGCATGGTCTTCTGCAGCGTCACCTGCTGCGCGGCGTTGCTGAGCTTCGCTGCCTGCTCGTTCTGGCTCAGGAGCGGTTTCCCGTCCTTGATGATCTCGTAGTGAATATCCGCAGACGGCTTGTGCGTCTGCGGATCCAACCCGAGGTTGTAGACCTGCATGTAGATTCCCAGGTTCTGATCACGCGTAAACTGCTGGTTGACACTGGGCCGCACCTTCGTACCCCCGATGACAAACGGCCCCGACCCCACCTGGGAAGTCGGCAGGGGCTGGATCAGGTCGGCCAGAATGAGTGAACTGCTGGCCAGTTTCTCCTCGTCGTAGCGCGGAACGCGTACGCCGAGCTCGATGGAACCCATGTGGCCGTTGATATCGTCCTTGACCACGACGCTCAGCTTGTACAAACCGGGACGCAAAGGCACGACCTTCTGGTAAACCGATTTGCGTTCCACGTATTTTTGAAAGTCGTTTTCTGGCACGTCTAAGACGACCGAATCCTCAAAAGTGCTGGCGACGCGGCCGCTAGGCGAAGTGAGCTGGCCAAAGATGTCCATGACCGCGTGCATGACGCCACCCTTGTTTTCGAACTGCAGCTCACGGTTGGCAACCTGAATGGTAACAGGGGTCAGGACACTTTCCTCGGTAACCCGGATGAAGTCGGTGCGCACGTCAAAGGGCAGGAGTTGGGCGCTCAATCGCGCGGTAACCACCGCCTTCAGATCCTTGAACTTGACTTCCGGCGGTTTGAAGATTCGGGCATAGAGATCCAGGCGGCTGAACTCATTCATGCTCTCGGGAGTTCCACCCATACCTTGCCCGATCGTCATGCCGTCAGTGCGCGTGAAGCGATCGCGCTTGGATGCCATGCCCATGGCCTCCATCTGGGTCAGGCCGGCGTTGGGCACGTGGAGCAGGGCGTCCTTTTCGCCGGGATCTATCGTCAGGTGGAATTCGCCGGTCATCGTGGGGTCAACAAATTCCAGAATGACGTTGCTACCGATGCCTTCCAGGTACCGGTAGCGCCAAGTTTCGAAAGGGTACGTGGATGTCTCGCCGCCGCCTTCCTCCGGAGGCCGGATGTAGCTGCCCCCGGAAGGATGTGACTCGACTTCATCTGCCGGGCCCCAGGTAATGTAAATCCGTCCGCGGTCCGTCTTCCAGCCCGGAATGCCGGAAGCATAGTGCTCGTTCGCGTAAGCGATCCGGCGGTAGTATTCCTCTTTGAATTCGTTTTCCGCGCTCCCCGGATTGGGATTGCGCCGCTCCCAAAACGCCTCGATGAATTGCTCGCGTTCGTCGTCGGTGCTCAGCTTCTTGAACGACATGCGCTCCTGGTCCGTAATAACGTAAGGCACCTCTTCTTCCAGCCACTTCTTATAGGCACTTTCCTGCTCTTTCTGTATGGCCTTCTGGCGACGGATCTCTTGTCGGCTGGGCTTTTCGGACTTTCCCTGATTCTCTTTAGGCGGTGAAGGGGCAGAAAGGGCGGGGCCGACGAATAGTACTGCACCCAGCGCACAAAGCAAGGCAACGTGATGACGAGATGCAAAGCGATTATACATGCCTATCCCCAGCCGTTCCCCGAGGCACACACACTCCTCACCGCTTATGGGAAGAATTCTAGGTTTCAAGATATGAGAAGTCAAGCCTCTTCCATCCCTAGGAGAAAATGGGAGTAGTTAGACCCAACCTCCGACACCCTTTACCGATGCGTCTCCGGCAGAAAAGGTGGCTTGCGCGGCGTGAATCGCTAACCTTTTCCGACTTTCCGGTGTCTAATGATGCGAATGTGTGCCCGGCGACAGCAGCTTGAAGAGAAACGCCTCAGAAGCCCGGGACAGTGGGGCAAAGTACCCCACTTCGCTTTTCCCTGGAAGCAAGTCTGACTGCAAGTCCACTCGGGTTCGGGGACAAGGCGCGCACTTGTGCTTCCGGCCGTGCAAACAGCAGATATTGTTCCAAGTCGGCGGCCCCTGGAACGAAACTTTCCCGCCGCTTTGAACGTATAAGCACTAAGGAGTCAATTCGGGAGGTTTAGAGGGACATTCTGGGCGGGGCGGTATGGCGTCTCCCGCATCGGGGAGATTGTTCTTTGCACTCGATGACCCAGTGACGCTCCATCCCCGCTAGCGCTTTGGACAAGGAGCGCAGTACAATGAGCCGGACGGTCGAATTAGGAATTGCCCAGACCGAGGAGCCAGAGGTCAAAGAACCGGAGAATCGGACTCCTCCTCGAGCACGGAGCAGACAAGTGATGAAATCCTGGAAAAAGACCCTTCTCATAATTGTTGGAGCCTTGGTTTTAGTCGGTCTGGTGGTCGGCGGAATCGCCTGGAGTAAGCGCGGGGTGGTAACGGTCCAAACGGGCAAAGTCGAAAAGAAAGAGCTATCTTCCATCGTTACAGCCTCAGGACAGATTCGACCCCTGACCACCAATTTTGCAGCAGTCAACGCCAATTCCTACGGCAAGATCACGGACATCTATGTGAAGGAAGGTGATCAGGTCAAGAAGGGCCAACTCCTCCTGAGAACCGAGTCCGTCCAGCAGGAGGCGGATGTGGATGCGCAACAGGCGGCGCTGAAGACGGCGGAGGCCGACGTCTCTGCCTCCGACGCGGCCGTGCAATCCGCTTCCGCCAGCCTGAAGACCGCCCAGGCGGACCAGCAGACCGCCCAGGCCAACCTCGCGCGGGCCAAGGAGGACTTCGCGCGTGCCCAGGGACTGCTCAAAGACAAGCTGATTGCGCAGCAACTCTACGATCAGCGCTACAACGAGTTCCTGGTAGCCCAGGCCAATCTGCAAGCGGCAGAAGCTCGCGTGGCGCAGAGCAAGGCTCAACTCCAACAATCAACATTCAACCGCGACATGTCCCGCGCCCGGGTGGCGCAAAACCGCGCGACACTGATCCGCGCCAAGGACGTGCGCGCCAAGACCTTCTACACCTCGCCCCTCGACGGCATCATCACCAGCCTGCCCGTCCACGTGGGTGAGAACGTGGTGCCGGGCATCCAGAACCAGGTGGGCAGCGTCTTGTTCCAAGTTTCCGACCTTTCGGTGATCACGGCGGAAGTGAAGGTGGACGAGACCGATATCGTCAATGTCAAGCTCGGCCAGCCCGCCGAGGTCACGATTGACGCAGTCCGCGACAAGACCTTCAAGGGAAAGGTGACCGAGATTGGGCAGAGTGCCATCGGCCGCACCACGGGCCAGACCGTGGGTCAGACGACCACGGGAACTGCGGCGGAGGAGGCCAAGGATTTCAAGGTGGTGGTGACCCTGGACGATCCTCCTCCCGGTCTCCGCCCTGGCCTGTCGACGACCGCGAAGGTCACCACGGCCACGCGGCAGGACGCGGTGGCCGTCCCCATCCAGGCACTGGCCATCCGGATGAAACGGGAGCTCGAAGAGAGCGAAAAGGAGGGCAAAGGGAAGGAGACCAAAGGCGCCGTCCAGGCGGCCGCAGCCAGCCCAGCGACCGCGGCCAGTCCCGACAAGGGTAAGGACAAGGGAAAGGAAGAGGTGCAGGGACTCTTCGTCATCAAGAATGGCCGCGCCGTATTCACGAAAGTTGAGACCGGCATTATGGGTACCACCGACATGGAGATTGTTAAAGGGGTCAATCCGGGCGAGGAGATCGTGACCGGGAGCTTCAGTGTCCTCCGCACGCTGAAGAACAACTCCAAGGTGAAGGTCGATAACTCCGCCCAGAAGCCCGGCGGTTCGACCTCATAGCCCATAGGGCAGCCTCGACGGTCAGTAGGCAGGATGGGCTGGCTCGCGGAAAGGAAACAGGAACCGATGGCAACCCAAGTCGCGATATCCACACCGGAGGCGCAAACCATGCCGGCTGACGGCATCATCATCCAGACCGAGGATCTCTGGAAAACCTACGATATGGGCGAAGCGATTGCCGTCCATGCCCTCAGTGGGGTCTCTTTCTCCATTGACAAGGGCGAATATGTGGCGATCATGGGCCCCTCGGGGTCGGGCAAATCCACGTTGATGAACCTCATCGGCTGCCTCGACACGCCGACCCAGGGCAAATACTGGCTGAACCAGAACCTGGTCAGTGAGCTCTCCGATGACGAGCTTGCCTACATCCGCAACAAGGAAATCGGCTTCGTCTTTCAAACCTTCAACCTCCTTCCGCGCGCCAGCGCCTTGCATAACGTCGAACTGCCGCTGATTTACTCCGGCATGCCTGCTGAGGAGCGCTTGCAGCGAGCCGAGGAAGCTTTGCGCAAAGTAGAACTGGGCGACAGAATGCACCACAGGCCCAACGAACTCTCGGGCGGGCAGCGCCAGCGCGTGGCCATCGCGCGCGCCCTGGTGAACAATCCTTCGATTATGCTTGCCGACGAGCCCACGGGCAACCTGGACACAACCACCGGCGAGGAGATCATGCGGGTTTTGGACCGCCTGCATGAGGGCGGGAATACCATCGTCCTGGTCACGCACGAGCACGATATCGCAGCGCACGCGCATCGCATTCTGCACATTCGCGACGGCAGGATCGACCGCGACGAGCGTGTTACTTAGGAGCGGCGGAGGAGGTTCTTCGTGGCCGACTTGAGCCGAACAGAAGCCTTGGGGGCCGAGCGCGCGCGCAAGCGTCGCGTCCGCGGCAGTCTGTGGGTCACCGCCCGCGAGGCTTTCTGGCTGGCCCTGGAAGCCCTGCGCGCCCACAAGCTCCGTTCCTTCCTGACCCTCCTGGGGGTCGTCATCGCCACCACCACGCTGATTTCCGTGATGTCGGTGGTCAACGGCATGAACCTCTACATCGCCGATAAGATCGCCAACCTGGGCGCCAACGTGTTCATTGTTCACCAGTGGCAATGGGCGCAGGGTTACGAGAACTGGCTCAAGGCCCGCCGCCGCAACAAGCCCATCCGCATCGAGGAGTACGAACTCCTCAAAACCAGCCTGGTCAACTACAAGAACATCGGCGCCCAAGCAGGACTTTGGGGTGACAACGATGCCCGTTACAAGGGGAAGGTGCTTTACGAGGTCGACGTGGCGGGCGTCACTCCCAGCATGATCGACATTGGACAGCAGAAAGTCGGACTTGGCCGCTACTTCACCGAATCCGATAATGACCACCGGGCTGACGTCTGTTTCATCGGCACCGACTTGGTCGATGAGTTCTTTCCCAATCTGGACCCGATCGGAAAGGAAATCACGGTCAAAGGCGTGAACTTCCGGGTCATCGGGGTCGCCACAAAGATCGGGACCACGTTCGGCCAGAGTCAGGACAAGTTCATCCAGATCCCTCTCAATACCTACCAGAAATCCTTCGCGGCACGGCCGGGGTTGGCGGTCAGCGTTCAGGCGTGGAACGCCCAGCAGATGATGGTTCTGGAGGACGAAACTCGAGCCGTGCTGCGCGCCCGCCGTCACATCCCCTACGCGGAGGATGACACCTTCGGAATCAACGCTTCGGAAACGCTGATGAGTGCGTGGGACCGCCTGACCGGAGCGGTATTTGCCGTCACCATCGGCATCGTCGCAGTCTTCATGGTGGTCGGCGGTATCGTCATTATGAATATCATGCTGGCCAGCGTCACCGAACGGACGCACGAGATCGGCATTCGCAAATCGCTCGGGGCGCGCCGTCGCGACGTCCTCTGGCAGTTCATCATCGAGTCGAGTGTGATGGCCGGAACGGGCGGCGCGGTGGGCGTGCTCCTCTCCCTGATCATCAGCCGTCTGGTCAACATCGTGTTCACCTCCTCGGTGCCCCTCAACGCCGTGGTGATCGGGCTGGTGCTCTCGACAGCGGTGGGACTCTTCTTCGGCATCTATCCCGCTGGCAAGGCGGCCCGACTCGACCCCATCGAGGCTTTGCGCACGGAGAACTAAACGTGGACGTTCATCGCCATCAATTTCGGGAAAACCTGCTCCTGGGCTCGACACGCTGCGCACCCACAAATTCCGCGCCTTTCTGACCATCCTCGGGGTCCTGATCGGGACCATGACGGTGATCGGCGTGGCGTCGATCTTCAAGGGCCTCGACCAGCAGGTTGTGGATGTCGCAGAAGGTTTTGGCACGCGGACGCTCTTCATCTTCAAGTGGGATCCAGGCTTCCGCTTCAACGTCACTCGCGAGGAATGGATGCGCAAGCCGATGACCTTTGAGGATGCGATGGCCATCCGGGACAACTGCCCCTCGGTGGAATCCGTGTCGGTGGAAACCGTCCGCTGGGGACCCGCCGTCACCGCCAAGTACAAAGCTCAGGAGATGGTGGACGCCAATTTCAGCGGCGCCACACCCGAGCACTTCGGAAATATTGGCGCGGAGTTGAAGGACGGGCGCTTGTACACGGGAATTGACGACCTCCATCGCCGCGACGTGGCCGTCGTCGGTGCGGACGTGGTCACCCGTTTCTTCGAGAGCGAAGACCCCATCGGAAAAACCATCAACGTCGATGGGCACAATGTGGAAATCATCGGTACACTTCTCAAGCGCAAGCAGGTCCTGGGTGACAATGGGGGCGACCGCAACATCTGGATCCCCTACTCCACTTTCAAGAAGATCTACCCGAATGTGAAGGACAACTTCATCACCGCCTCGGCCTTCCCGGGCCGGGTGAACCAGGCCATGGATGAGGTCCGCAGCCTGCTCCGGCGCCGCCGCAATGTGAAATTCAACGAAGAAGATAACTTCGGCATTGCCACTGCGGAATCGCTGATCAAGCAGTTCCGCGACATTATGGGGACCATCGTCCTGGTGACGGTCGTTATCTCCTCGATCGGCTTGCTGGTGGGGGGCATCGGGGTGATGAACATCATGCTGGTTTCGGTCACCGAGCGCACGCGCGAAATCGGCGTGCGCAAAGCGATTGGCGCCCGCCGCAGCGACATCACCTGGCAGTTCCTGCTGGAAGCCATGACGCTTACCGGCGCCGGAGGCGTCCTGGGCGTCCTCGGCGGCCTCACCCTTAGTTTTCTGGTTCGCACTTTCGTTCCTTCCCTGCCCTCGACCGTGCCGGTCTGGTCGGTGGGAGCGGGCTTTGCCGTGGCCGTCAGCATCGGCCTCTTCTTTGGCCTGTGGCCGGCCTTGAAGGCCGCCCGCCTCGACCCCATCGTGGCCCTGCGTTACGAATAGACACTGGAATTCCCTCCTTGTATCCCCCGGGCCTGGGACGCGACGACATCATGTCGCATTGCCGCCGCTTGATACCTTGAACGCCGGGTGTACCAGTGGGAGAATGATGCAAGCGGTATGCCATGGCCACTCAATCCTCCTCGCTGCCTTCGATATCAGCCAGCGCCCAGATTGCGGCAGGGGCGCGGAGGGCTTTTCGCGAGAACCTATCCCTGGCGCTCGACACGCTCTTGACCCACAAGTTCCGATCCCTGCTCACCATCCTGGGGGTTCTGATCGGCACCATGACGGTGATTGCCGTAGCCTCGATCATTGCAGGCTTGGACCGCCAAGTCGTCGAAATCGCCGAGCAGTTCGGGACGCGTACTGTCTGGGTCTATAAATTGGAGTTCAAGGTTGGCCATCGGCTGACGCTTGAGGAGCGTACGCGCAAGCCGCTCAGTTTCGAGGACGCCATGGCCATTCGCGACCAGTGCCCTTCCGTGGAGGAGGTGTCCGTCGTCATTTTCAAGGAGATGACGGAGTTCGGCCTCCCAGCCACCTCGGTAAAGTACAAGGGGAAGGAAATGCTCAATGCCCAGTTCATGGGAGGAACTCCCGAGCACATCCGCTTGATCAACGCCTCGCTCGCCGACGGGCGTTTCATCACGCCGACCGACAACATGCACCGCAGGGATATTGCCGTCATCGGGGACGCGGTCGCCCAAATGCTCTTCACTAGCGAAGACCCGATTGGGAAAACCCTCCTCGTCGACGGGCATGCCGTCCAGGTCGTGGGGGTCTTCGGCAAATTCAAGGAGTTCCTCGGCGACAACCAGGACGACCGAACGGTCATGGTTCCATATTTGACCTTCAAGAAATTCCAGCCCATGGCCAGGGAGAATTTCATTAATGTGAGGGCCGCCCCCGGCCGGGTGGCCGAAGCGATCGAAGAGATGCGGAGCCTGCTCCGACGCCGACGACACGTGAAACTCTCCGAGCCCGACAGCTTTGGTTTTGGCACCGCCGAATCGTTCGTCCGCGAGTTCCGGGACATCATCAGCACGGTAGTGCTGGTCACCATCGTCATCTCTTCGATCGGCTTGCTGGTGGGCGGCATCGGGGTAATGAACATCATGCTGGTCTCAGTCACCGAGCGCACGCGCGAAATCGGCGTGCGCAAAGCGATCGGGGCCCGGCGCAGCGACATCACCTGGCAGTTCCTGCTGGAAGCCATGACTCTCACCGGCTTGGGCGGATTGCTGGGAATTCTTGCTGGCGTCATTCTCAGCTTCCTCGTCCGCACCTTTGTGCCTTCACTCCCTTCCACGGTGCCGCTCTGGTCGGTTGGAGCAGGCTTTGCAGTTGCCGTCAGCATCGGCCTCTTCTTTGGTATATGGCCCGCCTTGAAAGCCTCGCGGCTCGATCCCATCGTGGCCCTGCGCTACGAATGAGTTCCAGTCAAGTGCCCGCCGTTCAAGAACCCCGAAAAGTCTCGACGGCCGGTCCTCGCCCGCCTAGAATAGTCAATTGATCGCTCCCGAGGGGTGTGCTAGAGCTGCTGCGAGTTCCAAGATAACCATGTCAAATATGACCTCGACCCCTCAGAAAGGCTTGGATGATACCCAAGCCGGCTATCACCGCCTCGGCTTCGAATGGCCCCGCTTCACCTCCTGGCAGTGGAAGACTCTCGTCGTCTTGACGCTCATCAATTTCCTCAATTACTTCGACCGCTTGATCGTCTTCTCTATGTTTCCCCTCTTGCAGGACGAGTTCTATTTGAACGACTTCCAGTTGGGGTTTCTGGCCTCGGTCTTCATCGTCATCCACTCCCTGGCCGTCCTGCCCTTCGGGTTCTGGTCCGACCGCGGGCCGCGTCAGAAAATCATGTCCTTCGGAGTGTTTCTCTGGAGTGCCGCCACCATGCTCTCCGGCGTGGCGACGAGCTTTTTCACATTGCTGGGCGCGCGGTCCCTGGTCGGCATCGGTGAGGGAGCCTATGCGCCGGCGGGCACGGCGATGATTTCCGACTCCTTCCCACACTCCTTCCGTGCCCGTGTGCAGGGCGTGTTCAACATGGGTATGCTGGTGGGCGGCGTCTTGGGCCTCGCCGCAGGTGGCCTTCTGTCTCAGTGGGTTGGCTGGCGGTACGCGTTCTTTCTCGTCGGTCTGCCCGGCTTCGTCCTCGCCTTCGCGGCCTATCACTTGCACGTGCCGGTAGCTCCTCCGGCCGAGACACCTCCGTCCCTTGTGAGCCTGCTGAAGATTCCCGCGTACTTGACGGTGATGGCGGGAGGAATGTTCGTGGTTTTCTCCAGCACCGCCTTCATCACCTGGGGCCCAACGTTTGCCCTTCGCTATCACGGCCTGACGGTGGCGCAAGCCTCAACCTGGATGGGTGCCGTGGTGCTTGTGGGTTCGATCGGTGGCGTCTTACTGGGGGGTTATCTTGCGGATTCGCTGCAGGCGCGTTGGCCCTTCGGCCGTGCTCTGACGATTGGCGCCACGCTGCTCCTGGGAACTCCGTTCCTCTATGTTGCGGTGGGGACCGACTCGCTTGTTGTATTCTTCATCTGCTTCTTTTTTGCCAGCTTCTTGCTCACCTGCTACCACGGTCCCGCCACCGCCGTCATCCACGACCTGACGCCGCCGCGCGCCCGCAGTTTCGCCTTCGCGCTCTATCTATTTGTCATTCACCTCTTCGGGGACGCCGTGGCACCGGTGCTGGTTGGAAAAGTCTCCGACATCAGCGAACTCCGCCACGGCCTGCAAATCGGTGTCGCCGCCAATGCCGTCTCCGCAGGCTGCTTCCTTATCGTCGTCTGGCTGATTGCGCGGAAGGCTGGTGGCGTCCCCCTCCGGGAGGATATGCCACGATGACCTGCGTGCCGGGCTGAAGAGTCTGTGTGATAACTGCCGCTTGACACCTTTGTATAATGCGGTCAGGAGGCCGCGATGAGATTTCTTCCCTACAGTCCCGATCAAGCTTACTTGTT
>Ga0315282_10000568_pt1 | contig 72671 bp, 58 predicted proteins | sample YL17G07_20_MG_FD_203693 | JGI IMG/M metagenome (GOLD analysis project Ga0315282, IMG submission 203693) | Sediment microbial communities from Yellowstone Lake, YNP, Wyoming, USA - YL17G07_20 | ecosystem: Environmental > Aquatic > Freshwater > Lake > Sediment | place: USA: Wyoming | collected... | reverse complement strand
GCATCTGGTTGTAGTCAGCCCTTATCTCGTGGCTCATCCTGTCTCCTCCTCACTTCCTCTTGCCAGCTTCCCCTTCTACAATATCTCGGTAGCCTTGGCAAGTGAAAATGAGTTTTGAGACAGACTCGGGACGCCCGCCCCTACAATACACCAATGGTATAGGCCCATTGCCGGTTGAAGGCCGGCGCCCGGCGGGATAGAATAGTCGCCTGCTTTTCAAGTAACCTCAATCACAGACTGGACTTCCAATGGAAAAGATCTTCATCGGCGTGGCGTGGCCATACGTGAGCGGCTACAGGCATATCGGGCACGTGGCGGGGTTCGGGGTACCGTGCGACATTTTCGCGCGGTATCACAGGCTCATGGGGAACAAGGTCCTCATGGTTTCCGGTTCCGACATGCACGGAACGCCGATTATGGTAAAGGCCGACGCCGAGGGGAAGACCCCTGCCGAGGTCGCGGGGTTCTACCACGAAGTCCTCGCCGACAACCTCCGCACGCTCGGATTTTCCTACGATCTTTACACGACTACCGAGACGGATAACCACAAGGCTACCGTGCAGGACTTCTTCCTCACGCTATTGAAACGCGGCTACATCTACACGGAGACGACCAAGCAGCTATATTGCCCGAACGACAAGCGCTTCCTCGCGGACCGCTACGTCGAGGGCACGTGCCCCTTCTGCAAGTACGACAACGCGCGCGGCGACCAGTGCGACGAATGCGGCCGGCCGATAGACCCCCTGGAGCTCATCGACCCGCAGTGCAAGCTCTGCGGCGAGACGCCCGAGGTGCGCGAGACGGAACACTTCTTCCTCGATCTGCCCAAGCTGCGCTCGCGGCTCGACGACTACGCGAAGGCGCACGTTGACGTGTGGCGCGCTAACGTCACGCAGTTCACCGAAAACCTCCTCAAGGAGTCGCTGCGCGGCCGTGCGATCACGCGCGACATCCCCTGGGGCGTTAAGGTCCCGGTTGCCGGTTACGAGGACAAAGTCATCTACGTGTGGTTCGACGCCGTGATCGGGTACTTGAGCGCGACGAAAGAATGGGCCGAGCATCAAGGCACGCCCGACTCGTGGCGAGAGTGGTGGGAGGACAAGGACGTCAAGTCCTACTACTTCATCGGCAAGGACAATATTGTGTTTCACACGGTGATCTGGCCGGCGATGCTCATGGCGTACGGCGATGACAGGTTCAATCTGCCGTACGACGTGGTGTCGACGGAGTTCCTGACGATGGAGGGGCGCCAGCTTTCCGGCTCGCGCGGGCACGCGATATGGCTGCCGGACTACCTGTCGCGTTACGATCCGGACCCCTTGCGGTTCTATCTCACAATTAACGCCCCCGAGACGCGAGACAGCGACTTCTCATGGGGCGAGTTCGTCCGCCGCAACAACGACGAGCTCGTCGCGAAGTGGGGCAACTTCGTCAACCGGGTGCTGTCGTTTACGCACAAGAACTTCGAAGGCCGCGTGCCTTCTCCGGGCGAGCTCGCCGCGGAGGATAACGAGCTCCTCGCGACGGTGGACCGCACGTTTGGCGCGGTCGGCGAGCTCATCGCGGCGAGGCGGTTCAAGGACTCGATCAAGGACCTCATGGCGCTATGGGACACGGCCAACGTCTGGATCGACAAGTCCGCTCCGTGGAAGGTGATAAAGACCGACCGCGCGCGCGCCGCGACGACGCTCTGGACCGCGTTCCAGGCGATTAGCGGCATGAAGACCCTCGCCGTCCCCTACATGCCGACGACCTCCCAGAAGTGCCACGAGCTCCTCGGCCTCCAGGGGCACGCAGCGTCCGGCCGGTGGCACAGGGACCCAATCCCCGCGGGACAGGCATTCCCCCAGCCGGCGCCCCTTTTCAAGAAGCTCGACGAGAAGGTCGTCGACGAGGAGATCGCGAGGATGAAGGGGCAGGGGTAGGACATCGGGCGCATGAGTGACGCAACATTGGACGAAGTAATCAGGCGTGTCGAGCGTGGTGTGCTCGATACATACCACTCGACGTTTGGCCTGCCTCGGTATGCTCAGGAATCGTCCGTTGAGAGCGTCCTGACGGTCTACTGCAACAGCCTACACCACTTGCAGGGCCTCCCTCCGGAATCGCTTACTGATACAGAGTTCACGTCCTACCTTAGAGTGCTTGAAAACGGCGCCATGCAGGCTCTCCGCTGGATACTTGCAGAATCTAGCATCGAAAGAGAGAGTAACGTACCTGACCTCTCGATCATAGCGAAGGAGACTATCGAGTTCATGACTTGGGGAGCATCGTATAAGTCGCTGGCGACCGACCACATTGCTTGGTCGCGTGGTGTGCTCTCTGGCTCTGCAGATATTGACAAGAAGCAAATTACGTTCAAGCCCAAGTCCGAATACGATCTCTCCTTCTTTCTGGGACAGACTTCCTCCTGGCAGAAATGGATTGCATATGTTGACGCAAGGAGACCTCTGCCAGCACTATCCAGAATATGCGCCATGTGGACCAAGAGTATGCGGCGAGATCAACGAAGCATTGATATTGACCCTGATTTCGCGGTAAGAACTGAGGAGAATGAAGCGGTAGTAAGGTGGACAAGAAATGAGACGTTCCCCGGAGCGGCGCCCGCTTTTGACTTAGGCGCCTATACCTTCGAAGACTTCTGCCGAGTGTATGCTGCGATCTTCATTCATTCATGGTGCATCAATGAGTTCGAAAACGACTACGCAAGAACGCATGGCAAGGAGAACGATTGGGGTTCAGCGCCATTTGTGATGCCGATGGTGGATGCTTCGAACTGGTTCGCTGCCGCAAGCGACATACCCGTTGAGAGAGTGCGCGCGATATTGAACCAGCTGACTTTCAATGCATCATCTATACACTCTTCCTTTGCGTTTCAGCCACTCATACAGACAAGGGAGGGCACGCTGGCATTCTCTCCGGGAGGCTTTTGTAGGGGCGATCCATACAGGATGTTGGCTGGCTCGCTAAATGTTGGCGAGCGCAGGCGCTACTATGAAACCCTTGTTGGGCCTCTTGAACAGAGCCGAGTCGATCAAATCGCGGCATCATTCAAGTCTCGTGGCTTCATAGCCCTCCCGCGGCAAACCCTCACGGGAGCGGATGGTTCCGGCACGCCAGACCTTCTTGTATACTCTCCAAAGGATGGAGAGGTACTGGTTGTGGAGTACAAACACTCCATTTCGCCTCCCGAGCCAGCTATGGTTGCGAACAGACTGCGTGAAGTCGACGGGTGGGTCACGAAGCTGATCACATACCGGAGACTACTGCTGGAAGACAAGATGCTCAAAGAAAACACTGGCATTTGCGCGTCTGTTGAGCGGACCCATCTTCTCCTTTTGTATGGATTTCCGATGCTTATACCTGTCGGGAAAATAGATGAGGTTGCGATGGGCGATTGGGTTTCACTCGCTGAATTGGTAACCCAGGCCAAATCATTCTCCCTCTCGGGCTTGTGGCATTGGGCGAAGCGGCGCCCTGACGTAGCACATCTGACTCGCGCCGCAACTTATGCAGAGCAAAGAATCCCCGTTGGCGATTGGACCTACATTCGAAGCGTCATAGGATTAGCCAGTGCGAACTACTAAGCGTAAGAGGTGACCGACTGCACCGCTCGTATCCTATGCCTCGGGCCTAGTCGCAACATGGGAAGCGCTGATAGCGACAGGGCGGACAGTTCTTTGCGAACCTTCCGGTCCCGCGGTGCTCGTCGCGCTATGCGCGGCAATTGCGCTGCCAAGAGGCTGACAGTATGGATGGCGTCGTTGAGAAAGTGAAAGCGATGAACCGTGAATCGATCATTGTAGCCTTGCGCCCCTCTGTCGCCGATTCGCTCTCCCGTTTCGAATCCGCCGCCGGGCTGCCCGTTACATTTCGCCCGCTGCCCGAGGGCTATACCCACCGCGCGAACGCAGTCTATGACCCGACGAACCACGCGGCAATTGTATCGCTTGCGGAGGGCTGGCGGGACGTGGACGTTGCGCACGAGGTCGAACATCTGAGGATGCAACTTGTGGATGGGTTCGGACTCCTTGCATGGCGAAAGCCGGCGATAATCCCGGACATCGACGCCGCGTCGACGAGGATAATGACTTACACGCAGGACGAAGTCGTGAACAGGAGGCTTCTTGATCTTGGATTGACATTTGACGGCGAGGTGATTGACTCTGCACTCTTCAGGCTTTACGGACAAGTGACGAAGAAGATGCGTGATGGCGCGAGGCCGGCCGAGGACGGCATGGCGCATCTCGATGCAATCGGCAGGGGCGTTCTCTGCCGCGCGTGCTACTACGTCCAGGCGACGCTCATTCGCGAGCAGTACGCAAGGCTCATACAAATCGACCGTCGCAGGCGGCTCGAAGCGTTTCTCGACGCGTTCGCCGCGCGGCGGAAGAGGGAGACGAAGTACGCGGAGGCTGTCCTCGCGCTTTTCGCGGAAAGCGACGTGCAGACGCCGGCCGGCCAGGACCGAATACTCGCATCATGGACGAAGCTTGAGGGCATTGATGCGCACACCGGCGTGAGCCATTACGAGCGCACGGACGAGGGACGCTACATTCTGCCCTGGCCCGCGGCAGGCGGCCCGGGGCCATAGAAGGGGCCGGCGTGGCTTTGCGCGGATGCTGTCACTTCTTCGGCGGGTCCTCCTCATAGATCGCGTCGAAAGGCCTCGCGCTGTCCTTGGGTGGTTTGCTTACATCGTATGGCCGAGCCGCTTTCGGCTTTCCGTCGAGGGGGATCTGCCATATCTTCCCGGTGGAAAGCTCCACGAGGTAGGGGCGCCTGCCGGTGCCGGAGGTCCAGAAGGTTATTATGGCGTCATTGTTATCGATCACACAAACGTTCTCTATCTCCCCGCCGAAGCCGCTGGCGTCGACAACGCTGCAGACCAACCTGTCCGGCTGGGAGCCGCCGGTCAGCACAAGCCCGCCGCCGCTGAGCGGGTCTTCAACCGTGAGCCGCCGGTCGCCTACGATCTGCGCTTCGGGCAGGGGCGGGATGCTGATCGACCATGCATGAGGCGGACCGCTCTTGGGACGGTTGATGGGGAGGCGCCTGGTGTCCGTCGAGATCTCAGGCCGGGCGTCCTCGGGCAGTTCGTCCATGTTCACGCCTATCAGCTTGCCGGTTTTCCAGTTGATCCCCCAGAGGTCGAGTTTGTAGCCGCCGTATTGCTCCTGCAGGTCGCCGGGAAGAGGGAGAGTGCTCCCGAAGGACTGCTTTGCCTTGCAGCCGACGGCAATTCCTCCGGGCGCCCAGTAGATCTCGTCGAACCCCTTGGCCCTGCAGAAGATCTTCGCGTCGGGGAGGGAGAGGAGCAGCCACTCGTTGGAGACCCAGTTGTGCGTCCTAACCCAGTAGAACGCGCGGCCGTCGCCGCTGGGGTATCCGTCGTGCTCGAATTCGACCCATTTGCCGGCCAGCGGCATCCCGCCCGGCGTCTCCTCAACGGTGACATAAAGGCCCGGCTGCCTGGTGAGCCAGCGCCGCACGGGAGTAGGGCAGACAGCCAGAGTCACGACGATGATCAGCGTCGCGATCAGGGCAATACGCTTTTTCTTCCGCGAGACCTGCATGTGGTCCCTCCCGTGCGCCGGCGTCATTCTACAAGGGTTGCGATATGTGAGACAAGCGGAAAATGTGCCCTCTTGTTCGTCGGCGTCACAGCGCTTCCTTTCGCGAAACTCCCAAGTCGGCGGTTGTGTCTTGCCGAAGAATCCGGCTGACGATGGAGGAGTATACCTTCGGAAGGGGGTTTTGAGATGAAACAGGCAGTTATCGCGGCTTTCATGGCTTCATTGGCATGCGCAACCTCTGCGATTGCGGCGGAGGCGCCGGCGGCGAGCGCGCCATCCAGTGGATCGGCGGGCGCGGTGGCTGCGCCGGTAGAGTCAACCGCGGTTGCACAGCTCCCCATGCTTCCCCCCAACGCCCAGGCAACGGCCCTCGGCGCATACGACACATCGAGCGCGATCCAGCCTTATGTGAGCGCAAACGGCGCGCACATGGTCTGGACGGTCTCAGACGGCAGCAAGAAGGTGATGGTCGTCGACGGCAAGCAGGGGCCACCGTACGACAATGTGGCGTTCGCGGGATTCAGCCCGGACGGCATGCGTACGGCCTACGCGGCGCTCACGGGCACGAAGTGGGCCATGGTGATAGACGGCCAGGCCAGCGGCGCGTACGACCAGGTGTGGACTCTCTACTTCAGCCCCGACGGCAAACACGTCGCTTATGCCGCCAGGAGCGGCAACAAGTGGTTCACGGTGGTGGACGGCCAGGCCGGGCCGGCGTATGAGGCGGTAACAGCGTCGTCCTGGAGCGGCGATTCGAGCCGCATCGCGTATGGGGCGCAGCAGAACGGCAAGTGGACGATGTACGCGGACAACGCCGCCGGCGCTTTTCTCTATGACGGCGTCTCGATTGTCACCTGGAGCGGCGACAGCAAGCGTATGGCGTGGTCGGGACAGCTGGGCAACCGTCGTGCGGAGGTCATCGACGGCAAACCTGACCCCGCGTACGACACGGTATACGATGCAGTCTTCAGCGTCGACAGCAAGCGCATCGCTTACTTATCCTCCAACGCCGGCAAGTGGCTCATGAACCTGGACAGCATGCCGGGAATGGAGTTCGACCAGCTGATGTCGACCACTCCGAAATTCGATGCCGGCGACGTGCTCGAGTTCGTCGCGATCAAGGACAAGATGCTTTACCGAATCAGGAGCACGCCGCCAAAGGAGTGACGAGGGTCCTGATCCGCCGCTACTGCGCGGGTGTAACCAGCTTTTGTGGCACTCGGAAGTAATTGCGCGCAAAGGTGTTACGCCAGCAAACCTACGTGTCGCCCTCGGCAGAATGGTCCCTGCCGGAATCGCTGGTCACACACTGCCGTGCCCCACAGCTTGGCGCCGCTTGACCCTAACTGCCTGTGTGGTAAGATGTTGGATGTCAACAGCAACTGATGCCGGGGAGGGGCGATTTCTTGGCGGTGCTTTGGCCGGCGTTGTTTCCACTTCTTGCGCTCATCCTTGCGGCGGCTTTCTTCAACGCCGCCGAGACGGCATTCTTCAGCCTTCAGGGTGAGACAATCCAATCCCTGCGCGAGTCCAAAAGCCACAGGGGCCATATCGTGGCATCGCTCATGGATGCGCAGCGCGACTTCCTCGCGACGATCCTTCTCAGCAGCATGATCACAAGCACGCTCTTCTACGCGGGGGTGTCGCTTGTGGCGTACAGGATAGCCGAGGAGGGCAGAGGCACACTGGCGGGCATCGTCGCGGTAGGGGGGCTCGTGGCCGCAATCGTGCTTGGCGAGATCATCCCCAAGGCAATAGCGCTGACCTTCAATCGAACGGTTGCGCTTGCCATGAGCGCGCCGCTATACGCTGTTTTCAAAGCGCTGGGGCCCGTAACGCGCGCTGTGGCGCCGCTCGTGCGCACGCTGACCGCGGCGGGGCTTCGCCTGGCGCCGGCGCCCAAGCGCATATCCCGCGAAGAGCTCTCCATGCTCGTAGACACGACAGAGTCCCAGGGGCACATGGCGCCCCATGAAGGCGAGATGATCGAAGAGGTAATGAACCTCGGACAGACGCGCGTACGCGAGATCATGGTCCCGCGCGTGGACATCGTCGCGCTCGAGAAGGGGGCCGGGATAAATGACCTTATAGAAGTCTTCCGCAAGACCCGCCGCACGAAGGTTCCCGTCTACGACGGGGACATCGACCACATTATCGGAGTGGCGTTTCTGAAGAATGCGCTTCTCGGCGCTCCGGCGTCGCTTTCCGACGTCACGGGGCCGGCCTACTACGTTCCGGAGTTCAAGACCGCGGAGAATCTCCTGTATGAGTTCCGGGAGAAGCGCATTACGGTCGCGATAGTCGTCGACGAGTACGGTGGCACGGCGGGGATCGTAACCCTTGCCGACGCCGCCGGAGAGATCGTCGGCCCCCTCAGCGACGAATATGAAGCGCCTGCCAGGCCGGTTGAGGAGGTGTCCCCCGGGCGCTATCGTCTCGCCGGGGACATTTCCATACGGGACTGGCAGGAACTGTTCAACGTCGATATCGGGCACGAGCGGCTCTCGACGCTTGGGGGATTTCTTGTTCTGCTGTTGGGCAGGATTCCGCGCGTGGGCGATACGGTCACGTACCGCAACATCCGCTTCACCATCGAGGACGTGCGCAAGCACAGGATCGTCTCCGTGATAGCGGGGCTCGAGACTGAAGAGGAAAGGGGGCGAGCGCGATGACGATGCTTCTCGTGGCCGTCGCGGCGCTCGCGACATTCTTCGCCGCTATAGTGGCGGGCTTCGAGAACGGCGTTTACTCGCTGTCGCGGATCAGGCTCAGGTACCGGCTGTCGATCGGCGATCGGCGCGCCGTCGTCGTGGAGAAGCTCCTCGCGAATCCCCAGCAGCTCCTGACGGGCGTACTCATACTCCAGAGCGTCCTGATCTACATAACCACCGCGATCGTGACGTCGCTTCTGGAAAGCTGGGGCGTCAGGTGGGCCGAGATCGCAAGCACCGTCGCGCTGGCGGTTTTCTTCTTCATTGCGGTCGAAGCCGTGCCCAAGAGCGTGTTTCGCCGCGCGGCGGATACGCTGGTCTATTCGCTCGCCGGACCGATGCGGGTCGTACTCTATGCGCTTCGGCCCGCGGAGGCGGCGCTGCGCACAGTCACTTCGCTCATACGGCGCGTCGGGGCCGGGCGCGCGGACGTCTTCGACCCCTTCTTCACCCGAGAGCGCCTCGCTTACTATCTGCGCGAGGGACAGACCGAAGGGGTGCTTTCGAGATACCAGATCGAGCTCACGCACAATATCCTGCGCGGCGAGAAGGCGACCGTCGGCAGGGCGATGGTGCCCATTGACAAGGCGGCGGTCATTCCGGTGGGTGCCACGCTGGAGGACTTCACTGCGCTCTCGCGGCAGCACCGTTTCTCGCGCTATCCGGTATACGAAGGCTCCCGCGACCGCATTGTCGGCATTCTCAACATCTACGACTGCCCGACGCCGGCGCTCTGCGAATTCTCCGTGGAGAAGCTCATGCGGCCGGCGGCGTTCTTCGCACCGGACGTCCACGTCACGGAAGCCCTGCGCAGCATGCGCGAAACCCGGCAGCCTATGGGGGTGGTCGCCGACAAGGGGCGCGCTGTCGGCATCGTCACGATGAAGGACTGCATGGAGGAGATCGTCGGCGAGCTGTACGCGTGGTAGCTCGCGTGGACAGGAAGCGCGGAAATGCTGGCGATATAGCAAGTGTGCGGAGCTTCCCGTGCTCTGAGCTTTTCCCAGAAAAGGAGAATACGCTATGCGACAAGTAACCAGGGCTCCCAGACTGCCAAGGGGCGGCGTAATCGGAATTGTGTCTGTTTCCGCTCCTGAAGCTGTGGCAGAGCCAGAACGATTTCGCAGAGGGATCGCCACAATCGAGGCCGAGGGATACCGCACAAGGACAGGTCCGAGCACGTCCAGATGCAACGGCTACTTGAGCGGTGATGAGCGATTGATGGCAGAAGATCTTCACAGACTCATTGCCGACCCGGAGATCGCCGCTGTCATCTGCGCCGGTGGCGGAACGAACGCCAACCGACTCCTTCGCCACATAGATAGTCAAGTCATCATCGACAATCCCAAGATCATCGTCGGCATGAGCAACCCAAGTGTTCTCCTCAACGCGATCTACGCTTCTACCGGACTCGTGACGTTCCACGGTCCAACGGTGGTGTGGAACTTCGGGGAGGCTGACGGACTTACTCCGCGGACCTATGCCCACTTCTGGCCGCTCATAACGGGCACCGGGCAGGTGAAGCCTTTTCCCGCCACCCCTAACTGGAAGTGGTGGAAGCGAGGCACTGCACGAGGGCGCCTGATCGGCGGGAACCTGGCATCGCTAGAGGGCCTCCTGGGCACGCAATGGGCCCCGGACTGGAAAGGGCACATCCTCTTCTGGGAAGACATAGCCAAGCCCACAAATATACTCGATAGGTGTCTCACGCACTTTCGCGATGCGGGAGTGTTCGACGGGATAGCTGGCATGATCGTTGGTGAGCTTGTCGCCTGTGACCCACCAGCCGGGGGGCAGACTTTGGAGGCTGTTCTTCACGATGTAGTAGGTGATCTCGATTTCCCGATACTCTGCAATGTTGATCTGGGTCATACTGCCGACAAGCTGACGCTCCCGATAGGATGCGAGGCGATACTTGACTCTGAAAAGAACACGTTCAGTCTAATCGAGCCCGCCGTCCAATAGAATATAGGTGGATCATGGCTCCTCGGTTTTCCAAAGGCATCGTTGTGGAAGAAAGCCTCCTAGAGGGCCGATTGCCAGTGAGGCTTCGGCCGCACATTGTGCGCCGTTATCCCCATAAGCACTAGGGCACGGTCGCACGCCCGCGCGAAGACCCATCGACAGCCCCGTCACGGGAGACTTTCACTTCCCGAGGCTCTCCTTGAGAAACGCGACGAGCGGCTTGGCTATCGGATCCGGGCCGAACATCTTGGTTCCATGCAGATTGCCCGGGAATATCCTGGCGGTTACCTTGTCCCCGACCATACCCCGCAGTTGTTTGACGGCGCCGTACGCCGCCAGGTCGTCCTGCGACGCCGCCATGAATATCGGGCGGCCTGTATAGTCGCCGATTACCTCCAGCGTCCCTACACTGTGATAATCAAAGGCAGGCGAAAGAAGCGCTATGGCGGCGATCCTGGGATCTCCCAGGGCGTAGTTGAGGGCGGCATTGGCGCCTATGCTTGCGCCGACTATCGCGATCTTGTCGCCGTTGACGTCGCCGCGGCTGCGCAGGTACTTGACCGCCGCCGCGATGTCGGTCATGATACCCCGCCAATCATTCTCGCTGAAGTTCTTGAACGAGATAGTCTTGCCTTCCTTCTGCGTGCTTTCTCCGTGGCCGCGCATGTCTATCGCGAGATAGGAGTATGGCGTCTCAGGGAGCAGATAGTCCTTCAGGATAGGGTCCCAATCCTGCCTCGTCCGTCCGAGCATGTGAACGAGGAGAACCGCTCCTCCCTTGTCAAGCTTGCCCTTCACGAACGTGCCGACTATCGTGACGCCGTCAGAGGTCGTGAACGTGACGCGCTCTCCCAGCTCGCCGGCGCCGAAAGCCGTCGCGCATATGGCGAGCGCAAACATTGCGGCGATGAGGCTCCTGAGCATCGCTTTCCCCTTGTTCTTATCGCCCAAAGCCCTTCAGCATGCTCTTCGCATCACTCGCTTCGGGGCTTGTCTCGTAATCCTTCACTATTCTATCAAGAGCCGCCTTCGCCGCGGCGCGATTCCTTGCCGCGACGTGGATTTTCGCCTCAAGAAGAAGGGCCTTCGGAGCGTAGGGGCTTTCCGGCGAAGCGGCCGCAAGGGCTTCGATTTCGGCAGTCGCTCGCTTGTCGCGGCGCTGGGCGTGATAGACCTGCGCGCGAAGGTATGAAGAGTAACCGGCAAGCTTTTCGACGGGCTTTTCCCAGTCCCATTGATCGAGAACGTCCTCGGCGTCGGAGTACTCGTCGTTCCTGAGGTAGTCCTCGGCTTTAAAGGCGAGGCCGCTTGTGACAGCCATGTTCTGCAGCGAGCTTCGCCCGAGAGAGATCTCATCGGCGGCCGCAAATGCGGCGCGGGCCGCGTCGCCGTCCCCCGCGTACCGCATGGCATCGCCGTAGGCGATAAAGAGACGCCTTGTCGACTCCTTCTCGACCCGGTCTGAAAGGGCGGCCTTCGTGAACGCCGCCGCGTCCTTCGGCTGGCCCCTCTCCAGGAGCATGTCGCTCATGGCTATGGCAAGGAGCGCCTTCGACACGCCCGTCGCCGTCTTGAAAGACGCCGAGCAGGCGCTCAGAACATCGTCATCGGCGGCCATTCCGGACGTCATGAATGTGCGACGCATCTCGTCAAGCACCGACTTCATGTCTTCCGACTTCATCTTGTCCGCCCGGTTGACCACCGACAGCGCCACCCGCTTGACGAAGTCCCTGCTGCCCCTGTCTTCGGCTATCGCGATAAGCCTGACGCACGAGGGACCGTCGAGCTTTTCCACGTCGTATCGCGATATCTCGCCGACGTACGCGTCGATGTCGGCAATATCCTTGCGCGTCTGCCAGCCCCAGTGCTGGTGCACCTGTATGCGATTGGTGACCACGCGCGCGGCGGGACCTGAGCCGATCGTCATCGTCACGCCGTACAGGCCCTCGTTGAGATACACGTGGGTTGCGGCGGGACCTTGCCCCGTGATCCCGTCGCCGAAATCCCATTCCACCACGTTTCTCGTCGCGGCCGGGTCGCTCGAAAGAAAGGCCATCTTGACGGCGTAGGCGTCTTGGGTCTTCGTGATGAGAGCTTCTCCCACTATCTCGGCGTCGAAGCCGCACGGCGTGCGTTCCCCGACAAGCTCCATCGGACCTACCTGCGCTTTGCTGAGCGGCGCGAAGGCATTTTCGGGTATCACCTCATAGCCCGCGCCTCCGGGGCGCTTCCATGCCGCGACCGCGCAGGTCGTGCCGCCGACGTTCAGGTGGAGGTATTCAAAGCGGTGTATTCCGCGCGACAGTGTGACCGTAGCATTGTGACGGCAGTCGGCGACGCAGTCGTGAATCCCCGGCCATGCCACAACCTGCTTGCCGTCGGTAAGGAGAAACGATGCGTCGTCGGAGGTCGTCGCGAAGCTGTACCTGCCTTCCGAGGGGCAAACAAGCCAGCCCACGTAGTGCGACATGAACGCATCGGACGGGCCGAACATATTCTGTCCGTGCCACACGCGGTCGACCGCGTCCGCGCCGTAGAACGGCTTGCCCTTGACCCATGAGGAGGCCATCGCATCGAGATTCTTGGCGCCGGCGCCGTCCGGCAGACCGCGCGTCTCGAGAATCAGGCCCCGCTGCGGCTCCCAGTGGTGGTCGGAGGGCGAAGCGTCCTTGTTGCCGAAGTAGACGTAGTAGTTCCGAACGTCGGACGTGACTTTGAAGCCGATAGTGACCGTGTCGCCCGGTCCGACGCCGTAGAGCTTGAACGGGTACTCCTTGCCGCCGCCCGTGACGCGTATGTCTGATCCGTCCGCTTTGAGCCGGCCGCCGGTGTAGAACGTGATGATCGCGGAGTCGTCGCCCGGCAGATCGAGGCCCGGCGTGTAGACGACGACCGGCCTCCGCGCGGTGTAGTTCTTGTCCCACCATGCTTCCTGGGCGCCCGCCACGGCCGCTAAAATCGGTACAAGTAGTATTGCGCAAGCGAATCGCATAGTCCGCTCAGACATTTACGTGCCGCTCTCACATACGGACGCGGCGAGCACGCACAATAACCAATTCCGCCTGAACGTCCCCGAATGCAGGAAGTTGGCGTTCTAATCCCAACGCGGCGGCATTATACAGCCGTGTCAAAAAAACAGAGCCCCATCGGGGGACGGGGCTCTTTGGTTCTCTCGGTGATGCTTGCGGTTAGACGGGACGGACTTTCGTAGCTTCCGGACCCTTCTTGCCCTGGGCGGCTTCGTACTCGACCTTTTGGCCTTCCTTGAGGCTCTTGAATCCTTCACCCTCGATGTTCGAGTGATGGACAAAGAGATCCTTGCCGCCGTCTTCGGGGACTATGAAGCCATAGCCCTTCTGATCACTGAACCATTTTACCGTACCCTTAGCCAGAGTAACCTCCCTTATGCCCCTTACCGTGGGGCAAGCGGAACTAATCCCTCAATTGCACTTGAGATAGGCCCCGAGGGACAGAGGCCGACTCACACGAGGGCAATAATAATAACAAACGACCTGTCAATAGGCAATAACAGAAATACCCCGATTGTTGTGATAGTCAGCGATGGCGGGCACTGTCCGCCTTGAGCACGTGCCTGCGTAGGTACCGGCGCGCGTGGTGAATCATCGTAAGTCCTTATCATTTAAGCGCTTAGGTTTCCCGGTGCGCCCCGCTGGCCGGCTCAGTCCCACGAGGCTCTCTTATGGCCCTATGAACTCGGCGCTTCGGCTTTTGCGGCCCTGGCGCGAGATCTTGTGTCAGGAATCGGGTTAACCGCGGCGCGCTTGACCGCACGGAGCGCGTGCCAGAGAGGCCCATGGTCCTTCACGTACTTCATGTGGCGCAAGGGATCCGCAAGAACCGCGTCGAACTGCGCGCGCGTAACAGAAAGGCTGTTGGGCAGGAACGGCAGGTTGCCGAGGTCGCCAAGCTCCTCGGCCTCTGACTGCCCGACGCGCCGGAGAGCTTCCGCAGGGGTATTCACATTAGCGCCCGCATTGCAGATAATGTAAAGGCACAAAATGCGCCGATCTGTGCGCAGCGGGAGGACGGAGTGACCGGTGCTGAAAAAGCGGCGTACTATGAAGTGATAAGCGATCCCGCCAGACGACTTGCGCATGAGGGCGGCTTCCTGAAGTCGCTTCTCGCGGCAGCTCCCGGTAGGAGAGTCCTTGATCTCGCCTGCGGAACCGGGTTTCACGCGGAGTTCCTCGCCTCGCAGGGCGCATCCGTCATCGCTCGCGATATTGACGAAGACGCTCTTTCTTACGCGCGCGAAAATCGACGCCGTCCCAATATCGTCTACGAGCGAGGCGACATGCGCGAGACGTCGGGCGGCCCGTTTGATCTCATAATGCTGATCGGGAATTCGCTTTCAATGCTGCCGACCCATGACGACGTCAGGCAGGCCCTTGCCGCGATCTCCCGGCAACTCGAGCCCCGCGGCATGGCGTTTGTGCACGCGGTCAACTATCATCCCCTCGAGATCGGCCAGCCGAAGCACAAGGTCGCGAGGAAAGAGCTTCCCGATGGCGAGGCTGTCGTCGTCAAGAATATGATCCCGACAGGCCGGGACGGCGCGGTGCTTGTGGCGTTCGGCTACTTCGTGCGCAGAAGCGCGCGCTGGACAGTGTGGGGGAGCGAATCGACTCTTCTGAACCTTTCGGAAAGGTTTCTTGTGGACGCCGCAAGCCGGGCGGGGCTCTCTGTGGAAGGGGAATACGGCGATTACGACAGGTCGGCGTTCAATATGGAGATCTCGCCGGATCTTCTGCTCCTGCTGCGCAAGCCCTGATCCAGGTTCACGAGCCACATAAACAGTGACGCCCGCGCGGGTCACGCGCGGGCGCCTGATTCATGCCCAAACCGCCCTTGTGAGGCGGCCAGAGTACGATTAACTACATGGCTCTCTCATAAGCAACCGTGACCGTGAAGTCCGGAGTCGCGGCGCCGGGGCCAAAGCCCAAGCCAACGCCGGCGCTGACCGTGTCGCAATCGCTCAGAGCGTAACGAGCGCCGACTTCAGCAACGTTGATGCGCTGCTCGTCCAGCGAAGAGAAAGTGCTCTGGCTCGTGAAGACGTCGACGATCAGGTCCATATTGTCCATCACGGGATAGTCCGCGCCGAGAAGATAGCTATCGACGTGATTCTGGCCGCCGAGATCCTTCCCGATTGTGGTGATGGCTGCGTTGACGAAGGTACGCAGCTGGCCGAAAGTCTTGCTGGCAACGCCGAGAGCAGTGCCATTCCAGCCTGTAGCGCCATAGCCCGTCGGGGCCTTGGTCGAAAGCTCGAGGCCGAAGGACGGAAGATATTCCGTCTCTTCGTTGATGCGCCACATAAATCCCCAATCCGTGTCTAAGTTGGCGGAATATGTGGTGTTGCCGTAGATGAGATTCCCGCCATTGATCTTGCCTTCGCCTATAGTCAACGGCATGGTGAACATGAGCTGCAAGTTGGGCAGAATGCCATAGTTAACTGCGGGAACTACCGGCCCGAGAACGTCATCGATGCCGCCGCCCTTGGCATTGAGATAGCCCATGGACAGGCCGAAGCCGAACTTGCCCTGCGGAACCGTCATTGTATCGACGGACTGCGTCGGGAAGCCAGCTTCGAGGTTGCGAACGTCGCTCATGCCCTTGGGAGCCATAGCGGCTTCCTGGGCGAAAACCGGCGCCGCCACCATAATCAGAACAAACACTGCCAAACCGAAACGAACTTTCATTTGTTTCCCCCTTGCTCTAAGGTCTACTTCACCGTACCAGCGGCCCCAAAAGGCCGCACACAGTGTTTACGCCATAAGTCAGTCTGTCCCGCTGTTTCCTCCTTTCTCTCCCTCAATTGACGAAATATTCCCTCCTATCGTCATTTACAGGGAGCCCCCTTTGCTAAAAAGACGCCCTCTTGGTTGAAAAATTCAATTGGTAAACTCAATACCCCTCCCCTCCGGGCAAGTGGTGCACCTTCAGCCCGGTGTCTGAACAAGCGATTATATAACGTCACCATGGCAATGCAACTGTTCCTCCCCACAATCCTGACAAACTCTTTTACGGCCATGACAACTGGCATTTCAGGCACAAAACAGCCGTTTCGGTCGGGACATCATGAGGGGGAGATTGGTTCCTCAGATACGCCTATTGGGCCTTGCGCCCCTTCGCTCCAGCGTTATTACTTGCTTATCAGGGCGAAATGCATTAGCATTATTGAATCGCGCGCCCGACCTGTGCGCTGAAAGATCGGTTGTCTCCGCTTCGTTTTCTCATAGAAACCGGGTGTTTCTAAACTCCAGCCAAAGTGTGCAGCCCAGGTCAGACGATAATTTGACGATAATTTGCAAGACAAATTGGGCAAATAATCCGCTCTATTGGGCGTAGTTAGATTGCGCGGCCAAGAGATTCGTCTTCATGACGGCCGCGAGAAGATATTTTGCTGCCGTAGGTTCTCGCCCCGCTGAGTGGCGGTAACTATAGTGTTTTCAACCTGTTGCGTCGCCGGCGATGCCTGCGGCGTATGGGGGCATTATGAATCGTGTTATGGCGGCATTTCTGACGATCGTCCTCGCCACGTCCGTTTTCGGCGCAGATGTTTTCACTGCGATTCCGGACGACGCTGCCTTTGTTGCTGTAAGTCGCAACTACAAAGAGTCTCTCGAAGCGCTGAAGGGCTTTCTGGATGCAAGCGTCCCCCCAGGCGCGGGCGTACCGAAGGCCGCTGCGGACGCCAGGATTGCCTTTTTCGGCAATGTCCTCTCAGCACGTCAGTCCGTAACAAATCTGCTGTCGGATAAAGAGCTTGCCGGCATAGCCGCAGAGCAGCCGGCGGCCGTCATCGGCCTTGTCTGGGGCCAGGGGCTTGGCGGAGTGCTTCTGATCCGCGGCGTAGACACCGCCGCGTGGGCCAAGGCGCATGGGTGGAAGCCCGCTGAGGAGCCTTGGCGCGGCGTAGACACCCGCGCCGGCGGCGCCAAAACATACTTCGAAATCTCGAAGGGCCTGCTGATCACGTCCAACTCGGCTGAGACGCTCAACGCGTACGACGCCGTCAAGGCGCACCCGCTGCGTCGTGAGCGAAACAGCGCTCTCCAGATAGCGCTTGGCTCAAGCCCCATAGTTGTAAACATATCTTCGCCAACCGCAGCGAGGGTCTGGCAGGTCTTCAAGAAAGACTTTTGTGACAAAGCGGGCGAGGCCGTGGCCGACAACATCGAGCCCGCCGACAAAGGAATGGGCGCCGTTTACATCCCTGGAACGGTGTTTGGGAAAGCCTTGTCCGATTTCGTGGCCAATACCGACGAAGCATATCTTTCGATAGAGCTGACTCCGGACGGCCTCAAAGTATGGGGGAAAGCCAACCCCGTCACGGACGGCGTATTCGAGAGCATACTGTCCGAGCAGAAGGGCACCGCGCCCGCGGCGGCGCAGATGTTCTCGAAACGCCCCGCGGCTGTGCTGGGTACGGGCCTGAGCGGTTCTGTGTTCTGGGCGTACATCAGGGGCTTCAAGACTCCTTTCGCGGCAGGCATCTCCGCGGAGAGCCGGAGCAGCGCCACGTCGCTTGGTATGCTGGACAGCATAGCGGATGATTTCCAGAACACAGTCGGTCTTGGAAAAACCGCTTTTGTCTGGGCGCTGCGGGATGACTGGCGCTGCCCGAGTCCCATACTCGTAGCCGAGGTGGCCGACGGACACAAGGCGGTCGATTCCGTCGCGGGTGCGATAAAGAAGCTCTACAGCGACGCGCTCATGATTTCGTACTGCAAGACCTTCGGCTTCGGCCTGAAGACCCCTACGATTGAGAAAGAAACGGCGGGGCGATACGGCGCGGTCGTAAAGGTACCTTTCACGATGTCTGCCCTGGACCCCGTAAAAGCCAGCAGGATAAAGCAGTTCCTCGGGGACAGTTTTGTATGGCGCGTAGCGGCGCTTGAGCTCGGCGGCCGCCACCTTGTGGTGGCAGGCGATTTCTCGTCGAAGCAGGCGCTGGATACGTTCGTAGCGACACTCAAGCCCGAAAGCGCGCCCGCCGCGCCGGTGGCCGCGAGCGAATCGCCTATCGACAGGGGGGGCAACGCCATCATATCCCTTGCCGTGGACCTCCCGCAATATATGGCCGGGCTTGTCGAGGGCCCCCTGAGAGAAGGCGGCCTTGAGCCCGGCAGAGTGAGGCTGCCATCTACGGCAAACGCCTGCGAGCTGTCGGTTGCCGCCGATCGCGACCTCGTGCGCATGGGCCTCATTGTCCCCGCGGACCAGATCAGGAATTCGTTCGCAGCCGTTGATGCGGTCTCTTCATCCGCTGCCGCCCCCGCCAAGAAGGAACCTTCCGCCTGCGCTGACACTCCTAAGAAAGGGAACAGGGGCGGCGTGTTCGGCCGCGCGACCGACGACGAGGGGAAGAACGGCGCTACGACAAAAGGTCGCAAGCGCAAGGAATAGCCTCTTCGAGAGTCGCATCCGGGAATCTTCAGGCCGGCGTTTTCGGGGATACAGGTTTGCCGCCGACGCATCTCTCCGCCGGTGTCGTTGACCGCTTCAAAGCCATCCGAGCCAATGAAGGGAGAAGGGGATGAACAGTTTCGCACGGTCTTTTCTATTTCTTCTTGTCCTCACGGCCTCCGCAGCCGCGGCGCAACCTCAAATCGAGAGCTCCGGACCGGCCGGCGCCGCGAAGTCGGCCGAAGCCGCCCTGTCAATGGTCCCTTCTGACGCAATCGTTGTCATTGCCCTTCGGTCGATCTCGGCGGGGGTATCGTCGGCCGCGACATTCGTCGACGCGATAGAGCCGGGAGCGGCAAAGTCGATTGAGAGCGGGATCGGCCGCGCGATTGACGGGTACGGCGAGGGTGCGGGCATCGACTCGAGCGCGCCGTTTGTGGCGGCGCTCCTGCCCGTGGACAAAGGAAGATCCGGCATGGTCATGTACTTGCCTCTTTCCGACTACGAGGCGTGGCGCGAGAACTGGAAGGACAGCATACAGACGGACGCGGCTTCCGGAACCGGGTATTTCGAGAAGTGGCAGGGCCATCGCGTCTACTTCAAACCCGTGGCGGATGATTCTTACCTTGCGATAGCGGACGACGCCGGGACTCTTGCAGCCGCCAGCCGCCAGACGGCGGCCCTCCCGGCCGAAAGGGTGTCCGGCATCGTAGCCGGTCTTGCGACCGCGCCGCTCGAGATCAATGTCTCGGTTGCGAGCCTTGCGAAGGCATATCCGGACCTTCCGGACAAGATCACCGAAACTATCGCGCATGCATCCATGGGAGGGGCACAGCCTGCCGCGGGCGCGGCGGCTGATTCAACTGATTCCAATGTCCAGAGCGCCAGGCCTCCGGTCAATCTCATCGCTGACGCGTACGGCAGAATGGCGCGCTCGCTTCTCGCGGGACTCGACGAGATGTACTTTGCAGTCACCCCGGACGCGGAGGCGCTGACGGTCAACGCAAGGGTAACCACAGTGAAAGGTTCACACGTGGAACAGGTCCTTTCCCAGCAGGGCAGTGTGGACCTGTCTGACCTGACGCTTCTTCCGGACAAACCTCTTATGGCGTTTGTGACCGGAATGAAGGGAGACGCCATCTGGGCGGATATCAAGGATATCTACGCACGCATGATTGACGCATATGCGCCGGACGCACAAAAGGCGGCGTCCGAGCGCGCGCTTCTGGAGAAGACTTTCGACACGGTGAAGGCATGCGGCCTGACGGACAACATGGCTTTTTCGATTTCAGGAGACTCCAAAGACGGCGCCCTGCGCGCATACGGGGTCTACCAGACAGGAGAACCGCAGAAGGCGTTGGGCGCCCTGACGGAGTTCCTCTCGGATCCCGATGTCCTGACGACCATCTCGCGCGGCAGCAGCGTATCAGGCATGTCGATCGACAAGATAACCGTCTCGGACGAGACGATAGACGACACGGCCGTCAAAGTCATATCTGAAGCGCTGACGTACAGTGAAGGCTTGCAGCAAAGAATGTTCTCAAGCATGTTCGGTTCATCCATAGTGACGCGCGTCGCGGCCAGGGATAGTCAGATGCTTTCAGCCATGGCGCCCGACGGCGCGGCCATGAAGGATCTTCTGGGGGCAGTCAAGGGCGCGCCCGGGCGCATAGACGCCGCGAAAGTGTCGGCGAGCACCGAGGGGTTCCCGCCCAATCTTTCCGGCTTGGCGCTGATATCGGCGGGCGACTACATCCTGTGGTCGTTCCGCGTCGCGATGCCCGAGGCCGGCGCAAGCGCCGGACAGTCCGTTCCCGAGACAAAGAGTTTTGCGGCAATCGGATGGTCTTTCACCGATGGCTCGGCAACCGCCACGCTGCGCGTCCCTACCGAGCAGATACGCGTCGCAAGCTCGACCGTCAAGCAGTTGGTCCAGGGAACCCAGCAGGGCCCGGCCCGCACGGAGGAAAAGAGCGAGGGTCACGACGCGGCCGCGAATGAGGCCGATCTCAAGCGCATAGGTCTTGCCATCGGGATGTATCAGTACAACAACAGCGGGGCCATGCCGGAAAGTCTCGACCAACTTGTCGACGCAGGCATGCTTCAGAAAGATGTCCTCTATCCGGAAGAAGCCCAGAAGCCCGAAGTGGAATCGACGCGAAGCGAAGAGGAGGCCGAGGCCGCCGAAGGCATGGGGGGGATACGCTACGAATATGCTCCTCTCTCTGATCCCGCCGCCGCAAAGGATCCCACCGCAGTGCCGATCGCGTGGGATACCCTGGCGGACTCCGACAACCAGGTAGCAGTCCTGTGGCTTGATCTCCATACATCCATCCTCTCTCCAGACGAGCTGAGCGAGGCCGTGGACAAAAATGAGGACCTTTATGAGGAAACGCCTATCGTTCCCGAGAACGCTTCCGACGAGTCGGTTGAGTCCTCTGATCTCGAGCCCGGCGAGGTGGAGTCCCCGGACATGGAAGCTCCGGACAGCGAATCGCCTGATATGGAATCCCCGGAGATGGAATCAACTGGAGCCGGAATGGCGCGCCTTGGGATTCTCATCAGCCAAGGTTGATCTGCGCCGAGCCTCGTAACGATTGCCGGATGAGATGTCCCGAGGGGGCATAGGGGCGCGCCGGGACATGACGACGGATCCCGAGCCGCTTGCGGTCCCTCGCAGCGCCACAAGGCTCGTAGCGGCCGTATCCCTGCTGCTTTGCCTTGTAACTACGGCGATCTACGCGCAAACCTACAGGCACGGCTTCGTCGCCTACGATGACGATGCCTATGTGTACGAGAACGGCGTCGTAAAGCAGGGGCTCACATGGCAGGGCGTCGTGTGGGCGTTTACGACGTTTCACGCGGCAAACTGGCATCCCCTTACGTGGCTGTCCCACATGCTGGACTGGCAGTTGTTTGGCGGCAACGCCGGTGCGCAGCACCTCGCGAACCTCGCTTTCCATCTGGCGAACGTGGTGCTGCTCCTGGCGGCTCTCGTGAAGATGACGGGAAGCGTCTGGCGAAGCGCCGCCGTTGCAGCGGTCTTTGCCGTTCATCCGCTTCATGTCGAATCCGTCGCATGGATAGCTGAGCGCAAGGACGTCCTGAGCACGTTCTTTGTCCTTATCGCGCTCCTATTCTATACCCGTTACGCAAAGGCGCCTTCGCTGCGCCGGTATGCGCCGGTGCTGGTCGCCTTCTCGATGGCCGCGATGTCCAAGCCCATGGTCGTGACGTTCCCTGCCGTGCTTGTGCTTCTCGACGCCTGGCCGGTCGGTCGTCTAGCATGGCCGGTGCCGCGGGGTAGGGCCGCCAGAATACTTCTGGAAAAGCTGCCCCTCATGGCGGTGGCCGCCGCCGTAAGCGCGCTCACGGTTATGGCCCAGCGAAGCGGGGGCGCGCTCGAATCGCTGTCCGACGTTCCCCTTCTTGACCGCCTTGAGAATGCGGTCACAACCTATTTCAGCTATATCCTGCAGGCGTTCTGGCCGTCGCGGCTTGCGGTGCTTTACCCTATTGAGAGGCCGGTAGCTCTTTATGCGGCGCTCAGCCTGGCTGCCATTGGGGCGGTCACGGCCCTGGCTCTGATGAAAGCGCGAACCAAGCCTTACATTCTCGTCGGCTGGCTTTGGTATCTGGGCATGCTTGCACCGGTGATCGGCCTCGTCCAAGTCGGCTCGCAGGCAATGGCCGATCGATACACCTATTTTCCTCTGGCGGGTCTTTCAATCGCACTGGTCTGGATGGTTGCTGACTGGGTTGCCCGCGGCAGGGCAAGGATCGTGGCAGCACCTGCCGCATGCGCCATGGTCCTTGCCTTTGCAGTGGCGGCGCATGGGCAGGCGGCGTACTGGCAGTCGAGCAAGTGCCTCTTCGAGCGCGCGCTTGCCGTTACAGAGAATAACTTCATCATGGACAATAACCTCGGCGTCGTCCTCGGCGCGGAGGGCAGGTCCGAAAACGCCATGGCGCTCTACCGCAGGGCGCTTGCGCTTAAGGAGGACTACCCTGAAGCCCACACCAATCTCGGACATGAGCTCCTCAAGGCGGGAAGGCTCGACGAGGCCTGGCCGCATCTGGCAAGAGCGATAGAAATCCGCCCCGCATTCGCCAGCGCCCACGCGGACCTGGCTGTTGCGCTTCTGAAGGAGGGTCGGCTGAGAGACGCCCAATGCCATCTCGAGGAATGTCTGAAGCTGACGCCGGCTAATTCCACGGCGCACGTCAATCTGAGCTTCGTGTTTCTGCAATTCGGGCGCTTCGACGACGCGATAGCGCAGTGCCGCGAGGCGCTCAGGCTATGTCCCAACTCGGTAGACGCCCACTACAATATTGCAGTGGCGTTCGCGAAAGAGAAGAATTGGCCGGCGGCGATTTCGCACCTTTCCGCCGTGCTCGCTCTCGACCCTCAACACGAGGGGGCGCGCCGCGAGCTGGCCCAATTACAGCAGGGGCAGCAGAAGCGAGAGGGCGGCGGCACCTCGGGCGGTTTGCCTTTCTGATTCTCTTGCGCTATCATATTGCGCTGTATGTAGTAACGTTAAGGCGCTTCGAAAGCGGTAGTCTATGGAAGACAGTCTCATAGCCGCCCTCAAGTCCCTCCAGAGCCCCTGCCGGCTGTGCCCCCGCGCATGTGGCGCCAGGCGCGCGGACGGCGAAACAGGCTTCTGCGGCGCGGTGGCCCAGGCAACGATAGCTTCATTCGGGCCGCACTTCGGCGAGGAGCGAGTGCTCGTCGGACGAGGCGGCTCAGGGACGATATTCCTCTCCGGCTGCAATCTCAAATGCGTATTCTGCCAGAACTTCGACATCTCTCAGAGCGTTTCCGGCAGATCGGTAACGCCCGCGGCGCTGGCCGGAGTAATGACGGCTCTTCAGGAAGAGGGGTGCGAGAACGTGAATTTCGTTACCCCTACGCACCACTCGCCGCAGATCGCCGAAGCCATCCTCATCGCGCGGCGCTCGGGGTTTTCGCGACCGGTCGTCTACAACTGCGGCGGTTACGAAAGCGTGGAAGCGCTGCGCCTTCTGGACGGCCTCGTGGACATTTACATGCCGGATGCCAAGTTCCTCGACGAGGAAGCGTCAAACAGCTACATGCGCGCACGCGATTATCCGGCGCGAATGCGCGAAGCGCTTCGCGAGATGCAGCGGCAGGTGGGGGACCTTGTCGTCCGCGACGGACGGGCGGTGAGAGGGCTTCTTGTCAGGCATCTTGTCATGCCGGGCCACCTCGAGGATTCGATCCGCGTAATGGATTTTCTCGCGTCCGAAGTGAGCCCGCGGGCGTATGTAAATATCATGGGCCAGTATCGCCCGCTTTACCGGGCGGCCGAATTCCCTAAGATTAGCAGCCGCCCCCGGCCGCAAGACGTAGCCGAGGCGCGGTCCTATGCCATGAGAAGAGGATTGCAGGTCGATGAGTAGAAAGGCTGTCAGGGCTTTCGTCTGGACGTGCGTCGCGATGGCTGCTGTTTTCGTTTCAGGCTGCTCGAGTTCCAGGCCCGACGTCAACGTTCCGCTGGATCCGACATACCTGGCCGATTCGCCGCAGAAGGATAAGCTGGATTTCCGCGTGTACTTCTGCGATTTCCGCGAAGCCGATGCCGCGGTGATGGAGCAGGCGTGGAAGGAGATGACGGACAAACCCTCAGATGCCTCGCTCTGGGAGGATAACGGCCTGAGGATTGCCTGTGCCGACGCCGCAAAGGCCAGGACCGTCAAAGCCATCCTCAAGCGCGCCGGACTGCTTCAGGCCAAGAGGCAGCAGCTCGTCATGGCGCCGACAACTTCCTTCGAAGTCATAGTCGGACGGCAGTCGCTTTCAGGCGGCGTGGTTTATACCACCCGCGAATCGACGGTCTACAGGGAAGCGCCTGCCGTGCAGCTTGCCCTCAAGATCATGCCGATACTCGATCGCGGGAATCGTCGGTTCTCGACGGCGCCCTTTTTCTACTCCGGCCCCGAACGATCGGAAGCCATCGAGCTGCCCGGCGTTAGCGCGACGTTTGACTACAAAGAGGGCGGGATCATGATGCTCGGCCCCGTGGCCGTGCCGCGCGAGATGCGCCTGGGATCGGCGCTCTACGAGGCAAGAAGCGACGGCCGCTGGGGGATGTTTGTCATAATAGAGCCGCGACTGTCTTACTGATTTTCGCCTATCGAAACCTTTATTTTGCTTTGACAGCCGCGCCTAAGACGATACACTTTGGTTTTGATGGATAGTGCCGGGAGAGACCGGCGCGGAAAAACCTGAAACGTGGTCGATTTAACGCAAAATTGCAGACCACACAAAAATAACTGCTAAAGCTGCTCACAGTCGGCCTGTGCTCTTTAGCACGGGCTTTTTTTGTTGGTGGAAATGGCGATGAAAGAGCTCCTTCTGGACGCCGTCTACGCAGGGGGTCTCCTGGTTGGGAGCCCCTGGTTTCTCTACAAGATGGCGCGCACCGGCAAGTACCGCAGCGGCCTCGGCGAGCGCCTCGGCTTTGTCGAGCCTCGAGCGGCAGGCGAATGCATCTGGGTTCACGGCGTCTCTGTAGGCGAGATTCTCGCGGCCCGCGGGCTTGTGGCGGCCCTGGAGAAAGAGCTGCCAGACGTTGAGATAGTGGTATCGGCCACGACCAATACCGGCTGCGCCGTCGCGAAGAAGACTTATCCCGGCAAGCGCGTCTTCTACTATCCGCTCGACTTTTCCCGTGCCGTCGCGCGCAGCTTCAGGCGTATCCGGCCGAGCCTCGTCGTCCTCATGGAATTCGAAGTCTGGCCCAATTTCCTTCGGCGCGCCGAGCGGGAAGGCGTGAGCGTCGTGGTGGCCAATGGTCGTATCACCGACCGCGCCTTCAGCCGGCTCAAGCGGTTCGCCCCCTTTGCACGGGGGATGCTTCGCGGCGTGACGCTTTACCTCATGCAGACCGACAAGTATCGTGAGAGACTCCTCGACCTCGGCGCTGCGCCGGAGCGTGTCGAAGTAACCGGCAACGTCAAGTTCGACACGCTGTCTACGGAGATCGACCGTGAGCGGGCCGCGCGGCTTCGCTGTGAAATGGGTGTCCGCGAAGGCGAGATTCTTGTCATCGGCGGCTCGACCCACGCGAGCGAGGAGGAGGCGCTCCTTGCCGCATGCGCCGAGCTCAAGGCTCGCGATCCCAGGATAAGGCTCCTTATCGTGCCGCGCCACAAGGAGCGTTTCGAAGAAGTCGCGCTCGTAATCGAGAACGCGGGATGCCGCCTCTTCAGGCGCTCGTGGCTTGCCGCCGGTCGAAAGCCCGCAGGCGACGAAATACTCCTCGGCGACACGATGGGCGAGTTGGAGAGTCTCTACGAGGCCGCCGACGTGGCATTTGTCGGCGGGACGCTCATACCTCACGGCGGACAGAACATGATGGAGCCGGCAGCGAAGGGAAAGCCCGTCATCTTTGGTCCATCTGTGGAGAATTTCCCCGTCGGCCCGGACCTGCTCATAGAGGCCGGAGCGGCGGTTCAGATAGAAAGCGGAGCGCAATTGGCGCGGGCGATCGAGGCGTATCTCGACCCAGACATGGCCAGGGCCGCGGGCCGCGCAGGGGCCGACGTGGTAAGGACGCTCAAGGGCGCCACCGCGAGAACTCTTGCGCGAATCAGCGAGGTTTTCAGACAGAGGGACACGGGGACTGACGGACTATAGGTTTCTGAAAGGAGAGAGCTGTGCCCAAGAACAAGAAGCTTTTTACGTCGGAATCGGTTACGATGGGCCACCCGGACAAGATGGCCGACCAGATCTCCGACGCGGTGCTCGACGAGGTCTTGAAGCAGGACCCGCGCGGGCGCGTGGCATGCGAGACGCTTCTCACGACGGGGCTTATCCTCATCGCGGGAGAAATGACGACAGAGGCGTACGTGGACGTCGCCGCGGTGGCGCGCCAGACGGTCAAAGAGATCGGTTACACCGACCCGCGCATGGGATTCGACTATGAGTCCTGCGCGGTGCTCACGTCCATTCACGAACAGTCGCCCGACATCGCCCAGGGGGTCCTGGAGAACCTCAACCCCCACCACGAGCAGGGGGCCGGCGACCAGGGAATCATGTTTGGTTTCGCGTGCGATGAGACCAAAGAGCTCATGCCTCTCACCATCTTCCTCGCGCACCGCATCGTTGAGCGTCTCGCCGAGGTAAGGGCGTCAGGAGAGGTTTCATGGCTCAGGCCCGACGGCAAGACCCAGGTTACCGTCGAATACGCCGAAGAACACAAGCCCGGCAGGGTCCACACGATCGTGCTTTCCACCCAGCATGATCCCGACGTCGATAACGATACGATTCGAAAGACCATGATTCAGAAGGTCATCAAGGCGGTTGTGCCCTCCAAGCTCCTTGATGAGAACGTCATCTATCACGTCAACCCGACCGGCCGCTTCGTCAACGGCGGTCCCGCGGCCGATACGGGACTTACCGGCAGAAAGATCATCGTCGACACCTACGGCGGCCACGGCAGCCACGGCGGCGGCGCGTTCTCCGGAAAGGACCCCTCCAAGGTCGACCGCAGCGCATCTTACATGGGCCGCTACATCGCCAAGAACATCGTAGCCGCCGGCCTTGCCAGGGCAATCGAGATTCAGGTAGGTTACGCGATCGGCGTCGCCGAGCCGGTTTCCGTGATGGTCGATAGCGAAGGCACGGGCAAGGTCCCCGACAGCAAGCTTGTTACGCTCGTCCGCGACCACTTCCCGCTGACTCCCAAAGCTATCATAAACCACCTCGATCTCCTCAGGCCCATCTACAAGGAAACCGCCCGCCACGGCCACTTCGGCAGAACGGGCGACGGCTTCACGTGGGAGAAGACCGACAAGGCGGATGAGCTTCGCAAGGCAGCGAAGATATAGAGCCCAGACGACGTTGAGCGGATATGCAAGGGGCGCGGGAGAAACCTCCGCGCCCCTTGAGTTTCTGAAGAGCTTCTAAGCTTGCGCCGGGCGCCTCCACAGCCGTGCAACAACCACGAGCGCCACAACCGCCAGGAGCGTCATGGCAAGCCCGGCGTACAGATCCAGCGGCTCATAGCGGAATTCCACGACGTGCTTGCCCGCAGGCACAGGCACGGCCCGGTATCCGAAGTTGGCGCGCCACACGGGGGCGCTCTTGCCGTCCACCTTCGCCCGGATCAGCGGCCACCACGAGTCCGCAAGGAAGAGAAGAGCGTTCTTCCGGGCATCCGCTTCGACAGTTACCACGTTTCCGTTGTCGCCGAGGATCTTCGCCGTTCCGGGAGCGGCTTCGTCGCTCGGCACGGACTTCGCGGCGTCGGGGCCGAGGTGCGCCGCGGCTACTTTCGCGTCGGCGTTGAAGAGCACGAGGCTCTTGATAATGTCGACAGGCGTTGACGAAACCATTTCCTCCGCTTCGTGGTCGCTGTCCACCGAGATATAGTGAGCGGCCAATACTGCGCGGGAACCCGGCTTAACAGCGGGATAATACTTGAAGTTCGGGGGCTCCTCCTGGCAGTCAACAATCATGGAAGCGCCCAGCATGTATGGCAGGAACTGCTTGCGCTGCAATATGACACAGTCCGACCTTATGCGCTCCAGCAGTATGTCGTGCCATCTTGGCGCAAGGGGCTCAAAAGACTCCACCTCCGGCACCTTGAAAAGCAGCTCGAAGTTGGGAAATAGATCCTCCCGCGCAACCTCGATCTCAAGATCGGTGACAAACTGCGCGCTGTTGACGTTCTTGAGCCATTGGTCGACTTCGTCGAGGTTTGCAAAGCGCGGGGCGCTGGTCCGGTCGAGGAAGGCAAACAGCTGCGTCGGATCGGTCATCCTCGTACCCCTGACCACCGCGATATAGTTTATCAGCCCCTCAAGGTCGTTAATCCGCGCAAGGTGCGCGTGCGTCATGTTCTCGCGGGCCCTAGGCATTATATAGAGGCGTGAGTTCGCCGCGCCGCGCGGGACAAGGCCTGCGTGCTGAGGCGGCTCTGTGTAGATCTGCGGGCCTGCGACAGGATTGAGATGCGCTCCGAATATGCCGATGTCCGCGAAGAGCGCCATCGCAAGAAGAAGGCCGCCGTACGGACGCGGAATCCTCCTGCGCGCGATGTATGCCATCGCCAGGAGCGCGAGCGCGCCGAGAAGGAGCAGTCCGCCCGAACGGCTGAGGCTCCATTGCGCCGATTCATACCGCTCCACCGCCTGTTCGATGTCGTACGCTTCCTTAAGGCTGCCCTTCGGCGTGATCGCGGTAAACAACTTCTCCTGCCACACGTGGGATGCGATGTACGCCCCCAGGAACAGCACCGCGATGGCGGCCGCCGTCGCCACCAGAAGCGCTATGCGCCGTTTGTTCCCGCGGCGTGCGAGCACCTGAAAATCGTCCACGGCGAACCCCGCGAGGACGGCGATTGCGAATGCCGCCGGAAGATAGAATTTCACCGGGAACCTTATGAGCCCGAAACCCGGAAGATGGTTGTAGAGGAAGATCCATACGGCGGTATTGTTCCCGAATGAAAGCGTGACAAACACAGCCGCAACCGCGAGGAAGAACCAGTTCCTTCTCCTCCGCACGGCGAAGACCGTCCACAGCGCCAGAAGCGGCACCAGCGCCCCGAGGTAGATGGTCTTGAGCCAGAACTGGCTGCGCCAGTATATTCCGCCCCTGTCGGCATTGAGATAAAACCGGGGCAGAAACCACAGCAGCACGTCGGATGGCTTGGCCGACCAGTTTCCAGCGTCTTCCATGAGAATACCTCTCTGTCGCGCGCTGTACTTGAGCGTATACAGGAACGGCGCCAACTCTACGCCGGAAAGGAGGACGGCCACTATAAGCGCCCCGGCAATCGCGAGCGTCGGCTTCCAGGCATGCCGCCATCCACGCCTGATCGTGATCCCTACGGCTCGCGCCAGGGCGTATGCGGCGATAATCGCTCCGATGAAAACGACCGGTTCAGGCGCTCCGGCCAGTATTGACATCGCAAAGGAGATCGCAAGCAGCAGAAAGCCGCTGAAGCCGTGTCCTCCGTAGATGCGCTTCGCAAAGGCCATGCACCACGGTATCCAGGCAAGCGACGTCTGGAAGCTGACGTTGTCGGTCGTCGAGATGAACGCCGGAGAGAATGTCCACGCGAAGGCCGCGAAGGCGGCGGCCGCTCTCCGGGCCCCCCAGCTCCTCATCATGTAGTAGGCGCCCGCGCCTGATACAAAGAAGTGTAACACGACAAACCACATGAAACTCGTCGGCATGGGCAGAAGATAATAGATGATCGCGGGAGGGTAGAATATCGCCGATTGATAAGCCCCCAGAACCGGCTCGCCGCAGCCGCCGTACGATTCCCAACAGGGGATCTGGAACTGCCGGATAGCCTCCGTCGCGAGGGCGCGCTTGGGATAGAAAAAGAGAGAGAAGTCCCTGAAGAAGAATACCCTTCCCTGGGCCACTACCTCCCAGAACGCGAACGCGACGAGGATCGCAAGGCCTGTCAGCACTATGAAGTCGCGGCCGGTCAACCGCCGGGCACTTATTTTGAAGGCAGCCGGAGATTCCGTTGCGCCTGGTTTCATTCTGCCTCCCTGCTGGCCAATCTTCTCTTCTGCGATCACAGCCTATCTGTGCCTCTGCCACGGGCGAGACAGCATTATACCCGCCGCGAGCTATATTTCGACTGCCGAACCGCATAACCAGGCGCGCCGCCCTTTTAGCCATTATCTACGCTTGAAGCCGCACAAACGCCGACAATACCGGCAAATGTCTTGAACCATGAGCGGAGAAGCCTAAAATCACTCTCAATACAGGGGACTGAAATACCGCAGGCAATGAGGGTATATGGACGAGACTACAATCAAGCAGTGTGAAGATGCTATCGGCTATCGTTTCACCAAGGCGCCTCTCCTCATCCAGGCGCTGACCCACTCGTCGACAAACGGCGGCAACGCCCTCGACAACGAGCGCATGGAGTTCCTGGGCGATTCGATCGTGGGACTCGTCATCTGCGAGTACCTGTATCACACCTACCCCGACTACGCCGAGGGCCGCCTGACGCGGATGAAATCGGCCATCGTCAGCCGCAGCGCCCTCGGCCGCGTCGCCAAAGGGCTCCGTCTGGACGAATATCTCGTCGTCGGGGCCGGCATGGCCAAGCGCCGCCACCTGCCCGTCAGCCTCTACGCCAATGTCTTCGAGGCCGTAATCGCCGCGATATTCCTCGATTCCAACATGGAAGAGGCCAAAAGGGTAGTTTTGGCGCATCTCAAGTCTGAAATCACCGCAGCCGAGGCCGAAAAACGCTACAAGAACTACAAATCAATCCTCCAGCACTACGCCCAGCGCGAACTGCAGGTGACACCCACGTACAGGGTCCTGAGGGAAGAGGGGCCCGACCACGTGAAGTTCTTCGAAGTTATCGCGGTCATTGGCGACAAGGAGCACAAGACCGGCTGGGGCCGCAGCAAGAAGGAAGCCGAGCAGCGCGCCGCGGAGGAGACCCTCAAAGACCTAGGCGTCAATCCCGAGGAGTAGCGCGTCGGCGCGCCCGGGAAGCGACCAGCATCAGCGCCGACCACAAACAAGCGCCGGCCGCGTCGGCTACCCAGTCATAAAACGACATCGTCCGCCCCGGCACAAACCGCTGGTGGAACTCATCGGTCGCGCCATAGGCAGCCGCAATGATCGCCGCCAGAAGCGCGGCCTTGCGCTTGGTCGTCACCCCCGAAAGCGCCCAGTAGATGGACGCCGTGAAGAAGTAGTACAGAAGGAAGTGGGCCACCTTGTCCGATCCCTCCGGCTGGCCCACATTGGGGATGTACTCGATGCTCGAAATGCCGAATATCGCCGCGGCATAGAGCACCGGCAGGATCCAGCGACGAAGCGTCACCTGCGCATCTCCTTGTCGTTGCCGCCTTCGTCGTCCTTGTCGCCGTATTCTTCCTTGTCAAAGCCGAATATCCTGCGCCACATGGCGACCTGCCCCTTGTCGATTCCGACGTACTTCTCGCGCGGCTCGCGGGGAGGGGCCTTCTTGCGCTTTTCGCTCTCCTCCTCGGCGCGCTCAAGGAAACTCGCCGGGCTGACGACCTTCGCCCCGATCTTGAGGGCCGGCTCCTTTATCTGCCGGTCGCCTGTGACCACAAGGACCGACTTGGGATTGGGCGCGGTCTTGACCATATCGCGGATGACCTCATCCGCGTTGACGCCCGGCTCGCTGAAGACCACTTCTATGCCTTGGATTCTTGTCGCGCGCGCCTGAAGGAGCTCCGCCGCGCCATCGAAAACTATCGTAATGTCTTCTCTCGTTGGCTGGCGCCTTGTCGCGAGGAAGTTGATGATCGCCGCGCGCGCCTCCTCAAGCTCCAGGTGCGTCCAGTCATGATCCATGCCGCGCGAGGCATGCAGGAGGTTATAACCATCGATTATGATGTGGAACATCGTTCACCGGCTGGGGTTTCTTTCCCGGGGATATCGTCAAAAGGCGTGCCGGCCCATGAAATCATTCGGGCGGCTGTAAGGCCGCCCCCGGTAACCCGCTGCGATGATTGCCGCGTCTACAGCCCGAATTCCGACCTCAGCGCCGCTACCGCCCGCGCGAGATCGTGGTCCGTCCCTACCTGGCGCGTGACCTTCTCCACGGCCGAAACCACGCTGGAATGGTTGCGCCTGCCAAAGTACGCGCCTATCTCGCTGTACGAGAACGATCCAAGATTCCTTGCAAGATACATGGCCAGATGCCTCGCCTGGCTGACGGCCTGCGTGCGCCGGCGCGAGCGCAGCTCTCCCTCGGTAAGCCCGCTGTATGTCGCGACCACCGCCTCGATGTCCGGCAGGCTCACGGGCCTCTGGCCCGATTCCACGAGCCCCTTCAAGGCCTCCGCCGCGATCCGCGCGTCCACGGGCATCCGCGAGAGGCTTGCAAACGCCGCGAGCGTATTGACCGCCCCCTCGATCTCGCGGACGCTCCCCTGCGCGTGGCGCGCGACAAACTCAATCACTTCCTGCGGCAGCGCGACCCTCTTGAGTTCCGCCTTGCACTTGACTATCTCCACGCGCGTCCTGTAATCCGGTTTGTCGAGTTTCGCCACCATGCCGGACACAAAACGATTGACGAGGCTTTCCTTGAGCTTGCCGATGAGCTTTGGGTGGCTATCCGACGCAAGGACTATCTGGCAGCCTCCGCGGCTGAGCGAATTGAACGTGTTGAGGAATTCATCCTGCGTGGCGGGCTTGTTCGCGAGGAAATGCACGTCGTCGATCACGAGAAGACGGGCGTTCCTGTATCTCGCCCTGAACGCGTCGAGCGCGCCGTTTCTCAGCGCGAAGAGGAAGCGATTTGTGAACCCCTCCGCCGAAACGTACTCCACCACGTCGCGCTTGTACTTCCTGTGGACCTCGTTGGATATGCCCACGAGGAGATGCGTTTTGCCCAAACCTACTCCGCCGTGCAGGAACAGCGGATTGTATGCCGTCCCAGGCTGCTCCACCACCTTCTGCGCCGCCGCGTACGCGATGGAATTACAGGGGCCGACGATGAAATTGGACAGGCTGTAGCGCTCGGCCTCAAGCCGCACGTCATCGGCCGGCGCAACCTCCTCGAGAAGCTCGCGCTTGGCCTGCTCCTCCTGCTTGCGCTGGCCACGGAAGAGATTGCCGTCCACGACAAACCTTATGGAAACGGCCCTCCCGGCGTGCGCCGACGCTATCCGCGCCATGACGCGCATATAGTGCGTCTCCAGCCATTCGGCAAGAAACGCGCTCGGCGTGCCTACCTCGATGACGTTGTCGCGACTGGATATGGCGACGGTGTTCTTGAACCAGAGATTGTAGCGGGTTTCGCCGACTTCCTTGCGGATGTCTTCAAGCACCTTCCCCCACACGGCGACAACCGTCGTTTCCAAAACAGCATCCTCCGAGAACGGCACAAGAGCCTGTCGAAACAGGCTCTACCGCCGCGAAATGCAAATGGAATACAAAGGGAAACTCGGACGATTCTGCCGCCCGACCAAGTGGATCCCCGGCGACCCTCGATCAGCCACCCCTTCACGCCCGGCTGTACCGTGGATACACTGATATGCCCGTTCCCCCCTGCAAAACTGATACGTCGAATGGTATTCTACATGAGGGAAGTTGTCAACGGAGTTTTGGAATTTGTATTTTCCTTTTCTCGCTCTCGCGCCATAAGTCCAAAGAGGCTTTTGAGCTTCAGACGCGAGGGATTTTCAAAAAATCTTTTTTGCCGCGTAGTATATCCGAACGGCACGCCGTTCGCTAAAGCCCATCCGTCTGTAGATCGTCAATGCGGGCGCGTTCGCGCTGTCGACAGTGACGTTAAGCCTGTGCGCGCCGCGCGCAACCGCGCGTGTCAACGCCCTCCGGCCGAGGGCCTTTCCTATCCCCCGCCCCCTGTATGTCGGCAGCACGCCAAGATACACGATTTCGAGCGCATCGCCCGCCATCACGAGAAGAATCACGCCTGCCGGCGCTGTGTCCTGCTCGAAGAGCGCAAAGTCTTCGCCCAGCCAGTCCCCTCGCTCTTCAAAGGCTTTCATCATCGCTTCGTCGTCCGCGCATACGGGCACCTCCACTGCGTCGCGGCTGCCTTCGAGCGTCCCCCTGACAGCGCGCGCAAAGAGCTTGCGCCTGCTTGTGTCGTAAGAGATCCATCGCCCCTCAGCCGGCGGCGCCGCCAGGGGCGCCGGCATCGACATATCAAGCATCAAGCTCCCCGCGCTGAACCCCGCCTTCACGAGTGTTGCTTCGAGCACAGACCCCGGCTCGACAGCAGTGTGGACAAACACCGCCCCCAGCCGTGCGATCTCCCGGACAGCCTCCCTGATGAGTTCGCCTTCGCATTCCCGAGCGCGCGGCTGGGTTATGGGCGCGCCGAACTGGCCAATCCCGTCGCACCCTATCGCGAACGGCACCAGCATCGCCGCACCTCGCTCGTTTTTTACCTCGATAATGCGGCCTGAACGCTCGCGGGATAGCGCCTCGTGGATCGCGCCCCTTTCGTACGCCCCTGGGAGAACCGAGCAAATGAACGTTTCGACGAGCGAAAACTCGGCCTTGGCAATCTCTCTTGCTGCAGGTTTTGAGGGGACAGCCACTTGAACCCTCTATATCAGAACGTTTTGGGTGTCTTCAGCATGCGTCAGCTTCTCTTTCGGCTGTCGCAAAGCCTATTCTTGGGACAATGTGAGAGCGACAGTCTGTCTTCTGACTGTGCGTATACAAAGATGGCGGCGTCCGCGCCCCCCAGGAGCGAATCCGGCAGTATCCGCCGGCCTCAAAATCGTGTATAATATCGCTTTCCGAAGCCCGTTCGACGCGCGGACGACTGTGGTGCGCGTCGCCGCAACTACAAGGTGTTGTGTGGGTCCGGGAGAGTCATTGAGGGGAAGGTTCGAAAATCCCGACATATCTGGAAATCTACAAACAGGCATTTTGTGCTGCCGTATATTGAAGGAGCCGCAAGCAGATGGATGACGGCAAGGCTTCCCGCCAACGAAAGGCGGATGCATCGCGCGAGTTGATAGCGAAGGCGCGAACCGGCGACAGGGAAGCCTTTGACACTTTGGCGACGAACTACGCCAACATGGTCATAGGGTTGGCGTTCAAGCTTCTGGGGTCGCGCGAAGAAGCCCTCGACTGCGCCCAGGACGCGTTTGTACGCGCCTGGGAGAACATCGAGCGCTACGATCCCAAGTGGAGCGTGGCTACGTGGCTTCGAAGGATAGTCACGAACCTCGCTCTCGACCGGCTGCGCCGCAGAGGCGGCCGCGCCGACTTCTCGGAAGCGCTTGAAGGTAGCCTGACCTCCGCGGAGGAAACCCCCGTGGAGACGGCCGAGAGAAATGAAAGGGCCGAGGCCGTCAGGGGACTGTTGGAGTTGTTGCCCGAAAAGTACCGCCTTGTCCTTGTCCTCAGGGACATGGAAGGCGTCGATATATCTGATATAGCTCGTATCACCGGCACTAACGCCGCCACGGTCAGGTGGCGGCTTCACCGGGCGCGAGCGCTCTTCAGACAGCGGTGGCTGGCAACATCCGGTCAGGAGTAGGGCGATGGATTGCGGACAGGTATCCAGACTCGTCACCTCTTATGCGGCGGGTGAGCTTGCCGCGGACAAAGCGGCCGAAGTGGCCGCCCATATCGACAATTGCCCCCAGTGCGCCAAACTTCTCGAGGAATACAGGCTCATCGGCCTTGTGCTGCGATCCTCCGCCGGCGACGCCCCTCGCCCTGACGCGCGATTCTTCCGTGCCCTCGGCAAGCGGCTCGACGAGGTCGATAAGCGAAAGAGGGTCATACCCACGCCGCCCATCTTCAGGTGGCACGTCGTAGGCAGCGTCGCCGCTGCCGCTGCCGCGGTCTTTGTCGTCGTTACCTATGTGCTCCCCGTATTGAGCCCCGCGCCCCTCGGTTCCGCCCGCAATGATAGCGCGCGATCGACCGGGCCGATCATCGTCAGGGTATCCAAATCGCCCTCGGTCTCCCCGTACGGCAACCCCGGCTCCTATGTCCCAAACTATCCGACTGCGTCGCGGTCTCCGTATCGCTCCGTCACGATGCCTACTATCAACGCAACCGACCAATTGTACGACCCTTACGGCCTTCGCATGACTATGCCGAGATTCTACTTCCCGCGGCAAAGCTGGCCCATACAGGGAACTAATCCGTCCGTTTCGCAATCTATTACGAGAGTCGAGTATGAGCAGCTACGCAGCGATATCCGGCAGCTGAATTCGCGGATGGATGCGCTCGAACAGAAGGCCAAGCCGGCCAACTGACGACATTTCGCAGGTCTTCCATGGACCATTGGGGGAAAGGAGCCTCGACCATGAGTTCCAAGCGCTTCTTCTATTCGTCATTGGGTGTGCTGGTGCTGGCTGTCGCGTTCGCGGCGTGCTTCCAGGCCACAAGCCGGACTCACGCCGCCACGACAACACCTCCCGCGAACCCGACCATAGCCGAGCAACTGCAGAGCGAGTTTGCCGATGTGGCAGCGCGGGTCAACCCCGCCGTCGTCAATATCGACGTCGAGCGGCCCGCCAATCTCCCGCAGGGCTACCGTTACTTCGGCCCCGGCGACCAGATCCCGCCCGAGTTCAGGCAGTTCTTCAATCCCCCCTTCGGCCCCGGTTTCGGCGGCCCGGATTTCGGCAACCCGGGCGACGACAACGGCGGCATGAGCGCTCCCATAAGGCCGCGCGGCCGCCAGGGCACGCCGAGAGGCGGTAAAGGCTCAGGGCCCAAGTCCATGGCCGCAGGGTCCGGTTTCATCGTCGACGCCGAGAAGGGCTACATTGTGACCAATTCCCACGTAGTCAAGGACGCCACGCACATAGGGGTTACGGTTTTCGACGGCACGAGTTATGACGCCAAGCTCATCGGCTACGACCCCCGCACGGACGTGGCCGTCATCCAGATTCCCAACCCCAAAAACCTTACGCAGATCGACTTCGCCGACAGCGATAAGGTTAAAATAGGTCACATATGCCTCGCCTTCGGCCAGCCTGAAGGGCTGAAGTATACCGTGACCCAGGGGATCATCTCCGCCACCGGCCGCAGCGACCTCGGCATCATCGGCGGCCCCGGCGAGATAGCGGGTTACGAAAGCTTCCTCCAGACCGATGCGGCCGTCAACCCCGGCAACTCCGGCGGCCCGCTCACCGACATCTATGGCAAAGTGATCGGAATGAACACCGCCATCGCCACTGCGGGCGTCGCCCAGTTCGGCGGCATCAGCTTTGCCATTCCCGCCAACATCATCAAGAAGGTCGTCCCGCAGCTTATCGAGAAGGGCGAAGTGACCTACGGGTGGATCGGCGTAAGCATCAGCGATCTTTCCAACGAGCCTGAGGAAACCGTCAAGAAGTACGGCGACATCAAGGGCGCGTATGTTCACGGCGTGGAGAAGGGGCAGCCCGCCGAGGCGGCCGGCCTTAAGGAAGGCGATGTGATCGTTGGCTTCGCCGGTAAGCCCACCCCCGACGTCGCCACCCTCCGCATGCTTGTCGCCAACGCGGCCATCGGCAGCACGCAGCCGGTTGACGTCGTCCGCCCGACCGACGGCAAGACGGCAAAAGAAACCCTCCAGATCAAGATCGCCAAACAGCCCAAGAACCTCGCCTCTGTCACGGGCGGCTCCATGAAGACCGACATCGGCCTGACCGTCCAGTCAGTAACTCCCGACGTCGCCGAAGCCATGGGGCTTGACCCTGATCAGAAGGGCGTCGTCGTCAGCGACGTTCAGCAGGACAGCCGCGCCGACAAGGCCGGCCTGGAAGTCTACGACGTGATCACTCAGGTGAAGTACAAGAAGGACTCCTGGCCGGTGGCATCCTCCGACGACTTCAGCGAGGCCTTGTCGCATATACCCGACAATGATACCTTCAGCGTTTTGGTCCTTCGCCACGGCGGATCGCAACTTATCGCCATAAAGTAATTGCTCAAGGCGTATAGCTTCTCCTCAACCCAGCCGGGCCGCCTTACGGGCGGCCCGGTCAGTTTCCTGCGGTTACTCAGCCGCGAACGCTCTGCTTCCCACCAGGCATCTTGCACTCAGGAGGAAGAACCCGCTGTCATTGTGTCGAACGTCGCGTAGCTGCAGACGGTTCTTTGGATTTGCGCGATCTGCGGATAACTGGTCTTTGTCCTTCGGACTTCAGACTTCGGACTTCGGTCTGATGTTTTCACCTTTGCACAAGCCTCAAGCCCCAAGGCTCACGCCTGGAGCGCTCGCGACACTACCCCATCATCTCCTCAATCCTGTCCCTTGCCTCTCCATGGATGAACTGAGCGACAAAGGGGTTTTTCGTCTTCTGTATCTCTTGGGCCGTGCCCTGTTCGATGATGACGCCGTTGTTGAGAACGCCGATCTCCGTAGCGATCTTGTACGCGCTCTTGAGGTCGTGTGTCACGACTACAGACGTCGCCTGTGACGTCTTCTGAACGCGAACGATGAGCTCGCTTATGACGTCCGACATTATGGGGTCAAGCCCCGCGGTCGGCTCGTCGTAAAGGATCACCTCCGGGTTCATCGCGATCGCGCGCGCGATCCCTACGCGCTTCTTCATTCCGCCGGAAAGCTCGGCCGGCATCTTGTTCTCCACGCCCGTCAGCCCCACGAGCCGCAGCTTCTCTTTAACGATTCCAATGATCTTGTCCTCGCCCAGGTCCGTATGCGTGTGCAGGCCGAACGAGACGTTTTCCGCGACCGTCATGCTGTCGAAAAGCGCCGACCCCTGGAACACCATCCCGAACCGCTGCCTCACCTTCGCGAGCGCCAGTGGTTCGAGCCTGGGTATCTCCATGGCGTCAAAAAGCACCTGCCCCTTGTCGGGATGTAGTATCCCTATGATGTGCTTCAAGATCACGGACTTGCCCGAGCCGCTTTCGCCCATGATTACGAACGTCTCGCCCTTGCGGATGTCGATATTGATGCCGTTGAGGACTCGCAGCGAATTGAAGTTCTTGTAGACGTCCACGAGGCGTATGAGAAAGCCCTTCATGTCGGGCGCGTTTCCAGGTTTCGTATCGGCTTTTGCGGTCACTGCTGCCTCACACCACGTAGAGAGCGCTATAGAGTGTATTGAAGAAGAGCGAGAGGAAGAAGTTCCCCACGAGGATTGCTATAAACGAGAACACGAACGCCTTCGTCGTCGCCTGGCCCACCCCCTGCGCCCCTTGATCTGCCTGGAACCCCTTGTAACAGCAGATGAGCCCTATCGCGCCCCCGAAGTAAAACGACTTCCATATGCCGATGCCGACGTCCCACTTCTCGACGTACTGCGACGTCTGGTACCAGTAGTAGTAATCGGAGATTCCGAAGAACTTGACGGCCATGATGTACCCGCCGACCACTCCTATCGCATCGCTGTAGATGGTGAGAATCGGCACGAGGACAAGGCATGCCAGAAATCTCGGCGTCACAAGGTACGTGATCGGATCCTGACCCATCGTGCTCAACGCGTCGATCTGCTCGGTGACTTTCATCGTGCCCAGTTCGGCCGCCATCGCGCCCCCCACGCGGCCTGCGAGCATTATCGCCGCCAGCACCGGTCCCAGCTCCGCGACGATCGCGAGGTTGATGATTGGCCCCGAAGAAGTCTCCGCCCCCATTTTGTGGAGCTGCGGATACGTCTGCACGGCCAGGACCATCCCCACAAACGCGCCCGTCGCGAGCACCACCGCCACCGACCGCAGGCCGATCTCCATCATCAAGGGCGCCAGCACCGACCGCTGGGGGAACCCCTTCACTATGCCTCCAATAGCCGCCGCCGAGAACCGGACAAACCTGCCCGTCCCCGCGATTACATCGATGAACTCATGTGTAAACCGGCCCAGATGGTCCGCCACTTCCTATCTCCACCGTGCCTCGCATCGCCAAGGCGCGAATGCCTCGTTCTTCTATTCATAGGGTGCGCTTCAGCGCACGCGTTCTTGCCGGACTTTCAAACCGCAAAAGTTCCCTCTCCCGCGCGCACCGGTCGCCATCTGCTATATCGACTAACCCTTCGGCAAGCGGCAAAGTTTCATCACGCTGAAAGGGTAGAGGATATTATACCGCGGCACGCGTCAAATCCTACCCGCCGCGCGCGGCGCTGATACAATAACCCTAATGGCAGCGTCAGGCGACACCTTCTCCGCGTTTTTGAGGCTGTTTCGTGCACGATACCGATAGCCCCCGGCGTCTGCGCGTGCTCCTTGTCCCGGACCACAAACGCTGGGTCATGGGCGCTAAGGCCCGCGCCATCGCCGACTGGAACCCATGGATCGATGCGACCATCTGCTCTGAAGCCGTGCTGCGGGACCGTTTCCACGGCGGCGCAGACCTCATCGGCTCTATCGACCTCATTCACTTCATGTGGGAGCGCTCCTTCCTGCGGCTTGGCAGGCACTTCCTCGGCCGCGTGCCCACGGTCGTCATAGTACCCCACGTCGAAGAAGAAGCGGAATGCCGCCATGCCGCCGAGGCCGATGCGGTAGTCTACGTGTCCAACGAGTGGCGGGACGAATTGATCCATCTGGGCGTCCCCGCTGAACGCTTGCACCACATGCCCAACGGCGCCGACACGGACGCGTTCAGGCCCGCGACGGCAGGGGAGAGGGACGCGCTTCGAAAGGACCTCGGCATCCCGGCCGACGCCTTCGTCGTAGGCTTCGTCGCCAAGCGATCGAGCGACACGAATGGCCGGAAGGGGATAGGCGCGTTCATTGACGCCATGCGCGGCCTCGCCGCGGACGTCCCCAACATCTGCGCTCTCATCATCGGCCCCGGATGGTCTGATTCCGCAAGGGATCTGGAGCGCGCCGGCCTCCGCGTAGTATATGCCGGCTTTGTCGGCGATGCCGCAACGCTTGCAAGGCATTACCGCTCTATGGACCTCTTCTGGTCAATGGCGCTTCGCGAAGGCGGCCCCGCGACGCTCCTTGAGGCGATGGCCTCCGGTGTATGCCCACTTGCCACGCCCACAGGTATGGCCCTCGACATCATCCGCGACGGCGAGAATGGCTTCGTCGCCCCCTTCGGCGACGCCAACGCCTTCCGTCGGATATCCGCCGACCTCGCCCGTGACGGCGCGCGCCGCGAGCGAATCAGCCTCGCCGCCCGCAGCACCATCGTCGATCGTTACCAGTGGCGCTCCACCACCCGCGCCGTCGCCGACATCTACGCCTCCGCCATCCGCCGTTTCGCCGCCCGCACGGCCTCGCCCCCGCGCGATGACCTCCTCTCCGCCATCGACCCCTCTCTCCCTGCCTCATTGCGCCCCTCGGACGACTACCTTAGCGCCGTCCCCGAGCGCCTCCGCCGCTCAACTCTCCTCGCCGAGGAATTCAACTGGTCCCTCCACCTCCTCCACATGCGCGAGCCCCTCGCCTCTCTCCGCCACGCCATTGGCACTGGACTTCTCAGCCCCTCGGGCTGGCCCTCAGCAGTCCGTTCCATATCCGACCACGCCACCGAAAGACTCTTCGATCAGAAACGTAATTGCGATTAGCTTGGTGTATCTGTGTGCATCTGTGTGAATCTGTGGCTTAACCCATTTCTTCCCTATTGCAGAGAGCGCCGAAACCCCTTATCGCTACGCGCAGGGTCCTGCCGGCAAGCGAGCATGATTTGGCCTGGTAGCCCCGACAACTCGTTGTCGGGGTGCCGAAGGCACAAGCGGGTCCCACGAGATTCCAGCGAGGGCTGTACGTTCCCAACGGCCCCATTGCACGCGCGCTGCCAGGCTCCTTCCCCTCGCGCGCGTCGAACGCCGCGAATTCCATTGAAAACAGCATCGCCCCATGCGACAATACTCCCCTCACATGGGGGATGCGCCGTGCCTGAGCCTCAAAAAGATTTCTTCGTTAGCTACAACAAAGCCGACCGCGCCTGGGCGGAATGGATCGCCTGGCAGTTGGAGAACGCCGGCTACACCACTGTCATTCAGGCATGGGACTTCGGTACGGGCTCGAACTTCGTTCTGGAAATGCAGAGAGCGCTTACTGAAGCCGCCAGGATGATGGCAGTGTTTTCCCCTGACTATCTTTCCGCGCTCTTCACACAGGCCGAATGGGCAGCCGTGTTCGTAAACGACCCCACCGGCGAGAAACGGCTATTGCTCCCCTTCATGGTACGGGAGTGCGAACCGACAGGGCTCCTCAAGCCGATAGTCCACACGAAGCTCTGCGGCCTTGACGAAGGTGCCGCGCGAAAGGCTCTTTTGGCGGGAATCGATCACGGGCGCACCAAGCCCTCGACTGCACCCGCTTTCCCCGGCGGGGCGAAACCAACCTTCCCAGGCGCGCTCCCGCCCATTTGGCGTATGCCGCACACGCGCAACCCCAACTTCACAGGTCGCGAGAAGCTCCTGAAAGCACTCTACAGCGACCTCCACAGCGGCAAGCCCGCCGCGCTCACACAAGCCATCGCAGGCTTGGGCGGTGTGGGCAAGACCCAACTCTCCGTCGAGTACGCCTATCGCCACGCCGGAGAATACGAAGCCGTCTGGTGGATCCAGTCCGAAGACCCTACGGCCCTCGCGCGCGACTACGCGGCGCTCGCCGCCGAATACGGCCTTCCCGAGAAGGACGCCAAGGAGCAGCCCCTTATCGTCGCCGCCGTGAAGCGCAATCTGGAGCACGCTCACAACTGGCTTCTCATCTTCGACAACGCCGAAGTCCCCGACTCCATCCGCTCCTACCTCCCAAGCTCCACAACCGGCCATATCATCATCACCTCGCGGAGTAAGAACTGGAGCCAGATCGGGCAGGTTCTTGACGTCCCGACGTTCGATCCAAAGGAATCGGCGAAGTACCTTCTCGGCCGGACCGGCCAGAAAGATGGTAAGTCGGCCGAAGCCCTTGCCGACGAACTGGGACACCTGCCTCTCGCCCTCGCGCAGGCAGCGGCGTTCATATCAGAAACCGGCATGAGCCTTGCCGAGTATCTCAAGTGCTTTCAGACGCGCCGTTCCGAGCTTTGGTCAGCTGAGAGAGGGCCCATCGATCACAAGGATACGGTACATGCCACACTCGGTCTTGCCATCGACCGCGTGGGCACGGAGTACCCTGCGGCCCTCGACCTCCTGAACCTATGCGCGTTTCTCGCCCCCGACGACATCCCGCTACTGTTGCTTCTATCAACTGGCAAAGAATGTCTTCCCGAAACGCTCCTAGCCCTCGCGGAAAACGCTGTCGAGAGGGCCAAGTGCATTGCCGTGCTTAAGAAGTACTCGCTTGCCGACATTGAGGAGGGCTTGCTTTCATTCCACCGTATGACTCAGGCGGTTCTCCAAGACCGCCTTGCAGACGGAGAGTCCGCGAAATGGGTTGGTCTCGGTCTGAAGATCATCGATGCTGCTTTTCCGGAAAACTCTCAGTACAGCCTTGATTCATGGCCTGTCTGCGCGAAACTCTTGCCGCACGCAAGGGCCGCGTTGACGCGCGCTGATGGCCTCGGGCTTGAGTTTGAGAACATGACAAGGCTTCTCAACCAAATGGCCATCTATCTCATCGTCCGGGCCGACTTGGCAGAGGCCAGAGTCCTGATGGAGCGCGCGCTTGCTATTGACCAAGAGGCGTTAGGTGCAGATCACCTACTTGTTGCACTACGCTTGGGCAATCTTGCCTCGGTTATTAGGGGGCTGGGCAGCCCCGATGGCGCGAAGCCGCTCGCCGCACGTGCCCTTGCAATCACCGAGAAAGCCTTAGGTGAAGATCATCCGGATGTCGCCGTACGTTTGAACAATCTTGCCGCAATTCATTACGATCTAGGCGACCTCGTCGCTGCAAAGGTGCTCGCTGAACGCGCTCTTCTAATCGACAAGAAGGCACTCGGCGAGAACCATCTCAACGTCGCCAGAGATTCAAGCAATCTCGCGATGATTCTCAAGCGTCTTGGTGACCTCAAGAGCGCGAAACCACTTGTGGAGCACGCGCTCGTAGTCACGGAAAAGGCGCTGGGCAGAGATCACCCGCATGTTGCCACCTGTGCGAGTAACCTCGCCGGATTTCTTAGGGATTTGGGCGACCTCAAAGGCGCGAAAGAGCTTTTTGAGCGTGCCCTCGCAATTGACGAAGAAGCTTTCGGTGAAGACCATCCGGAGGTTGCGACAGATCTGAGCAACATTGCCGCAGTTCTTATGGATCTGGATGACGTAAAAAGTGCTAGCGCAAGATGTGAACAGGCATTGAGGATTGCCAGAAGCGTCCTCGGTGACGATCACCCCCACACGAAGATCTACGTGGCGAATCTGGAAATCATCGGCCGGAGGCTTCGCGCCCAGCACGGCCAATAGCTTCTCACTCGATAGCTATCCCGCCGCAAACACCAATGGCCGGGCATACATCGCCCGGCCATTGTTATTACACTCGCAACTCGCGCGTTTCCTTACTTCTTCCTGGCCTTCTTCGCAGCCTTCTTTGTGGTCTTCTTCGCTGGCTTCGCCTTCCCCTTATCCTTTATCGCCGCCTGCGCCGCCGCGAGTCTGGCTATCGGCAAGCGGAAGGGGCTGCAGCTCACGTAGTTCATGCCTACCTTGTGGCAGAAGTGCACCGAGTTCGGCTCGCCGCCGTGCTCGCCGCAGATGCCGACCTTGAGGTTCGGACGCTTCGCGCGGCCGCGCTTGATGCCCATATCGATAAGCTCGCCGACGCCCCTGGTGTCGAGGATCTGGAAGGGGTCGACCGGGATGATGCCCTTCTTGACGTATTCCGGCACGAACGCGCCGATGTCGTCGCGGCTGAAGCCGTACGTCATCTGCGTGAGGTCGTTTGTGCCGTAGGAGAAGAACTCGGCGACCTCAGCGATCTCGCCCGCGAGAAGCGCCGCGCGCGGGATCTCGATCATCGTGCCGACCGAGTGGGCGATCTTCTTCACGCCGCACTTGGCCGCCGCTTCCGCGTGGACCTTCTTCACGAGCTCCGCCTGGTCCTTGAGCTCGTTCACGTCGCAGAGCACCGGGATCATGATTTCCGGGAAGACCTTCTTGCCTTCCTTCGTGAGCTCGGCCGCCGCCTCGAAGATGGCGCGCAGCCACGTCTCGCTGATCTCAGGATACGTGACGCCGAGGCGCACGCCGCGGTGCCCCATCATGGGGTTGGTCTCATGGAGAGCATCCGCGCGCGCCTGCAGCTCGTCCATGCTGATGGCGAGGCTGTCGGCAAGTCTCTGTCTCTCGTCCGGCCTGTTCGGTATGAACTCATGCAGCGGCGGATCGAGAAGGCGGATGGTCACGGGCTTGCCCGCCATCGCCTCCAAGGTCGCCTTGATATCGGACTTGATGAACGGGAACAACTCCGCCAAGGCTCCCTTGCGCTCCTCATCCGTCTTGCTGCAGATCATCTTGCGCAGGATAAAGAGCGGCTGCTCCGCGCCCTTGCCGTAGAACATGTGCTCCGTGCGGAAAAGGCCGATGCCTTCGGCGCCGAACTGCAAGGCCTTCTTCGCGTCGGCCGGAGTGTCCGCGTTCGCGCGGACGCCGAGCCTCCTCGCCTTGTCGCACAACGCCATGAACGCCGTGAAGTAGGGGTTGTCCTCGCTGCCGGCGACCATCCCAAGCTGGCCGAGGTACGCGACGCCCTTGCTGCCGTTCAGGGTCAGCCACTCGCCTTCCCTTACGACGGTCGAGCCGACGTGGAACTCCTTGTGCTGGACCTCGACCTCGATCGAGCCTGCGCCGACGATGCAGCACTTGCCCCAGCCGCGCGCGACAAGCGCCGCGTGGCTCGTCATGCCGCCGCGGGCCGTGAGAATCGCCTGCGCCGCGCGCATGCCTTCGACGTCCTCGGGGTTGGTCTCTTCGCGGACGAGGATGACCCTCTTGCCGTTCTTGGTCCACTCGACCGCGTCGGCCGCGGTGAACACTACCTGGCCTGTCGCGCCGCCCGGTCCCGCCGGGAGCCCCTTGGCAACGACCTTTGCGGTCTTCTCGGCCGCGGGGTCGACGATGGGGTGAAGGAGTTCATCCAATTGTTCCGGCGTCACGCGCCCGATCGCCTCATTGAGCTCGATGAGCTTCTCTTTGAACATATCCACGGCCATCCTGACCGCCGCGGGGCCGTTGCGCTTGCCGACGCGGGTCTGAAGCATCCACAGCCGGCCTTCCTGTATCGTGAACTCGAGGTCCTGCATGTCCCTGTAGTGCTTCTCAAGCGTGTTGCGGACGTAGACGAGTTCCTTGTACGTCTTCGGCATCGCCTGCTCGAGGCTGGGAAGGTTTCCGGTGCCCGCCGGTCTCGTCACTTCATTAAGCGGCAGCGGCGTGCGGATGCCGGCCACGACGTCTTCGCCCTGCGCGTTGGGCAGCCACTCCCCGTAGAAATGATTGTCGCCCGTTGCGGGGTTGCGCGTGAACGCGACGCCCGTCGCGCTCGTATCACCCATATTCCCGAACACCATCGCCTGCACGTTTACCGCCGTGCCCCATTCGTCCGGAATGCCTTCGATGCGCCTGTAGGCGATTGCGCGCCTGCCGTTCCACGACTGGAATACCGCGCGGATCCCGCCCCACAACTGCTCTTCGGGATCGTCCGGGAAGGGCTTGCCGAGCACCTGCTGGATCTTGGCCTTGTACGTCTCGATGAGGCGCTTGAGGTCTTCGACCGTGAGGTCGGTGTCCTGGGTGTAGCCCTTGGCGCTCTTGATTGCCTGCATCTCGCGCTCGAGTTGCTGGCGGACACCCTGGCCCTCTGCCGGCTCGATGCCCGCCGCCTTTTCCATGACGACGTCGCTATACATCTGCATCAGCCTGCGATACGCGTCGTACACGAAGCGAGGATTGTTGGTCTTCTTGATGAGTCCGGGGAGGGTCTTCGTTGTGAGCCCGATGTTGAGGACCGTCTCCATCATGCCGGGCATCGACTTTCTCGCGCCGGAGCGGCAGGATACGAGAAGCGGGTTCTCCGGGTCGCCGAATTTCATCCCCATGATCCCCTCGGTGCGCGTCATCGCCTTCTCGACGTCGGCCATGACCGAAGCGGGGAACTTGCCCTTGTTCTGGTAGTACACCGTGCACATCTCGGTCGAGATCGTGAAACCCGCCGGCACGGGCAGGCCGATCTTGGCCATCTCGGCCAGCCCCGCTCCCTTGCCGCCGAGGATCTCCTTCATCGTGCCGTTGCCTTCGGCTTTGCCTCCGCCGAAGACGTAGACGAACTTCTTAGCGCTCTTGGCCATCGCTTCCTCCAGATAAAAAGGTCAAACAACCGTTAGTTTATGGGAGTGAAGACCGGCTGAATGCCGACCTACAAAGATCGCACTGGCCCACCCCTCGAAAACAGCGAATTCTACCCCTGCCAGGGGGGGTGTCAACACCAAAACAAGCCTGTTTCAGCCGCGAAATGCCATGTCAGCGGCTAATTTCACCATACCCCGGCCAACATTCTCTTGTTCACGGCTGAGGAAACGAAAAGGCAGCGCGAGGCCGCGTGCGGAACATGCCTCTGCGCTGCCTGTGATGTCGCCGTAACTACTGAGCCATCATAAACTTGGAGCAAGCGCCCCAGAAGTACTCTTCGATCTGCTGCTCGCTTACCCCAATGACTTCCCTCATTATCGCCAGGTCCGCCGCCACATGCTCCGGCCCCTTGCGCGCGATATTGCCGGGACTACCGTCCACCCCAAACATGAGCCGGCTCGACTCCACAAACGGCACCGCCTTTCGCAGCGCCTCAACCCTCCAAGCGTCCGGCGTCCCGCGGCACGTATCTATCCACATCTGCGTGCGCCCCTCGTTCCACCCCGCCGCCGACCTGAACGATCCGTACGTCGCGAGGCACTCGTCCACCCACGGCCACGCGATGTGCGCCAGCGAAAACCGCAACTTCGGAAAGTTCACAAGACACTCATACCCCACCGGCATGCAGTACCGCGAGCTGTCCGCAAACCCATACACGATCCCCGCATGAAACATTATGGGCTGCCCCAGCTCCTCCATCTTCCGGTACAGCGGGAACATCAACTCGTCATACGGAAACCACCTGTCCGGTATGAGCTTCACCCCGCGAAGCCCCTTGTCCTGTATCCCCCGCTCGACCTCGTCGACCATCTCCGGACAACGCGGCTCCGCCCAGATCATCCCGTATATCCGGCTCGGGTCCGCCGCCTGCACCGCCGCCACGTGGTCTATCGCCTCCCGAACCACCTTCTGCGGCGCGTGCGCACCCGGCCCATACGGCCCCGTCTGCCCCTCGACCGACGGATATCTGCTGAAGAGGTTGATCCTCTCGATTCCCCCCTCATCCATCGCCCTCAATACATCCTCGCCCCTCTCATCTCCCCTCGCATGACAATGGCAATCCCATATCCTCATACGCTCTCCCTTCAGCCGTGTGGTTTCCCTTGCGGGCTTTCTCCCGCCGCAATCCTAATCCCCCCCGCGCCCCTTGTCCACAACGTATCCATTAGCAATTACGTAGCGGCGCCGCTTGCCGCGCCCGCGTCGTAGGGGCGCACGGCTGTGCGCCCAGTATGATCCGCCGACGGCGGACCTGTCGACCTCACGGCGCCGCCTTCTGCGCCGGTGCCGTTGGTTTGCCTTTGCTCCGGTCTCCGGTCTACAGTCTCGGTTCAATCCTGTCTCTGCCCAAAACCCTATCGCGCTTATTGCGCTCCCCCGCCTCCCCGCGGTATACTTCTCCCGTAATCGAGATTCGGCCAGACCGGCTTTTGCTCAGGTAGGGGCTGACACATGGCAAGAACGCAGGCTCCTGCGCCTCACTCCGCCGGGCGCCTTCAAAGCGCCCCTTCGCCCGCGCGCCTTCTCCCCGCCGCTTCTCCCGACGCCCCGAAGCCCTCGCGCGCCCTCACCGCCGCGATCTGCCTCGTCCTCGTCCTCGCCACCGCCGCCGTCTACGCGCAGGTCCGCCATTTCGGCTTCGTCGAATACGACGACGGCCAGTACATGAGCAACGAGGCCTACGTCAAAAACGGCCTCACCTCCGCCGACATCCACTGGGCCTTCACCAATTTCGACTCCGCCAACTGGCACCCGCTGACGTGGCTCAGCCTCCAGCTCGATTGCCAGATCTTCGGCGTCAAGCCCGGCATCGTCCACGTCATAAACGTGCTCTACCACATCGCCGCGACGCTCCTCATCTTCCTCGCCTTCGTCCGCATGACCAATCGCCCCTGGCGAAGCGCGGCTTTAGCCGCGATCTTCGCCCTCCACCCCACGCACGTGGAGTCCGTCGCATGGATCTCAGAGCGTAAGGACGTGTTAAGCACCTTCTTCGCCTCTCTCGCGCTCCTCCTTTACGCGCGCTACGCCGCGAAGCCCTCAATACTTCGCTACATCCCGATCATGCTCGCCTTCGCGCTCGCCCTCATGGCCAAGTCCATGTTCGTGACCCTCCCCTTCGTCTTTCTCCTCCTTGACCTCTGGCCGATGAAGCGCCTCGCCTGGCCGCCCTCGTGGAAGTCTCTCAAGTGGCCTCTCTTCGAGAAGGTCCCTCTCATCGCCATGTCCGTGGCCTTAAGCGTCATCACCTACATCGCTCAACACGAAGGCGGCGCCGTCAGCGACTTCGCCCGTATGCCGTTTAAGCAGCGCCTCGGCAACGTCTGCGTCGCCTACGCCTCTTACGTCGGCAAAGCCATCGCGCCGCTCGACCTCGGCGTCATGTATCCGATACTCGTCTACCGCGGCAGCGAGATCCTCGCCTGCCTCTTGCTTGTCGTTGCCCTCTGCGCCGTGGCCGTTCTCATGGCGAAGAAATACCCCTACTACCTCGTTGGCTGGTGCTGGTTTCTCGGCACGCTCGTCCCGGTAATCGGCCTCGTCACGGTCGGCGCCCAGCTCATCGCCGACCGCTACATGTACTTCCCGATAATCGGTCTCTCGTTCGCCGTTGTCTGGCTCGTCGCGGACCTCTGCGCCGGCTCGCTATTCCTGCAGCGCATCGCCGGCGGCATCGGTCTCGCCGTAATGATTGGCTTCGCGGTCCTCACCTATCAGCAGGTCGGCTGCTGGAGCTCGAGCGAAGCGCTCTTCCGCCACACGATCGCCGTAACCAACCCCAACCCCATCATGCATACCACCCTCGCCGTCGTCCTCAAGGACGCTGGGAAGGTCGAGGAGGCGATTCGTGAATACCAGGCCGCCATCAAGATCCACCCCGCCTACTCCGAGGCCCACAACGGTCTCGGCATGATCTACTACCGCCGCAAGCAGTACGACGAAGCCCTCGTCGAGTACGAGGCTGCCGTCGCCGGTGAAGGCGAGTCCGCCGCCGCCCACAACAATATCGGCGCCATCCTCGACCTGCGCGGCAAGCACGACGAAGCGAAAGCCCACTACCAGCGCGCCCTGGAGCTCCAGGGCGATTTCCCCGACGCCCACTCCAACCTCGGCCAGTACTACGCCATGCAGGGCAAGACCGATCAGGCGCTTGAGGAATACAACAAGGTCCTCAAGATGCGCCCCGACGACGCCGACGCCCACAACGCCATCGGCGCCATCCTCGCCTCGCAGAAGAAAAACGACGAAGCGGTTCTACACTACCGCGCCGCCATCGCCGCCAAGCCCGAGAACGCCAACGCCCTCGCCAACCTCGGCCACGAACTCCTCGCCAAGGGGCAGCTTCAGGAAGCCTTCGACCTCCTCTCAAAGGCCGTCAAGATCCAGCCGGCTCACCAGCAGGCCCAGTCCGACCTCGGCGTTCTCTACGCCGCCCAGGGCAAGTTCGCCGACGCCGTCGACCACCTCCAGGAGTCTCTCCGCGCAAAGCCCGATCAGCCCGAAACGATGAGCAACCTCGCCTTCGCCCTCAACTGCCTCGGCCGCTACGATGAAGCTATCGCCCAATGTAATGCCGCCCTCAAGCTCGACCCCAAATGCATCAACGGCCACTACAACCTCGCCAACGCCCTCGCCGCGAAAGGCGACACCGCCTCCGCCATCAACGAATTCAACGCCGTCCTCGCCCTGAGCCCCTCGCATACCGCAGCTCGTGCTGCGCTTGAAAAACTCAAAGGTTCCAAGTAGGGGCGCACGGCTGTGCGCCCTCAGTAGAATCCGCCATTGGCGGATTCACCTTACGGCGCCGCTTCTTGCGCCGATGCCGCCGCTTCCTCGTTTGCTTCAGCCTTCAGCCTTCAGTCTTCAGCCTCGCTTATCGCTGCGCCCCTTCCCGTCGGGCCGCCGCTCCCGTACAATAAGGTGCATGACAGCCAGGAGCCTCACATGACTCGCCCCGAATTCCGTCGACTGACCAACTACGTCTTCGGCGGCGCCGCCACCATCATCACCAACGTCTCCCTCATCGTCGGCCTCGCTTCCGCCGGCGCGAGTCGCGGCGCCCTCCTCGGCAGCCTTCTCACCATCGCCATCGCCGACAACATCTCCGACTCCCTCGGCATCCACCTCTACAAGGAAGCCGAAGGCGCCGCCGGCCAGCTCTCGATCCTCTCCACCGTCCTCAACTTCTCCGCGCGCCTTCTTGTCTCGCTGACGTTCATCGCCCTCGTCGTCTTCCTCCCCGGCGAGCGCGCAATCCCCTGGGCCATCGCCTGGGGCCTCATCCTCCTCGTCATCACGAGTTACCTCATCAACCGCAGCATCGGCCGCCGCTCCATCTGGGAAATCACCAAGCATGTCCTCGTCGCCGTCGTCGTTATCTTTCTGAGTCACTCCGTCGGTCACCTGATCCACCAACACTTCAGCTGACGCCCATGACTATCCCTTTCGCACCTTTCGCACCACCCAGAGGCAAGGGGAGAGTCCGAAATGCCTAAGAATCTCTCGCGCTCCCTGTTTCTCGCCACCGCGCTCCTGCTCCTTATCGCCGTCGCCTGGTTCGCCCGCCACCTCTCCGCCGAGCGTCGCGTCGAGTCCCTCCTCGCCGACCTCTCCGGCACCGACCGCGACGCCGCTTCCGCTGCCGCCGACGAGCTCTCCAAACTCACCAGCCCCTCCCTCATCTCCCTCGTCGTCTCCCGGTACGGCGACCCCGACTCCGATGACTCCAGGGCCGTCGCCGCCGTCCTCGTCCACATAGGCGAGCCCGCGGTCAAGCCCCTCATAGTCGACCTTCGCCGCCTCCCTTGGGGTTGGTATCAGGCGCGGGAATCCGTACCGCCGCCCGCCCTGAAGCCCGCGGACATCGCCCGCAAGACCGGCCTCGCCGACATCCTCGCGAAAATCGGCGAGCCGGCGATCGCCCCTCTTGTCCAACTCGCCGACGCCGCGACCGACTCGTTTATCTCCTCAGCCGCCATCGAAGCCCTCGGCAAGATCGGCGCCCCCGCTCTGGACGACCTTCTCACTCTCCTCAACTCCGGTCGCGACGACCTGCGCGGCTATGCCGCCCGCGCGCTCTTCCAAACGCGCGATCAGCGCGCCGCGCTTCCCCTCGTCGCCATCCTCAATAATCGCCGCGAACGGCCGGCACTCAGAGCGACAATTGCATGGGTCCTCGGCCGCTTTCCCTGTCTCGAGGCATTCGATGCCTTGGCTGCAGCCGCGAAGGATACGTCAAGCGAAGTCAGACTCTCCGTGATGACCGGCCTCTCCGGCCAGACGGACCCTCGCGCGGCTGACATCCTCCTCGCTGCGCTTGACGACCGCGATCCCGACGTGCGCGCCGCCGTGGCGTACGGCCTCGGCGAAAAGAAAGACCCCCGCGCCCTTGCCCCTCTTGCCTCCCTCGCTCTGAACGACTCCTACATCCGCGACCCCGCCGTCGAAGCGCTCCGCAAGATCGGCCCCGCGAGCGTCCTCGACTCCTTCCGTGCCGCGCTCAACGAGGGGCCCCGCGAACGCCGCCAGAACGCCGCCGTCGCTCTGGAAGTCCTTTCCGGCCCCTCGGCGCGCGCCGATGTCGACGCCTTCCTCGGCGACGTCGACCCCGCCAAGGTAGCCGACGACTGCGATTCCTGGATCGCCAAAGGCACCCCCGGCACCGAGTGGATCCTCATCATCGCCCTTGAGCGCTGCGGCGATCTCGGCACGGCCCGCAAGCTCCTCCTCTGCGACAACCCTGTTCTCCGCAACGCCGCCAACTACTGGCTCCGCCGCAACAACCTCACCCTCCCCGACGAGCCATCCTTCATACCTCTCCAATGGGGCTCCGCCTCCCGCCCCCAGTCCCAACGCTGACCGCGTACGTCGCGCCGCGACGTCCCCTCGCCCGTTGGGAGAGGGGAAGGGGTGAGGGAGCGCTCCACAATGCCCTCTCTACACAAGCCTCGGCCGCGCCGCCGGATATATAACGTTTGTTCGTGCCGTTCCTTCAGCCTTCAGCCTTCAGCCTGGTTTCATGCCTTTGCCCAAGCCACACTTGTCGTCCGTAGCTTCAGCGAAGGATGAAGCCCCAAGGCCCAAGCCCCGCGCCGCAGGCGCGTCCCCAGCCTCCGTCCTTATTTCCCCTTCACACTCGCGGCCTTTGTCGCACCCTTTCGCACTTTTCGCACCTTCTTGCCAAGCCGTAGCCTTGGCGAAGGCTGGTCACACCTTTCGCACCCGTGGCGCTTCCGCGCCGCTTTGACTTCCCCCCCAACCCATGGTATATTCCCATTGGGTGACGATTGGACTCTGTGCCCCTGAATTGGGCGCCCGTCGGGGGGACTGACGGCATGGACATCTCGCGAGACGCGCCGCGCGGTTTCATCCGACTCGATCTCAACCTGTTTCAGATCGACGCCGCCGTCGATTTCGATATCTACATCGTTCCCGAGGGGACCTCTGTCCCTGTCCTCTACAGGGGCAGGAATCTACCGTTCGATGACGACCACCGCAAGCGCCTCTCCGTGGGCGGCACGTTTGAAGCGTTCATTCACGAGGAAGATGCTCGCGATCTCGACAAGTACGTCGAAGAGCATCTCGACAAGATCATCGCCAACCCCAACGTGCGCACCGCCCAGAAGGCAAGGCTACTCTACGACACCTCGCTCAGGCTCACGGCCGAGGTCCTGTATCGCCCCGACACCGCCGAAAGCCTCCGCCGCAGCGGCGAGCTCGTGAGAAGCACTGTGAGCTACATCCTCCTCGGCAAGGACGCCTTCCATGAGCTGCTCTTGATCAAGGCGCACGACTACAGGACCTTCGCGCACAGCGTCAACGTCTGCGGCATGGGCATTGCCCTCGCCCAGGCCGTCGGCTTCGAAGGCCGCACGGAGCTCTCCGATTTCGGCCTCGGCGCCATCTTCCACGACGTTGGCAAGACCCGCATCTCCCAGGACGCGCTCACCCGGCCCGGCCCTCTCACCGACGACGAATGGATGCGTATGAGACAGCACCCCCGTATGGGCTACGAGATCATGTCCGCGCGCCTCGACTTCCCCGAATCCGCCAAGGCGATCATCCTGCAGCACCACGAGCGCCTCGACGGCAACGGCTACCCCGAAGGCCGCTACGGCGACGACATCCACCCCTACGCCAGGATCGCCGCCATCGTCGATACCTTCGACGCCCTCACCACCAGGCGCCCCTACGGCGACTTCCTCGACACCTACGCCGCCCTCGAGGAAATGAAGCAGGAAGTCGGCTCCCACTTCAGCGAAGACTACTACCGCGAGTTCGTCAAACTCCTCGGCCGCTGACCGCGCATAAGTCCCCTCGCCCTCTGGGAGAGGGGAAGGGGTGAGGGAGCGTTCCGCAGGAAGTGCTCGATATGCGTTCTGGCCTCGCCGCCGGACCATGCCTTGGCCGGACGCCTTTCCTCCCGCCTCGGGCCTCCAGCCTTCTTCCCTTCTCACTCTTCTCACCCTTCACACCCTTCACACAAGCGGTTCAGCCGCATGAATTTCCGTGTGCCCTCTCCGTCATAAAGATAGAGCCGCTCGCCATTCCTTCTTGACTATGCCGCCGGCGGCCGATATACATGGCGGCTCGTGAATCATGGAAAACTCAGGAGGTGCCTTGTGAACCGCTCTGTCGCATTGTCTCTGGCAGCGTTGACCCTGCTCGTCGCCGGATTGGCCGGCTGTACCTTTCAGACGGTGACCGCTCCGCCGCCTGCCCCTGTTGTCTACGCCCCCGCCCCGGTCGTCGTCCCCGCCCCGGTGGTCGTCGATCCCGCTCCTATCATCGTCCAGGAAGGCTCTGTCGTGGATGGCGTAGTCGTCGCGCCCCCGACGGTTGTCGTGGAATGGATAATCATCGACAACCACTGGCACTACTACCATCCGCGCTTTCACCGCTGGGTCTATGCCCCTCGTCCCCACGGCTGGTATCCGCCTCACGGCGAGCATGTCGTGGTACTTCACAACTGGTCCGAGCGCCCTCGCCACGCCGACGAGTGGCATGACTATACGCACGAAAGCGGCCCCGCGCCTCACACGGTAACGCGGCGCGACACAATGCGTGAGCCCGAGCGCCCCGCGGAGCCTCGCTCACGCATAGTGACACCGCGCGATACGGTACGTGAGCCCCAGCGCCCCTCAGAGCCGCGCGCACGTGTAGTAACGCGAGATGACACAAGAGACACCCAGCGCTACGAGCCGGCAACCTCCACGCCCGCGGTAGTTTCGCCAAGGAGCGTGACAACCCAGCCCCAGGACCGCTCCCGTGGCGCGGTCCGCTCCCGGGATACTGGTGATCAGTCGCGCTACGAGCCGGCAACTCCCGCTCGCCCCTCAGTGCCGCCAACGACTGTGGATGCCGAGCCTCAGACCCCTTCGCGCGGCGCGATCCGCTCGCGTGACACGCGCGTCCAGTCCCGGCCTGCGCCTGACACCACGCCGAACGTGACGACCCCTGCAGCCGAAGAGCCCCGCCCCGAGCCGGTCACGCGCGGCGACTCTCGCGGCGTTTCCCGCACGACAACGCGTTCCGCTACAACCCGAACGTCCACTGTTCGCCAGACGCCCGCGGCCCAACCCACGCGTGTTGAAGCTCCGCAAAGCGACTCCACCGGTAGCGTCGTCCGCCCACGCTCGACCCCGCGTGGCGCCGAGTCCCGCCGGCCGCAGTCCGATTCCACGCAGCCGGACAACGCCGCCACAGTGCAGCCTGAGCAATAACTGAGAAGTCTCTGTGCGCACCACTTCGCAGGGCGGCCTCGCGCCGCCCTGCATCGTTCTACGACTCGCCCCCGAAACTTATAGCGACCGCGAATGCGCGCCCGCCCCGCCGATTCGGACTACCCGCACAAATACGAGGGGCGAGCTTTCGCCCGCCCCGCAAACCATCACTCACTCTTTTCGCGCTCGCGACTTCCCGCTCACGCCTTGTTCTTCCGCACTTCCTTCAGCTTGCCACGGCGTAGCCTTCGCGAAGCCGGGCCTTCAGCCCGATCTTCTCATCTGCGTTCATCTGCGCCATCTGCGGATCGCTCTCTTGGTTTTTCGGTTGGTTTCAGATTGTCGCCTTTGCCCAAGCCTCAAGCCCCACAGCTCAAGCCTTGAGCGAAGCGACATGCCCTCAGCCTTCAGCCTGGTTTTGTGCCTTTGCTCCAGTCTCCGGTCTCCAGTCTCCGGTCTGGTTCATGCCTCCGGCCGCCAGCCTAACTCCCTTTCGCACTTTTCGCACCCTCCTCACTCTTCGCACCCTGCGGCCCAGGCCGCGTCTCCCGGTCAATCAGTCTGGACGCAGTATCAGATGGAACCCTGCCCCCTCCAGTCTTGTCTCCTCTTCATGCATGCCTTCGACTTTTTCACGACTCGGGCGGAATTGCCGAGGTCTCGCGTCGAATGCTCGCCTACTGGAGCTTGAGATGGATTTCCAAGATAGGTTCATATTCCAGGAAGACTGCTCTCACCTCAGGAGGTGCTCTTGTGAAGCGTAATGTCGCAATGTCACTCGCTGCGTTGGCTTTCCTTGTCGTAGGGCTGATAGGCTGCTCGTTTCACGCGACAAGCTCTCGTCCGGCTCAGGTGGTCTACGTCGGCGCCCCTGTCATCGTGCAGGAAGGGGCCTACGTCGACGGCGTGATCGTCGCGCCCCCGCCGGTTATTGTTGAATGGGTCATCGTCGACGGCGGTTGGTACTACTACCATCCGCACTTTCACCGTTGGGTCTATGCCCCTCGTCCGCGCGGCTGGCATCCGCCCAGGGGCTCTCACGAGGTGACAATCCGCGACTGGTCCGAGCGCCCGAGACACGCCGACGAGTGGCACGACTCGACGCGCGAAGCCGCGCCCGCCCCGCGTAGTGAGCCGCCGCGGGATATGAGACGTGAGCCGCAGCGCGCCTCTCAAGCGCCCGCGAGCATCGAGCCGTCGCGAGATACGAGAGACGAGTCGCGCTACCAGCCCCAGGGCCAGGTGCGCCCAACGGCCGAGTCGCGAGACGCGAGAGAAGAGTCTCGCCCGGCGCCGGAAGCCAGGACGCACGTGACAACGTCGTCGCGGGACGAGAATTCCCGTTCCGAGACAGTGACGCCGACCGACGCGCGCCACGATGCCCGGACGAAGGTAACAAAGGACGAAAAGCCGGCCAAGCACGAAGAGTCTAAGGGCGAAGCCAAGCAGGACAAGGCCGCACAAGACGACACCCGGCAAGGCGAGAACAAACACGGCGAAGAGTCTCATCCGGATAAAGACAAGGCCAAGACCGAGCAACCTGAACAGTAGCCTAAGAGCCATGTCCCGCAGGGCGGCCCCGGGCCGCCCTGCAACTTCTTGCTGCCGCCCAAACCGACTCGCGCGCAAGCTCAGGAAATAGTTCTACCCCGCTCCCAAATCCGAGTCATGCGCCCTCAAGCATGGTACGTTGGGCCTTCCCCCGCTTTCCCATTCTCCCACCTGCGGCCCCTGGCCGCGCTCCAAGACCCAAGCCCGCGGCCTTTGGCCGCCCCAACTGCGTGTCCGCCGCACGGCGGATGGCTGATCCCTTATTTTCTCAGCGGACCCTGCGGACTCCGCGTGAGAAAGGTTCTGCCGTCTTCTTTCAGATTTCGGACTGGTTCCTTCAGCCTTCAGCCGGAACAAGGTCCCGATCTATCGGGACTCTTCAGCCTCATCTGCTTCAGACTTCGGACTTCAGACTTCGGCCTGGTTTCTTCACCTCCCGCAACACTTCTTGTACTTCTTGCCGCTCCCGCAGGGGCACGGATCGTTGCGTCCTACCTTCACTCTCGGCCGCTCAAGGTCCTCCAGCTCGATGTCCTCCGCTGGATCGAACCCTCGCTCCTCCCGCACGGGTCTCACGGGCAGCCCCAACTCCTTCAGCATGGCTTCGCGCGGCGGCTTGAGCGTCGGGTCGCTTGTGTCAGGTATGCCGCGAATAAGCTCTGCAACGAGCCCGCGCCCCTCGGATGTCCGGCTCACCTCGCGCGGTGTCTTACCCCCCAGTATCGATAGCGGCGTATCCAGCCACTGCATGAGGCGCTGATTCGCCATCGCCTGCCACCGCGCGTGTGCTTCAGCCGTCAACTCTATCGCCCCGTCTTCCGAAGACGGACTCACCTCCCCGGCGTCTCTCAAAAGCTCCCTGATATCGCCTCTCTTGACGTCGCTGAGCTTCACTCCCGGCATCTCCTCCAGCCACTTGCGCGCTCTTTCGAACCGCTCGGGGGAGTTGACCACCAGAATGAGGCTGCCCTCAATGACACGTATGTTCCCAAGCAGGAGCATGTCATTGAATGGCCCCGCTTCTTTTCTCGCCTTTCCTACCCACACATAAACGTCTTTGTCCTCGCTGAGATCGATGTCGTCTCGCTCGGCGAGTCTCTTTCGGACGTCTGCTTCATCAGCGACCGAGAATGCCGCCGTGTGCCATATGATGTCCTCGTCGTCCGAATTCTGCTGTCCGATCTGGCTCTGGTCCGCGTTCCACTCCTGCAGCCAATCCCACAGCCGGCCGAATAAGTGCGCGCCCCGGCGCAACCCCTCGCGCGTAAACTCCATCCCTTTGTCGCGAAGGCGCCCTATCGCTTCATCGACCATCTCCGGCACCATTGGCGGGCCCGCCATCTCGAAGAAGCGAAATTCCCCGGCCTCAAAGACACGTCCGATAATGAACATGCCTTCTTCGATGTCGGTCAGCGGCCAGGTCGTGCGCGCCGTGACCGCGCCGCCCAGCAGGACGTCCTCCAGACGGGCCTCCCCCCTCTCCTCATGTCCGGTCACGCGATACAGCGTGGGATAGGACTCCATCTTGGCGCGAAGAAGCGTCGCCTGCGCCTCCGGCAGCCCCTTTTCCAGCATCTTCTCCGCGCGGGTCCTGCGTCCGCCGATTGCGCCGTATTCGAACATCCCCCACGACAGAAACGCGATCGCCGACCCGAGCTTTCCGAATCCGTCGATATAGTAGTCCAGATCGGCGTCGCCGAAGTACCGCTTCACCGGGCGCGACTCGTCGCGTCTGCTGCTGCGATCCATCTCGTCGCCGTACCGGAACACCAGTGCCTTGTTCGCCGCCTCCCACCCCGCCAGATCGTCGCCGGCGGGGACGCTCGATGCGCTCGTATCATCGGAAAGCTTGTCGAACGGCGGCGGATTTTTGGAGAGTGCGCTCAGAAACCTGTGAATTCGCACGAGCTTTTCGTCGTTGCTCTCAAACAACGTTGCGGCCAAATTGAAGACCTCTATGTCGACATACTCTCCGCCCTCCAGCGCAATCAACAGATGATCGTATTGGACCGGCGTTGCCGCGTTCGCGTCCCCGTAGGCCCCGCCCAGGCTCAGGATGCCTTCTTCCTCGATGGCCTTCGTGACCTCCGGCGAGAGGTCAGACGCGAGCCAGAGTTTCCCGGGCAGCTTATCGCGATCCACGCTCCTGCGGATGAGGCCCTCGGTGTATGTGATCGCTCTTATGGTCTTGCCCATGTCTGCCAACGCCCTCCAAAAACACCATTCTACCATAATCGCCGGCGCATGACAAACTCGCCATGAGCGCCAGAAAACGGCCGGAAATGACGCTATTTCCACGATTCGGAAGCCCGCTATTTGCGGAATCCCGCGAGGGTAATGCCCTCTTCTTCCCGAAAATGCCGACAATTCCGGGGAGCGCTGTCAAGAAACGCTGCCTGACATCTGCCCACGATATGACCTTGCGTACACCCCTCGGACGCTATATCCTATTGTCGGGAGAACCGATTCGGTCGAATGGGCGTCTTCAGCTGTGTGGAGGTATTTCACGTGCGTAGGCGGCAAAGGGGCATACCGGCCATCATTCGCACAATGACGCGTCGCATCGTGAGCCGGTTTCACCCCGACAAGGTGATACTGTTCGGCTCCCACGCGCGCGGTACCGCTACGCCTGACAGCGACCTCGACCTCCTCGTCGTGATGCCGGTCAGAGGCTCCAAGCGCGAGACGTGCATCGCGATAGGTACTTCTCTTGCTGCCTTCGGCGTGCCCGTGGACGTCATGGTTTCCACGCCGGAGGAGCTCATTGAACGCCAGGGCATACCCGGCACGATAGAACGCCCCGCCGCTCGCGAAGGTAAGGTGCTTTATGAAAAGCGCTCGTGACGCCCTGACCGACGCCGCGGCCCAGTGGGTCCGGAAGGCCGAGAATGATCTGACGACGGCCGTGGCCGTGACGAGACTCGGCGGCGAGTATCCGACCGATTCCGTGTGTTTTCACGCACAACAGTGCGCGGAGAAGTACTACAAGGCCGTTCTGGTCTATCACGGTATCGATTTCCCCAGGACGCACGATCTCAACGCGCTCGCGCGCCTCCTCCCCGGCCTCCTGCTCCCGACACTGACCGATGAGGAGCGGCGTCGCCTGACGTACTACGCGGTATCGCTGCGCTATCCCGGTGACTACGATCCGATTCCGATTAGGGAAGCCCGCCACGCCCTCGCTCTTGCGCGCCGGGTCAGAAGGGGAACAAGGAGAATGCTTCCCAGAGCGACCATAACTCGGAAGGCTTCGTCGTAAGGACCGCTATCGATGAAGCGCGCCCCCTCCTGCCCCCCGCCCCGCTGGGGCCGTTTCCGCGGGCCGTTTCCGGGACACACACAACTTTCTGAATTGCCGCGCGGTACCCAATTGACGCCGCACCACGGAAACGTACAGTATGCCGGCGGGCAACCGACTCACATGGCGGTGGAAGAGAAGGCATACCTCATGTCCCCGAGATCAGCGTGGGTCCCAATGCATGTCGCAATCGTGATGATTGTCGTTTTGTCCGCCGGCTGCTCAACTCAGCATTTCACGAGCGCCCATCCCGCTGACGTCGTCGCTTCACGCATCGCCGGTGGATGGGAACACTGCGCCGCGTCAGGCAAGCTCCCGGTTCTTCTGGAGCGTCAGGGCAGCGTCTATTTCGTGGGAGTGCCTGGGTTCTCGGCTTGGTACGGCATCCCCTCCGGGACGCGACATTCCAAGTACCCCGTGTGGGCCGAAGTGAAAGACACCGATTCCGGCTCCGCGACAACCTACCACAAGGCCTTCCAGGTATTCTCCGGCAAACTCGACAATGCCGTCAGAAAAAGCTAGGAATGAAGAACCGCCTGACGCCGTTCTCTGGAGCGTCGTTTGGGGGCGTCGTTTGAAACGTCGTTTGGGGACGTCGCTCGGGGACGTCGCTCGGGACACACACCCTATTTCTTTCGCCGAGGATACATCGAGCCAGGCAGTCTGCGGCTGACTAACCTTCTCGTATACAGGACCTTGCCCTCACGCGTCGCCGGATACTCAATCGTCCCCACAATATCTTTGCGCCAGGCAAAATCCTCCGGCCTTGATACTATGACGTCCTTGGGCACCGGGATGTCGTGGAGCAGTTTGCGAAGGGCCAGTTCGGCGTCTCTCCTTGTGCGCCCTGCGTCCATGACGACTAAGAGATCCACGTCGCTGTCCGGTCGCGCGTTCTTCCCTGCCCTTGAGCCGAAAAGAATGATGCGCTCCGGATCGAACTTCTTTACTATCCGGCTCACCATTGTCCGAATCCGGCGATCAACTGTCCCCGCCGACGCCTTGACCATCTGCTTCTCCTGTCCCGGCGTCATCCTCGCCGCTTTGCATCTGGTCACATAGCACACATCGCTTAAACGACCCGCGCAAGACGCAGCGCCGAAAGCCCCAAGCATGAAATGCCTCTCCGCCGCGAACTATCCGCGCAATCGGCATAGGTGGGCCCTCGCGGGCTATCGCTGCCGCGCCACCGTGCGCACGAGTCCGTACATGGCGGTTCGACCGACCCATGTCGCTAACCAGGCCGCCAGGCGGGCAGAGCCGCTCCCAGTAGGCGTTCGGCAGCGCCGTGTGCAATGCTGGACTCGCGCTTGCTCGCCGTGTCCGCAATGCCGTGAGAAAGCTTCTCCCCAAGCATACCGTGCTGCTCAGCAAGGATTGACATTGCCCTCAGGGAAAGCAACAGGGGCGAGCCTTTTGACCCGCCCCTGGTAACCATCACTCACTCTAACGCCTGCTTCGGCCTTCAACCTTCAGTCTTCAGCCTGGGCCTTACCCCTTTCGCACTTTTCACACCTTTCGCACCGGGCGCTTCGCGCCTTTAGCGAACGGCCCCTTCCACCATCTTTTCCTTGTCTTCCTTATCCAGCTCCGTGACGAGCACCTCCGTCGTGAGCATGAGCCCCGCGATTGACGCCGCGTTTTCGAGCGCCGTGCGCGTGACCTTCGTGGGGTCGATGATGCCGGCCTTGAACATATCCACGAATTTGCCGCTCGTAGCGTCGTAGCCCATTGCCGCTTCCATCTCGCGCGCCTCGGCCGCGACGACCGCGCCGTCCGCGCCGGAGTTGTCCGCGATCTGCTTCATGGGAGCGCCAAGCGCCTTCGCGAGCATGTCCGCGCCGAACTTCTCGTCCCCGCGCAGCTTCTTTCTCGACTCCTCGATCGCGCCCAGGGTCCTTATAAGCGCCACGCCGCCGCCCGGGATGATCCCCTCTTCGACGGCCGCGCGCGTCGCGTTGAGCGCGTTCTCGAACCGCGACTTCTTCTCCTTCATCGCGGTCTCGGTCGGAGCGCCGACCCGGATCACGGCCACGCCGCCGGACAGCTTCGCAAGCCTCTCCTGCAGCTTCTCCTTGTCGTAATCGCTCGTGGTCTCTTCAATCTGCTTTTTTATCTGGGCCACACGCGCCTGGATGTCGGCCTTCTTGCCCTTGCCGCCGACGAGGGTCGTGTTGTCCTTGTCGACCGAAACGCGGTCGCACGTGCCCAGCATTGAGAGTTCCACGCTTTCGAGCTTGAGGCCAAGGTCTTCGCTGATGACCTGACCGCCGGTGAGCGTGGCCATGTCACCGAGCATCGCCTTGCGGCGGTCGCCGAACCCCGGCGCCTTCACCGCGCAGCATGCGAGAACCCCGCGCAGGCGGTTCACGACCAAGGCCGCGAGGGCCTCGCCCTCGACCTCTTCCGATACGACCAGAAGGGGCTTGCCCACGCGGGCGACCTTCTCGAGAAGCGGCAGGAAGTCGTTGAGGTTCGAGATCTTCTTCTCGTGGAGGAGTACAAGCGCGTTCTCGAGAACACACTTCATCTCCGCCGGCTGGTTGATGAAGTAGGGGCTGATGTACCCCTTGTCGAACTGCATGCCCTCGACGACCTCAAGGATCGTGTCGATGGACTTGCCTTCTTCGATCGTGATGACTCCGTCTTTGCCAACCCTGTCCATGGCGTCCGCGAGCATCTCGCCGATCACAGCGTCGTTATTGGCGCTGATGCCGGCGACCTGCGCTATCTGCTTGTGCCCCTTGACCTCCTTGGACTGCGCCTTGAGCTCGGCGGCCGCGGTAGCGACTGCCTGGTCGAGGCCGCGCTTCACTGCCACGGGGTCCGCTCCCGCGGTGATATTCTTGAGGCCTTCGGCCAGAAGCGCCTCCGCAAGCACCGTCGCGGTTGTCGTGCCGTCGCCGGCGACGTCGGAGGTCTTCTTGGCGACCTCGTTAATGAGCTTGGCGCCCATGTTCTCGAACGGGTCCTGAAGCTCGACCTCTTTGGAAACCGTGACGCCGTCGCGCGTGACCTGCGGGCTGCCGTACGACTTCTTCAGAATCACGTTGCGGCCCATGGGGCCCATGGTGACGCGAACCGCGGCGGCGAGCCTCGTCGCGCCCGCCAGTATCCGCTTCCTCGCGTCGTCCTGGAACAGCAACTGTTTGGCCATCTATGAAACCTCCTTTGCGCGCCCCGGCCTACTCTACCTTGGCCAGTAGCTCGCTCTCCCTGATGATGACGTATTCCTTGCCCTTGACCTTGACCTCGGTCCCGGCGTACTTCCCATAGATGACCTCGTCGCCGTTCTTCACGCTCATTTCCGCCCTCTTGCCGTTCTCCAACAGCTTCCCCGGCCCCGTCGCCACTATCTTGCCTCTCATCGGTTTTTCGCGTGCATTGTCAGGGAGAAGGATCCCGCCAGCGGTTTTCTCTTCGGCCTCGATGGGCTCGATGACCACCCTTTCGTCCAACGGTTTGATCGCCATCTGCTACCTCCTGTTTATTAGTATCGTTTTACGGTTGTTCGCGGCGTCTGTCGGGCGCAGCGAGCGGCGCCCCTACGCGTTCCCTTGTTTCGCGGGCGACTCGGTGAGTCGCCCCTACGTTGTCCTTTCTCATTCGGGCGCGGCAAGCGGCGCCCCTACGTTATTGTTCACATCGGGCGCGGCGAGCGGCGCCGCTACGTGTTCCCTTGCCCTGCGGGCGACTCATCGAGTCGCCCCTACGTTATCGTTTTCCATCGGGCGAGGCGTGCCTCGCCCCTACACAATTACATCATGTCTTCCATACCGCCCATGCCGCCACCCATGCCACCCATACCGCCACCCATGCCGCCCATGCCTTCGGGGCCGCCGGGCATCTCGGCCTCTTCCTTGGGGAGGTCGGCGATGAGGCAGTCGGAGGTGAGGAGCATGGTTGCGACGGAGACGGCGTTCTCGAGGGCCGTGCGGGTGACCTTCTTGGGGTCGATGATGCCGGCAGCGACCATGTCGACGAACTCGCCCTTGTGGGCGTCGTAGCCGAAGGAACCCTTGCCTTCGGAGACCTTCTTGACGATGAGGCCGCCTTCGGCGCCGGCGTTCTCGGCGATGAAACGACAAGGGGCAGTGAGCGCGCGGCGGACGATGTCGACGCCTGTCGCGTCGTCGCCGGAAACGTCAAGCTTGTCGAGGGCCTTCAGGGAGCGGATCAGCGCGACGCCGCCGCCAGGGAGGATGCCTTCCTCAACCGCGGCGCGGGTGGCGTGAAGCGCGTCCTCGATGCGGGCCTTCTTCTCGCGCATCTCGGTTTCGGTCGCGGCGCCCACGTTAATCTGCGCAACGCCGCCGGCCAACTTCGCCAGCCTCTCCTGCAGCTTCTCCTTGTCGTAGTCGGACGTGGTCTCGTCTATCTCGCGGCGGATCTGGCCGATGCGCGACTGGATGGCGCTTGCGGAACCGGCGCCCTGAACGATCGTCGTGTTCTCGCTATCAACCGTGATCTTCTTGGCGCGGCCGAGCGTGCGGATATCAATCTTCTCCAGATCGATCCCGAGGTCCTTCATGATCGGCTTCGCATTGGTCAGGATCGCGAGATCCTCCAGCATCGCCTTGCGGCGGTCGCCGTAGCCGGGGGCCTTTACGGCGCAGACCTGGAGCGTGCCGCGGAGCTTGTTGACGACCAATGTCGCAAGCGCTTCGCCCTCAATGTCCTCGGCGATGATGAGGAGAGGCATGTTGTTCTTGGAAGCCTTCTCCAGAAGCGGGACGAGCGGCCGGGCGTTGGAGAGCTTGTCTTCGTGGATGAGGATGAATGCGTTTTCGAGCTCGGCCTTCATGGCGTCGGGGTTGGTCACAAAGTGGGGAGAGAGAAACCCTCGGTCGAACTGCATGCCTTCGACCACTTCGACGGCGGTCTCGAGGGACTTGCCCTCTTCGACGGTGATGACGCCGTCTTTGCCGACCTTGTCCATGGCCTCGGAGATCATCTTGCCGATCTCTTCGTCGCCGTTGGCGGCGATGGACGCGACCTGGGCGATTTCGTTCTTGCCCTTGACCGGGACGACCTGCTTATCGAGGTCGGCCATCACTGCCTTGGTCGCGGTGTGGATGCCGCGGACGATTGCCAGCGGGTTCGCGCCGGCGGTGACGTTGCGGAGCCCCTCGGTGAAGATCGCGTGGGCGAGGACGGTCGCGGTGGTGGTGCCGTCGCCTGCGACGTCGGAGGTCTTCGAGGCGACCTCTTTAACCATCTGGGCGCCCATATTCTCATAGGGGTTTTCCAGCTCGACCTCTTCCGCGACGGTGACGCCGTCCTTGGTGATGCGGGGCGCGCCCCATGAGCGGTCGAGGACGGCATTGCGGCCCTTGGGACCGAGCGTGGAGCGAACCGCGCGAGCGAGCTTGTCGACGCCGCGCGCCAGGGCCTCCCGCGCCTCCTCATGGAAGGCTAACTGTTTGGCCATCAGAACTCCTCCTTTCAGGTTCTATGGTTTCCTATCTTTTGGAAGTACAGAAAGAAACCAGTGCAGACAAACAACATGCCCTTGGACAGTAGAGCAAAAGGCGTACCAAACGTCCTGCGTGCAATATCTGGGGTTTTGGGGGCGAATTGGCCCAAGATATGGGGCTTTGGGGGTAGCCTGGCATGCTCAAGACGCCTGCCACTATGGCAGACTGCCAAAGCGGCGGAGGTGCGCCGAAGGCGCGGGACGGGGCATGAGGGGACTTGGAGACAGGGCGACTGGGGGACCGGCAGCGCCGACGGGGGCCATAGGTTGCCGGTGGGACGGGAGTCTTGTTTGGGGACGGAAGAGACTTCCTCACCACAGAGCGCGCAGAGGGCGCAGAGAACACCGGATCAGACTTAGGAAGAGAATCGATTATCCGCATCTATGAAAGCCCGAGTCAAGAGAATACTTCCACCTGGAAGTCTTCTTCCCATTTTCTCTCTTACTCGGGAGGGCGCTCGCGGACTGCAAGCGGCTCTCGATGCCAAGGGCCACGAGTCGGAGGCGGACATCCGTCTCCCAAGCAACCCTCGACGCCGCAGAAAACTCCTTCCTGGATAACCCTCTTTTGTCTTTTGTTCTTATGCCGGCCTTTGTCGGAAACTTCCGTCTCGTGGATCTGTGGCCTTAAAGCTTCAGCCAAGCATCTATCCGAGTCTTTAATAGACTAAGAGACAAGTTCGGACCTCGCGCTTTGCCAGGGGCGACTATACAGATTGTTGGGCCTTTGCGGCCATGCGGATAATGAGACTGCCCCCGGTCCAATTGTTTCCAGTCCGGCCAAGAAGATCGCCAGACTAAGGTTCGTCCACGTACTTCCTGCCGCTCTTGCCCATCGCCAGGGCAACAGCCAGTATACCTCGCGCCACCGTCTTTTGAGCCATAGCGGGTTCCACCCGCGCTTCCACAAGCTCCTTATAGTGCCGGCCGAATCGATTCTTGCCCCTTATAGCGTTATGCGCCGCCATCATCGCAGCGGACTTCAAGAGTCTGTTGCCCTGCCTGGACCCCTTCTCCCTCTCGGTACTCTTTCCGCTGGACTGTTTACTCACCGCAAGTCCCGCATACCTCCAAAGCTTGTGCTTGTCAGAGAACCTGGCGGGATCGTCTATTACCGCGGCAAAAACCGCCGACACCTTCTCCCCAACCCCCGGTATCCCAAGCCACAGCTTGTACTCCCGTCTGGCAGACATCATATCCCTCATCCTCTTGCAACACTCTGTTCGGCGCTGTCGAGTCCTTCGTAGAGGCTCTCCACTACAAACCGTCTTGTCGGTGTCTTTACCTTCTTAAGCCATTGCTCTCGAAGCTTCGGATCGTAGGGCTTCTCTCCGGCTCCAGCGCTTATTCCGTACTTTCTGAACTTCGACCTTATCCGCAGCTTCATCCTCACCACGTCGTTAACAGTCCTCTCATACGCATGGACCAGCTCGCGTCGCTCCATACCGTCCCGGCGAGGAAGATAAACCTCCTTGTACTCCCCCATCCTCAGAAGCTTTGCCAGCCTTCTGGCGTCGGCGGCGTCGCTTTTGTCTTCGCTTTTTGATATCCAGCGGTTTTCTCGAGTCTCACAGACCACCATTCGATCAACTGTTTTCTCAAGCGAGTCTCTGACAAGCCCGGCCATCATCCCTGACTCGAGCATCACCCACACAGGGGCATCCAAGTCCTTGAAGAACTCCCGCAGATCGGCGCCCCTGGTCGCTACAGGCTCCTCTTTGATGATTTTCCCTTCGCGAGACAAAGCGCATAGACTACAATTGACCGCGTGGGCATCCGTGCCTACAAACGTCCTTACTTCTTCGCAACTTGACATGACGGGCCTCCTTTGGTTGGCTGAGCTATTGGTTGACTCCCAAAAACCTCAGCATCATACCACTGGAGCGCCCGTCTTTCATAGTCTACAGATTGCGCAGATTACGCAGATGTGGCGGCCAGGGGCCGCAGACCGAAGTCCGAAGAAGATAAGGCTGAAGGCCGAAGGAAGAGACAAGACCAATCATGCGCAGATGTGCGCATCCGGCTTCGCCTATGGCTTCCGGCGTTGCCGAGGCTATGCCGAGACAAGATGCCGTGACAAGGATGGGTGCGCAGGAGGCGCGAGGAGCGAAGCGTTACCTATGTTATGGGTTTGGAGAAGAAGGAGGAAGCCGCAATAGTCCTTTGTGGGAAGGGTGGGAAAAGTGGGAAGGGTGCAAAGAACCTGAAGTGTAGGGCTTGGCCAGCGAAAGGGAGTATCCACGATGGCCTGAACCACAATCGTGCAGTGACGCAAAGAGGAGAAGAACGGGAAATGTGGTGTGCGTCCCCAATGGCGCTTCCGTCCCCAATGGCGCTTCCAACATGCCCTCGTCGCTTAAGGAAGCGCCATTGTTGTGTCCCCGGAATTGCCCCGGGAAATGTGGTGTGCGTCCCTCGAAAAGGCCCTCGAAAAGGCCTCCAAAGAGGGGAAGAATGGGAAATGCGGGGAGCGTCCCCCGAAAAGCCCCCGCGAAAAAGCCGCAGCCTACAACATGACTCTTGAAAACGAAGGAATTTCCCGATATCTTCTTCGCTTGTGTTGTCCATGCATCAGGAGGGGCTGTGAACGACGCTGAGATACGAAAGAGTTTTCACCGGAAAGGCTTGCGGCATTACCGCGGACGCCGCGACACCCTTGTTGTGGACGAATTGGGATTGCATCACGGAGACGCGCGCGCCGATATTGCGGTTATCAACGGCCGTCTGCTCGGATATGAGATAAAAAGCGACGACGATGTCTTGAGAAGACTCCCTGGCCAGGTCCAAGCGTATAGTGCGGTTTTTGATCACGTGGAGATCATTACCTGCGCGTGCCACATTGCAGCAGTTCGCCGCATGGTTCCGAAGTGGTGGGGCATCACGCTTTGTACCCGTGGGCCAAGAGGCGCGATCCGGTTCACCGCTGACCGGCGCGGCAAGGCGAATCCTAATGTTATTCTCATGTCCGTAGCGAAGCTTCTGTGGCGGACCGAGGCCGTCGAGATACTAAGCAAGGTGGGCGAGACGGGGGCGGCGCTGAGGGCGCCGCGGCAGGTTCTCTATGAGCGGCTTGTGGAGCTCCTGCCGAGCGCTAAGCTGAGAAGCCTAGTGAGGTCATGCCTCAGGGAGCGAACAAATTGGAGATGTCGCGTGTAACCTTTTCAATATGGTGATTAGTGGCAACCTCTCGCCACGTCGTCAAACTGCCGGTCGCACCTCCCAGTGCGCACTCCGCAATATACCTATCCCCTTGAGACAGGCCCCGCGTGAAGTGTGGGGACGATGCCACCTCTTGACAAAGATCGCGATACTGCCCGAATCCCTTCTTACGTACGCTTTCTCCTTTGAGAACATACCACGCGTCATCGGTAGTGTAGCGAACGCTGGCGGCTGGTTTCATTTTCCACCATTCTATGTCGGGTATATCTGGATGCGCGACGCAGTAATCCCCGAACGTTGGTATCCGGAGTTTCTTCCTGGTAAGTCGGTCCACGAGTTTCTTATACGTCGTCCACTCGTGCCGCGGAACCAGTTGCGAACCGCGCTGCAGAGATCCCATCGTTCTCGGGAATGATGTCCCCATCAACGTCAAGGTACGCCAACGTTCCAGATGCGGCAGTTGTTCAAGAACACCGAAGAGAAGGTCTACGAGGACATCAACCGGTTCGAAATTCCCAGGCGCACTCATGTCAAGCACGCAGTCTGTGTCCATGGGTTTCGTGTTCAACGATTTCATCAGGGCACCCAGATTCCTTTGTACGCTTCTGTCGTTCACCTGTGGTAGGCTCAGTCGTAAGCAGACGCCACGTTCGCCAGTTCGTATCGCTTGGTGGACGGCTGCCTGATAGTTATCGGGCCGCCCAGGTCCGGTTACAGGAACGGCCGCACAGCCATGCCGATGCAAGTCCCGAAAGACTAAGCCCAGAGCGTATGCCATCCTTCCCGTCGGTTCGAGCAGATTGGCGTCAACAAAACAGACTCCGCGGCCCCACTTCTTCTCGACCCGCCTCGCGAAGGGTCCGATGTGCGCCTCGAGTGTCTTCTGTTTCTTTTTCCTCTCAAAATCGTAGTCGTATTCCGGGATCTCGATGAAAGGTGTTACCCGTTTTCTCGCGACGTCACTTAGGCGGAAAATGGCCTGATACTCCCCCATTTTCCATTTGAGACAGGGGACGTAGTGCCGCTGATCGAAGGACGGCGTCTCTGCGAACAGTTCATTGCCCAAACTTCACCTCCTCGAACAGCTTTCGCACTTCACCCTGTCCCACCATGTCGGCGAGTATGGCGTAGTTGTCCGCTTCCCTCCTGATCCGCCCTGCGACAATTGCCGGCGATACTCTCAGCTCATCGGCCAACTGGAGCACTGACTCCTCAGTCTGAAGGTAGCGAGCGAGAGCCTTGTGCCAAGCGTCGTCTGAGACGAGAGCGTTCCCGGCAAGGGCATCAGCTTCTTTCTCCAGTTGGCTGACTTCAGCGTTCACTTTGTCCGTCTTCGTGTCCAAGTCATCAAAAACGTCCTCCACTTGTTTCTTTCTCAAGTGCTTGATTACATGGGCGATCTCATGAAGGAGCGTGAACCAGAAATTGTCCAGCCGGTCGTATCTAAGCGTGAGGCCGATAACTGGACGTTCCCGTAGTAGGAGCGCCGCGCCATCAATGCATGCATGCTCAAGACGTGGCTCTATTACAAGATCAATGCCGAACTTCCGGAGGTATTCCACTGCTCGCCGGGGACCGTCGTCATATCGGCTGAGCCGGACAAGACCTTCAAGCCAGCGCTCATCGATTGCACTTCGGCGATAGTTTCCTCGCAACGAACGTGCACTTGCGATCTTCAAGACCCTGCATTGCCACGCGAGAAGGGCGTACGGATTTGTGGTAGATCCGGCGCGAACACGACTTCTCAATAACGCAGGGGCCGGCTCGGGCATAACACTCTCGACAAACGGCCTGACTAGTTGCTCGGGATCGTCAAGGGCTTCATCAACGGTGCCCACGAATCCCTCGAACCAGCCCTTCCTGTACATTTCCCTGACGGGAAACATCGCCCAATCAATGCGGCAGGCCTTCTTGGCGGCATCCTCGCTCTTGAATCCGGCCTGTAACTCCGCTATCTCGCTTAACTCCAAGTCCAAGGCCTTTGCGACAGCCACCAACCTCTCAAGTTTCGCGGACGCATAGTTCTCTGCCTCGTACCTTTGGATCTGCTGCTCTTTCAGATCAAGAGCCTCGGCGAGCTGCCGTTGAGTCAGTCCCTTCGCTATACGCGCCTTAATGAGAACCTCCGGCAATTGCTCAAGACTATGTGCTTCGAGCGTGCCAACAGCCCCCGATTTCAACGCCTCATATTCACCTATTTCCTCCGCAAGGTCCGTGGCTTGGCTCTCCAGCGCTTCGCGCTCCGCGTGCGCCAGGACGGGGCTTCCGGTTCTTGCGGTCGCCTCCTTGAGATCAAACGCGTCAAGCGCGGCCTTCAATATGCCCAACTGGCTCTTCGTGACGCGGTATTGAAGTTCGTTTGTTATCAATGCATCTCCTCCCTGTGCACATCATCCGTCATAGATGTATGCGAAGGATGCCTTTGTGCTTTCCGGTATACCTGTCCGTCTGGAAGAAGTCGATGAAAAACCGTCCCGGTGCGGCGAACGATGACGATAGAAAGAGTTCGCCCAAGTAATGCTTCTTTTGAGCGCGACGATGGTCTTTGAAGTCAAGCAACACCGGGTTAAGGCGGGCGGGGACGACCCCTGCGGGGTCCCAGCATGCGTCGAAATCACCCGGTTCGGGCTTCTCGGTGGCGAAGCTCCCATCAAGGTAGACCGCTGAGCATCCGGCCTTCTTGAGGTCCCGGCAAGCCTGCTCAAAGCCCGCGAACAGAACTCGCCGGCGACCAGTGGTTGCGAACACTTGCTCAACCTCCGCGAGAGTTGCGTCATGGATACCCGGAGGCAGCACTTTCCAAGGCCCACCGATGTCAACCAGTTCTGGTACCATATAACAACAATATCGTTGTGATGAACATCTGTCAACAACCTATTTTCAGAGAAAGTGAAACGGGAAGTGTCTGACCAGCGATTGCGGTGGTTAATACGCCATGCCCGTCTGCCAGCATGGTTGGATAGTTCGCCGTAGTCGACTAGTGCTCGGTCACGCCTCCACTGATGGATAGAGTCTCTTGAGCTTTATCCTGGCATCTTCAGTGGTGAATTGCCAATCCACCTTGGTGCCTGCGGCGTTGCGCGCCGTTTCCCA
>Ga0315282_10000567_pt1 | contig 72732 bp, 41 predicted proteins | sample YL17G07_20_MG_FD_203693 | JGI IMG/M metagenome (GOLD analysis project Ga0315282, IMG submission 203693) | Sediment microbial communities from Yellowstone Lake, YNP, Wyoming, USA - YL17G07_20 | ecosystem: Environmental > Aquatic > Freshwater > Lake > Sediment | place: USA: Wyoming | collected... | reverse complement strand
AGCAGCGTGACGTGGCGGGCATTCGATACGGCCGTCGCGCGCAACAACGGCAAGGCCACCAGGCTCGCCCCCAACGCCGTCAGCAGCCCCCGCCGCGTCACGGACAGCTCGCGATCGCTGACCTTGACCGACTCGGTCGAAGGAAGGAACGAGAACTCGATGGCATCCTGGGGGCAAACCGCTTCGCAATCCATGCACCGGATGCACTCGCGCGGGTCATAGAGCACGGCGTCCTGCTGGTCAATCGCCTCGGTCCGGCAGATGCGTCCGCAGACACCACACTGGTTGCAGGCGGGTCCGACCCGACGGCGCCAAAAACCGAATCGTCCCAGAATCGCGTGAAACGCCCCCAGCGGACAAAGGTAGCGGCACCAGAACCGCTTGCGAATCTTGCTCAGACCGAAAATGCCTAGCAGGATCGCGAGGTACAGCAGCGAATGTTCATAGACCGGCTGTTGCAGCGTCAGATAGTACTTCTTGAGGAAACCAAAAACGGGTTCGCTTACCACCGACACACCCGGTACCTGCCACAGCGGGCCGAGCGTGGACCTCACGAGCCACTCCGTGTAAGGCTGGACCGCGCAGCTCAGCCCCCGCATCGTAATGGTGATGGGATCGAAGAAGCCGACGATGTTGACGCCGAAGACGGCCAGGATCGCGATGACAATCAGGATGTAGACCTTCAGGTAGGGGCTCGGCAGCCAGGAGAGCGGCTGGGGCTTTTTGGGCGGTTTCCAGACCGTCGCCGCGCCATCAATCAGCACACCGAGCGGACAAAGCCACCCACAGAAGAATCGTCCCAGCAACAGGACCAGCCCGACCATGACCAGCAACGGCAGGTAGTTGAGCGCCGGAATGGTCCGCGACGCCGTCACCGCCGACAAGTAGGTCAGCGGGTTGGTCGTGAAGTACAGATAGGGCCAAATGGGCGACTGGACCCGATAGAACCCCTCCTCGATCCAGGGCCGCGTAGTGACCATCAGATAGCAGAACAACAGCAGCGAGAGAACTTGTACGGTCCGTCTTAGCTTCCGCATAGCTCCAATCTCACAACGTAGGACAGGTTGGCAACCGGTCCCAACCAAACTTCCCCCCATAAAACCGATCCCATTGGTAATCTGTCAAAAGGAATCCATCCGTCGAGAGGCACTACAAGAACCTTCCATGAGGGACTGATCGAGAGTGGTTGATCACCTGTCCTGCTCGATTAATCGGTGGCACAGGTTAACAACCTGTCCTACTTTTTCAGCAAACGCAGAAACTTGTCCAGCGGCGCCGCGTTGGCCACTCCGGACGGTTCGCACCAACCCTTGCGCGCGATGCCCACGCCATAGCGCACATAGTCCATATCGGCCTCGCTGTGGGCATCGGGATTGATGCTGACCAGGACACCTTTGCGTTGCGCTCGGATGCAGTAGCGCCAATCCAGATCGAGCCGAAAAGGATGGGCGTTCAATTCGATGATCTTGTGATGTCTCGCGGCCGCGTCAATCAACGCGTCGAGATCCACATCGTAGCCGTCGCGCGAAAGGAGCAGGCGTCCCGTCGGATGCCCGATCATGTGAACGTGGGGATTGGCGACCGCCCTCAACAACCGCTTGGTCTGCTCCTCCCGCGAAAGATTAAAGCGACTGTGAATCGAAGCAACCACAACCTCAAATGTTGCCAGAATCTTGTCCTCAAAGTCAAGCGATCCGTCACCCAGAATATCCACTTCCATTCCCTTGAGGATGCGAATCCCCGGGGCGGACTTGTTCAGCTTGTCAATCGCCTTGTGCTGCGCGCGGACGCGCTCGGGCGAAAGACCGTGGGCATAGGCCGCCGATTTGCTGTGGTCGCATAGGGCCACATACTCATAGCCGCGCTTCTGGGCGGCTTTCGCCACCTGCTCGACCGAGAGCACGCCGTCGCTATCGGTCGAGTGAACGTGGACCAGCCCCTTGATGTCCTTTTCCTCGACCAGGTGGGGAAGGGTGCCGTTTTCGGCGGCCTCGATTTCGCCCATGACCTCGCGTAACTCCGGCTCGATGTAGTCGAGGCCGAGCCGCTTGTAGATCGCCGTTTCGTCCCTGCATTTTTCCGACCGCTCGCTGGCGCCGTGGAAGAGGCCGTATTCGTTCAGTTTGAAGCCCATCTTTTTGGCGCGCCCGCGAAGGGCCGTGTTATGGTCTTTGCTGCCCGTGAAGTAGTTGAGGGCAAAGGGGAATTCTTCGTCGGTGATGATCCGCAGGTCCACCTGGATGCCTTGTTCCATCCGCACACTGCTCTTGGTGGCGCCGTGGGCGAGGACTTCGGCGATTCCCGGCGACTTAATGAAATGTTTCATCAGGGCTTCGGGGGCGTCGGAGCTGGCCAGGAGGTCTATGTCGCCGATGGTCTCCCGGCGCCGGCGCAGACTGCCGCCGATCTCTGAGCGAATGACTTCTTTGTGCTTGCGCAAGTGATCCAACAGAACGGTCGCCGCTTCCCAGGCCACGTTGCAGAGGAACCGCCCTGCTTGTTTCTTCTGGAAGGCGATGGCCTGGAGGATTTTCTCCTGGGTCTTCTGGCCGAAGCCGGGGAGCGTCACCAGCCGGTTTTCGTTGCAGGCATATTCGAGCTCTCCGATGCTCTTGATGCCGAGCTGCTCCCAGAGCGCCTTGGCCTTCTTGGGACCGACGCCGGTCAGCGTGAGCATTTCCAGAACGCCCTCGGGGATTTCCGCGCGGAGCTCTTCGTAGGTCGTAGAGCGGTCCGTGCGATACATTTCGATGATCTTGTTGGCGATGCTCTCGCCGATCCCTTTGAGTTCCCTGAGCCGGCCCGATTCGATCAGTTCCTCGAGCGACCCTTCGGTCGTTTCAAGCGTGCGGGCGGCGTTGCGGTGGGCAATGCACTTGAAGGGGTTTTCACCGCGGATTTCCATCATGTCCGCAATGGCTTCAAGAGTTTTCGCGATCTGTTTTTTGTCCATAGTTTCGCCCCGTCCCCAAAACTCCATCTCAGCGAAAGCATCGCGGAAATCCCCCGGACAATCAAGAGAAGAGAAACGGACAACCGACGACCGACAATGAAAAACGGAAGGCGGACTTTTGACCTTCGACTTTGGACGTTCGACGTTTCACCGGGACGGGCGCGGGAGCCTAATGCGCGGCACGGACCGGCTGTGCTTCCGGCTCGTCAAGGCGAGTCACCGGGTCGAGGAACAGCCAGAAGAAAATGCCGAGGAAATAGACTGCCGCCGAAACGTCCACGCTAAGGGCCCATTTCTGGCTCATGGACCAGGTGTCGGGCAAAGAAGCCATGATGTAACCCATGACCACGGCGCACAGGCCGCCGCCAAAGTTGCCCATCATGTTCATGCTGCCCGAAAGCGTGCCGCAGGCTTTTCCGCCGATGTCCATGCACGCGGCCCAGCTGGGCGGCATCACCAGGTCGTTGCAGAAGCTGGCCAGGCCCATGAAGAACATCCCCCAGCCGAGGTGGTTCAGATTGACGGACAGGGCCAGGCCGACCGCCGCGCCGAGGAATCCCGTGCATGAAAGCCACCGCCGCGCGATCCGCGCGTCGCCCGTCCAGCGATCGAGATGGGCCGAGAAGAAACCGCAGAAGAGCGATCCGACCCCGCCGCAGAACAGCGGTATTCCGGCGAGCAAAGCCGCCTTGGTGGGCTCTACCCCGCGGACTTTCTGAAGATAGGTGGGCAGGCGGGTGATGTAAAACACCGCTCCGTAGTTCAGGCAGAGGTATTGCGCCCAAAGCAGCCACACGCTTTTCGAGGCGAGGAACCTCTTCCAGGGGATCCGGCCATGGCCCAGCGCCACATCGGAGGCCGGCGGAATGATGGTCAGTTCGGCCGCGTTGACCTTGGGGTTGTCGCGCGGATTGTCGCGATACCAGAGATAGAACAGGACCGCCCACACGATGCCGACCGCGCCGAACAGTTCGAAGGCGTGTCGCCACGAGACGTACTTCAAGACCAGCACCACCAGCAGGGGCGTGAGCGCTCCGCCCCATCGCGCGCTCAGCCACAAAATCCCCTGGGCGCGCACCCGCTCCTTGGAACTCAGCCAGGTCGTAAAGGCTTTTGTGAGGTTTGGGAAACAGCCCGCTTCGCCGGCCCCGAACAAGCCTCGCGTCACGATCAGGGACGCCATACTCCAGGCCCAGCCGGTGGCGGCCGTGAACACGGACCACCAGACCACCACGCGCATCAGAACCTTTCTCGCGCCCCAGCGGTCGCCCATCCATCCCCCGGGAACCTCGAACAACGCGTAGGCCCAGAAGAAGGCCGCATAGGCCCACCCCATCATCTCCTCGGAAATTCCGAGGTCCTTTTGCATGTGGGGTGCCGCCTGAGAAATGCACACGCGATCAATGTAGGTGATGATGGCCAACGTGACCGCGAATACAATGACCCAGTAGCGAACATGGGACGGACGGACGGGTGAGGTGCCCAGCGGGGGCTTGACGGTAACGGGCGAAGCGGCGGAGGAAGGCTGGTTGTTCATGAGTTCTCCCAGTTGGTGGCGATGAATGGTCGGAGTTTTTCGCTCGCGGGAGGAATCTGATCAAAGACCATGCCGTGGAGTGGCTTTTGCGGCAATCGGCGCAAGGGCTCCGACGGCCACGCGCCTGCTTTCTCGCCCACACCGGGGCCGGTCTCTTCACGGCTTCGCAGCCCTTACCAACCGGCCTACTTGTCTGTCAAGGCCCATTCCCGGATTCGTTATCTTGGTACAGGCCAATACAATAGAGGGATCAGATTCCTCCGTTTCAGAAGTGGGTTATGATTCCGCGGCCCCGCGGCCCCGAAGGGGCCGCCGAAAATCGCGCGTGCCGGCACGTACCCTAATTTAACCCCTCTATTGTGTTGAGGTGTACTTAGGCTTGAACCAATCTCACACTGAGGTACAGAGGCGCACAGAGAAGACGTGCGATGAGCCTCCCCTCAACGCCGCGCTCTCTGTGCGCTCTGTGCCTCTGTGTGAGATCAAAAGCGCGCTCTACGACTCGCAATGAGATTTCGAATACCTTTGGCTGGGTACTAACGGGCAAACACCAAATCATAGCCGATATAAAGGAGCGCGGCGTCTACCAACAAATGCGACACCCAGCATCCCGCCAGGCTGTCCTGTTTCCGATAGAGCCAGCACCAGAAGCCGCCGCCGATCCCGACGCAGGTGCCGAACAGCGCCACGAGCAGCGCCGGAAAATAGGAACTCAACGCGACATAGTGGTGCGCGGCGAACGCCAGCCCGGCCAGACCGTAGGCCACGGAAATCCCGGACACCTTGCTCAACCGGCCGAACACATACCACCGCCAAAAGTATTCCTCCAGGAGCGAATGGAACATCGCGAGGAACACGCCGAACGCCACATACAGGCCGAGGCTTCGAAGGCCGAACTTCTCGACGTTGCTTCGGATCGCTTCCTGATGTTGACGAACGTATTCACCCAGAGGGCCCCACCGATAGAAGCCGATGATCACTCCCGCAATCACCAGGCCGGATATGAGGCCCGCCGGGATCGCCCGGATGTGCTTGGAGAGGCCGATTCGGCTCAGCGCGAAGGGTTGCCGTTCGATTGCGAGGATCGCCACGATCGGCCACACCAGCGTGAAGCCCTTCGTTGCGCCGTAGACAATGCGCCCCAACGGCGTTCCCAAGAGTATCGCGAAATAGAACAACGAGCCGATGAAGGGGAACGTCATGGCGGGAATGAGGCAGGCCCAGATTCGACTGCGCGCGTTCATCGTCATGAAAGGACTTCTTGGTGTGTCTTTGTGTGCCTTCGTGGACGGAAGTGTTCTTGCTTCTGATTTTTAATCTGTACTACAAATCCCCAGCAGCGTGTTTTTTCGGCAAGGTTTCTCCGCATCACCCCCTCTGCGCGTCTTCCGCTCTCGCAGTTGTGCCACACGGAATCAGGACAAACCCCTGAGGGCATTCTCGAACTGCTGCGTGATCTCGTCCGGATCGGCCTTCAGATCCACTTCCAGCGCCTTGCCGAAGAGGACGCGAACGCGCCCAACGCTCTTCGGGATGAATCGGCTGCCCCCGACAATCGGCCACAAGCCCTCCAGCTTCACCGGCACCACCGGGACCTGCATCGCCTGGGCCAGCAGGCCGATCCCCCCTTTGAAATGGTCCATTTCGCCGGTCAGGGTGATCCGGCCCTCCGGGAACAGCAGGATATTCCAGCCGTAGTCTATGAGTTCCCCCATGTATTCAAAGCTCTTCTTCACATGCATGCCGCGGGACATGGGAAAGGCGTTCAGCAGGAATTTCGCCCAGAATCCCTGGAAACGAATGCGCAGTTTTTCTTTCCAGCGGTATTCGGGCTTGAGCTCAAACAAGACGTCGGCCGCGGCCGCCGCGGCGATTTTTCTCAGGTGTCGCGGCAACGCGGGAATGACATAGGCGGGGTCATAATACGACACGTGATTCGCGATGAAGATGGCCGGTGTGCGCAGGCCCGCCAGGTTCTCCCGCCCTTCCACGGTTGTCCGGGAAAAGAGCGCGGGAATGCCGAACGCGATCGCCCGGAAAGGAATCCCGAGGATGCGCACGAGGCGGGTAGCGGCCCAGCGAGGAAACGTGTAACCGAGGATCTCCTGCTTGTGCGCGGCAAGGATTTCTCTCAATAACGAAAAGGTGCGGAAAGCCGATTTGAAATAGAGCGCCGGCCGGTCGCCGTACTTGTCGGCCACGGCGTTGAGGTAGTGGGCAATCGTCAGCTCGTTGCTCATGCGGTCCGTCTCCGATGACTGCCTGGGTTCGGGGAATCGCCGGGGAAAATGTGAACGGCACCGGCTCGACCGGTCAAGCGCTATCTTGAAGAGCTGGTGCCTCTCCCAGGAACTCCTGAGAGTCGAAGTGGACAACATGGACGACGTGGACAACATGGACGACATGAATGACATGGACGGGATGGACTTTTTCCGGTGCATAAGTGGATGTCCACGACTCTCACCCCTCTTTGGTTGCGGCCAGAGGCCGCCATAGACTCTGCACAGATCTCTCTTCACACGCAGGTCACGTTTTCGTTTCGCGCCTTTGGTCTATAGCCTATAGTCGAAAGTTGAGCGTTCGTTCTTCTCTGCCTTGCGACTCATGGGATATCCTGTCTCGCCGCGCGTTGCTCGGCCTTTTGGCTTGCGGTTGGGGTGACGAGGCCGTAAATGTGAGAATCTTGTACGGCAGCGAGAAGGCGCTGCAAACGTAACGCCGTCCACCGGATGCCTGGCGCATGAGCGAAGCAACGCCCGAAATCTCGATTATCATTCCCACTTACAACGAACGCGACAATATCGCGGCGGTGATCCGCGACATTTTTGCGGTGGCGGTTCGCCGGGGCTATGCCCTCGAAGTCATCGTCGTGGATGACAACAGTCCCGACGGCACCGGCCAGGAGGCCGAGCGCCTAGCCCGGCAGTTTCGCGTCACGGTCGTCCATCGCGAAGGCAAACTGGGACTGGGAAGCGCCGTCATGGAAGGCTTCTCTCGGGCGCGCGGCCGCATCTGGGGCCTGATGGATGGCGATCGCAGCCACCCCGCCGAGGTGCTCCCCGACATGGTCGAACCGATCCGCGAGGGGGTGTGCCAGGTCGCGCTCGCCAGCCGCTATGCGCCCGGCGGGTCGGTCGAATACTGGCCCTGGCACCGGCGCATTCTTTCCTATGCGGCGACGTTGCTGGCCCGCCTGTTCACCCCCGTGCGCGATCCGCTCAGCGGTTTCCTTTTCTTCGACCGCGCGGTTGTCGAGGGCGTTCCGCTGACCGTCCGCGGCTACAAGATCGGTTTGGAAATCCTGATCAAGGGACGCTACGAGTGGGTGATCGAAATGCCCTACACGTTCCGTAATCGCGAGGTGGGACGGAGCAAGCTCGGCTGGTCGGAATATCTCAACTACCTCCAGTCGCTCGTCCGGCATTCGCTCTTTCTGCTGCTGAGACGGCAGGATGAACGCAGGCACCGGCGGCTCCTTGCCGGTCTGGCCGGCACGACCGCGGCCGCTGAGCCTGGCCGGCGCGACGAGCGGCAGTGGGGTCCCTGTCCTCTGTGCAGTGCCGACAATTCCAAGTTTCTTTTTCTCAAGAATACGTATCGCCACGTGCGCTGTCGCGCGTGCGGTCTTGTCTTCGTCAACCCAATGCCGACGCCCGCCGAGATCGGAGCCATCTATGACGATCCGCTCTATTTCGCCAACCGCAACGAATGGCCTTACGGCTACAACAACTATTTCGGCGAGCGCGAGTTCTACACGGCGCTCTTCGATCGGCGAGTGAGCGAGTGCGAGCGGGCGCTCGGCGCCGCGAACGGGCATGGGCGACGGCTGCTCGATGTCGGATGCGCGGCCGGGTTCCTCCTCGATGAGGCACTCGAGCGCGGCTGGGAAGTCGCCGGCGTCGAGGTCTCGCCCCACGCGGCCGAGTTTGCCAACCAGCGGCTGGGCGGCGTGGTTCGAGAGGGGACGCTGGAGCAGGCGCGGTTCGAGAGCGAGTCGTTCGACTGTGTGGTGATGTCCGACATCGTCGAGCACGTTCCCGACCCGGTGGGGCTGTTGCGGGAAGCGGCGCGGGTTCTCAAGCCCGGCGGCCTTCTGCTCTTGAGCGCGCCAAACGTGCGGAGCTGGTCGGCGCGTCTCATGCGACACCGCTGGTTCCACTTCAAACGCGACCACGTCGTCCTGTTTTCCGAGCGGACGCTGCTTCGCGCCCTCGAAGGCGTCGGCCTGGATGGCTTCCACCTCCAGCGAAACGGGAAAATGGTTTCGCTCAACTATCTGTTTGCCCGCTTGAAGACGTATTCCCCGGCAGCCGGAAAACTGCTCCTGGCCACGGTCGGGCGGCTCCCGGTCAGTCGGCGACTGTTTTATGATTCCTGGACCGGCGAAGTTCTCGTCTTCTGCCGCAAGCCGTTTGCGAAGACCGCGGCGGGAGATCGAACCGCCACGGCCAGCCGTTCCTTTCCCGACGAGATCTACGGTCGCTTGCGCGCTCACTGGTCGTCATTCACCGCGCTGTGGCGAACCGCGGAGTACTTTGCGTTGCGCGATCTCGAAGCCTCGCCGCCCATCCTCGACCTTTGTTGCGGCGATGGGTTTTTTGCACGTCAGTTGTTCTCTTCGGAGTTTCGCCGGCGGGTGGTCGGCGCCGATCATGATGTGGGCGCCTTGAAAGCACTGGTCGCGCGTTCCAGCGATGGTCGCGCCGCTTGCGCCGATGCCCGCGCTCTGCCGTTTCGCGCCGGCGTCTTCGGATTGGTTTTGGCCAACTGCGCGCTCGAACACGTCGAAGAGATCGAGAAAGCGCTGGGCGAGATCGCGCGTGTCTTGAAACCCGGCGGGCGATTGGTTTTCACCGTTCCATCCGAGCATTTCGGGCGTTTGCTTTTTGCGTCGGGATGGCTGGCGCGGGTCGGCGTAAGCGGCCTGGCCCGGCGCTACGCCGATTTCGTCAATCGCGTGTTCGGCCATCGCCACGTCCTCGCGCGCGACGAGTGGCGGCGGCTAATCGAATCCGCGGCGCTTCGACTCGAACGCGTCGAATACTACATGCCCGCGCCGCTCGCGCGCGCCTGGGATCGTCGGCTGTGGTTGGGGATTCCCGGGATTCTGCTTGAGCGTCTGCGCGGCCCCCGTGCACAGCGGCCACACCTGCGCCGCCTTCCCGATTCCTTTCGCGAGTTACTATTGAACTCCTGTAGTGAGGGCGCCGGCGCGATCTATCATTGCGTCAAGGCCGACTCGTAGTCTAGCCCCTCGTGGGCGTTCGCTGATCTGGCCCGATGGTCTGGTCGTGTGCCGGCAACCGAGGAAGAACCGACGCCGTTGTGCTCCGTCTCCTTGCCCATGGGCACAGCGTGGGACAGAAGAGCGAACGCCCACGAGGGGCCAGACTGCAACAAAGCCGTTTTCGTAGGAGTTCTCGTTGGCTTTTCGTTCAGCGTTCAGCGTTCATCGTTAGATTCCGATCGGTCCGCTGCCGTCGCTGTCGAGGAAGGTCCGGCACCACAGCTCGAAGCAGATCAGCGCCCAGAGGCGATAGTGGTGGTTTTGCGACCCGCGGCGGTGCTGGTCGAAAAGGAGCCGGATGTACTTCTGATCGAACATCTGCCGCTCGGCCAGCCGGCGCGTGAGCAACAGCTCCGTAGCCACCCGATCCAGCCCATTGCGGAACCACTCGCGGATCGGCAGCGTGAAGCCTTTTTTCGGGCGGTCGAGGAGCCCGGGCGGGAAAAGCGGCGCGCCATATTTTCGCAGCAATCCCTTGGGCACCCCGCCGAGCATCCGCAGTTCGGCGGGCAGTTGCGCGGCAAACTCCACCACGTGATGATCCAAGAGAGGCGAGCGGCCTTCGAGCCCGTGCGCCATCGTCGCGCGATCCACCTTGACCAGCAGGCAGTCGGGCAAATAGCCCATCAGGTCGCCGAACGCCATGCGGTCGAGGCGGTGGGCGCGCTCTCCGAGTTGGGCCATCCAGCGCAACGTCCGCGCCATGGGATCGCTCTGGCCGGCGGCCTCGAGCGGTGCGGCGAACTCGCGCCGGTAGAGCCGCTGCTTCTGGTCCGGGCGGAAAATGCGCATCGCCTCGCAGTAGCGCTCGTCGTCGCCCAGCATCGAGGCGCGATTGACGTACTCGGCCAGTTCGAGCCTTCCCGACTTCGGCAGCGCGGCATGCAGCAACCCCGTCGCCGGACCGATCAGCCGGCGCCTCAGCGACTCGGGAAACCGCCGCCACGAATTGAAAACCGCAAAGCCGCAATCGGCATAGCGCTGGTAGCCCGCGAACGATTCGTCGCCGCCGTCGCCGTTCAGCGCTACCGTGACGTGGCGGCGCGTCAGCTCGGACAGAATGTAGGTCGGGAGCCCCGACGAATCGGCGAACGGCTCGTCGTAGTGCCAGACGAGGCGCGGGAGAATCCCGACCGCGTTCACCTCCACGACGAACTCTTCGTGCTGCGTGTCGAAGTGGCGTGCGATCGCGCGCGCATAAGGCAGCTCGTCGAACCCGCTCTCGCGAAAGCCGATGGAGAAAGTTCGCAGCGGTCCGGTCACGTGCCGCCGCATCATCGCGACCACCAGCGACGAGTCAATGCCGCCGCTCAGAAAGCACCCCAGCGGTACGTCGCTGATCAACCGGCAGCGCACCGCGTCTTCGATTTGCGCGAGCGCCTCGCGCCCCGCATCGTCGGCGCTGATCCGCCTCTTGGGAAGATAGGAGGGTTGCCAATAGCGCCACGTGCGAACGCGTCCGTTCTCATAGACCAGCGCATGAGCCGCTTCGAGTTTCTCCACGCCGCGCAAGATCGTTCGCGGCGCGGGCACATATTGAAACGTGAGATAGTCGTCGAGCGCCAGCGGATCGAGTTCGCGCGAAACCTCGGGGTGAGCCAGCAGGCCTTTCAGCTCCGAGGCGAAGATCAGGCCGCTTGGCCGAACCGCATAGTAGAACGGCTTTTTCCCCAAGCGGTCGCGCGCCGCGAACAGGCGGTGTGAGCGGCCGTCGTAGATGGCGAACGCGAACATGCCGCGCAAGCGCTCGAGGCATTGATCCCCGAATTCCTCGTAGAGATGAACAATGGTTTCAGTGTCGCTGTGGGTCGAAAAGTGATGGCCGCGCGATTCCAAGTCGGTTCGCAGTTCGGGGAAGTTGTAAATCTCGCCGTTGTGGATGATGGCGATCTGCCCGGTTTCGTTGAACAGCGGCTGGTGGCCGGTCGCGAGGTCAATGATGCTCAGGCGATTGTGGCCAAGTCCTACGCCCGGCTTGATAGAGAAACCCCGGTCATCCGGCCCGCGGTGGCAGATACGCGCCGCCATTCGCTCGATCAGCGCGGCGTCGGGCTCACGAGTCCGCTCAGCCGGAATGATGCCGCAAATGCCGCACATCAGACATCCTTTTAACGCTGAACTCCGAACTCTGAACGCTGAACGAAACCCCAAAACGACTGCGGGCTGGAGATGGATTGAATCCGTGCATGCTTTGTTGTTCCGCCTTCTTGGTTTTCAGTTCAACGTTCAGCGTTCAGCGTTGCTTTTCAATCAGTTCCCGATAGACGCGTTCGGTTTCGTGCACCATGCGTTCGATCGAAAAGTCGCGCCGGATCGTTTCGAGTGCGGCGCTCTCGAGGCCGCGGCGCAACTCCACGTCGGTTGCCAGGCGTTCGATCGCCTGGGCAAGCGACTCCGGCTGCCGAGGAGGCACAAGAAGACCGTTTGCGCCGTCGCGAACAATTTCAGGAACGCCCCCGACCCGCGTTGCGATGACCGTGCGTCCCATGGCCATGGTCTCAAGAATCGAAGCGGGCAGCCCCTCGTGGCTCGACGGCAGAACGGTGAAATCAGCCGCGGCGATGACCTCGGCGACGTCGGCCACATGGCCGAGCCATCGAAACCTCTCGCCGACGCCGCGCTCAATCGCGTAAGGCTGATTGATTCCCCCCATCTCATCGCGGCCTGCGCAGAGAACGACGATCTGGGGAAAACGCTCGACGAGCAGTCTTGCCGCGTCAATCAAATCACGATGTCGTTTCTCGGGACCGAGATGGGCCACCACCGCTACGACCGGTCGCGCCTCGGGTCCGACGCCGAACTTCCGCCGGAGCGCCGCGACGTCAAAACTGTCTGCGCGCGGCATCTCGCCCACGCCGCTATGGATCGTGACCACGCGCGAGGGGTCAAACCGTTCGCGCCGAATCGCCGTCCCGCGTCCCGCCTCGGAATTCGAGATGAAGCAATCCACCCAGCGCGCGGTCCAACGGTCGAGCATCACGTGATACCATTTTCGCCACGGGTCGGTGCTTCGAATGCCCGCGACGACGGCCCGCACCCCCGCGCGACGCGCCAGCGGTCGGCCCGGAAGATTGGCCCGCAGCCCATAGAGATGAGCCAGCGCCACGCCGCGACTGCGGATGAGCTCCGTGAATCGCCGCCACGACCGCCAACTCAGCGGCTGGCGACACGCGAGATGTTCGGCTTCGATGTTGCGCCGCCGGCACTCTTCGATCAGCGCCGAGCTCCCGACGAGCGTCAGCACAAATGGCTCGAACAGCCGGCGGTCAAGGCGTGCGGCGAGCTCCAGCACCATGCGCTCGGTGCCGCCGATGTTACCCGACGAGGTCAGTTGGATGATTCGGTACGGGCGCGACAGGGGGTTCGTTTTCTCGATCCTTTGGGCTATGGCGGCGTGTCCGGCAACACGCTTGCCTTTCCCGCAAACCAGCGGGGATCACATTCCAATTCGCTACGCTGGTGAGCGGCCCTTGTCAAAGACAGTTTGCCTCAACCCCTTCCAGCGGCTCCGGCAAGAGCACCCTGATGAACATCCTGGGCTGCCTGGATCATCCCACCGCCGGCCAGTACTGGCTGGTACGGAAGTCTCCCGGCTGTCGGCAAGTGGCGCAGGCTGTTAGCCTGTGAAATGCTTTTTCGCAGCCTGACAGGCTACGTTACTTGAGCAAGCCGCGCAGGGCGGCGTCCACGCGGGCGAGAATCTCGTCACGGGTGAGGCCGGTGGGATCAATCGGCGGGCCGATTCGCACGCGAACCTTGTGGGGGCGGGGGAAGCGGTCATGGGGCCCCATGACGCGGTTGGCGCCAATAATGGCCACTGGCAGGATGGGCGCCTTCGACTCATCGGCCAGCAGGGCAACGCCGCCCTGAAGAGGCTGCATCTCGCCCGTTTCGCTCATCTGGCCCTCGGGAAAAATGCCGACCACTCTTCCGCGGCTCAACGCGGTGGATGCCCGCCGCCAGGGTTCGCGCCGGCCTTTTCCCCGCTCGATCGGGATCGCGCCATACAGCCACATGATCCACTTCAGATACCAGCGGTCGTAATACTCGCGGGCGACCACATAGTGGATCAGGCGGGAAATGGCGGTCCCCAGGAACAGCGTATCCAACCAGCTGACGTGGTTGCAGGCCACGATCAATGCGCCGTCGTTCGGTACATGCTCGCGTCCTTCGTGTTTCACCCGGCAGTAAAGCTTAAGGATCACGCGCGCGAGCGTGCGCAGAAACCGGTGGCGCAAGAATTCGTTGCTCAGCAGTGTGCCCACCACGGCCATCACCGCGGTGACAACACCGATTCCGATCACCGTCTTGAGCATTCCTCTTCCGAGCAGCCATGCCGCTCCACCGGTTGCCACCAGCTGGGCGCTGATCTCGCACATGCTGTTGAGGGCGAACACGCGTCCGTGGAACCGCCGCGGCACCGACCGCTGCAACAGCGTCATCACAAAAACGATCAACGCGCCGCCGCACATCCCCATGACGAACAGCGGCGGGGCGAGGATTTCCCACAAGACCACCGACTGGGGCAGGCCCACCAGGAGGTCGCGCCGAAATCGGCTGCAGGCCAGCACGCCCACGCCGACGATTCCAAAACAGGCCGCCACAAACGACTCGAACGAACGAATCTTTTTCTGGCCCAGAGTGGTGAGGATCGCGCCCGCCAGCATCCCGATGCCCAGAACGCCCACGCCCAGCGCGTAATGGGGGACATCCCAATTGAGGCTGCGTCTGCCGAGCAACAGGCCGTTGACCACCGCGAAAACGATGCCCGACAGAAATCCCACGCCCACCGCCAGCGCGATCAGTTTGAACACACGCCGGTGGCCGTTGACGTAGCGCAACCCCTCGCGGAGCTTTTGGCCGAACGATTCGGCCGCCTCGCCCGCGACCACGGCCTGCGGCCTCTTGACGATGATAAAGGCGAACATGGCGCCCGAAATGACATAGCTCGCCGCGTCGAGGTAGAACATGATGTTCAGACTGACGACCTTGGCGTTCACCAGTTTCATCAGGGGGACGGAGACAAACGTGCCCACCAGCGTCATCAGCGTGCCGGCAAAGCTGCTCAGCGAATTGGCGGCCATTAGTTCGTTGTCGCCGACGATCTGGGGGATGAGCGCGGTTTTCGCGGTGTAGAAGAAAATCGTGCCCACGCCGATCAGGAATGTCGCCAGGTAGATCATCCCGATGCGATGATTCCAAACGAAATCAATCTTGCCGAACCAGGGGATGGAGGCCACCAGCACCCCCAGGAGGAAGCTCACCCAGAGCAAGATCCCTTTGCGCGAATAGCGGTCGGCGGTCGGTCCCGCCCACGCGGCACACAGCACGAACGGCAGCAGGGTGAAGAAGCCGATCAAGGTCATGACCTCGTCGGTGTTCACGTCGGGAACGCCCTGTACCAGCTGCAACAGGGTCATCTGGTCGAGCCGATCGCCCAGGTAGCTGATCAGCTGCCCGACCCAAAGCAGCATGAAGCTGACGTTGAGAAAGAGGGCCAGGTAGACGCCGCGCTTCGCCGTGCTGTTTGACGGGGCAAAGGTCATGGGGCCGAACCGATGGTCTCCTTGAACCGGGAGGAACGCGGGCGGCTCCGACCGCGCCACCCGCCGGACAACGGGCCACAATCGCCGGCCATTTGCAAGTGCGAAGACGGATGCGGCGTCGGCGGCGCCTTCCTCCGCAAAATATTGGGTTGACGATGGCCGCCGGCAACGATAGACGACCGACCCAGCGGCTGTCCGATCCAACCCAATGCCGCAATTCAAGAGGTTTTCAGTCGAGCCCAAAGCGGAGGAGCGAAGCAATGGAGGTTATCATTACGCGCGACTACGACGAGATGAGCTGGGTGGCGGCGCAATTCATTCGTCGCCAGATCATCCGCAAGCCCGATTGCGTGCTGGGTTTGGCCACGGGCGGCACCCCTCTCGGCACTTACAAGGAACTGATTCGCATGCACAAGGAAGAAGGCCTTGATTTCTCCAAGGTCACCACCTTCAACCTGGACGAGTATCTGGGGCTGCTCCCGTCGCACGACCAAAGCTACAACTACTTCATGAGCGAGAATCTGTTTAAGCATATCAATCTCAGCCCCGGCCGCACCCACGTTCCCAACGGCATGGCCGAGGACATTGACGGCCATTGTCAGTGGTATGAGGAGCAAATCCGGCAGGCCGGCGGCATTGACCTCCAGCTGTTGGGCATCGGCAGCGACGGCCACATCGCCTTCAACGAGCCGGGTTCGTCGCTGGGTTCGCGCACCCGCCTGAAGAGCCTGACCGAGCAGACCATCGCCGACAACGCCCGCTTTTTCGTCCGCGAGGAGAACGTGCCGCGTTTTGCCATCACCATGGGCGTGGGAACGATCATGGAAGCCCGCGAGATCGTCCTCATTGCGAGCGGCGAGAAGAAGGCGGCGGTCTGCGCCGAATTCATCGAGGGGCCGGTCACGGCGCGTGTCACGGCCAGCATTCTGCAGCTCCATCCGCATGTCCACGCGGTTCTCGACCAGGCGGCGTCCTCACAGCTGAAACAAGCCGAGTACTATCGCTGGGTGCAGCAGGAAAAGCAGAAGCTCGCCGGGGTGGCATCGCAGGTCACCTTCAAGCGCCGACCGGTGGCCAAAAAATGAAAAGCGAATGTTGAGTGTTGAATTTTGAATGTTGAATTCCGCGTGATGAGTTTCGCGCGGTATGTGACACGTGAGAAGTGCATGGTGGCGAGTTTTGAGGGATGAGTTTTAAGTGTTGGGTTGATAGATCAGAAGAAGAACCAAGAAGTCGGGCGATGCGAAACGGCAACACTCGCATCGCCCGATGCTGTTTCACTCGATACTCATCATTTCTTTTCGTTCAGCGTTCCGCCTTCGGCGTTCAGCGTTGCTTTTCATTCATCATTCCCCATTCCCCATTCAACATTCATCATTGCCTTTTAATATGTTGTGATGATGCCCATGAATTGCTCGACCTGAAAGAGCGCCTCGGCGAGCGCTTCGCGCACCGGCTGGGGATCTGCGCGCAGCAGCCGGTCGGTCAAGACCCGCCGTTGGCACTCGGGACGATCGAGGTCGCGCAGGAGGGTTTGGAGAAAAGCCCGCGTGGTTTCGGGATCAAACTGAATGCACAAACCGCGGACCAGTTCGTTGAAGCAGCCGCGAAGGCTGAGCGCTCTGCGATAGGGCCGGTCGGAGGTCATGGCGTCGAAGGCGTCAATCAGCCCGATGATCTTGTTGCAGAGGTCGAGGTTGCGGTTGGGGCGCGGCGGGGCGAATTCGTCATAGGCCGGCCGGTCGTGATGATGGCGGATGGCATAGATGAGATTTTCCCAGGGGAACTCGATATGCGAGAGGATTTCGGCGCCCAGGCGCGTGTGCTCGCTCATGGCGGCGTATTCGGTCAGGTCGAGGCCGCCGGTTTTGGTGAGGATGTCCTTGTCCACGAGAATTTTGCCGATGTCGTGGAGCAGTCCGGCGAAGTAAACCCCCTCGATCTCGTGCTCGCTGAAGTGCAATTCGCGGGCGAGGACGGCCGCCATCTGGGCCACGCGCAGCGAATGCTGCTTGGTGTAGCCGTCCTTGATGTCAATGGCCGTGAGGAAAGCCATGACCGCCTGGCGGTAGATTTCCTTGATGTGAGTGCAGAGCTCGTCAAGTTCCCGATGTTTCTCGGTCAAGCGCGTCAGCACGATCTGGTTGTACAAATAGACGGCGATGTTCTGGCACATGCCGCAGAGGATTTCGCCGTCGCGCTTGGGAAGAGCCGGCAGGCCCGCCGCGTGCTCGAACAGGAAAAGCCCGACCAACTCTCCGCCCGTGACGAGCGGGATGGCGGCCGAATGCTCCTCGGCCAGTGGGCCGTTGCCCGGCGGCGTGAGCAGCCCGGCGATTTCCATTCCCAGCGAATGAAGCGGCCACAGCTGGGGCTTGCGAATCAGGGCCTGTTGGAGCGGTTCCGGCAGTTCAATCGGCGGGAGCGACTCGACCGACAGGCCATAGGCGGCTACGGGCAGCAGCCGCCCATCCGAGCCGTGAGCCGACAGGAGCACGGCGTGTTCCAATCCGAACACGTCCACCATGGCCGAGACGGTTGAGGCCAGGGTTTGACCGATCCGGGCGGAGGGGTTCATTTCGCGCCCGAGCTCGCCGAGCGAGTGAAAGTAGTCCAGGATTCGCTGCGTGTTTCGCTCCTCACACACACCGAACATCATGGCACCTCCTTGGTCCTCGCCTTGGGATCCTTCCCGCTGGAAGCGTCCGACGACCACGCTGGATCACCTCCCACTGTCCTGCCGTTCCGCTGATCCAGGCCGGAGAGCAGCGGCATGAGGCGCCGTGCTCACGCGGAGCTGTCGGCAGCCTTCTCGCGCTCGCCGGCTTCCATGCCATGCCGATAGGTCAGGTGGATCTCCGTGCCATCCTCGAGCGCTTGGATTTTCGCTCCGTCGGCGAACGAGCAAATCACACCCAGGCCTTGGCTTGTCCCGTCGGCCGGCGCCGAAGGACCCTGCGCGTGGCTTCGCACGTAGATTTCGATTTGCCCGGGCTGAGCCTCGCAATGAACCTGGATCGTGTCCGAGGGATCCGTGGCGGTCTCCGCGCAGCGGATCACCGCCTCGAAGATGGCCAGTCTCATCTGGCCAATCCGTGTTGGTGGGAAACCCATCTCCCGGGCGACTTCTTCAAACCCTTCCAGCGCCGCTTGCCTGGGGGCGCTGCCCGCCGACAGGAACATCCCGATCTCCCGGCGCAATGTCTTGGGAGGCGGCGGTTGGACGACGATCATGTCCGGAGCGGCCGGCGAGCGTTCCGCGGCTTCGCGCCAGGGCGAATCCCGGGCGAACATCTGGTCGTAGACAAAATCCACCATGTCCATGTTGCCGGTCATCAGCCGCCCCTGCGCGCATTGCTGTCGCGCCTGTCGCGTGAATCCCCCTCTGCTGATCAGCCAGGTGTAGGCGACCTCGCGCCCGGTCTTCTCCTGGACTGCGGCCTTCAAGCGCAGGGTTTCCTGGACCTGCTCGGCGGCCAGCGCCTGGGTTCTGGGCCAGATGACCGTCATCCAGAGCGTCTCGTTGCCGGGTGTCAGCTGCCGGTCGCGAAACCCCATGCCGCACACCACGATCGGACGGTCCGCGAGCACCTCGGAGGCGGCCAGGTCCATGCGCGACACCGCCATCAGATAGGGCAGGCGCACCATCGTTTCGGACAAGCCGTTGCGCGGGTGATTGGCTTGGTCCCAGACGGCACTATACTCCTCATGGTAATGGAACCATTCGGCCGGCAGATACTGGCCGCGAAACAGTTCGAGCAGTCGTTCGAGACGAACCAGAAACTCGCCGACCGTTTCTTCGATCGGGGGGGTGCTGGCCACGCGCACGCGGCGGGCCGCCAGTCGCCGCAACAATTCCGCGTCGCTGGTGCTGGAGCTCTCGCCCCACGCCAGAACCGTCACCACGTCGCGCAGCACGGGATCGTCCACCAGGCTGACCGTCCCGAACGACCGATCTGCCACCCCCATGAGCTGAAGGCGGTTCAGGAGGTCCTGCAAGCGCGCGGGATCGAGCGAGAGGTTCTGGCTGAGGGCGGTCAGACTGGCGCGGTGAGGCCAGAAGCCCGCCAGATGAGAGCACAGGTCGGCCGCTTGCTGTCGCTCGACCGCTTGAGGGAACTGCGTCGAGAACTGGGCGCGCCAATACCAATGGATCGTGCCGTCGCGGATTTCCTGGGCATAGACCTGGCCGAATCGCTCGGTCGAGTCGAGCGCCAGACCGGCCACGTGAGCCCGCCTCACCATGCTGTGAAGATAGAGCGGCAGTCCGCCCAACTGGGTCAGGTGCTTTTCGACCAGCCGAACACTCATGCTCACGCCCAGTTGGTCGCAAAGGGTCTGCAACATGGCCAGTGCGTCCTGCGGATCGAGCCGGGCAATCTCGCAGGCGCCAAGCCGGTCGTTGGCCGCCAGGTCCCCCAGCAAGGCGCGAAGACCCGGGGCCGAATCCACCAGGAAGACCGGCGCCGCCGACGAGCCGAGATGGGCGGCCAAGTGGCGAAGCAGCGGCACGGCGTGCCCGCGATGGTGGACCTGGTGCAAGTAGCGCGCGTGATCGAAAATCAGCACGCAGCGCCGCCCTTGCAGCTCCGACAGGTAGTGCGGCATGTTCACCATCAGCAGGAGCATTTCGGTCGGGTCGCGCTGGAGATAGGCGCGTCCCATGGCCTCGCACATCTCGCGCAACGAAGCCTCGGAGCAGTTCTTGCACTGTGGCGCGCCGCTGTGCCACGCGTCCACGCACTCCTGGAGGTTCGCCTCCTCGCCGTGGAAGCCGTAGCGATATTGCCGAACGAAGGTCGTATAGTAGCTGCGCGCCAGGTCGAAGAGTTCCAGGCGGTAGGGTTGAAGCGGGTAGTGGATGAAGACGGCCGAGGGCTCGGCGCTCAGATGGCAGGAAACGGCGCGGTGGATCAGCTCGGTTTTGCCCGCGCCGCGCAATCCCTCGATCCATCCGCCGCCGGTCTCGCCGCGACCGACGCGGCGCAAGAAATCAAGCAGCGCGCCCAATTGCGGAGCGCGCTCATAACACTCATCCCCGGATAGAATCGGCTCACCGTAGGCCGACCGGCCAAACTCGGTCACCATGGTCCAGGCCTTCTACTCGCGCGTCTGCGTTCGTGGCCGGCCGAAGCCAGCCTTGCTCTACAGCGACTTCAAGAACCGGATCGGACCTGTAACAGCCTTTCCCACCCCGCCGTTTGCCGGTGGTGAGGAAACCGCCTTGGAGGATGAGCACGAACCGGCAGCTTCACCAGGGTGCTCGCCAACCATCCGCACAAAGATAAACAAGCGGCTTCGCCCTCCGTCAAGAAAAAACGCACGGGAAAAAGCAGAAGGGGGAAGTGGGAGGTGGGAGGCCAGAAGTCAGAGGCAAGAGGCGGGGAAAAGCCGAAGTGAGAGGCAGGAGGTTAGAGGTTGGATTAAAGCCAACGCGGAGCGGGAAGCAGCGAACCCGAGGCAGCCGCGCGGCCCCAAGCCGACGGATCGGACCATGCTGCGGCCGGTTTGGCTTTTCTCCCACCTCTGACCTCTCGCCTCTGACTTCTTGCCTCTGACCTCCGCTCTTCGGCGATCTTCTCTTGCAATCGCCAACCGGCTTTCCTATAAGGCGACCGTCGGGCAAGCGGGCGAGGCTCCCATTGGCAAAACGAACTCTTTCGCCGGAGTGCACGATGAAGGTTCAGGACTTGATCGAGCGGGCGGTCGAAGAAAACGCTTCGGACTTGCATCTGCGGTCGGGCCAGAAGCCCCGGTTGCGCATTGATGGCGAACTGCTGGTCGTCGAAGAGGCCACGACCACGGACGCCGAGACCCGGAAGTTTCTCTACGACATGCTGACCAAGGAGCAGATTGCACGGTTCGAGGAAACGCAAGAGCTCGATTTTTCCTACGCCCTTCCCCCGCTCTGCCGCATGCGGATCAATCTCTTTGTCCAACGCGCCCAGTTCTGCGCCTCCCTTCGCGTCATTCCCAACCACATCCCCACGATGGAAGAGATCTATCTGCCGCCGGCTTGCTACGAGTACGTGAAGCTCAACAAGGGGCTGGTCCTGATCACCGGCCCGACGGGCTGCGGCAAGTCCACCACGGTCGCGGCCATGCTCGATCACATCAACGCCACGCGCCGCTGTCACGTGCTGACGATCGAGGACCCGATCGAGTTTGTCTACCAGGACAAGATGGCCACGGTCAGCCAGCGCGAGGTCACCATGGACACCGGCTCTTTTGCCGCGGCCTTGCGCCACTCGTTCCGCCAGGACCCCGACGTGGTGATGATCGGCGAAATGCGCGACCTCGAAACCATGCAGGCCGCGATCACGCTGGCCGAAACCGGCCACCTGACGTTTTCCACCCTTCACACCGGCGAAGCCTCGCAGACCATCCATCGTATCATTGATTCGTTCCCGCCCCACCAACAAACCCAGGTGCGCATGCAACTGGCCATGTCGCTCGAGGGGATCGTCTCCCAGGTCCTGGTGCCGCTGAAAAACCAGAAGGGCCGAATCGCCGCGCGCGAAGTCCTCGTCTGCACCCGCGGGGTCAAGAACCTGGTCCGCGAGGGCAAGATCCCCCAAATCGCCACCGCCATGCAAACCGGCACCGACGAGGGAATGGTCACCATGGATGCCTCGCTGATGGACTATTTCCAGAAGGGCCTGATCAGCTACGACACGGCGATGGCCGCCGCCTTTGACAAGCGGGCGTTCGCCGAGCGGACCGGCCGACGCACTGCCGTGAATCAGCAGGCCACGGCACAGGGATAAGGACCGCCGGCGGCCTCGCCGGTGCTTCAAGACCTGGTTCTGCAAAGAATCGTCGCGCCTTGATCAACACAACCGGCTACCACCGCGTTTTGGCGCACCGGCGATGGCCGCCGCCTTCTGAGTGCGAGTCTGTGCGAAGGGGGAATGTCGTGAGAACATTCAACCAGGCCAAGCGGTTGATGCATCCCGTTTTTCTCGGGACCCTCATTGTGAGCGTGATCATCGCAACCCCCTCGCCGGCCGTTGCGGCCGACTCCTCCACCGCCAGGTGGGTCCATCTCTCCAGCAAGAACGGCGATCTTCCCGCCCCGGGGCCGCTTGAACAGACCGCCTGCGCCGTGTTCGACGTGGACAAAGACGGCGTGGACGACATCGTCATCGGTTGCCGCAAGCTGCCTCCCGCCATCACCTGGCTGCGACGCGGCACGAACGGCTGGACGAAATTCGTCATTGATGATGCCATGCTGCCCATCGAGGCGGGCGGGACGTTTGCCGACGTTGACGGCGACGGCGACCTCGACCTCGTGATGGGCGAAGACTGGCAAGGGAATCATGTCTGGTGGTGGGAAAACCCCTATCCGAATTTCGATCCGGCCAGACCGTGGACTCGCCGCGCCATCAAGAACTCCGGCGCCAACAAACACCATCATCAGCTCTTCGGCGACTTCGACGGCGACGGAAAGCAGGAGCTGGTTTTCTGGAATCAAGACGCGCGCTCGTTGTTCCTGGCCAAAATCCCCAAGGACCCCAAGAATACTCAGCCTTGGCCGTCCACCGCGATTTTCACTTATACCGGCGGGGAATGCGAGGGGCTGGCCAGGTGCGACCTCGACGGCGACGGCAAGGAAGAGATCGTCGGTGGCGGGCGGTGGTTCAAACACGTCGGCGGAACGAGCTTCACCGCTCACGTGATTGACGACTCGCAGCGATTCGCGAAAGCCGCGGCCGGCCAACTGAAAGAGGGCGGCTGGGCCGAGACGGTCTTTGTGCCGGGCGATGCCAAAGGCCGCCTCAAATGGTACGAATGGACGGGTGGCGCGTGGGTCGGCCACGACCTCGTGGGCGCGGAAGTGGTTCACGGCCACAGCCTTGAAGTGGCCGACATCAACGGCGACGGGCACCTCGACGTCTTTTGCGCCGAAATGGCCAAACCGGGCCACGGTGAAGAGGCCACGATGTGGGTTTTCTATGGCGACGGGAAAGGCAATTTCACCAAGACCGTGATCGCCAAAGGCATCGCCAACCATGAGTCGAAACTCGGCGATCTCGATGGCGACGGCGACCTGGACATCTGCGACAAGCCGTACAACTGGGATACGCCGCGCGTGGATGTCTGGCTCCAGAATGGTACGGTCGCGAAGAAGTGATTCTGCTTTTCATCATCGGCCAAAAGGCGAAACCACAAACTTCGCAGATTAAAACAAAAGCGATTTCATCCACGAAGCAACACGAAGCGACACGAAGATAGGGCGGATTCAGGTTGCTTCGTGTCGCTTCGTGGAGGGGATTGCTTTCCCTTTTCACCCAATCCGTGAACCTCCGTTCCCCGCGTCACCCCCTCCCCGCGTCTCCCATTCTCCGCGTCTCCCCTGCGTCTTTCCGCTTGATCCCGGCATCAATCGTCCCCAACTTTGACACCCAGACATCTTCGGAAAGTGAGGGCATGACTGGTGGCGGACGTGATGCTAATCAGCGCAATCGGTTTGGCGGCGGGATTTCTCGGCGGATTGCTCGGAGTCGGCGGCGGGTTTCTCATGGTTCCGGCCTTTCTATTTCTTCTCAAGGACCGGATTCCCGACATGCATGTGGCGGTGGGCACTTCGATGGCAATCATCGTGGTGAATGCCGTCGCGGCAACGGTTCAACATTCGTTGGGCGGACGGGTGAACTGGCAGGTAGTCGGCTACGTTGCGGTGTCTGCCATAATCGGCGGCTCGCTGGGCGCTTATGTTTCGGGGTTGGTCGAAAAAGCGATGCTCCAGCGCCTGTTCGCCGTGATGCTGATCCTCGTCGCATTGAAGATGTTCTTTTCGACGCCCGACGCCGCCCCTCGCATCCCCAGTCCAACCACGTCGGCCGTCGCGGAAAAGGCCCCGCCCCAGCCGAGGCACGACCCGCCCTCGCCGCCGCGTGTCAGCTCGTGAGCGCCGCATCCTGGATTGCGGCGTGACGTGCCGCTAGACCTCATCGGCGAAGCGGCCCGCATAGTGGCGGAAAACGGCGCGCGCGATCAGGAACAGAATCGTTGAGCTGACCCCCGCGACCGCGAGATAGCCCACCAACGGAACCGTCGCCATCTCCGAGTCACCCGATTGAGGCAGCAGCAGCGTCTTGCGATAGGCCGCCAGAATCGGCGCCATCGGATTGAGCATATAGAGATCCAACAGCCAGTCGGGCCTTTCGCGCAATCGGATCTGGCGAAGCGGTTCGCTCAGCGGATAGAGAATCGGGGAGAGGTAGAACCACGCCATGATGACGATCTCCATGATGGAAGCCACGTCGCGATAGAACACGTTCAGCGCCCCCAGAAGCAGGGCCAGCCCCAGTATGAAGAACGTCTGAATGGCGATGACCACCGGCACAAAGACCACGTGCCACGTCGGCAACGCTCCAAAACAGAACAGCAGGATGAAATAGACCACCAGCCCCAGCAGAAAGTGAAACAGGTTGGACAGGACCGTGACGACCGGGAAGACCTCCTGGGGAATGTAGGTCTTCTTCACCAGGCTGGCGTTGCCGACGATGGCAAACATGGCTTCACTGACCGAGCTGGACAGGTAGCCCCAGGCCAGAATGCCGCTGAGCAGAAAGAGGGCGAACGACGTTTTCAGCGGCGGGTCGAAATGGATGGGAACGAACTTGGCGAAGACGACGTAGAGCACCAGCATCAGCAGCAACGGCTTGCAGAACGACCAGAGGAATCCCAGCACCGATCCCTTGTAGCGCGTTTTGAGATCGCGCTTGACCAGGCTGAGAATCAATTCGCGGCGCGGCCAGAGCTCGTTGAGCATACACCTTGCTTTCGGGCGCGATTTGAAATGCTCGGTTTTGAGTTTCAGGTTTCAGGTTTCAAGTTTCAAGAAGGAACCACAGGTTTCGCAGATTCATCAATCGCTGCAATCGGCGGAATCCGTTGTCGCCCTTCATTTTGCTTCTTGCCTACAGTGCGGCCACGCGATATGCGAAGCAATTGAAACTTGTAGCCTGAAACCTGAAACCTGAAACTCAATGACAAGACATCCCGCGGCCATTCTCTTCATCGGTTTCCTCGCGCTCTACCTGCTCACCATGGGCGGCCACCTCTATTCGCCCGACGAAGAGATCATGTTTCAGACCACCAAGGCGATTGCCGAACGAGGTTCCCTGGCGATCGAACGGCCCAAAGAGATGCCGCCCTTCGCCGTCCGGATCGGCGTGGATGGTCGCGAGTATGCGCAGTACGGCGTGGGCCAGCCGCTGCTCGCGGTCCCGTTTTATTTGTTGGGCCGGGCGTTGGCCGAGCGCGCGGGCGACCAGCTGATCGGCTTTTCCCTCATTCAGTATCACGACCGCTCGCCCCGGGAAGAATGGCAACGATTCGGCGTGTCGCTGTTCAACCAATTCGTTGCCGCGCTGCTGGTCACGCTCCTGTTCGCCCTGGCTGCCGATTTGACGGGCGACCGAACGGCGGCCGCCCTGACCGCGATTCTCTATGGGGCCGGAACCATGGCCTGGGTTCATTCGAAACCGTTTTTTTCCGAATCTCTGGCCACGCTTCTTATCTTTTCGGCCTTTGCGTTGCTGGTCCGCGCGCGGCTCTATCGGCGTCCGTGGTGGAACACCCTGGCAGGCTGTGCGGCGGGCTACGCGCTGCTCACGCGGCTCGATTCGCTATTCGCCTTTCCAGCCCTGGGGGTTCTGTTGGTTTGGCCCGAAGAGCCTCTGGTGGATTCCTCGTTGCCTCCGCCGAAAGACGAAGAGAGCAAACGCGGTGGGCCGGGCATCTCCACTCTGGGCCAGATTCTTCGCGACCCCGCCGCCGTGGAACGGCTAGGCCGGTTTCTTCCCCCCGTGGTGCTGGCCTGTCTCATTATTCTTGGGCTCAACCGGGTGCGCTATGGCTCGCCCTTTTCGACGGGTTACGAGACGCAGCCCGAAGGGATCCAATTCATCAATCCGCTTCTGGTCGGGCTTTACGGTTTTCTGTTCAGCATCGGCAAAGGGCTGTTCTTCTTCTCGCCGCCGCTGGTGTTGTTTTTCTTTGCGATTCGGCGGTTCGTTCGCCAGGCGCCGCCGGCCGGTTGGGCCTGCGTCGTGTTGGTGGCGACGTTGCTGCTGATCCACTCGAAATGGATCAATTGGGCGGGTGGATGGTGTTGGGGACCGCGCCACATCTTCATGGCCCACATCTTCCTGGCCCTTCCGATCTGTGGGCTGCTCATGGTTCCGCGCGGGCCGATCGTGAGGATCGCTTACGTGGTGCTTCTCATTTGCGGCATCGCGGTGCAGCTCTACGGCACCAGCCAGAACTTTATTGATTACTACTTCGTGGCTTTTCGGAACCCGCTGATCGCTCCCAACGCAACGGTGCGCTACCATCCGGAAGATGCGCAGGTGGTGCAGAGCTTCTACGAGGTGCGAATGATCGTCGAAAGCCCCGTGAAGATTGATCGTGTGATCTGGCCGGGTGAAATGCCGGCCCCCGTCGGCGATTCGATCTGGCGGATTGAGAGCTCGCCGTGGGGAATCTACAAGAAGCTGTGGCGTGAGGGATTTCACGACTATTTCTGGCTCGAACGGTTGGGCTATCGGTCGCGTGCTCATGCCGTCGAGTGGTTGGTGCAGGCTCAGGGCGGTGCGAATAAGGAGAAGCAGCCGGGACTTGCGAAATAGGTGGTTTGACTTCGTATGTGCGCGAAAAGAGGGGGGTGGACTGTCTAGTCCTTAAACCAGCGCGTTTTGACGCGTCGCGGGAACACCAACTTCTGCATCCCGCGCCGAACAACGCTATTCTGTAGTTCGCCAGATAGCTGTTCGGCGGGCAGATCCACATTTCCCGTGACGGAATCCCGGGCCGGAACCCATTCCGGCCGGAAACCCAACCATCGTTGTGGAGAGCAAGCCATCGTCGCTCTGGAAGAAACGACCATGTCGGCTCTGACTCACTCTCTTCAGCCAGAATCACACTTCCTTCCCGAGGGAGCGTTTTCGAGCGTATGAAGAGCGGCGACTCTCGCGGGCAGTCGTTGCGCTGGACGGCTGTTCGGTCTCTCCGGCCTCGCGCGGATGATCTCTTCGGCCAACGATGACGGTTGGGATTCTCTTTCCGTTCCGCCCCGGTTTCATGCAAGAGAACGCGCTTGTTTTGGGGCCAGTGATCTGTCAGCGGGGCTTTCGGCAGACGAGGCGGAGGGGCCAGACCAGCTCGGCCGAGAGGCGGTAGGCGAGCGTCAAGGGACCCTGCAGTCCGAATGCAACAAGTCGCTCCAGCAGCCGCTTTTTCCAGCGACTCCGGACAAGGTTGGGGTCGCGCAAAGCGGCCATTGGCCGGTACTCGCCCGCCACAATCTCGAACCCCAAGCGGCGAAGGGTGGCAATGGTTGTGCCATAGGTCGGAAGTCGTTCGACCTCGTAGCGCTCGGGCGTCGAAAGCGCTCGCCTGACGCGGGCCAAATACCAGGCAGCCGCCCGGCGTGGCAGAACAGAAATCCCGAAAAAGCCGTAGTGGGGATCGCGCCAGAGATTCGAAAAGAGGTAACGCGTGGGCGCGGCCAGCCAGAGAAGCCCGCCGGGCCGCAAAACGCGCCAGATTTCGTTTAGAGCAACGTCGGGCTGCCCGAGGTGTTCCAAAACGTCGCCGCACGTCAGCACGTCGAAGCAGGCATTGGGGTGGGCGAGCGACACGGCCGAACCGACCGCCGTGGCAATGGGCAGCTGCCAGGCGCGCCCGCGCTCGTTGGCCCCTTCGATGTTGCCTTCGCTGAGGTCCAGACCAAAGGCTCGTGCGCCGCGACGCGCAAACGCGACCAGGAAACCACCGTCGCCGCAACCGACGTCGAGCGCCCGCGCACGCTTCCAATCCACCGGGCTGCCGGTTGCGATCTCTTCGCAGGCCCGTTCGCCGCGCTCGACCGCCGACATTTCCCATTCGAGCAAGAGCGCGCCGCGGTGAGGGTCGGCGTAACGCTCCTGCAAGTCCTCGCGCCAGGACAAATACAGCAGCTCCGGCGTCGGCAAACGGTCGAGCACGGGACGGCTTCTTTCGCCAAGCCGGGTCGTCAATTCCCTCAGCAAGCGCTCACGGTCGGGATGTGGCTCGGTTGCGTTTTTCATGATGCTGGAATTCGATCCTTCGTGGTCGTGGAGGGCTAAGAACCTGGGCCAATTGTGCACAGGGGGCGAGGCTATGACTCGGGCGATGGTTGAGTCAATGGATTTGAGACCAAGTCAATCGCGGCCGCTGCAAGGGTCAAACTTCGGTTGACAGGCTCAGCCGTCACTGCTCTAGAGAGCACGTCGAGAATCAAATCCTCAGGAGGTTGAGATCATGAGGGGTATGAGAGTCGTCGTCATTCTTTTGGGACTGTTCGTGGCCGGGAGCGCCGCGTCGGTCCCGGCCGCCGATCGCGTGACCGTGGAATCCGTTCTGGCCGAGATGGACAACCTGGCCGCGCTCGCGGAACTTCCCGATCCACCTTTCACCTGCAAGCAGTTCTCCAGCTATGACCGCGCCTCGGTTTCGCCCGACGACCCGAAGACCTGGTTCGCCAACGGCGACCGCGGCAAGTATCTCCGCACCGAACTGCACAACGGCGAAAAAGAATTTGTGATGGCCGACATGGAAGGCCCCGGCTGCATCGTTCGCATCTGGTCGGCCAACGCCGGCGGTATGCTGCGCATCTACATTGACGGCGACGAGAAGCCCGCGCTCGAGATGAAAATGCAGGACGCCATGGACGGCAAGCACGAGCCGTTCCTGGCCCCGTTTGCAGGCGTCCACTCGCGCGGCTGGAATCTCTACTTCCCCTTTCCCTATGCCAGGCACTGCAAGGTCACGACCACCGACGGCGACATCTACTATCACGTGAACTATCGGACCTATCCGGCCGGGACGGCGGTCGAGAGTTTCAAGATGGATCAGATCGCGCCGCTGAAAGACAAGATGACTCCGGTTGGCCGGCGCCTCGCCAAGCCTTATGCGAGCGACCTCTGGCCCGACAACGCAAAGACCCAGCAAATCAAACTCTTCGAACTCGCTCCCGGCGCATCGAAAGTGATCGCCGAGATCAAAGGCCCGGCGGCGATCTTCGAATTCCAGGCCATTCTCAATTCGGAGAAGAGACGCCAGGCCTTGCGTCACGTCATTCTCGAAATCGCTTTCGACGGCGAGAAACCCCAGGTGGTCTGCCCGCTCGGCGATTTCTTCGGCTCCAGCCCCGACATCAACCCTTACGAGTCGTTGCCGCTGATGATCCACTCGTCCGGCGAGATGCGCTCCAAGTGGTTCATGCCGTTCGCCAAGTCCTGCACGATCAAGGTGACGAATCGCGGGAGCGAGACGGCCGATTTCGAGGGGGTGGTGACCACGGTACCGTATCGCTGGAGCGATCGCTCGATGTACTTCCACGCGAAATGGCGCGCCGAGAATAACATGCGCACGCGCCCCTTCCACGACTGGACGTTCGTCAAGTGCGAAGGCTTGGGCGTGTTCGTCGGCGACATGTTGAGCGTGGCCAACCCCGTCAAGGGATGGTGGGGCGAGGGCGACGAGAAGATCTATGTGGACGGCGAGAAGTTCCCGAGCCATTTCGGCACGGGCAGCGAGGACTATTTCGGCTACGCCTGGTGCTGTCCCGATCTCTTCACCCACTGCTATCACAACCAGTCGCGCTGCGATGGCCCCGGCAACTACGGCCTGACGTCGGTCAACCGCTTCCACGTGATAGACAAGATTCCGTTCACCAGGCAGTTCCAGTTCGACATCGAGGCGTGGCATTCGAACGCCAACACGACCGTGTCCTACAATGCGACCAGTTACTGGTACGCGCGGCCGGGCGGCAAAGACTTCTACAAGCCGCTGAGCCGGGAAATGCTCCGGGTGATCGAGGTCCCGCTGCTGCCCGTCGCGGCGCCGGTCAAGGGCGCGCTCGAGGGCGAAGCGCTGAAAATCGTTCAAAGGTCAGGCGGCACGACCGAGGTCCAGGAAGGGTTCGAAGAACTGTGGAGCGGCCACAAGCAGCTTTGGTGGAAAGCCGGCAAGCCGGGCGACACGCTCATTCTCGCTTTCCCGGTCAAAGAGGCGGGCCGCTACAACGTCTTCGCCAATTTTACGCGTGCGGCGGACTACGGCGTCATTCAGCTTTCGATCAACGATGAGAAACTCGGCGCCCCGATGGACTTCTATCACGATGGCGTGACGTCCACCGGCCGCAAGCCACTCGGCACGGTGGAACTGAAAAAAGGTGAGAACCAGCTCAAGGCCGAGATCACCGGCAAGAACGCCAAGGCGAGTCCCGGCCACATGTTCGGCCTCGATTATTTGTCGCTCGAAAAAGCCAAGTAGCGCAGGCCGCCAGCCTGTAATTCCTCTTCAGTCCTCAAGTGGCATCACAAGCCGAAGCAGACCGCTGATTTAGAGAAGGACTCAATCCTGACCGCAGTCCACAGGTTGGTCCGATTCTCGTCTGTCGGAAGAAGATGACGTTTTGTCCCCCGGGCGCGACTTTCAGGAGTTCCTGCAAGAGGGGCTGCCAATCCCGGGAACGTCACTCACGGGTCCGCAGGTTTTGGCCGGCAAGGAGAAACGCCAGGAGGGCCACCGCGTAACAGGCGAAACCGGTCCAGAACGTATTTGAGATGCCCGATGTCAGGGAGATGACCACGGCCAAAACCGACGCGCAAACCGACGTCGCGCCATTGATTCCCCACAGCCACGGTCCCAGCGCCGGCGATCGCTTCAGCGCCAACTTCATTCCCAACGGGAAAGCCATTCCCATGAACAGGCCGATCGGGAACAGCAGCCCCACCGCCGTCAGGATTCGGACCGGCGTGGTCGTCGCCTGAAAGAAGTGGATGATCCCGGGAGTGAGGAGTCCAAAGACCATCAAACTGCCCAGCAGGCAAGGCAGCAGGAATCGTCCCGCCCCGGCCAGTCCATTGCTCTGCACGTTTTGAGTGAGAGAGCTTCCCAGGCCGCTCGAAAGGAGAAGAGCGAACAGCACGACCGACAACCCATAGATGGGGTGGCCCAGGAAGATGATCAGCCTTTGCAGTTGCGATATTTCAATCAGCATGAATCCAAAACCGATGGCGGCGAAAAAGAGGAAGAAAAGCCATGAGCCTCGAAGGGTCTCTTTTTTCGTGGTCAGCAGGAGCGGAACGATGATGCACAGCAAGGTCAGTCCGAAAACCGTGGCCAACAATGCCGCCAGCACGGCCACGGCCTGCATATTGAAACTGACCACGCCCTGTTGCCAGTATTGGCGACGAAAGACATCCGGCAGTCTCAGCATGTGGAAGAAAAACGGACTGTCGTCGGTGGGCGCCGTGACGTTGAGGTGGAGCTTTTTGGACAGGCGATCGAGATTTTTCCCTTCAACGATCGCGGCGAAAACATCCGCGATGGCGTAGCGAGGCGTGAGCACCACTTCGAACCCCAAGCTCTTCGCGAGCGTTTCGACCAGATTGATTTCGTCGCTCGAGAAGGGCGAGCGGCAGACCAGAATGGTGCCGAGTCCTTCCGGGCCTCCAACCGTGGCGCTCATCCGTGAGTCTCTGATGATCATGATGTGATCGCGCGGATTGGCCACGCCCATTTGCCGAAGCGCCGTACCGGCCAGCGAAGCGATCCGATAGGTCTCGCCGGGCCGATCGCGAAAATACCACCGGCAAACGGTCAACACGCCGTTGGGCTTCAGGTGCTCGAGGAAACTTTTCCACGCCTCAACCGTATAGAGCGAGTTCTCCGAGAGGACGAATGCGCCGGCCGCCGTCGCCGCCCAGGTGTCAATGAGGGAAATCTGGATGATGTCATAACGATCTTTCGACCGGGTCACGTAGCTTCGCGCCTCATCGTTCACGAACGTCACCCTGGGATTTCTGTCCAGGTGACCGGTGAAATCGCCGAAGCGCCGATTGACGATGTTGAGAATGTCTTCGTTCATCTCCACGCCGAGCACGGATTTTTGGTCGAAGAGCAGCGCAGAAAGAACGTCCTTTCCCGCTCCCGTGCCCACGATCAACACCTCGGCGTTTCGACGGAGATAATGGCAGATGTTCATGACCTCATTTTTCAGAGCGGGATGGGAGTCTAGATCGCCGTCGAAGGCCAGCAGCGGTGTGGCCGCCACCGTATCTATAATCAGGTTCATCCACCGATCGTTTTGCGGATCGGCCATGACGCGGAGCCGCGAGAAGGAATTCCATTTCTCGTAGACGGGCCGTTCTTCCCGCCATCCGTTCACCCACACCAGTCGCAAGAGGGGCCGCTGCTGGTTCACGAGGATTGTGTGCGCCGCCACGAAAACGAAGAGAACGATGCCGCACATCACGGCGGTTCGGTACAGGGGGCGGTGAGGGGCGTCGGTCGAGAATAGAAGCGCGGCCACCGCTCCCAGGAGCGCGACTCCGAAGACGGCCGTCAGCGCGTCGGTGAATTTCAGAGCGTAGATCAGGAGAATGCACCCAAAGGCCGCGCCGAGCAGATCGGCCGCATAAAGGCTGCTCACTTGCCGCGGGAATCGGGTCAGGGCCAGGCAAACCGCTATGCCGCTGAACATAAACGGGACGGAGATGATGAGGTAGGTCAACGGGACCGAAAACAAGCCCACAAGGGAGGTGTCCGGAAAGAACGGGATACACAGGTGGATCAGGAAGCTCAGCACCGTGGATACGGCAAAGAGAAGAGAGCTCACCGTGAGAAAATGCTTGGCGCGTTCGGGAGCGAAAACGTTCGGGAGCAGATAGATGGTTATGGCGCCGACGGTCATCCCGAACATGGCCACCGAGATGGCCACAAAAGCGAAGTGGTACCACATGGTGGCGCTGAAGATCCGTGTCAACAGGATCTCATACATCAAAGTGGCGAGCGTCAGGACAAAGACGCCCGCCAGAGTCCGTTTGCTGGCTACCATTTCTCCGTTCAAAAACCGTCCCTCGCTTGGCCGGAACGCCACGACTTTCATAGGCGCTCAGGCGTGCAGCGTCAAGGCGGAAGATACGATCAGTGTCTGCGCGCGGGACGTGGCTGAATCGCCGAAGGTGTGGCGGATAGTCGCGAGGACGGCTTGCTTGATTTCTCGCGCATCGTTTCCGCAAGAAGGAAGCGCTAACGAATCTCGGACTCCAGCGAAAGAGGACCTCGGTCGCCGGACTCGCGATAGCGTACAATGAGAGGCGTTTGAAGCGAGAGACCGTGTTCACGGGCGAAAGAGCCTTTCGCCGCCCGCGCACCGGGAACAACGATCGCGCCTTCGGGGATCGTCAGCGGCCGCTCGCCCTCGGCCCGGTAGATTTGTCCGCGCACGAGATCATAAACGGGTGTCCCCCGGGTCAAAATGACGCCCGCGCCCAGGATCGCGCCCTGCCTGACCACCGTCCCCTCGAACACCCCGCATTGTGCACCGATGAATGCATCGCCCTCAATCACCACCGGCAGGGCGTTGGCCGGTTCGATCACGCCGCCGAGTTGCGCTCCCGCGCTGAGATGGATTCGCTTGCCGAGTTGCGCGCAGCTGCCCACGAGCGTGTGGGAATCAATCATGGTGTCGTCGTCAATATAGGCCCCACAGTTAACGAAACTCGGAGGCGCGATCACGACCCGGTGGCCAACGTAAGTCCCCGCGCGAACGGTCGTTCCACCCGGAACCACACGCGGCGGATAGGGGCGTGCCGTGAAGTCCTGTGTGGGCAACGTGTCTTTATCGGTGTATTGAAATGTCCGGTTGATCGAGTAGTCCACGAGGTCGCCATAGCGAAAACACAGCAGCAACCCTCGCTTGACCCAGGGGTGGGCAACCCACTGTCCGTCGGGTTGCTTCGATGCGGCGCGGATCTCACCCGATTCGAGCGCGGCAAGAAAGCGGGCCAACAGCGCCTTGGCTTCCGCGCGCTCGACCTCCCCGGGCTTGGCCGCGTCCAACCGCTCGATTTGGAGCTGAAGATCGGAGGGACCGTCTGTCATTGTGCGATTCGGAGGTGGGGGCGCAGCCTGCTACGCCCCTACTCACAGTACCGTCTTCATATCTTGGCCAAGGTTGCGCGGATGAACTCGAACGATTTCTTCATACCCGGCATTGGATTCTTTTCATCCGCCTCATACTCCAGCATGACGCCGTCGCCGTAGTTCGAGCCGAGCAGGTACTTGAGCACATCGGCGATATCAATGACGCCCGTTCCGATGACAACCGGCTTGCCGCCTTCATCGCCTTTGCTGACGTCCTTGATGTGAACGTCGTAGATGTGGCCCTTGAGAGCCCGCAGCGCGTCGCCGGCCTTGACGCCCGCCCGCTCATAATGGCCGATGTCCACGCACGCGCCGATTCGCCGGTCGTGGTCCTCGATCGCCATGAGAATATCGTCGGGTGTCTTGTACGTGTCCGACGGCCCGTGGTTGTGAACCGCCACGCGCACGTCATAGTCTCTCAGCAGATTGTCGAGGGTGTTATAGCTGTCGAGCGCCGCCTTGGCCACGAGGGTCTTCAGTCCGAGCGCCTTGGCATACTCGAACGCGCTGCGGGTGATGGCGATGTCCTTGCTGACGTTGATCACGCCGGCTTCGAGAAGCGTCAGGCCGGCGTCGGCGATCTTGCTGTGCGCCTCGGCGAGCTCCGAGGCCGTGCTCTTGAGCGGAATATGAATCGGGTTGACGCTGAGGTACTTGACCTCGAGCTCGCGCGTCATGGCGAGCGCCTCGTCGAGCTTGAACGCGCGAAGCGAGTAGGTGTGAACGCCGACTTTGAGGCCCTTGTAGGGATCGCCGTCGGCCGCGCGCGCGATCATGGGTGTGGCCAACGCGGCCACGGTTCCCGCGCGGAGGAAATTCCTGCGGCTCATTCGATTCCCGGCTGTGTGCATGGTGGTTTTCCCCTTTGTCTGAGATGAAAAACGCTTGATGTGTTGCTGGCCACGGAAAACATTTTAACGTTCGAACCCAGTGTCAAGGTCCCGGCCGTTTCGCCAAGACCTCTATGCGCCTGCCCAGCAGGATGCAACAACGATCTTGCACCGGTTACCATCCGGGATCGGGCCGGACGGTTGCCTTGAGACCTTTCGGCCCGACGACGTAAATCGGACTTTCGCCGAGCGGGACCGGAAGACTCCGGGTTCTCACGGGATCCATGGGAACAAACCGCCGGGTTCCATAGAGGTCGTAGAAGGTCAACCCGTTCTCGTTGTTGATCCGCACGTACGCGAACGGCTTTGGGCTCCACGCTACGATCAGGTCTTCATTCTTGTCTTCATCAGTGAAAACCACCGCATACACATCCGGCCCGAAGGTGTCATTGCGCACCCACTTCTTTCCCTCGAGCATCCGCGTCATGAACGCATAAGCATAGTAGCTGTATTTCGGCGTCAGATCGGCGCGCATCAATCCCACCATGTCTGCCTGGTCGAATTGGCGCGTGCCGTTGTCTTTGAGTGTCCACCAAAACGCTTTTTCGATCCGGCGCGAAGCAATCGCGAGAGTGTAGAATCGCACCGCAAGGTCGGCCTGCCGCAGCTCCGACGTGCCGTAGGGATGAATGGGGGTGTTCCAGCACATCTCGGTGATCCAGAGCGGCTTGGGCTTGCCGAATTTCTCCATCACCTTGACGAGTTCTTCGGTTTGCTCGAGCAGACTCATGTGAACGAGCGCATAGTCAGGCGTGAGGTCGTTCCGGTGCCAGCTCTTGACATATTGATCGAGCTCCCACCAATCAAAACGTTCTTCAGGCGCCGACGGCGGGCGGTAAGGATGAAAACACGCGATATCGAAACAGTCGTAAGGAACGAGGCGCAGTATCTTTTCGGCCCAAAGCACATCGCAAAATGCCATGTTGAGCCCAAGCACTTTGGCCCTGGGGTTTGCCTCGTGAATCGCCTTGCCCGATGCCGCAAGCAACCGAGCGTATTGCTCGGGCGAGCCTTTCCAGAAGCCGCCGTTCGGTTCGTTCCAGATTTGCCAGTAGTCCACTTTGCCGGCGAAGTGTTTCGCGGCGGCGCGCGCAAAATCACAATAGGCCTGAACGCCCTCCGATGTTCGTGGGTCATGAAACTTCGGACCGTAGGCCAGGTTTCCGAAGAGAACGATTCCGTGTTTGCGACATTGCTCAACCAGCCGGTCGTATGGTTCAAAGTCATACTCGCCCTGGGTGCGTTCGATGCGGCTCCAGGAGAAATCCTGCCGTCCCCACTTGATTCCCGCCTCCTGCATCGCCGTGAGGCGTGCCTCGAGATCCGTGGTGTTGGGACCGAGCGCCATGTTGATGCCGAATGGCGAATCGGGCAGGAGCGCCTCGGCGGAATGTGGCGGGGGTAGCGTGACGCGGAAAGTGCTTTGGGCCGTTGGCGGATCGGCCGCACGGACCGGCGAAAGTACGAGAAACAGGATGCTCGACAGTGTCAAGAGGCAGAGCCGGTTGCGATCCATGACGTTCTCCGCAGTTTGTCAGGGCTTGGCGACACCCACCAACTTCCACTCGTTTTCATTCACTTCAAGTCCCGTATGTCCGGCCAGCGAGTCATACACTTCGTCCATTTCCTTGATGGAATCAAAGAAGCCCACGACAAATGCCGCGCTGAAAGACTGGCCCGGTTGGATGGGCCGTCCGCCAAATTCCTCGATCAGGCACACGTAGCCGCGCTGGTGGCACCAGGCCTCATAAACCACCGACGGGTCGAGTGTCATTCCGGCGAGCCAGGGCCCGCTCTGGCCGCTCTTGGGATCGCGCAAATGATAGGCCCGGATGAAACGCTGGGGTAGTGAGTTCGTGTCGCGGCGATAGTTGAACTTTTCGTCGGGTGGAAAATCGGCGAGAAACTCGCTTGGTGCAATCTTGCCGAAATAGCTCAGGTAGACTTCACTGAACGTGTCGCCGCCTTCATGCTTGATGTGGCCCGGCATATCCACTCGCAAGAACATCGCATCGCTGGCATTCACGCTGGTGATCTTGTCGCTCGAGATGAAATATCGTTCTCCGGCGGGGAAAACAATGGTCTGTTCCCACAGCGATCCCGTCTTCTTGCCGGGCGCGGCCAAGTAATATTTGAAGCTCATCTTCACGGCCACGAAGTCTTTGCCGCGTATGATCTCCGGCGAAACCCGCCGCGCCTTGGTGCAAATTTGCGGCCCCTCGATGGATCGCTTGGCGCGTTTCCCATGATACAAGTTGTTGAACAGATAAGGCAGATCGCCGGGGAGTTGATCGCGATAAGCCTCGTCGCTGCCGGGTTCCATGATCCAATCAACAATGTCGAGGCCGAACCCCGCGTCGCGAAAACCGGTCTTCTTATCCAGGAGCGACCCACCCGCCACTCCGCTTACATAGCCTTGTTTGTTGATTGCAGCCTCGATGGCGGGCGTGATAAGCTTGATTTGGGTGGCGCTCTCAGTTGTCGAGTATTCCGCAGACCATAAGGGCGCGTCCGCGCCAGGCAGAACGAGGGCACACGTCAGTGAAAGCAGAAAAATGTCCTGCCGGTATCGTATCATTTGGGCAGCCCCGCCATCAGTTCGTCGCTCAGTGTCGAAGGACACCAATACTTCTCGATGTATTGAACCACCAGCTCGGTCCCCTCGTCATGGGTCACATAGGGCTTGTCCTTTGGATCATACATGGCATCGGTCAAGTCGCGCACCAGCACGCATTGGATTCCCCATTTTGTCATTTGCCGAATGGCGAACGACCGCCCCAATACACACATATTCGTGTGCACACCCATAATCAGCACATTCTTGATGCCGAGTTGTGCGAAAAGGTTGTATACTTCGCTGCCCTTGTCGGTGATCCCGTCGTATTGGCCGATGGAGATGTCGGCGATCTGCCGCGTCCACGCCGCATACCAGGGCTTCTCGCCCGTGTCGCAGCCGCCGTCGGAATCATCAATTGGCAGGGGAGGATTGGGAAGATCGAGCGGCTTGGGAGGCGTGACGGCCGGGGCAAGCATCATTCGCCGGCGCTGCTGCCAGTCGGCATAGAAATACATGGTCTCCGAAGGGCAGTGGATAATCTGGATTCCCTTGTCGCGCGCCGCATTGACGACCGGCGCCATTGTTTTCGCCAGCACCGCACAGCGCTGGCTCGCGCCCCGACACCAGTGATCGTCCCACATGTCACAAATGATAATGGCGGTTTCGGCCACAGGGATTCTCTTTTCAGAAATCACTTGCTCCCAATTGCCGCTGCCTTTCTCCTTCTCGACGCGGCTTCGCAGGATCAGGTTCAGCGTGCCCTGTGGCTGGGGCCGTTGAGGTGGCGGCGGCAATTTCTTGCGCTCGACCTCGCGCTTGGCCGCCCAGAACAATGCGTTCGCCACCATGCGGCGAAACGTCGCGTTTTCGAAATCGTCGAGTCCACCCAGTGAAGTGAAGAACACACGGCCGCCCTTGTTGATGCGCGTCCAAGCCAGCGGCTGCGGGCCGTCCGATTTTGGAGTCGAACCCGTCATCAGCAGTGTGCAGTCGTGGGCGAGGGGAGCGCACTTGTAGAGGCTCGACCTCGAGCGGAACTCGACGATGCCATCGAGGAGAGGATGGCTCCTGGCGGCGGGATCAATCGTCACTTTCGTGGTGACGCCCGTCCCGAAGTGTCCCGTGTAGTTGCCGCCGAAGACAAGTTTGTCAAATTCCAGCCATTTCTGAAAACCGTGGCAAGCGGTCCGAATCGCAACAATGGGTCTGCCCGATGTGCAGTATTTCTTCACGCGCTCCAATTGCTCGCCGTCGCTGTTCAGACGGCGGGTAAAAAACAGTGCGACATCGCAGTCGTCCAACGCTTCAACGCCGGGAAGGTCCTTGTTGTTCACCACTTTGACCAGAGTACAGTGAGCGTTATACCGCTGTTCGAGATGGTCCTTGAACGCAGAGAGCGAGATATCGGACTTGTATTCGTCCGACCCTGAGACGAGACACACCTTGAGCGGCGTCGTCGCGGCATTCGCGCACACCACGCCGCAGAACACAAGCGCACCCAGCAGCAAAACAACGGCCTTCCTCATGATCATCTTCTCCTGAACCGGAATGCGTTCTCCAGGAGCGCGAGATAATGCTATTTGTTGGCCCCCGTCAGCTTGTTCGAAAACATCCAGCCGCGGCGTTCATCTATCTGCCGACGGCTGCGGTTGATATAGTCGCGCAACTCCTCGAGGCCATATTCGTGCGCCAGATTTCGCGCGCTGACGCCCGGACGCTTAGCCTTCAATATGAGCCACGCTTCACGATCCATGGTTTTTTCCAATACCACATCGTCGCCGTGTTCCTTCAGCAACTTGTCCATCTTCGGAACGTTGAAATCCTTGTGGAATATGCAGCGGTCGAGGTCGAGTGTGATGCGACTGATGTTTATGTCTTTGTTCTTCTCGTACAGGATCTCCTCGCCGGTGATGTCGTAGACGATGCAATCGCCGCGCAGGGTGGAGGTCACAATGTAGAAATGATTCATCAGGGCATGTGCTTGAAGCGTGGTACCCGCGGAATATGCACTAGGCCAGATAATCAGTTCGGCGCCCTGGTCGGCCATGCGTTTCCACACCTCGGGAAAGTTGGCATCGAAACAGATGGCCATTCCGACGCGACCGAAGTCCGCCTGATAAACCGGGGCATCCTGCCCCACGTCCACGGGAGGCTTGAGGTCGTACTCGGACCAGTACGGATACACTTTGTCATAAACACAAGCCACTTTGCCGGTACGATCGAGAAGCACGGCCGAATTCAATCGCTTGTTCCCGTCCTGGCGGTCGATCGGGCAAACGATGTATACATGGTGTTTCCTGGCCAGCGCTGCCATGGCTGTGATTGTCGGGCCGTCGAGTGCTTCGGGCTGTTTCTGACCGCGCCACGTCTCCGGAAGAGCGATAATATCAGGGCTTGTGGCGCCTTCGCGATCCAGCACCGCGGAGATCTCTTCGAGCGTCTTGCCATGGAAACTGATGCTGACGACCCGCACGAGGCGACCGATCGTTCCGGTCGTGTCGGCATTCTGTGAAGCGGCGTGACCGAAATGAACGACGATCGCGAACAGACCGATCAGCACTACGGCTCTCCGAAAGCTGCCCATAAACGTTCTCCTCCATGTGGAGATAGGATCGCAAGCCGCGCCGCCTCAAATGCGGTGGATGGTACCGTGCCTATTCCCCTCCTGTCACTTCTCCAATTCCAGACGCAGAATTGTGACGGAATGGGGAGGAAAAATATAGCTAAACTTGTTCCCCAAACCGCTCACTCGTTTTTCAACCGGCGCCACCTTCTCCCGTTGATCAAACGAATTCTCGTCCTCCGGGCTATCCGATGTCAGAACGATTGCCGTGCCCCCTGGCGCGATCCTGTCGTTGCCCTCGAGACTGACCTGTGTGTCCTGCGGTTCCTCCGCCGTATTGACGACTTTCAAGATGGTGGCGCCGCTCGCCGCGACACGGCTGGCGACCGCCGCCATTGCGGGCAAGGATGAATCCGTCACATCATGAATCAGCTTTCCGTCCAGGTAGCAACGGATGCGCGGGCCGTTCAGTTCGATCTTGATATCATACCAACGACCGGTCTCGATCTTGCCGGGCGCCGATTGGCCAAGGGTAGATTTGCCGCCTCCGGTGCATTTCTCAATGGCATGGCGCGCATTGCCCCAGCCGCCGAGATTCCACCAGAACCAATTGTTCCTGTCGCGAACGCGAAACATGATCAGAAATCCTTCCGCGCCGCTGATCTTCCGGGCCTTGAGTGTATAGGTGTAATCAGTCCATTTTGGATTGCCGGCCATCGAGGTCAAGTCTTCGGCCTTTCCCATTTGCCGGTACGCGCCGTCCTGCACGCTCCATTCTCCTCTGACCACCCGCCATCCGGGCGCATCCTTCGAAAAGTCGGCGGAGAAGAGGGTTTCATCGCCGCCCGTTACCTTTATGTCTTTGAATTCTGCCTGGGTAAGCCACGTTCCCAGCCCAATTCGACCGCCGAGCGGCGGAAGCTTGGTCGTACATTTCACAGTGCTGGGCAGCACAACGTCGCCGCGATTACGGCTGAACATCTTCTGGACGTGGTAGGAGGGTGTGCCGTAACACCCGGAACTGTTGAAACAAATCGCGTCGGGATTCCACTTGCGATCGCTCGCGTTCACGAACAGCGGAGCGTAGGAGGCCATGATCACAACGTCGGAGTTTCGTTCCATTCCGGTCATAAAGGCCGCCTCACCCAGGGCCGCTTTCAGGTTGCCCTTCCCACAGTCGCGTGTGCATGCATACTCGCCGACATAGATTTTTGGGCCGCGCCGGTCATAGTTGTCGTATTTTGTCGCATTGGCAGCAAACCAGTCGGGCGAGGAATAGTAATGTTCATCCAATATATCCATCGGCGCACTGTTGACCCGTGTGTTTTCGATTAGCTGTAATTCGGGATAACGAGCTTTGATTGTTTTGTAGAATTCTGCATAATGCTGATTGTAGACGGGACCGCGATTTTCGTTGCCAATCTCCAGGTATTTGAGACTGAACGATGCAGGATGGCCGTTTTTTGCCCTCACGGCTCCCCACTTGGTGCTGGTTGGGCCGTTGGCATATTCAATTGCATCCAAAGCATCCTGGAGCCAAGGCTGGAGTTCCGCCATGGGAACGTTGTCCTTGTGCGCCATGCCACAATTGATGACAAACATGGGTTCCGCGCGCAGGTCCTCGCACAACTGCAGGTACTCATGGTAACCCAATCCATCGGTCGAGCGATAGTTCCAAAGGTTCCAATGGCCCGGCCGCAGGGCGATGTCCCCGATGGTGTTCTTCCAGCGAAAAGCATTTTTCAGTTGATCGCCCTCGACAAAGCAGCCGCCGGGGAAGCGAACAAATGCAGGCCGCAAGTCATCCAGCATCCCTGCCAGATCGGGCCGCATACCGTTCGGACGGTTCCTCCATGTCTTCTGAGGAAGCAGGGAAACGACATCGAGCCAGACAGTTCCCGGCGAAGAGGCGGAGATTACCAATCGCCCCGATGCAGCAGAATCCCGGGCGGTGAGCGAGCAGGCAAAATGTCTCCAATCTGACGCGAGCCCCTCGATTTGTCCTTTGGCGCAAACGCGGCAATCGGGGTTCTCGATCCTGACGGCAAGAGGGCCTTTGAAGGTCTCGTTGCATCGCGCGTAAAGCGACAGGTCATAGTTCTCACCCTTGGCAATTGACATTCCCCAATAACCTTCGTTGGCGACGCCCACGCTCCCGTCCGAGGCTCGAGTGATTTCCAGTCGCAGCGATTGGGGGTTGGCCTCATTGAGTGGCCGCTCGTTGTCCAGCGCCATCTTGCCTTCCGCCCCTCCGTTGGTTACCAGAGACCAGCCCTGCGGTTCCTTGGCGTCCTCGAAAGACCGATTTCGCACCATTTCGGCGTACAAGCCGCCGTCGCCCGCGTGATTGATTTCCTCGAAGAAGATTCCGTAGAGCGATGGACTGATCTTCGCGCCCGGCTGCCCGACATTGACCGTCAGAGTAGCCTTGTCGGCGCGCGCCACCTTGGCAAGACATGCTGACATCAGGATAACAACACTGATACGACATACTGTTGCTCGGCTCATGGGTGCCATTCTCCCGTGGGATGTGATGATCCTACTCGCCTGTCACGTTGATCCTTCCAATTCGATATCGCCGTTGTCCATCGCCCTCGGGCAACGGCAAGGCAATGCGTGGTGTGCCGGTGTAAGTCCCGATCGAAATGTATACATCATAAGTTCCAGCCCGAAGGTTGAAAGGAAGCGTGAAGGTGCGATCTTCAGTTTGCGATTCAGCTTTCCCGGGTGGGCCGACACGAAGTGCGCGAACGTCGAACTTTTCGTCCGCAAACACACCCACGATTCCACCCTTCGCATCCTTCAGCGTCAAAGCCGGATAACCGCCGGGCAAACAAGGTGCAACGCCGCCGTTAGCCCATCGTGCGGTGAATTGAAAATCGGAACGCACGCCGACGCTGGTGGGCCACGAGGCCTCGAGCAACTGAAGTCGGTAGCCCAGGCGGCGATTGATCCGCTCGACCAGGCCTTTGTTTTCGGCAAGGAATTCGCGCGGCCACCAATGGATGGAGGCGTAGCTGGCGTGATATTCTTCGATCGCCTGCAAATACTGACTCCCATCCTTCCAGTTGCCGCGATCGCGCGAGCCGCCATAGTGTTCGCTCTCCAGAATCACGGCGAGCTTGGGCCAGAACGCCTGTGCCATGTCCGCATGAAAATAAGCGTTCTTGCCGCCCTGAACGAGAATGCTGTCGTCGCGGAGCGTCAGGCCGTGCTTTTGTGCATAATCAATGGTTTCCATTCCCCGATCTTGCGACACAAAGTCGTCGTTCGCGGCCAGCAAAGTATGTTTGAAGTTCTTGAGATGAAGATCAATGTGCTTGATCACGGTTTGGGCGGAATAATTCAAGCGCGAACTGGCAAACGTATGTCCCTCTCCCCAGACGCCGAACGAGCCGACATCCACAAACGCGACTTCGGGATTTCCATCATAGCGCCTGGCCGCCGCCGCGAGAAAGTGGTCCAGTTTCTCGAGAAAAATCGGATCGTCGTAATCCGGTTCCCAGAACGGTCCATCCTCCGCCACGCCCTTGCTCACACGGAAATTATGGCCTTTCGCGCCGGCCTTTTCGACCCACTGCGGCGTCGCATAGCGCATCCACGACTCGCTGCACGAAAAACGAAAAGCGACCTGCTTGCCCTTGGCGATCCAGCGTTGCGCGGGTGTGTCCACGACCGACCAGTTGAATCGTCCTTCTTCCGGCTCGACGTAGCACCAGGGAATTCGCAGGTAGATCACGGTGAGGCCCGGAAAGTCGTCGAGCATGTCCGAGGCTTCGAGTTTCGAGCCGTAGTTTCTCGGGGCGTTGTCATAATAGTGAAAGACCCATCCCATCCCCGGGTTTTCGAGCGGCGCGCCGGTATCCTTGGGATGAACGACCGTCCGCGCGTCGCCGCCCAACGCGCCCACTTCGCTCGCCACGAGCAGCAAGAGCATCATTGAGAAACGGCAGATCAACCGGGTCTTCATTTCCATCCTCCCTTCGGAGAGACCGATCCCACGCTTTCCCGGGAAATCGCGGACGGCCACAACCGCTCGGTGTCGAATTGTGGAGAGCCCGACTCAGCCGATAGGCCTTCTGCCACAAAGGATTTGTTTTGTCAAAAGCTCCGTTGCAGAGATCGTCATTCCCACGATTTGTTTGGTCGCCGCATACGGGATTGATTTCGCCCCGCCTCCTGATTAGCCTCCCAGCCACGTACCCGAAGGAGGGAAGCCATGGTTGATCCTCGAATTTCCAAGTATCGAGACGCCGTCGTCGCCCTGAAAGAAGGCCGGTTCCGGATCCAAGTCCCGGTCGAGCCCGAGGATGAGGTGGCTCAACTGGGCAAGGCCTTGCTGGACCTGGACCGTTCGCTCGAAAGGCGATTCGAGGAACTCCGGACGCTGGTCCGGGTCACCGAAGGGATTAACGCCGGCCTGATCCTCGACGATGTGCTCAATCAAGTCTATGATTGGTTTCACCAGATCATCCCTTACGACCGCATCGGGTTTTCGCTGCTGGAGGAGAGTGGGCAGGTGGTTCGCGCTCGCTGGGCGCGTTCCGAAGCCGTGGAAATGAGGATCGAACAGGGCTATGAGGCCCGCCTCGAAGGGAGCAGCCTCCAGCAGATCATCGAAACCGGCCGACCGCGCATCCTCAACGACCTCGAGGCCTATTTGCGCGATCATCCGCAATCCGAGTCCACGCGGCGGATCGTCGCCGAGGGGATGCGCTCGAGCCTGACCTGCCCGCTGATCGCCATGGGCAAGCCCATCGGGTTCATGTTCTTCTCCAGCATGAAACCCAACACCTACCAGAACGTCCACGTGCATCTGTTTCAGCAGCTCGCCGGACAGCTGGCGATGATTGTCGAGAAGGGCCGGCTCTATCAGCAGTTGGTGGACCTCAACGAGCTGAAGAACAAATTCCTGGGGATCGCCGCCCACGACCTCCGCAATCCCATCGGCGTGATCAAAGGCTATCTGGCGCTCTTTCTGTCGGGGATTCTGGGGGAGATCTCGGAATCCCAGCGGCAGGTCATGCAGTCCATGAACCGGACCTGCGAGACGATGCTCGCGCTGATTGACGATCTGCTCGACGTCAGCGCAATCGAATCGGGCAAGCTGGAACTGCATTGCCGGGAGATTGATCTGGCGGAGTATCTTCGCGACTGTCACGCGGCCAACAGTCTGCTCGCCAAAGCCAAGGCGATCGAATTGAAACTGGAGCTCGAGCCGGCGCTGCCCAAAGTCTCCATTGACCCCGACCGGATCAACCAGGTGGTGAACAATCTCATCACCAACGCCGTGAAATTCTCCCACCCCAACACGTCGGTCACGCTGCGGGCCAGAGCGGCCGGTGGCGAGGTGGACATCTCGGTGACCGACCAGGGACAGGGGATTCCCACGGAGGATCTGTCCAAGATGTTCACCGCGTTTGGCAGGACAAGCGTCCGTCCCACCGGCGGCGAGAAGAGCACGGGTCTGGGCCTGGCTATCGTGAAACGCATGGTCGAGGCTCACGGCGGGCGCGTCTGGGTCGAAAGCAAAGTGGGCGAGGGGTCAACGTTCACGTTCACCCTGCCTATTGCCGGGTTGGCGCCGATAAAGTAGATTTCCGCAAAGATGGAACGCCGGCGGTCGCGCCGGCCTTCCATAACGTTTCAGAGTATCGGCGAGGCCGCCGGCGGTCCGTCAAAACCCAGTAGCTCAATCCGAGCGCCGAGGGTGCGGAGGTCATCGAAGAAGGCGGGGTAGGATTTGGCGATGTGGTGGGCGTCGAGGATGGTGACGGGTTTTCGGCAGCGCAGGCCCACGATGGTCAGCAGCATGATGACGCGGTGGTCGTTGTGGGCTTCGAGTTCGATGCCGCCTTCATAGCCTTTGGGTGAGCCGACGATTTCAAACGCGTCCGGCTCCTCGCGGCACTCCACGCCCAGCTTGCGGAGTTCGGCCAGCGGCTCGGTGATGCGGTCGCATTCCTTGAGGCGGAGGTTGCCGACGTTGAAAAAACGCGACCGCCCGCGCGCGAGGCACGCCGCCGCCGCCATGGCGAGCACGGCGTCGGTTGCGCGGTCGCCGTCAAATTCGATGCCGGTCAAATTGCCGGTGCTGCGGACGGCAACGGTCGCCGTCGCGGGCCGGCTGATCGTCGCGCCCATTCGGGCAAGAACATCCACGATCGCGCGCTCGCCCTGTTGATCCTCATAAAGCCGCCCGACCGCGACATCCGAATGGGTGACTGCCGCGGCGGCAAGAATCGCGGCTGCGCCGGGCCAATCGCCGTTCACCGTATAGTCGCCCGCGCGGTAGCCCTGTGGCGAGGGGACGTGGAAATGCGTCAGGTCGTCGCGGGCCTCGACCTCAATGCCCGCCGTTCGCATGACTTCGAGCGTGGTTTGAACGAGCGGCTTGGATTTCAACCCTTCGACCACCTCGATCTCGACCGGCTCACCGACCAGCGGCGCGAGAAAGAGCAGCGAGCTCAGGAATTGCGAGCTTCGCGCGCCCGATACGCGCACTTTGCCCCCGTGCAATCGCCCGCCCTCGATCACAATCGGCAATCGCCCGCCTTCGGCCGACCGGCACCGCGCGCCCAACTGTTCGAGCGCTTCGAGCAAATCGCCGTGGGGCCGTCGCCCCAGCGATTCCGCGTGGCGCGTGAAAAACTCCACCCGGTCGAGCAGCGCGCCCACGCCCATCAACATCCGAGCGACCGCGCCCGCGTTGCCGGGGTCGAGGCGGCCGGGGTTGCGCGGATGCCGGCCAAACCCCTCGACGCGCAGCGTGTCCCTGTCTTCCCACGTCAGTTTCGCTCCCAGCGCCTCGAGGCAGCGAAGCAGAGCGTCGGCATCGTCGCTTTTGGCCGGGAAACGCACCGTGCTCGTTCCCTCGGCCAGCGCGGCAACCAGCAGGTAGCGCGTGGTGTAGTTTTTCGACGAGGGAGCCAGGATGTCGCCGCGCAAACTCGGCGTCGGATGGATGATTGCGCGGGGGCGATTCACTCGGCCGCTTCCTCGTTTTCGGTGGTGGTGCCGGGAGAGACCAGGCCGTATTTTTCGAGCCGATAGCCGAGCGTGGCGCGCGTGAGGCCAAGCACCTTCGCGGCCGCGGTCTTGTTGCCGCTGGTCCGTTCGAGCGCCTGCACGAGCAGCGATCGCTCCAGCTCTTCGAGCGACACGCCGTCGTCGGGCAGGCGGAAATAGGTGTTCACGTGAACCTTGTCGTCGGTCGGCGGATGCGCAACGATTTCAGGCAGAAGGTCGGGCGTCAGGACGTCGCCGCGCAGCAGAATCACGGCGCGCTCGATGTGATTCTGAAGTTCGCGGACATTGCCCGACCAGGGGTGGTTGAGCAACGCCTGCTCGGTTTCAGGAGCCAGCCGCGGCGCCTTCTTGCCCATGTCGGAGCAGAACCGTTCAAGGAAAGACTGCGTCAGAGGGATAATGTCCTCGCGCCGTTCGCGCAGCGGCGGAATGGTGATCGGGAAAACGCTGATCCGATAATACAAGTCTTCGAGAAACTTGCCGTCCTTGATGCGTTGCTTGAGGTCCATATTGGTCGCCACGATGAATCGCACGTCGGCGTGCATGGTTTTCTCGCCGTCGAGCCGGTCGAATTTCTTTTCCTGGACCACGCGAAGGATCTTGGCCTGGAGGGGCAGGCTCATGCGGCCGATCTCATCGAGCAGGAGCGTGCCGCCATCGGCCAATTCGAAGCGGCCCTTCTTGCGATCCGTGGCGCCGGTGAAGGCTCCCTTCTCGTAGCCGAACAATTCGCTTTCGAGCAACGTGTCGGGCAACGCGGCGCAGTTGATCGCCACAAACGGCGCGCGCGACCGCAGGCTGTTGAGATGGATCGCCCGCGCGAGCAGCTCTTTGCCCGTTCCGCTTTCGCCGATGATCAGCACGGTCGAATTGGACTGGGCCACCTGCTCGGCCAGTTGCAGCGCCTGTTTCATCCCCGCGGAATGGGCGATGATGGTGCTGAAATCGTAGAGGCGCTGCACCTCGCGCCGCAGGAAAATATTCTCCGAAAGAATCTTCCGCAGTTCCAGCGCCTTGTGGATGGCCAGCTTGATCCGTTCTTCTTCGAACGGCTTCTGGATGTAATCCACCGCGCCGACCTTCATCGCCTCGACGGCCGATTCGACTGAGCCGTAGGCGGTGATCACGATCACGGGAATGTCGGGTCGCTTTTCCTTGAGGCGATGGAGCAGCTCCAGGCCGTCCATGCGGGGCATTTTCAGGTCGGCGATGATCAGGCTGGGCGATTCGCTTTCGGCTTTTTCCAGCGCCTCCACGCCGTCCTGGGCCAGAATCGCGTGGTAGCCGATATGCTTGAGCAGAAAGACGAGTAAGCGGCGGAAGTGTTCGTTGTCTTCCGCGATCAGAATTCTCTGGTCGGGCATTCCTTCAACCTCGCCTCGATGCAACGATGGGGCGGAGCCGGAGCCCTCCTGACCCGGCGATCCTTACCGGTTCTTGCGTCCGCTGCGTTTTCTCCCATCGAACCAATTCTTCTACCGATATTCCTAACCGTGTCCTTGGTTGGCTGTCAATATCCAACCTGATCCAACCCGGGGCGATCATAACGTCTGTTTTCTCGGCAATCAAGGCCAAGGTTCCGTGCACAGGTGGATCAGCGTTCTGACCGTCGCGCCCGTCGCCCCCGGCTTGAGATATCGCCAATCCTTTTCGACGATCGCCGAACCCGCAATATCCAGGTGTGCCCAGCGAATGCCCGGCGGCACAAATTCGCGCAAGAACAGCGCCGCCGTGATCGCTCCACCATTGGGCGACGACGAGACGTTGTTCACGTCGGCCACGGGCGATTTGAGCATGTCATAATACTCATCGAGCAGCGGCAGCGGCCAGTAGCCTTCGCCCACGGTCTCTCCGGCCCGAAGGATTCGATCGCGCAGCTCCTCGTCGGCGGTAAACAGGCCCGACAGTGCGTGCCCCAGCGCGCGCTGGCAGGCGCCCGTCAGAGTGGCGATGTCCACGGTATGGGTGGCCTTTTCTTCGCCCGCGCGAGCCAGCGCATCGGTCAGAACCAGCCGCCCCTCGGCGTCGGTATTCTCGACCGAGACGGTTTTGCCGTTCTTGGCCACGAAAATGTCGCCGGGAAGGGTTGCGTTCGGGCCGATCGCGTTGTGGGCGACCGCCGCAATCCCGGTGACGCGGACGGGCGGGCGGAGTTGCGCCACCGCGTCCATCGTGGCGAGCACCGCCGCCGCACCCGACATGTCGCCTTTCATTTGCCACATATCCTTGGCGGTCTTCAGGCAAATGCCGCCGGTGTCGAACGTGATGCCTTTGCCCAGCAGCGCCAGGTGAGCGGACGATGGCTTGCGGGGTTTGTATCGCAAGACGATCAGTCGGGGCGGATTGGGACTGGCGCGCCCCACGGTCAGCAACCCGTTGTAACCCTGCGCGCGCAACGCCCGCTCGTTCAGAATCGTGCAACTCAAGCCGCGCGCCTTGGCGATCCGTCGGGCTTCGCGCGCGAGGACTTCGGGATAGACCACGGAGCCGGGTTCGTTGATGAGATCGCGGGCATAATTGACCGACGCGCAGATCAGGCGGGTGCGATCCACCGCGCTCTGTGTCTGCTTGACGTGGCGCGAGGGAACGACGATCTCGACCTCCCATTCGGGCCGCTTGCGTTTGTCCGCGCGACGATACTTGTCGAAGCGGTAGTCACCCAGCCACAGCCCTTCGGCGACCGCGCCCGCCCAACGCGCCCCGGCTTCGCTGTTCAGCAGGAAGACGATCCGCTTGAGATTGAGCGAGCGGGCATAATGGGCGGCGCGCGCGGCGGCAGTCTTGACTTGTTCGCCGGGAGCGAGACGCTCAATTCGTTCGGGCGCGAGCATCCAGAAACGCTGTTGAGCGCCCTTTTGCACGGCCGGCGCGCCCCAGATCAGCGGATCGCTCACCTTCTTGTCCTTGACCGCCCGGCGGTAGTCCGCCACCACGGCGGCCACTGCCTTGTCGTCTATCTCACACCACGGCTCGGTCGAGTGGACGAGCAATGCGACCAGATCTCCCCGCACGCGCGAGAGTCTTTGCGACCTCACCTTGATTTCCATTCCACGCCTCCATTCGGGATGACTTTTTTCGTCCTGTTGGATTGATTCCAGATTGCGCCGATTGGACCGGCCTTTGTCAACCATCGTCTGAGCGCCCTTTTGACAAACAGCTGTCAACAGGCCAGCAAGGTTGCGGCTTGACAGGCCGCTGCTTCGATGGTGTGGTCCCCGCGACTTCGAGCAGCTCACAACCCCGGAAGCTTCGGGAGAAGAAACGATGGCGGTGCCGTTTGTTGACTTGAAGGCAATGCATGCGCCCATTCGCGACGAGATTGACCAGGCGATTCGCGGGGTGGTCGAAACGTGCGGATTCATCGGCGGGCCGGTTCTGAAGGAATTCGAGAGCCATTTCGCGCGGTATTGCGGCGTGGCGCACGCCGTGGGCGCCGCGAACGGTACGGCGGCGCTGCACATGGCGCTCCTGGCTTACGGCATCGGCCCGGGCGACGAGGTCATCACGGTCTCGCACACCTTCGCCGCAACGGTCGAAGCGATTCTCCACGCCGGCGCGAAGCCCGTCTTTGTGGACGTGGACCCCGAAACCTACACCCTCGATCCGAATCAACTCGAGGCCGCCATCACGCCGCGTGCGCGAGCCGTCATGCCCGTCCATCTTTACGGTCAGTGTGCCGACATGGACGCCATCAATGCGATCGCCCGGCGGCGCGGTCTTGTTGTCATCGAGGATGCGGCTCAGGCCCATGGCGCGCGGATAGGGGAGAGGCGCGCCGGATCGTTTGGCGACATGGCTTGTTTCAGTTTCTATCCCGCCAAGAACCTCGGCGCGTTCGGCGATGCGGGAATCGTCGTGACCAACGACGCCGAAAAAGCCCAGCGCGCCCGCCTGATCGCCGACCACGGCAGTCCCGACAAGTATCATCACACGATCCTGGGCTACAACTATCGCTGCGATGCGATCCAGGCCGCCGTGCTCAACGCCAAACTTCCCCATCTCGATTCCTGGAATTCCGCGCGGCGGCGTGCGGCCGAAAAATACACCTCTCTGCTCCGAGGGATTAAAGGCGTCACGCCGCCGACCGAGCGCTTCTTCCACGTCTATCACCTCTATGTCATTCGCGCGGGCGAGCGCGACCGCCTGCGCGCATACCTCACCGAGCGCGGCATCGGAACCGGGCTGCACTATCCCGTGCCGATGCACCTCCAGCCGCTTCTGGCCGGCCATCCGCAAGCCCGCCAAGGCTCCCTGCCCGCCACCGAAACAATCGTCGGCGAGATTCTCTCGCTGCCAATGTTTCCCGACCTGACCGACAGACAGATCGAAGAGGTTGTTGGCGCGATCCGGGAATTCACCAAGAAGTGATTTTGGATTTTCGATTTTGGATTTTGGATTGACGGGGTGCGCAAAACCGCAGGTGGCGTCGTCGGGAACCAGGTTCTCTCCCTTTTGCCTTTTTACTTTTTCCTTCTTACTTCTTCGCTCTCACGACGCTTTCCGCCCCGACACCGCGCAATACGCCCACCAGCGTTGGGGAACGACCTTCGCAAAGAGCCGTTCCCACCAATCGGCCCAGGCGGCGTAGCATTTCCTTTTGCCCAATGCGGGGACGCCGTAGCGCGGATGAAGCGCGATTCGATAGAAGGGGAGCGGCTGGTGCATTTCGGCGCGCACGTCAAGGAGCCCGGCCGTTTCCAGCAGCGACTTGAGTGATTCGGGATTGGACCGGAGCAGACCGCGTTCGGCTCGGATGGCGACCGCGAGCGGGAGAATCGCCGGGTTTCGCCCGCACGCCTCAATGCACACAACGTGTCCGCTGGGACGGCAGGCGCGTGCCATCTCGGCGATAAACCCTTTCTGGTCGGGAAGGTGGTGAAGGACGTCGCGGCAGAAGACGACGTCGAAAGCACCGCTTCGGACAGGAAGGCGGCTGCCATCCCCGCACAGCAAGATCGCGCCAGGGCAATGCTCGCGGGCGAAACGACAGCGAGTTTCGAACACGTCTATCCCGACCATCAGCGGCGGCCGATTCTCGAGATTGACCAGGTTCCCGCCCTCGCCGCAACCGATCTCCAGGAGGCGCGCCGGACGCAGTTGGTTCAGGAGCCGCAACAGTTCCTTTTCCTTCCTCGAAAAATACGGATTCTGCGTCATCCAGACAAATCGTGTGGCGTCGGCTTTCTGAAAGTATTCGGTTCGGTCCTGGAGAAACCTGTCGCGATCGGTGCTCATCGTTTTCGGATTTCCCGGAGCGATTCCGGCAAGAACTGGGCGGTTCAAACCTACTGGAGCTTAAACCGGATGAATGCGATCCCACACATTCGCAGCAGCAGAAACCCGTGCCGCCAGCGGCTGATCTTGGTCTCGCCGTACGTCCGATTTCGATAGCGAATCGGCAGGTCAACAATTTTTCGCGCGATCCGCGCCGCGCCGAACAGGAGATCGAAATCGCCGAACGGATCGAAGTCGCCGAAGAACACCCGGCCCGCTTTGACCCGTTCGTAGTCGCGGCGCGAGAGCACCTTGGTCCCGCACAACGTGTCGCGAATCGGCTGCTCGAGCAGCCAGGAAAACGCCATGCCGAAGAACTTGTTGCCCGCATAATTGGTCAGCCGCATGGCCTGCTCTTCCATCGGATAGACCAGGCGGCACCCGTTGACAAACTCGGCATGGCCGGTGGCAATCGCGCGATAGTATTTCGGCAACTCTTCGGGCGGCATCGTGAGGTCCGAATCCAGGATCATCAGGATGTCGCCCGTTGCGGCCTCAAACCCCTTCCGCACCGCATCGGCTTTTCCGCGCCCCGTTCCCTGATGGATCAACTTCATCGTCATGGGGCCGCGATAGGCGGCGATCCGCCGTCCGAGTTCCTCAACCGTCCCATCCGTGGAGTTTCCGTCCACGAAGATCAGTTCGGTCGCCTTCCCCATGAAAGGGGTCCGCTCGAAGATGCCGGCCACGTTGCCCAGCTCGTTTCGCGTCGGGATGACGACCGAAACGCCGTAGCGCGTCTCCCAATCCGGCGGACAAACCGCAACGGGCCGGGCGACGACGTATTGCACCAGGCAGAGTTTTCGGATGATCGGCAGCTGGGCCAGAAACCGATTCACGAACGCGGCCACCAGCGGCAGATTGTATGGAAAGAGAAAGCGATATCCGGTCGTGATCGGCTCAAAGCCCGCCAGGCGGAGAAGATTGGTCACATCGTGGAGCGAGAGCCAGTTCTGAATCCCCGACGGCGCTTTTAGCTGGAGCGCTTCGGCCAGCTTGAGCGCCGGCTCCCAGAGATGATTGAAGAAATTGATCGTCAAGCGCGAAGAAGGATTCATGCAGTGGTGAAGATTTTCGAACGTGCCCTGGACATCATCGAGATAGCCGATCAGATCGGACATCACCACCATGTCGAAACGTTCTCGCAGCGCGAAATTCCGCGCGTCGGCCTGGACGAATTTCAGGGACGGATGGTTGCGCCTCGCGCGGTCAACCGTCCGGCCGCTGAAATCCACCCCCACGCCTCTCTGCGGATCGAGCGCCGCCAGCAAACCGCCCGTGCCCGAGCCGACCTCGAGCACCCGGTCGCCGGGCGTGAGATAGAATCGCCACAGCCGGGCGATCTCGTCGTGGTAGTAATGATTGATTCGACCGAACCGTTCGGTGCGCTCGAGGTTCTCATCGAAGAACGGGGGAGTTCCCGGACGGGCCTCGGGCCGCCGCGATTCCTCCAGGCTCAGTCCGACGAATTGACAGAGTCCCGCCGCAATGAAGACCACGAAGATCGGGTCCATCGGAGCACGGAACCGGTCGGAGCCGCCCGCGACGATGGCGCTTGCCGCGATGGTGCCCAGCCCGAAACTCCACAAGAGCAATTGCTCGCGTGCGGTTTCGTGCCGGCGAACCCACAACGCGTAGCCTCCCAGGGGCATGAGGACGAAGAAAATTGCTGCCAGAAAAGCACGGAGTCCCAGATTGAGCGCCACCGCGCCGTAGTTTCGCTCGCGCAGGTTCTCGCGCAGACCTCTCTGGGCATTGGGCCATCCCATCGGCGGCAGCGACAAGGAACGCGCCGGGAGAGCCGGGGAAAGAAAGCTGTTCAGGAAATCGAATACCGTTCGCTCCACATAGCGCAGGGGCGCCCTTCTCATGCTCGCGTTGGCGATCCGTTCGTAGAGGGCGCCGATCCTGGGATAGGAAAAGCCGTATTGGTTATGCAGGATCTCGGCGGTGGCGAAGACCGCGCTATCGTTTCCTCCAAGTTCCGCCGCCAGCCGCTCGTCGCCTGTGAAGTCCTCGGGGCGAATGCGCGTGATCTTCTGCGCCTTGACCAGTGAGTAATACCCTTTCACGATCGAGAGGTTGTAGTATTGGCCAACGCGATAATTTCGCAAGCACCAGAGCTGCGTCAAAAGGATGATCGGCAAGAGAAAGCAAAGGAGCGTTACGAACCGTTTCGCGCGAGGTACGGAGGAGACGGTCAGCAGCAGAATCGCCAGCGCATAGAGGAGGGCTATAATGAGGGCGGGCGGCCGGACGAAGACAGCCACCGCCACAACGCTTCCCATCCCCAGCGCCACCAGGGGCCGGCCCCAGTTTTCCGATCGGACCGCGTAAAGGAAGAAAACGGTGAGCAGAAAGGTCGAAAGAAGCTCCGAGAGAATGCACGAGGCCAGATAGATGTGCACGAAGTCGCAGGCGGCCAGAACACCGGCCAGAAAAGCGCCCCCCAGCGGCATGAACCGTCGCGCGACATAGAACACCAGCACACAGGTCAGCGCGCCGAGCAGGATCTGGGTCACGATCGCAAACGCCGGGCCGTGTTGTGGGCTGAGCGCCAGGTGGGGCACGAGAAACAACGGATAGCCGGGAAGCCGCATCATCTGGGGATCATAGGGTGGGGCGAACTTGTCCGAGTAGCCGTTGCCCGCGATCAGGTTCTTCGTCAGTTGCAGATAAGCCTGAGAGTCGTTGTTCGGTATCACTCCATAGATGTGGAAGAAGAGCAATCGCAGCCCAAGCGCCAGAAAGAAAATCACGGTCGCGGCGAGGCGATTGCGCCGATCGGAGGTTGGGGCCTGGGCCGTTGGATTCGTATTTCCAGGATGAGGGGCATCCATGGGGTTTCTTTCCGGGAGCATGTGACTCATGATGATTGGGCGAGCCGGTGTTTCATTCTTTCGCAGGCGTGACCAGAATGTTCGTATAGTGATTTCCTGCCAAGGACTCAGCCAGTCGGGAAGGGCTCTCGAGGGCCTGGATCATTCCGGTTCGCTCATCAAATACGTCAATCTTCCATCCCCGACCCAGCAATCCTTCGAGCACCTTTTCGGGAACCGAACCGGCCTGACGCAGCCCCATCGGCCAGAACTCCATCAGAATCGTCAGGTCAGGATGACTAGACAGAATCCGCTTCATGCCTTCAAGAGCTTTCCCTTCCGAACCCTGGATATCCATCTTGACGAGATCAATCCGTTGGTCGGGCGGGAAAAAATCATCCAGCGCAACCACCTCGACCGGAACCGATTGGCGCGACTCGGCCGACGGATACGTCCGGTGGTCGCCCGTGTGGATGTCCGAAACATAGAGCCGATCCTTTCCCGTGGCCGCCCCGACCGCTTTGTTGACCGTCTCAATGTTCGTATAGCCGTTGGCCTTCACGTTGCGTTGCAGCATGGCGAAATTGGCGGGGTCGGGTTCGAAGGCCCAGACGCGGCCCGCGGGACCGACATGACGCGCCAGCAGGAGGGAATAGAATCCGAGGTTGGCTCCGACGTCCACTACCGACATTCCCGGCCGGCACAGCTGGGAGATCAGTTTGCACTCCTCGGCTTCCGCCAGGCCGAATCGCCGAAGCCACAAAGACAGATAGCGGTCGTACTTGTCGGCCAAGATCCGGTGGCCATAGACCTTCACCGGAAATCGCGACCCGGGGCACGGAAGCCGGTTGATCAGAGACACGCACCCCCGCACGAACCGGGTTTCCGCGATGTCAAACAGGATCCGTTCAATCATATCAACGGCCCGCGAACAGAGTCGCAAACGCCGAACACCGTCTTCACGCCGTTGGTGGTGGCGAGGAGCCTCGATGAACCGGCCTCGCCCACTCGTCAACGTGAATGCGTTATTTATCACGACCGGAGCGTTGTGGTCAAGCCGGATTTCCCCATCCCCAAAAGACCGGGCACACGCTTTCGGTCAGGAGCGTTCGAATCGTTTTGCGGCGGCAGGAAGTTGGTTCACGGGCGCTTCGCGGATATGGAACCCGCAGCGGGATGGGCGTTGGATTCTTGGCTCAAGGAGGACCTTCACTCATAGCGCGACCACGAACCCCGCGCCCGGGTGGTGAGGACCGAGGTCCGGGCGGAACATTCGTTGGACCAGTCGGAGATGCCCACGGCATTGAACGCGTGAACGCGATAGGAATAGACCATGTCCGGCGCCAGTCCGTTGTCCTGATAGGCCGTGACGTGGGCGGGGACGGTCGCCAGCAGCGACCACGCGCCGTTGGTTCCCAGCCTGCGGTGTATTCTGAAGCCGCTCTCGTTGGTCGAGTTGTTCTGCCACGACAGGTTGATCTGGCTCTGCGAGACAGCGGCGGCCTGCACATTGGAGGGAGGCGCAGGCACGCCGGGTCCCGTGTAGCGGAGAATCCAGAGCCCGCCCTGGCCATCGGCGACGTAGGCCAGATTCAGGGCCACGAAAACCTTTACGGCGGGGAAGGGCGTGAGGTAGGAGCCGCGGAACACCGGCGAGTTGGGGTCGGTCACGTCAATGACGTAGAGTCCGCTGTCGGTGGCCACGTAGGCGAGATTGTTGACGACAAAAACACCCGCCGCCTTGCCCGGCATGATATAGGCCCCGCGGAAAGACGGCGCGAAGGGATTGCTGACATCCAGGATCTGAAGGCCGAACGTCCCGGTCGCCACGTAAGCGATGGTGCCCACGACGAATATGTCGGCGGCCGCATCCGGAGTGGTGTAGGAGCTCATGAAAATCGGCGTAAAGGGGTTGGCGACGTTGACGACCTGGAGGCCGGGCGTGCTGTCGGCCACAAAAGCCGTGGTGCCCGAAACAAAAACGCTCTGCGCATAGCCGGGCGTGTCGAACGTGCTGCGCGAGATCGGCATGAAGGGAAACGTGACGTCCACAGTCTCCAGACCGTTGCCGCCTTCGGCGAGATAGGCCATCGTGCCGGAAACAAAAATGCCTTTGACGTAGCCGGTCGTGCTGAGGGATCCGCGAAAGAAAGGTCCGAAGGGATTGCTGACGTCAATGATCTGAAGTCCCGCGGGGCCATCGGCGAGATAGGCAATGCCCCCGGAAACCGAAACCCGCTCGGCTTTGCCCTGCAACGGCGTGTAAGAGCCGATGATGAACGGCGCGCTGGGATCCGTCACGTTCACATTCTGCAAGCCTGTGTCAAACGCAGTGACGAAGGCGGTGGTGCTGGAGACGAACACGCCCTGCGCCGTGCCCGGCGTCGGGACGTAGCCCATGAATTCGACGTTCAAACCCTGGCCGCGAGCGCCTTGCACCAGCGTCCAGAAGATCAGGAAGAGCCAGATCGCGCGGTGGAATTCAGCCAGCGACACGAAGCCGCCGGACGCGGCAAGTTGCGTGCCCAGCCTTGTCATGGTGAAGCCCTCCTGTGAAGAGGCGAGCCGGTTCCCCGATTTCCGGCTTCTTTTGGTCACCTTTCGCGTCCCGATGAAGTTCTCCCGCGGTTCTTTATCGTGCGATCCGTGACCTCGATTCAGTTCGGATGGCTAAAATACATAGAACTCACGTCCGTGCAAAGGAAATAATATACCCGGCGAGGAGGGTCATGAATTCAATCGGACGAACGGGCTCGCGTCCGTGTGAGATTTCTAACTGATTTAGCCATTGAAATCTCTGCCGTCTGCATGGGATAGGTCGCGCGGTTCTCGGAGTCATCACAGTCGGGGGGCGCGGCAAGGCGCGCTGCCACATTGATCAACAGGAGGTGGAACGATGCGACATCTGTCCAAGAACGCGAAGACCTGGGGTGTGGTGGGAGTCGTCTCATTTCTGAGCGGCATGGTCGGACTCGGAATGGCGCCGCGCTTCGCCAGGCAAATGGCCAGCGGAGAAACGGACCTGACCGTCCGCAGTTACCTTTGCCGCGAAGCCGCCCGGATCACCAACGAGTCTATCCACGAGATGCCGCCCACCGCTCGTGGCTGGGAGATCGTCAGGCCCAAGAGACTTCAGCAATACTACGAGATGCTGGGCATTGACCACCTCATGGCGAAACGCGAACGCCCGCCGCTCAACGTCAAGGTCACGGGCGTGCTGGATCGTGAGAAATATCGCATCGAAAAGCTCTCCTACGAAAGCCTCCCCCAGCTCTATGTGACGGCCAACCTTTACGTTCCCAAGGGGCTGAAAGGGCGCGCGCCGGCGGTTCTCTATGTCTGCGGCCACTCGGCCGGCCAGAAAGTTCCCTATCAACCTCACGCGCGGCGATGGGCCGAGCTGGGTTTCGTCACGCTGATCATTGATTCCATCCAGCTGGGTGAGATTCGGGGCTTCCACCACGGCTGCTATCGCGAGGGCTGGTTCAACTGGTACAGTCGCGGCTACACCCCCGCCGGCGTCGAGTGCTGGAACGGCATTCGCGGGATTGATCTCCTGCAGTCGCGCCCCGAGGTGGACCCCGAACGGATCGGCGTGACGGGCATCTCGGGCGGCGGGGCGAACAGCTGGTGGATCGGCGCCGCCGACGAGCGGGTCAAGGTTGTGGCGACGGTTTGCGGCACCGGCACGACCAAGTCGCACGTGGCCGAGCGCACGGTGGATGGCCACTGCGACTGCATGTATGACATCAACTATTACGGTTGGGACCTCTCCGACGTCGGCGCCCTGATCTATCCCCGGCCGCTGCTGGTGGCGTCGGCCAATCGCGACGGCCTCTTCTCGATCGAATCCATCCGCGATTGCTGCAGCCGCATCGAGAAACTCTACCATCGCTACGATAAGGACGACCGCTTCAAATTCGTCGAGACCCCCGGTCCCCATTCGTATCACACGATCTCCCGCACCGCCATCTTCGCCTGGTTCATGAAGTACTTGATGGACCGCGACGTCAATCCTGGGACGATCGCCGATCTGGACGAGCGCAACGAAGCGGAAAAGGACCTGCTCGTCTATGGAGGGAATCCGCCCGCCGACGAGCGCGTGACCACGGTTCAGGACTGGTTTATCCCGAAGGCCGAGCCGCCGGCGATCCGTGACAAGGTCACGTTGGCTACGGAACGCGTGCGCGTGGTTGGACTGCTGCGCGAAAGGACGTTTCATCAATTCCCGCAGCGCGCGCGCGCCGTGGACTGGCGCGTCACGATGAGGAATGCCGAGGGCAGTTCGAACTCGCGGATTCTGTTCATCCCCGAAGAGGGATTGGAGTTGGTGGCGACGTTCTCGGTTCCGAAAGCGGCGCAGGAAAAGACGAAATCGCCCTGCATGGTGTTTCTGCGAAGCCCGCGTTCGGCGCGGGGTGAGGCCGAAGGAATTGTCGGGCGCCTCAACGGCACCTGGACGCGCCTGATTGTCAACACCCGCGGGGTGTGGGAGACGGCCTGGGGCGAGGATCTGGCCTGGCACCTGCGCCGCGCGGCCGCCATTACGGGACGCACGATCGCCTCGATGCGGGTCTACGATGCTCTGCGGGCGCTCGAATTGGCGCGCGCGCTGCCCGAAGTGGACCCGGCCAACGTGGCCATCGGCGGCGAAGGCGAGATGGCGGCGGTCGCTGCCTATGCCGCCCTGCTCGACGGCAAGGTCAGTGCGCTGGTGCTGAAGGATCCTCCGTCGTCGCTCGATCTGCCGAGCGCGAAGGACGGCACCAGCACGGCGACCGAGATGCTCGGCGCGCTGCGAATCGCCGATCTGCCGGTGGCGGCGGGGCTGGTCTATCCGGCGCGCATCGCCTTTGTCGGCCAGCGCCCCGTGACCTACGACTGGACGCTCGAGCTTTACAAGAAGCTCCGCGCGGCCGAGAAGGTCGTTACCGTCCCCAATTTGGGGGCTTGGCGAGACGAGAAATGACCCCTCTCGTCTGAGCACGGGAATCGGTTTTGCCATGCCCAACTTGACGTGGCGGCGGCAGCAGGTGGTTCGATCCTGGCTGATCAAGGCGCAACGTGATCTTGCCTCTGCTCGAACACTCGCCAGCGCCAAAGAGCTACTACTAGACACAGCGATCTACCATTGTCAGCAGGCAGGCGAAAAGGCCGTTAAGGCTTTTCTTGTCAACGTCCTCAGGGAGATTCCTTCTGGCGACCGAATCCCTATGGCTACCCATCCTGCTGCCCCGATTCAAGCATTGATTCTTTTTGCTCCCGGTCCCTTTTTCTCAAGCTAAACCCAGCTCAGCCGTACGGTCAGATTCTCACCGTTGTGGAGCGTGATCGGCTTTTCAAGAATCAGGATCGCCTGGCCGCGAGGGGTGCTAAGGCGGGCCTTCACGGGTTTCCCCGCTGCCCTAACGGTCGCGCGAACGTTTCTGGCCTCAGCCGGAACGCCCAACGTCAGTTCGCCCAACCTCAACCGGCAGTACGCCACCTCGATGACATCGGTTTGACGTTTGCCTTTGCGGGTTTGGCTCAGGCTGCCCCAGCCCTCCGAGGCCGTAAAAAACGACTTGAAGTGTTCGGGTGTAATCGCAGGCATGAAAGTCATCCGGCTGCGCACCGCGTCGTGCGAGAAGCCCGACAGCGCGAGCAACAGCGACCAGCTCGACATCGCCCGTGCATAGTGGCCGCCGCATTCCTTCTCGTCCCAGGGGTTGCGGTCATACTTGGTTTTTGCCCGCCCGTCGTAGCGTTCGCGCGCTCCTTTGACGATGCAGAACGCCTCCTCAAACATCCCTTCATAGATCATGTGAGCGGCGACCTGGTACTCGACACCGGTCCACACCTCGTCGCTGTAAAGAATCTGCTGAGGCGGTCGTCCGCCCTTCGGCCAGGTGCAGCACAGCAGGCCCTTGTCGTTGCCGTCGGCGAACCAACGCTGGTTGTGCTGCCAGTGGCTCATGTCCGAAAGCCAGTTGTACTTGAAGATCGCTTCGAGCGCCGCCCGCACGTACTCCTTCGGCAGCAGATAGCCCAGTCCCAGCTGGTGAGCCCACCACTGTCCGATCAGCTGATCGGCCAGGCAGCCCGGACCCCACTGGCGCGGCCTCTTCCTATAGTCGGGGTAGTTCTGCTGGAAATACTCGCTGTTCCAGCATAGCTCGACCAGCCGGTTCGAGCCGCTCTGGAAGATCTCGTGCCAACGCTCGGCCGTCTGTTTGTCGCCGGCGCGCCTGGCCATCTCTTCGCCCGCGCGCAGAGCCGCCAGATAGTACGTTCCCAGAAAAGAGTTCGGTCCATAGGCCGCCACGTCGTAGGTGTGCCACTGCTCGTCTTCGATGATCCCGTCGGGCGGGTTGCCGTCGCGCGCGATCAGATACTCGACGGCCTTCTTGATGTTCGGCCAGTATTGGGCGAACCATTTTCCATCGGGACACAGCAACACTTCGCGGTAGGCTTTCAGGATGCAGCTGCAATGGCCGTCCGTGAAAGGCCGCTCGCCGCTGGGACGGTTGGGAATGGGGATGTCCACGCGATTGTTGATCCCGCCGTCGGGGGTCTGCTGCCGCTTGTAGTCCACGTAGCGCATGATCCGTTCGAGATCGGGGAAGAGGTGCGCGAGCGACTGCTCGTAGCCCCAGACGTGGGTGCAGGTCGGCTGGCAGCAACACCACGTTCCTTCCCATCCGGCGAACACGCCGTCTTCCATCCAGAAGCAAACGCCTTCGGTGCGGATGGTGGACATCTGGCTCGTGAGGCAGTCGAGCAGCCAGTAGGGGAGCGTGCTGTCGTAGAAGGTCTTTCGGAATCGCTGCGTGAGTGCCTCGAGTTTCCCGAGATTGCGCGCGAGGTCGGACGCCACGGCGGGCGCGTCGGGCCACAGCTTCGAGTAGTAGTGGCCGATCCGCGCGTTGCTGCGGCTGAAGACCGCGTTGGGGAAATGCCAGGTGAGCAGGAAGGGGATCGTGGCTTCGGCGTGCGGCTCGAGCTCGACCTTTGCCACAAGCGCCGCGCCTTGCGTGACGCCCGGCCTGGTCGGCTCGCTGCGTTCGCCCTCTTTGGGTGTGGCAGTCGGATTTATGACAAAAGCGCCTGCCACATCCTTTGGACTATCCCACGCCAGAACGGCGCCGCCAGGCGCGGGCGTTGACAATGTCAGTTCGCCGAACATGTGCGCGTCGGCCGACAACCCGTTAGCCGGTTGCATTGAAACGCCAGCCAGTCCCGCAAGCAACGACAACGCCCGCGTCCTCCTTCCGCCTGCCCACTGGTTGGACAACAGCCGCGTGCCAACCAGGTAGACCGCCCCCTCGCCGATCCTGCGTCGAATGATCAGCGGCGCGCCCGCGGGCGTGCACAGGACGACCTCGCTCTCGTCGAGCAGTTTGAGATCCTTGTATTCGGTCCAGCCGTCGAATTGCGCCTCCGTCATCCCGACCGACGGCAATGCCGTGACGAGGCGCACGTCGAAAGGCTCACGGTGATAGGTCATTTCGCCGAACGTCGCGGGCAGCAACTCGCGCAACGCCGTCAGCAGGTTGTCGTCGGCCGCATTCTCGGTGAAGACGATCTGGTCCACGTTGATGTGACCCCACGGGCCGCTGGCCGAATCAATGATTTCGAGATGCGCGCGCTTGGCCGCGAACTCCCGCACGTCCCAGACTTTCCAGTCCAGGCGTTCGAGGTCCTGGCCCGTGGCGGTTCGGACCACCTTGCCGCCCACGACGAGGTTCATGCAGGTCTGCTTGGGCGAAGAACCGCCGCCGATGAGGAACCGAATCAGCGGGCGCTCGATCGTAAAGGTGCGGCTGGTCATCCTGCCCGTCGGCTGATCGCCGCCCAGATAGCTGTTCACCAGTCCCTTGCCGAGAAAGCCGCTGACCGGTTGCTGGTTTGGAAGCGTGCCTGACGCGGGCGCCTTTCCAAACGCTTTCCCTTCGATCGTCCATTTCTCATAGCCCGACTCGAAATCCTCGAACACGATGTCGGGTTCGCCTTTTTTCCGGACAGGCGCGGAGGCGCCGATGTTGTGGCGGAGCAGCCGTGGATCGTCGCCCGAAATCACCACCGTCGCGCCGTTCTTGGCGGCCAGACGAAGGCCCGCGAGAAAATCCGCCCCGACGTCGCCCGGGTTTTCGAGCCAGACAACGCGCGCGTCATTGCCCGCCGTGGCGACCTGTTTGACGATGGCGCCCGTTGCATTGGCGCGCGCGACCTTGATGCTCTCGGGCTTCTCATATTTGCTCACCGCGCGCCAGATGCGGTCGAAATCGCGAGGCACGCTGTCAATGAAAAGGTGGACCGGCTGATCGCACGAGGCGGCGGTGCCGGGTGCGACGCGCATCCGGATCATCCGCAAGTCGCCCGACCGCGTAAACTCGTTGAAATTGCCGCCGTAGTTGGGATGGCGAAGACCGGACGCGCTTTCGTTGGCAAGTCCCACGCAGTTGGGGAGCGCGGCCATCAACGCGACACGAACTTTCCGGCGGGTCTTGTTCTTGATGGTGAAATGGAAGACGGTGGCCGGATAGCCCGATTGCCGGCTGTCGAGCGGGATGAATGGTGTATATGCGGTTAGGGACATCGAAACAGGCAGCGCGTCGTCCTCGTAATGAAGCTCCGCGACCGGGTATTCGCCGATCAGCTTGATGTTGCCGATAGCGGGTGTTCCTTCGGGCGGACGCGTGGAAAGGACGCGAACCACGGGCTGTGTGTCGCTCGTTGCGGCGCGGACCGCAAAGAACGGCTCGCCGATGTCGAACTCGCCCATGGCGTTGGTGACCGACCAGCCGGTCATGCGACCATCCACGCCCAGATAGAAACCGCCCGTACCAATGCCGCCGAGCGGAAAGCGCGCGTCGGGATGGTCTTTGGGATTATAAACGCGCGGCGGAGTGGGATCGAAAACGTGCTTCTTCCACTCGGCAAGTTTGTCGGCCGCCAGCTGATTGACGACCCAATACGGCTTGTCGCCCGACTCTGCCGCCGCGGCCGTCTGGCTCAACGCCAGCGCGGCCGTCCCTACCGCCACCGTCTTGAGAAAATCCCGCCGATCCACGCCGTCCCGTGATCGGCAACAATCGCATTTTCGTCCCCGGCAACCCATCGGTCGTTTCCTTCCTGAGTGGGGTAGGCTGTCAGCCTGCCAAGCGTTCTCAACCCTATCACAGGTATTACATGGTCACGCCGGTCCCAACCTCGACCTCATATAGCATCCTCGCCTTGCCGCCGGCGTTCATATCGAGCGGGATGACGAGCGCGCCGTCGGCCACGGTGGTCTTGACTTCGCCGAGACGCTTGCCGCTGGTCGCCAACGCCCAAACGTGGGCTTTGGCTGCGTTCTTCATGCGTATAGTGACCGTGGCCCGTCCTGTGCGCGCCAGGTGAGGCAGCCCGCCCCACGCCAGCAGCACGCGCCGCGCTTTGTCGCGATATCTCACGCCGCTGTTCTGAAGGTCGGTCAGGTGCGTGACCAGCAGCCGCCCGCTTTCCGCGATGGGCGCGTTGTCCAGGCTGGAGACCCACACGGTGGCATCGGTGTCCTCGATCGTGATCGAAGCGGCCTGGGTCTCGATCTTCCTGCCCGCCGGCGCGTATCCACCCGCGGTGCGTGGTGTGTCGAGCGTGAGGACGTCGGCCGGACCGTCCACGGTCAGCTCGCCCGTCTCGCTCTGGAAGCGTGGGGCCTTGACATCCGTCGGATTTTCCGCGCGCACCCAGCCGCGCTTGCGAAGTTCAGCCAGAATCTTCTCGCCCGCATCCGAGGCATACGGATCAACGGCGAGCACCTTGTCACCGTCGTTGCGCCCCAACGACGACCATGACAGGGGCAGCACGAGATCGGCGCCGGCCAGATCCGTCGGACTCTTGGCCATCAATGTCCCCACGCGCATCACGAGCGCCAGCCCATCCCATGACGGCGGAATGGAACGGACGTTCTTTGGGTTTTTCAAAACGTCGTCCGCCGTCATGCCGATGGCCACCACATGTTTTGCCGGGTTCATGTCGGCGCGACGAAAGAGGCAAATCGCCGCGCGCTCGGCGGCCTGGCTCAGCGGGTCGCTCGCCAGGTCGAAGTAGCCCGCGGGCCGCGGCGAGAAGAGACTCTCGCGATTGTGGCTGTAAGCAAATCGCCAGATGACCGACCAATCCTGCACCGCCCCCAACGCGCCCGTAAGAATGCCGCCCACGCCGCGAAACCGTCCCGGTCCCGAGTAGTTGAACTCACTGTTGGTGAACGGCTTGTCTATCAAGCGCGTGAAGGCGCAGCGCCGACCGCCCGGAGCGCCCTGCGAAACCGGGCTGACGTTGGGACATCGCGAGGGGAGCCGCCACGGCTGCTCAAGAAACTGTGGATGGTCCACGTAGAAATGATCGTCCACGTAGCCGTACCCTTCTCGCACGGCCTGCCGCTGGATGGGGTTGGTCCAGGCGTTCATGTTGGTCAGCATCGCGCGGCAACCCAACTCCTCGCGCAGAAACGTGCGCGTGCGCTCGAAGAAGCGGCGCTCGACGTCCGCGAAGAAGACACTGAGCTCGATTCCGACGGGCGAGTCATCGAGTCGGGCGGGAAGCGGCACCGTGCCCGCCGCAGGATCCTGGCCTGCTTCCAGCTTGCCCAGCGCGCGCGTCAACGCCTCCCGCGTGGGATAGCGCGCCGCCAGCCATCGGTTCCACGCGCGCGTCCAATCGTCCTTCAGGCGGCCCGAGAGTTCGTTCCATGAATTGCCTGCATTTCCCTCGTTGACGAGGCTCAGCCACGCCAGCGTCGGATCGTCGGCCCAGCGCATCTTTGTGTAAGGATTGACGTGGCCCAGCAGCGCGCGCGTGAAGGCCTTGTAGTTTTCGAACGCCCGGTCGTTGACCAGCACCGCCTTCTTGTAGTTGTCCATGCCCACGGCCCCGGTGGCGCCTTCCCAAACCTCGGCGGCGAGAACGGGGCGCGAGACGAACAGGTCCGTCGTAACGTAAATGCCCCGCTGTTTGAGCGCGGCGAAAAAGTAATCGAGCTGGTCGCGCGCCTCGGGCCCGAGCGTGGTGGTGTTGCCCGCCGAGCGATCCACGAGGGTGCTCTCATAATGATGGAAGCGCACCGCATTGTAGCCGAGTCGCTGGAGGCGTTCGGCCAGCCGGTCGGCCTGTTCGTGCGAGAGGTACTGCGCGGTGAAGCAAAAGTTGCAGCCATAAAACCGCACCGGGTCGTTCGGGCGATCCGCGAAAACCATCTTGCCGCCCGCGCCGGCCACCACGCGGCCGAATTTGCCCGCCGGGGTGTGCCAGGGGACGATCTGGCTGAAGTCCAACGCCGAACCCGGCTCGATGTCCAACTCCAGATCGAGCGGCACCCACTCCGCCCCGGCCTCAATCGTCACGGGCCCGTCGCTGTCATCGGTGTCTTTCGCCTTCGCCCCGAGCACAACGACAACCGCCGCGAGAAAGGCCACCGTCATAAGGCTCTTGCGGAGCGTGATGAATTCCTGTCTCGACCACCCTGCGAATAGAACGCGATAGTCTCTCATGGTTCTTTCTCCGATCCCGGGCAAGTTCTCATATATTCCGCAATCCGAAACTCAAAACTCAGAATTCAAAATCGCATTACTTTTTTGGTCCGAGATTCTCGAACAGATACAGCCCGCTTTTCCCGGGACAAACGAGGTCCAGATCGCCGTCTTTGTCAATGTCCACGGCCACGATGTTCAGCCCTCCGCCGGCCGTGCCGTCATACTCGATCACGTGCTTGATGAACGAGGCGTTCTTGCGGTCGGTCTCATACCAATAGACGCCGCGCGGATCGCCTTGGCCCGCCGGAGGTGGATCGCCGCCGCCCGGGTCGCCGTCGTTGTGGGCGCGGAACCGCTTGCCCGTGATGAGGTCGGGCACGCCGTCGCCGCTCAGGTCGGCGAGCGTCAGCGGGTGGACCTGCGACCACGACTCATCAATCACATGCTGCTTCCACGTGCGCTTGCCGTCAGGACCGGGTTTGCCTTGTTCCATCCAGTATAAGCCGTAGCCATGTCCCTTGCCCCAGATCACGTCGGCAAGGCCGTCGCCGTTCACGTCGAGCGTCAGCATCGGGTCATTCGGACGGCGCTCCGGCGGGTCGAGCACCCATTCGCCGTGCCACGTCCAGGCGTCTTTGCGCGGGTCGGGCGGCTGTTCCCACCAACCTTCCCCCGTCAGGATGTCGAGCCGCCCATCGCCGTTGATGTCGCCCCAGCCGATGCCGTGACCGTTGCCCTGCTTGCCGATCATGTGAGGGATGAAGGCCGGTTGGCCCTTGTCGTCTTTGCCGATCTCGATCCAGCGTATCGGTTCGTTGTCGTCCGAAAGAATGTCCTTCCTCCCGTCGCCGTCAATGTCCACCATCAGGACCATTTCGACGAAGAAGGGCGGCGAAAAGGAATGCGTCGTCCACCGTTTGTACTGGTTGAGTTTCAGTTTGGGATCCTTCGCGTCAATCCTGGGATTCTCGGCCCAGACCAGACCCTTGTTGAAAAAGCCCGCCGAAACGATGTCCACAAAACCGTCGCCATCCACATCGAACGGCCAGTCGCCGCAGTCGTTGAGATACTCGCCTTCCCAGACGAGTTCCTGGCAGGGCCGCCGCCACCAGTCCGGTCCCTTATACCAGTTGTCGCCCGAGACGATGTCGAGAATACCGTCCTTGTCCACGTCCATCACGCAACACACCTCGCACGTCCCGCGATCAATCACGTGCTTCTTCCACTGAATCTCGACCGCGCCGACCGCCAGCGGAACCACGATCAGCAGCGCCGCCAGCGCGATGAGCTTACCGTGTTTCGCAATCCAAAATCCAAAATCGAAAATCCAAAATCGAAGACCCGAGCCCCACGTTCTGCGTTCCCGCATCATTCTTGACCTCCGATGGATTTGCGTTGCAGTCGCAATTGAAGACAACGGCGCGGCGGATTTCCAGTTAAAACTGGCCCGACGGTTTGACATTTCGAATGGCGTGCTGGTGCGCATAGACCCGAAGGACGCGAGCGTCCAAGTCGTGGGCAGGATTGATGTTCCCGGCAGGCCCACTTTCGTCGGCAACGACATTTACTTCACCCGCACGCAACACTTGCGCCGAATCCGCAACATTGTTCCATCTCCGCAACCGCGGAACGACGCAAATCGAACCCAGGCAGAAAGCGAGCGCCCAGGCCAGAAAGAAAGCGTTGACGTTTCGCACCGCTTTGGAGCAACGTGCCCCATGAAATCTCAAGAGGCGCTTGGGCGAGAATCTATGTGACCGTCCCCCGAATTTCGGTTTGTTGGGGATTTTGGTGTACGAGCCGAATATCGAATACCGGAGCGATCTCAGATGCACATCTACGCTTTTCACGTCCGGAATTTCCGACGCTTTCAAACCCTGACAATTCACCCAAATGAGGGACTGAATGTCATTGTGGGTGCGAACAACTCGGGGAAGAGCGCATTACTCCGGGCGCTGGATCTGGCGTTGAATCCACTCCACCATCCCTATCGAGAGGACTTGGTGGGGCGCTTCGATTTTAACCGAGTTAACTTAGGTAGCCCCATCGAGGTGTGGGTGTACTTTCACATCCCCAAGGACGATGCCGAGGAAATCCATGACCGCTTCGGTAGAAAGACCTCTCGTTGGCTGCTTCAGCCAGATCGAACCGTTCTTACTCCGTCTGAAAGCCCGACTCAGGGTGACCCACCATTCGTGCCCGCCATTAAGGAACCGATGGTAATAGAGGCAAATTCTTCAGAGAAACATGTGGAGCTGCTGGCAACCCGATTCATGGCCACTTGGAACGAAGAGAAACAAGCCCCCGAGCTCAGTTGGGCAATCATTGATGAGACAGGAGAAAGGACGTCGTTTTCAGCGGAAGACCGTGCTGCGATAGGCTTCAATCTCATTCCGGTCCAGCGAGACCCCCTTCAGATGCTCGGGTTTACCAGACGAAGCCTGACCGGAAGAGAATTGGATGACACCACGATTTCCCGACCTCTTCGGGGTATCGTCAGGGATATCGAGAAATTGAAAGAATCATTGCTTACTGTCCCGGCCGTGGGGAAGAGGCTTCGTCAGATAGAAAATACTCTCAACGATTTACGGCTCTTGGATGAGACGGGAAAATCTTCTGCCACCGTGACCTTTCTTAGGATGGAGGTTAACCGGCTGCGCGGAGCCATCGAGCTAGCGTTTGCCCCTCCAGCCGAAGCCAACAACAGCCAGGTACATGAGGCTTCCGCAAGCATGGAGAAAAACCCACGAACGGCAGATGAATTCTACGTCCCGCTGTCGTATCAAGGGGATGGCGTGCAAAATGCGCTTCTATTGGGTCTGTTGGTTCCCGGTGAAGAGGAAGGAAAACCTGAAGACAGTGCGAGCAAGACCGGGAGGCCCGCAAAAAGGGAGTCTATCAAGACAGTAGGGGGGCAAAGGATTAGCGCAATAGAGGAGCCGGAGCGGAGCTTAGAACCGTGGCGGGTGAGGTCGCTCTTCTCCAGGCTTGAGCAAAAGAGCACCCGCAACCAGATCTTCATCTCAACTCATTCACCGGTTGCGCTGGGTGAGGTTGGAGGTGCCGAAAGCCTGATCATTCTTGCGCCTGATGCGGCTGATACAGAAACAACCATCGCCTCTACACGTGTTCGGGTGATCGAGGGAACCAACCTTTCCAAGGAAGCAAAGAAGGAGTTCGAGCATTGTCACGAACCCTATGGTCGATGTCTTTTCGCACGCCTTGTACTCATTGTTGAAGGGTGCACAGAGATGGGCTTCTTGCCCATTGCCCTTTTGAATGCGGCGAAAAAGCGCGGAGGACCTGATCTGATGACGCTCGGTCTTGAATTGCTTGAAAACTACGAGGGACGGAAAAACCCGCATACGCGGGCCGAGCGTCTGAAGGATTACGGCAAGCGCGTTGCTGTGCTGTTGGACCACGACGAAGATGAGAGAATAACCACGGATATTCTCATTCGCGGGTGCATCCCGACGGCCGAGGCGGTCTTCGTTTGGAGCAAGGACCGAATCCTTAGAGGAGCAAAGGGGTGCGACCTTGAAGTGGCGATTGCTGAAGGTGCTCCGCTACCCTCTCTGACCGAGGCAGTGAAGACAGCGTATGCCGACCCTGGTCACTCGATCGATTCTAACGACTGGACGAAGGCGCGTGGCAAGCTTGACCTATCCGATTCAGATGCACAAACGGTCCCGAAAACATATCCTGACCCAGCGACATTTTGTTTTGCAGATCTGGGCGGCAACGTTGCCAGACTCGCGCTCCTGGCGTTAATGCACGGCCCCCACTCAATCAAATCTGCTTGGGACATGCGCCAGTTCGCAGACAAGTTGGGAACCGACGGTCTGCCAGAGGCAGTCCTTCGATTGTATGACCGGCTGAAAGAACTGCTGGAGTCACCCGAAAGGCGATACTGTGGGCAATACTATGACCTGTACAAAGGAAAGGCCGAGCGCCTTCCCTGACCTATGCAACGAGTTCGATCTGGATCGGGAACAGCGAGGTGTCGTTCGTTCCTTCTTGGACGGGAACAATGTCCTCGTCGAAGCACCACCCGGAACTGGCAAGACCTATCTTGGCGCCGTACTAGGCATAGCCGCCTTACGGCTCAATCTCCTTCCCAGCCATAGCAGCGTTCTTTTTCTGACTTTTTCGAAAAACGCCCGCGTCCAGATCGAGAATCAAATGGCAAAATTCAAGTCGGAAAAGAAGATATGGCCGGAAGAGGACCGGCGGCTAAAGATCTCGAACTATCACTCTTTATTCTTCGAATGCATTCGAGAACGGAAAGGCCTCTGGGGCGTGAAGAATCCACTCCGCGTGGGGTCGTTGAAAGCCCGAGAAAAGCGACTGAGAGATGCGCTTCCGTCGCCCGCCACATCTCGTGGTGGCGAGGCTGACTTGCTCGTTGCGTCCGGCATTCAGCCAGCCCAAGGCAATCTTTCAAGCAGCGGGGCTGATGAAGCAAAAAACCTTACGGCAGCGTTTGCTTTGAAGCGCTTCTCCGCGAAAATGCTTTCCGGCTCTACTGACGAGTACGGTCAAGAAAGCATCGCAGAAGCGTACAGGGTGGCGTGCGATTCATTGCAGCGAGGAATGATTCACTACGACGATTTCGCGCCCCTGATGTTGGACTTGATGGAGTCCTGCCCGTCCTTCGTGAGATACCTTCGGATCAAGTACCCAATACTCGTTTTGGATGAATACCAAGACACCGATTTGCTCCAATGGGAGATTCTGAAACTTTGGAGTCCCGGACAACTTGCTGTGTTCTACGACAGGTTTCAGATGATCTATGAATGGCGGGGATCGTCGCCCCAGCGGATAGATGATCTCAAGGCTGAATTTGCACCGCTCGACAAGAGATGTCTTTCCACAATTCATCGGACTGCGCAGGCTGGACGTGGCATCGCCAAATTCCTGATGGGATTACGAAACGGGGGTTTCACCGGTGACCAGGTGCGAAATTACCATCTTAGTGATCTCTGCACATGGCTTCAGGTGAAAGAGATCGCTGGCAACCCGGATGCACCCGCAGCTAATCGCACTTGCGCTTGGATTTGGCCACAGATAACCAACCAGAGCGGCAAGTCTGTCGCGGTCATTACACGGGGCAACGCTCTAGGTCGGGATCTTCAGCGAATTCTGTCAAACAAGGGGTCTTTTACACATCACGGCAAAAAAAGTCCGAGGCCCGCGGTTAGGTGTAGACGTATCGCATCCGATGACAACATCGAGGAAGAGATCAGAGATTGGATTGAGTATCTTGGACATCCACGGATGGGAATCCCAACATGGCTTGGACAGGGAGTGGACGTGCTACTGGATGGGCGCCTTCCTGAAGTCCGATTTGAAGATGAGGTCACGCAAGCGTTTAATAAGTCCCGCCCCCAACAAAACCACCTTTTTGGAGGCGCCGTAAGGAGAGCGCGATCTAGTCATGTTCGCCGAGCCGCCCAAGACATTGCCAGAGCCCTGCTGCCCGACCCTATTGTCGGGATTGGTGCCTCGTTGATAGTAGCCGTCGAAGCCGCCCAATCTTTGGCCAACTGGAAGAAGTTTCAGTTGGACCCTGACGCCGTCTTTCTTTTCAATCATTTAGCTGAAGCCGCATCAAAACGCCCGATCCCCGGGAAGATTCAACAAGCAGCAAACCGACTCCACGACGCCCTCTTGCAGGGATCGTTTCTTGCTGTTCGCCGGACCTCTCATCCGGTGTTCCTTTCCGCTCACCAAAGCAAGGGGCGGGAATTTGATCACGTGATTATACCATGGCTCGCTTGTGTCCCCGAAGATCAGAAGACAGGAGTTGAGGG
>Ga0315282_10000566_pt1 | contig 72735 bp, 78 predicted proteins | sample YL17G07_20_MG_FD_203693 | JGI IMG/M metagenome (GOLD analysis project Ga0315282, IMG submission 203693) | Sediment microbial communities from Yellowstone Lake, YNP, Wyoming, USA - YL17G07_20 | ecosystem: Environmental > Aquatic > Freshwater > Lake > Sediment | place: USA: Wyoming | collected... | reverse complement strand
CAGGAAGGACCGACTGGGAGGCAGCCACATTCATAAGAAAGGTCCTCGACCTCTGCGCGGGGACCCCCATATTCCTCACCGACAGGGGTCCCTGGTACGAGAAGGCCTTCAGGAAGATGGGCATCAGAAATGGAAATGCTTAAGCTATGGGCGCCCGCTATTACGAAGATGCGATACTGATGCCGCCGAATTCGGATATGATTCGTGGCAGAGACGGGGCGACGAAGCATTTTGCCGACATTATGAAGATGGGCGTGAAGGATGCTGTCTTCTCCACAGTTGAGCTGCATCACAAGGGCGACGCTGTAGTAGAGATCGGGAACTACACAGTCAAGATACATTCACAGGGACAAGCACCGTTTGAAGACAAGGGAAGTACATTGTTCTGTGGAAGCTCGATGCTGATGGCACATGGCGTCTGCACAGGGAATTCTTTAACAGCAACCTGCCCGCGTAGAGGTGGTTGATGAACGCTGACCATTTACTCACTTGCCGATTATATTCAGGGAGCCGGAGGAGATCATGATGACATCGTATAACAAGCTGATGGAAAAGTATCGCGAAATCGCTCTCGTAGATACAATTATGGGATTGTTGAGCTGGGACTCCGAGACGTATATGCCACCGCAAGGCGTAGCGCTCAGAAGCAATCAGCGAGGTGTCCTGAAACGAGTGTATCACCGGATGTTGACCAGTAGTGAGCTCGCGAGCCTCCTCAGAGAATCTGAGAGGGAAGCGAACTCACTTGATGATGTGCAGCAGAGGAACCTGTATCTGCTGAGGAGAGAGCACGAGATAGAAATGAGCATGCCCGAGGATCTCGTAGCGGATTTGGAGAGCCAGAGGACGAACGCTACGGACGTTTGGCTCAAGGCAAAGACGGCTCGTAAGTGGGCATTATTCGAGCCCGAGCTGCGGAAGCTTCTTGATCTGAGCATCAAGTGTGCAGAGGCGACGATGCATGCCAGGGGCGTGTCATGCGTGTACGATGCGATGATAGATGACTTCGATAGGGGCATGACGCATTCACAAGTGGCCAAACTGCTGACGGACCTGAGGGTTCCGCTTCTGCCGTTGGTCAAGAAGTACCAAGAGGCATCAAGAGAAGTTGACACCTCATTCGCGAGAAGGCATATCCCAGTGACTATCCAGCGCGAGATCATAAAGGACGCTACAGCTCTAATCGGCTTTGATACGCATTCGGACACGGCTTGGGGGAGGATTGACGAGACCGAACATCCTTTCACCAGCGGCTACTTTGATGATTTGAGAATCGCAGTGCACTACCGTGAGGATGAGATGTTTGGCGCATTGCTCGGCGGAATTCATGAAGCGGGTCATGCCTTGTACGGGAGGAATATAACGCATGACTGGATGTACCAACCCGTGGGCAACGGTGCTAGCATGGGAATTAGTGAGGCTATGTCGAGATTCGCAGAGAACATGATCGGACGCTCTCGACCTTTTTGGACCTACTACTTGCCCAGGCTGAAGACTTTCACTGGAAGCGCATTCTCAGATGTCGACCTTGAAGGCCTACTCAAGGCAATCAACAAGGTCGAACCATCAAAGATTCGTCTTACCGCCGACGAGGTCACGTACTCTCTACACATAATCATCCGTTCCGAGATTGAACGCGATCTTTTCGAAGGGAGAGTGGAGGTCTCAGAGTTGCCTCAAGTTTGGAACAACCTGTATGACAAGTATCTTCAAGTTCGATTCGACAATGATGGAGAAGGAGTCCTCCAGGATGTGCATTGGGGCAACGGATTGTACGGCTATTTCCAGAGCTATGCGTTGGGCAATATATATGGTGGCATGTTCTTGCGGAAGATGGAGGAGGAGAACGACGCCTGGTCTGACGAGGTTGAGAAGGGCAGGCCAGGAATAGCCATCGAGTGGCTTGGAGACAAGGTTCAGCATTGGGGAGCTCTCTACGATCCTGGAGAACTAGTTCGGAATGTCACAGGCACTTCTCTGACGACTGAGCCGTTCGTTCAGTATCTGACGAAAAAGCTCTCCAGCCTCTGGGACTAGAATTGTGAGATTACGGTCAGAACAGAGCCGAATATGAATTCTGATGACCGACTCTTTTTCAATCAGAGAAGCATTGCACCGAGCTGAACTCCTTCCGTTCTTCTCGGCTGCGCTCCAGCCTTCATCATTGTACTCTTCTCATGCAGGATAACTCGCCTGCTGGACTGCGCTGGGCGGTTGCCACATATAACACCCTGTCTTGCAGGGCTGGTCCACGAATCCCATCATCTCCCGGAAGATATGGTGCAGTGTTGCGCCCTCCTCTTTGTGGTCTTTCTTAGGTATGCATTCAATAACAAAGAGATTCCTTGCTTCCTTCAGATTCTCGCCCAGATATTGCGTTCCGTATTCTTGATCGGCGTATTCAATCATGCGGTCTTCTCCGTCTCCGATATTCATTGAACACAACTACAAAAAAGACGCTAGAAAGAAGAAAGATAGTTCGGCTCGGTGCGATGATCCTTTGCTTGAACAACTCGCTGTCATCGCAATCTGCAGTCCTGCACCATGCAAACCGAACCACCCTGTCGGGATCGACCCGCCCGTAATCATCTGACGACCGAAGTGTGAATGGGCTCAGGACTAGGGTTGAAACCAGATTCGGCAAGATTATCAACCACGTCAAGATATACCATGGAGAGGTGGGCCAGGATGGATACCCGGGAAACAGATGAGAGATCGATTCGCGAGCTTGAGCGTGGGGCGAGGGATGCACTCGAAGCGAAGGATGTGGATCGATACGTCTCCTATTACGCCGACGACGCTTTGCTATTCTGGCCTGGAGCACCGATGGTCAAAGGCCGGGCCGCCATCCAGGAGTTCATGCGAGTCTTTCTTTCAATGCCCGCCTTCTCTCTCAGTTTTGAAACAGCGAAAGTGGAAGTATCCCGAACCGGTGATGTCGCGTACTCATACGGCACCAACAAGGTGACGCTGGTGGACCCGAGCGGCAAAAGGATGAAAGACAGGGGCAAGTACTTGACCGTCTACAGGAAGCTGCCTGACGGCATATGGAAGGCTGTGGCGGACATGGGCAACTCCGATCTGCCTTCACTTGTCCCGGACAATGGCCAGGAATCTAGCAGTGACTAGAGATGGGTGCATTGTTCACTAGCGTGAAATGAGGGTACTCAATTGCCACAAGATTGAACTGCCTAAGCAGGATAGATGGTGTGTCATGACTGATCTATACACGAAGACACTTGGCCACGGGATGCCTGCGGTCCTTGTGCACGGTAGCGGTACCAGCTCCGACGTTTGGGCAAAGCAACTGCCGCTTGCCGAGAGTCACCGGTTGATCATACCGGACCGTCGTGGCTATGGCCGCAGCCCTCCGTGCGCACACATCGACTACGAGACAGATGCCTCCGATATCGCAGACCTGCTGGGCGATGGCGCACACCTCGTCGGCGAGTCCTACGGTGCGGTCGTGGCGCTGCTCGCGGCCGGGTTGCGGCCAGGGGCGGTTCTCTCCCTAGCGGTGATAGAACCACCAATATTCGGACTCATACGAGGAGATCCTGTCGTGGATGGCTTCGCTGCGCGTCTCAGCCGAGTCTACGCGACAATGCGAAAGGCCGAGCCCGAGGAGTTCGTAGCTGCGTTCAATGAAGCAGTCGGATTCGAGTTCTTGCCATCTTCACTCAATCCAGAGTCGCGAAAGGCAGTCAAGACGATCATGAAAGAGAGAACCCCCTTCGACGCCCAAGTGCCCTTCGACCGCTTGTCGGATGCACCCTTTGCGAAACTCGTCGTGTCCGGAGGATGGAACGAAACCTTCGAGGCAATCTGTAATGAGCTGGCGAGACGGCTGGGTGCTGAGCGGACCGTTATTCAAGGGGCAGGCCACGACATAATCTACACAGGAAGTCCGCTCAACGACCGGCTCGCGGCCTTTTGGGAGGCGGCCAGGAGCAACAAGATTCCGCGCGCGAGGAATGGAAATGAATAGGTTCTCCTTCTAGGTCAAAACCATTTGATTGACGAATAGCCAGACCTCTCAGTTCATGTTGGGCTCAATGTGCTACCTATGGTTCGAACATCCGTCGCCTTTCCTTCCCTATGGGCTTTTCCGAGGACATGGTCACTGTGTGAGAGATTTGGGCGAAGGAGTCAAATCCATGACTCTGCGATACCGCATCTGAGAAATGGCGAGTGGGACCATGAGAAAGGAGCAGGTGCCCTATGCAGACTTAGTGGTGGAGTCTCGAAAGAGAGAGAAGAAAGCTCTCGATATGCTCGCGGAACTGGTAAAGTATCCTTCCGTTGCCATCAGGGACCACCCAACGATACTGGAGTGCGCCAGTTGTGTCGAGGATCAACTGAGGATATTCGGCTACTCTGTGAAACAGTTTCCGACCGGAGGTTCGCCTGTCGTATTCGCCGAAAGGAACGTCGGGGCGACGAAGACGCTTCTGGTCTACGAACATTACGATGTCCAACCTGAGGACCCTCTTGAGAGCTGGAGTGTCCCGCCGTGGCAGCTTACCATCAAGGGAGAGCGTTTCTATGGCAGGGGCACATGCGACACCAAGGGTCCCCACATCGCCAGTCTGATTGGCATGAGCATGATTGAGGACATGCTTGGACAGCTTCCCGTGAATGTCAAGTTCGTCGTAGAGGGGGAAGAGGAGATTGGGTCGGAGCATCTGCCTGAGTTCGCAATACCAAACAAGAACCTGCTGAAGGCCGATGGGGCCGTAATTGAAGGTCTGATAGTCAACCCTGGGAGTTCATCGGAGCTCATGGCTGGGGTAAAAGGATGTGCATATTTCGAATTGTCTGCAGAGGGCACACCACCATTCCCCAGGACCGACGCTCATTCAGGATATGCAGGCGGAGTTCCAAATGCTGCCTGGAGACTGATTTGGGCACTTGCCTCCCTCAAGGATGCGAATGAGAACATCTTGATTGAGGGCTTCAATGATTTGGTCAAGAAGCCGTCAGGTGAAGATCTGACGGCTCTAGAGAACAGCCAACGGAGCTTGGAGAAATTCTTCGCAGATGAGTACGGAGTCACACGTGCCATCCTCGATCGAAGAGGGCTCGGCCTGAAGAGGGCGGTCTATTTGGAGCCGTGCATATCTGTGTGTGGAATCGAGAGTGGATACCGCGGCCCAGGATCAAAGACGATCACACCAGCCCGAGCCAAGGCCAAGCTGGACTTCAGGTTAGTTCCTGATCTCACTGAGGAGAAAGCAGAAGCGTTATTGAGAACCCATCTTGAGAGGAACGGCTTCTCCGATATCAAGGTGACAAGAATCGGCCGTGGCTACGATCCAGCGAAGACCCCAATCAGCGACCCATTCATTCAGCTCGTCCATAAAGCTGCGGCCGAGATCGCTTCGCCGGCTCCCGTTGATTTGATTCCTATGGCTGGGGGGAGCGCCCCTCTCTATCTCTTCACCCCCCATGCCCCGTGCTGCATCATGGGCAGCGATGCAGATCTGGAGCTGAACGTTCATGCCCCTGACGAGAACTGGATTCTGTCGAGCATGTGCAACAGTATGGCTTTCATCGCGCTGGTGGCCGAACGAATGGCCGCAACATGATTCACTTCCCTCTCTTTCCTCCTCTATGTTGAAGAGGTCCTTGCGGCTTCTTCCTAGTCTCATCCTTCTACTCTTGATTTGCCTCCTGTTTATGATCTCGGAAGGGTTTGTCGGACAAGCCTCTATTCGCGGTTTTCCCGCACTATGGCATCTTCGTCCATTGTCAGGGATCTGCCCCAATCCCTATGTCGCACTCATTACGTGCAGGAGGAAACACGGGGTCCAATCCTTGACTGTGATGTGAGGTCTCTAGGACCGAGCATAGCATGGCCTCTCGGATATTCGTAGTTTCGCCTCTTGACGCAGGCGAAGGACCTCTTCTACATACCATCCCTATGGGCTTTTCCGAGGCGAGGCTCGAGCGCTAGCCCGGATTTGAACCGGGGGACTCCTGCGAGAACAGATCTTGAGTCTGTCGCCTTTGACCGAGCTTGGCTACCCTCGCTTAGTGTTGTCGTTAGGGAGGTGAGGTAATAAACATTCTCCGACGAGGGCGCTTCGAATTTCGTTTGAAACCTGACATTCTTACATATGGAAAGGTGTCTGGATGCGGAAAGGCCATGGTCTCCGACGAAACCATCTTGCCAATCCCTCGAATAAATGTTGCGGCAGGTGTCAAACCTGGTTCGAATGGTTAAACCGAAAGGCATTAAAGGGGATACGGACAATTAACCCTCATCAGGTCCGGAGGAAATCCTGATATTCCCTCCAAAATGGAGAGGCATCACCAACACACCTCGCCATTTCCTCCAGAATTTCGAACCACCCACAACTTTTTCACAAAAGAGGTGTTCGTCATGCCTCTCCACCTCACTATTTTCATTTTCGAAGATGGTGGTCGAAGGTTCTCTGGCATCTGCCCGAGACACCAATCTAGGTGAGAACTATGCACCCGTTCTTAGTCACAAGGACCGAGTGCTCCGCCTGGGCAACCATTCCTCTGCCAGACTCCGCGAGCACTGGGTAGTTCATGATCATGCCCAGGCGGGCCAGTTTCGGCACAAGGCTCTCGGCATCCGGATGAAGCTCATCACACCATCTGGAGGCGAACGGGAAACTCCCGAAGGTCGATTGGATCCTGGAGAAAAGCGCAGCTGCGTCGGGTGGTGCTTTCCTGTCTCGGACGATCCTGTATATGTTCCCTCGTCCAGCGCCATGGACCCTTCCTGCCCCAGTTGTCGAGAAAGGCTCGATTGCCAGTACCATCCCCTCGTGAACGACCGACCTGTCACGGGTGGCGATGTTCGGAATACTTAGACCCGCGTGGAGGTTGTACCTATCCATACTGTGTCCCGTCAGATTCTCGATTGGTTTGAACCCTGCTGCGCGTATCGTCCTGGACACAGTCTCGCCCATCGCAGAGACCGTGGTTCCAGGAGCTACCATCTCAACGCACATCTTGAGGGCGTCATCTGCGCATTCGATGAGCCTCGTGTTGTTCCTCGTGCCGACCTCCACCGTCGCGGATGTGTCCGCTGGATAGCCGTCGACATGGGCGCCAACATCTATCTTAACGATGTCACCCAGATTGAATCTCGCGTCATCCTGCCTGGAGGGGGTGTAGTGCGCCGCAATGTCGTTGATACCTATATTGACCGGAAAAGCACACTGGCCACCGTTATCCTTGATGATCCTCTCGATGGCGTTCGACAGCTCGAGCGAGCTTCCGCCTGGCTTCACCCCTGCAGCGCCGAACTCCCTTGCGTGCTTCGCGATCTTCCCGGCAAGCAGATACTTCTTCAGCTCCTCATCAGTGACGGAGGGCATTCTCTATCTCTTCCTGAGAAACCACGCCCTTCCTAATAATCTCGACTGTGCCATCCGACACATCCACTATGGTTGAGGGTTCCGAGTACTTCGTCTTCCCACAGTCGATACATATCTGGACATGTCCCTTGAGGTCCTTGATCGGCATGGCGGCATCGACTGGGTCCTTGTGAGAGTGCAGGTTCGCGCTGGTCGCCGTTATCGGCCCGAACCTGTCGATGAGCCGAATCGCGAGCGGATGATCTGGAATCCTTATTCCGACCGTGTTCGCGCCTGATGTGAGCATGTCTGGGATGCTGGGTTTCTTCGTCAGCATGATGGTGATCGGTCCGGGCATGAACTTCCTTATGATCTTCCTCGCCTGGTCGTTGAGCACGGCAACGCTCTCCATCATCCTCTCGTTGCTCACGGCGATGGACAGGGCCATGTCGAACGGCCTGTTCTTCGCGATGAACACCTTCTTGATGGAGCTCTCGTTGAACGGGTCTGCTCCGAGCCCGTAGAGCGTGTCCGTTGGAAAGACTACCAACTCTCCTGATTTCAGGGTGGCGACTATCTCCTCAAGCTCTTTCTCGCTGAGGTCACACTTCTTGCATCCGTTCTTCTTGTCGTCGCACTTGATCACTTTCATCAGTATGCCTCTGCTATGTATTGCGCTGCAAGTCTCAGGTGCTGCTGGGCGTCGCCCTCGGCATATGACCCATGACCCGGGTACATGTTCTCCAGCCCGAGACCCTGTATCCGCTTCAGAGACGCGATGAGCTTACTCAGGTCTCCGCCTGGAAGGTCCCATCTCCCGACCCCTCCATCGCAGAAGACCGTGTCTCCGACCACCGCAGACTTTCCTGCCTTCTCATGGAGCACGATGCTCCCTGGGGAGTGCCCGGGCGTATGGAGCACCTCCAGCTCCGACGAGCCGCACTTCAGCCTCTGCCCTTCCTTGAGCGGCTCGATGTCTATCTTTGCTAGGCGAGCACCGAACATCTGGGATATCGCGAGCGAGCTGTCCCCGCTCTTGAACGGTAAGGCTTCGGCCTCGTGCAGGAACAACCTCGCCCCTGTGGCCTTCTGGAACCTTCCCGCGCCCCCGATGTGGTCGTAGTGGCAGTGCGTGAGCACGATCCTTCCGACCTTCTTCAAAGGCACTATCCTGGAGATCTCCTCCAGGGTGGTATCGGCGTACATCCCTGTGCCCGCGTCCACGATGATAGGGTCCTCGTCCTCAATGAGGTAGACATTACTGTCATTAGCTACCCCCGCGATGTAGTGAACCTTCATCCAGGGTAGGGGGATAGCACCGCTCTTATAAAACTTTGGCTTTCAAACGCATTTGGACAAATGCCTGGCCAGACTTGGCTGAGGCCTCGTGCTCAGCTCTTCGCCAGGACGACCATCTTGCGCCGCTCATCGAGGTTAACCATCGCGACTGTCTTGCTGAGAGACAATGCTTCCGCCTTCGCGAGACCTTCGAGGGCGCGGAGCACGGCGTCCTTGGTAGGCTTTCGGATGTCCACGGCGGCCTCATCAAACTGGTGCTGGACTATCAGCATGGCCTTCTCGAGGTCACCATACTGGGCGCAGAAGTCCTGGATGATGTAATCAACAACTCCTGAAAGAGTCTCAGGAGGCTTCTCTTTGGTCTTGAAGGCTGCTGCCAACACTTCTGCCACGAGCAGCTCGCCCAATGAGGAGAACGCTGCCTCGACGTTGTCGCCCGTTTTGGCGCTCGCGAGGAAGCTCGGGTAGCCGAGCTTTTGGCCCATTGTGTCGAGGACCGTCGCCGACATCGAGGACTCGTCCGCGAGGTCCAGCTTGTTCCCGACAAGGACGGTGGGAATCCTTCCAACAACCGCATCGACCTCCTTGAGCCAGAAATCCTCGAGGCTTCGGACGGTCTCTATCCTAGAGAGATCTCCCACGAGAATCAGCCCCTGGGCACCGCTCAGGCTAGCGGTCCTGATCTTGGAGTACTCCTTCTGGCCGAGCACATCCCAGATCATCATCCTGAGGTTGATGATCAGGTTCGGCTTGATGACCTGAACATCCTTCCTGGAGACCTTCGTGCCTATTGTCGCGATGTACTTGTCATCGAACTTGTTGACAACATACCTCGCGATCAGGGACGTCTTGCCGACAGCGCCATCGCCCAGGAGGACGACTTTCTTCAGGACTTCCCGTAGCTCCATCCAGAAATGCGATATGCTCTCGGGGCATTAAACCTTTAGCCCAGGCAATCCAGCGGGCTCAGTTCCGTCTGTATTTGCCGCTCAAGAGCCGCTTCATGACCAGGTCGACATCTCCCAACTCTTTCTTGTCCCCGCTCCAGTGTGCGAGCTGCTCCCCGTACCTCGTCTCGAGGTCCTCCGTCACGAGCTTCAGCTGGCTCCTGAGCTTCTCCGGCTTCTTAGTGGAGATGATGGCGGCTATGACGACGTTCTTCGAGTGCGATATTATGATATCGTAGTTCTCGAACCTGATCTCCTTCAGCTTCCCTCCGGCCTCGTCGAAGCTCTCCTTGATGAAGGTCTGGACCGCGGTGAGCATGCCGGCCATGATGTCCTGGTCCTGGTCCGGGCGGAGGCGCCTCGTGTAGTGCTTCAAGAGCAGCCCCGTGGGCGTCATCAGGAATATCTCGTCTATGATCGTGGGGGACGCCTTCCAGACCATGAAGAACCCTACGACATTTATCGATGCCAGGACCGCCGCGAGCGCAATGAAGAAGATCCTTGTCCTGTCCTCCTCGAACGGGACCAAGAACGCGGTCGCGGCGAGGACCGCGAAGATGGACACGGACATCAGCACGAGGGTCTCAATCTTAATGTCCTGTTCCATCAGACTGAATGATTGTAGGGCCACGTGATAAGGCTTTCGATGTCAATGCGCTGGCACGAGCGCAGGAACATGAATCCCTGTCTATAGATAATCAATATATAAGCCAAACACGTGCGCGTTCCTACAAAGGCGATGAAGGGATGAAACTCTTCGAGTACAAGGCCAAGGAGCTGTTCAAGAAGCACGGAATCCCGGTCCCGGAAGGACAGGTCATCTCGAGGCCTGAGGAGATACGCGGGATACCAGGTCCAGTCATGGTCAAGGCACAGGTCCTGATCGGCGGAAGGGGCAAGGCGGGAGGGATCAAGCCCGCGGACAGCGCCGATGAGGCTCGCAAGGTGGCGTCTCAGATACTAGGCATGAACATCCGTGGGTACATCACAAAGCGAGTCCTTGTGGAGCAGAGACTGCATGTCAGTAAGGAGCTATACCTCGGATTGACCGTTGACAGGAGCAAGAGAGGGCTCCTGCTCATGGCCTCGCCAGATGGAGGCATGGACATCGAGTCCGTGCCAGAGGACAGGATCCTGATGCTCTCGATCGACCCGCTGATTGGCTACCAGCCGTTCATGGGACGAAGAGTCGCATCGTTTATGAAGCTCAGTGACGACCAGGCCGCGCAGGTCAGCGCCATCTCGCAGCGGATGTACGAGCTCATGCGGGGCGAGGACGCTGAGCTCGCGGAGATCAACCCGCTGGTGATCACCAGCGAAGGCAAGGTCGTCGCAGGTGATGGCAAGGTGACGATAGATTCAGACGCGCTGTTCCGGCACAAGGAGCTCGACAGCCTCGAGGAGGACCTGACGCCTCTCGAGGAAAAGGCGAAGCGTTTGGATATCGCATTCGTCCAGCTGGACGGAAACATCGGGGTCATCGCCAACGGAGCTGGGTTGACGATGGCGACGCTCGACAGCATCAACATGTACGGCGGGAAGGCCGGAGTATTCCTGGACCTCGGGGGAACGGACGATCCCGAGAAGGTCAAAGAGGCGATGCTGCTGATGGCTGAGGCGAACCCCAAGGTCATACTGCTGAACATATTCGGAGGGATCACGAAGTGCGACACTGTCGCCGAGGGTGTCCTGGAAGCGAAGCAGGCGAGGGAGATCAAGGTCCCCATCGTCGCTCGCATCAAGGGAGTCAACGAGGAGAAGGGCAGAGACATGCTCAGGGATGCGGGAGTCATTCCAGCATCTGGCCTTAGCGAGGCGGCGGAGAAGGCCTCGCAGGAGTCCCTGAGGTGATATCATGGCGGTCATTGTTGACAAGGACACAAAGGTTGTGGTCCAGGGGATCACCGGGTATCAGGGGTCCTATCATTCCCAGGCCATGCGCGATTTCGGGACGGCTGTCTTGGCCGGCGTGAGGCCGGGCAAGGAGGGCGAGCGAGTTCACGACATCCCAGTCTACGACTCCGTCGCCAAGGCAGTCGCGGAGACGGGTGCGAACACGCAGTGCGTCTTCGTGCCGGCACCGTTCACGAAGGACGCGGTCTTCGAAGCCATCGATGCGGGGATCAAGACCATCGTGGTGGTGACCGAGCACGTGCCCGTCCACGACGCGATACACTTCGTCGCCGTCGCGAGGAGCAAGGGCATCACGCTCATCGGGCCCAACTGCCCTGGAGTGGCGTCTCCAGGAATCGGCAAGGTGGGCATCCTGCCGAGCAAGATCTTCAAGAAGGGAAGCGTGGGCGTTGTCTCTAGGTCTGGAACCCTTACCTATGAGATCGTGAGCGCGATGACCGAGAATGGGATCGGCCAATCGACCTGTGTGGGCATCGGCGGAGACCGCGTGCCAGGCACCAATTTTGTCGACGTTCTAGAGCTCTTCCAGAGGGACAGGCAAACGAAGAAGATCGTGCTCGTGGGGGAGATTGGAGGCACGGCGGAGGAAGAGGCCGCGGAGTACATCAAAGCGCATGTGACGAAGCCCGTCGTCGCGTACATCGCTGGAAGGACCGCGCCCCCTGGGAAGAGGATGGGACATGCGGGAGCGATCATCGCAAGAGGCAGGGGCACGGCGGAAAGCAAGATGAAGGCGCTGGAGGCGGCAGGTGTGAAGGTCGCCTTGCTCCCAACGGATGTGCCGAAGCTGCTGAAGTGAGTCCAGACGCCCACTCCGAACCAGGCACAGTGGATGGATAGTCTTAGATAGTACTCGCGTCTCATGGCCTCAAGATATGACCGAAGAACTCGACGCGATAATGTTGGATGCAGGCGGCACCCTGTGGGACATGAAGCCTTCGGTCTCTGAGTTGTTTCTCCGCATGCTGAAGGAATCAGGCAGTCGGGTGAGCAAGGAACGCCTCCGGGAGTCCATCAGAAAGGCGGACAGACATTTCGATGAGGATTTCGCGCAGCTGGACGGGGTGCACGAAGAGGACTTCTGGAAGAAGTACGATCGGTTTGTCCTGAAAGATCTCGACCTGGAAATCAAACCCGATGTGTTCTCGAAGAAGCTCTCGTCGGAGTACAGACACGTGGTCTCGAAGGTTGAGAGCTGGGTCGAATACTCGGATGCGCACCCGTTCCTGAGGGACCTCAGAAAGAGGGATATGAAGGTCGGCCTCGTTTCGAACGCCACAGACCTCGCGAGGAGGGTCCTGAAGAACCTCGAGATGGACAAGTACTTCGATTTCGTTGTCCTCTCAGCGGAGGTCGGAGCCAGGAAACCGAACAAACGCATCTTCACGATCGCAGCAAAGGAAGCAGGCGCGAGTCCGTCCAGATGCCTGTTCCTGGGCGACAAGCTGGCAGTGGACGTCAAGGGCGCCTCCAACGCGGGCATGAACGCGGTCTTGGTAGACAGGGAGAATGTCTACCCGGACGCGGGATGCATCCGAGTAAGGAACCTGCGCTCGGTCGCGAGGTTCCTCTAGCCGCTCAGAAATCCCTCTGGGGTCCGATGCTGAGCTTGGCGAGATGGCTGGAGTCGTTGAGGACTATTGGCGTGTAGTCCCTCCCATCGATTCTGAATATGGATATCGCGCAAGGATCGTGCTTGATCTCGTTGATGTCGTGACGGGTCATCCCCAGAAGATACGCGGTCATCATCTTGATGGGCACTCTGTGGCTCACGATGACAACGATCCCCGTGCCGTGTGTGAACAGGATCTCCCTGAGCGAGCTGTTGATCCTCTTCCAGACCTTCCTGGCGCTCTCGCCTCCGGGGAACCTCGCATTCCCCGGCTTTTGCATCCAGGTCTCGTACTGCTTCGGATACTTCCCCTGGACCTCCTTCTCCGTGAGCCCAGCCCAAGCTCCGAAATCGATATCCATAAGACCGTCGATCTTGCGGATCTGTATCTCGTGGGGCTTCGCGATCCTCGTCGCCGTCACGAGGGCGCGCTTCAAAGAGCTCGAGTATATCGCGTCAAACACCTTCCCGGCAAGGGCTTCGGCTGTCGCATCTGCCTGGGCGATGCCCATGGCATTCAGCCTTACCTCGAGCAGGCCTCTGAAGACTCCGTCTCTGTTGAAATCCGTCTCTCCGTGCCTCACGAGGATGAGTTCCAACGGCAACTTGCTCAGCTCGGGCTGCGATTGCCCTGGAGCTATTTATTCATCTTGACAGAAAACGAACATGGGAAGGAGTTTGGAGGCTCTAGGCCACGACGATGTCTACGCTCAGGTCTGCGGTGATCTCGACCTCTTCCATCGGGATGAAGCCCAGCCGCATGTCAACGTACACTGTGAAGCGGACGAATACCTGGCAAGTGTAGGTTCCTGGGCTGTCGAAGACGGCGTGAATAGTACCTATGGGTCCGAAGCCGTTGTCCGTCCTGCTGGCCATCGCTGCGACGAAATCGCCGTTCGTCTGATACAAAGAGACGTTCTTCAGCGTGATCGCGGTTCCCCTGAACCAGAAGTTGCCAGAGCTCTCGTCGACCTTCGTGACCAAGACCTTTATGTCAGAGGGCTGACCAGCTACCATGGTCGAGTTACCACTAATCGATATCCCCCAGGTCGTGTTCACAACATGTATCCCGTGGCCTAACCAGTAGATGTCGCGAGTGCCGGTGTAGTTCCCAAGGCTCGCCCATTGGTTGGATTTGACATACGTATCGCCGGCGATGGACATGACGCGGGGGCTCATGAGGGACCATACCAGCATAATCACGATGATAGCAACCACGATGATCACGCCCCCCCAGTGCCTCTTCTTCTTCGGCTTTGTCTGCCCTGTTTCCTTCTCGTACTCCTCGATCCATTCCTCCTCTTTCTCCCCCTTCTCTGGAGGTCCCTTCTCGGCCGTAGCCTCTTCGGGCGGCTGAGGCTCCGGGGCTGGAGGTTCTGGAGCAGGGGGCTCGGGCGCCGGCGGCTCAGGTGCTGGCGGAGTCACTATCTCGCTCTCAGGCTTGGGCGTTTCAGAAGTCATATCTCGCACCCCATCCAGACAGCCATCGGTGCCGTGACAAATCAATATTTCGGTAGGCGGTTCAACATGCGCCGCGAATGGTCTCGAAAGGGCTCCACTGGAAGCGCTGGTCTTTTGTGGCCTCAGGGTAACGCTTTTATACAGGACTCCACATAGCGCCTATTCCAACCCCGCGAGCTAGGGCAACGCCTAAATATGGAATGCCGTCTAGTAAAGCAGGGGATGGAACGTGCACCCGACCACTTTTGTGCTCGGGGAAGATGGTTGAGGGGCAACGGGCGGAAGGACCTGCGGGCCCCGGTGAATCCGATCATGTGCAATACGGACGTGTGCTGAGTCGACATGCTAGCGGCTAGTTAAACCGTCTGGGGAATGGCTCGGTTCGGGCGCTGAAGAAGGTCGTGCCAAGCTGCGATATGCACCGGGTAAGCGCAAGGAGCTTTTGATCCGGTGATCACCGAATGGGACTTCCTGCTCTTCGGAGCAATCCGTGAGGATAGGGAACCGGGGGGATTGAAGCATCTTAGTACCCCGAGGAAAAGAAATCAATCGAGATGCCGTCAGTAAAGGCGATCGAACGCGGCAGAGGGCAAACTGAATCCTGCCGAGAAATCGGCCGGAGATGTGGTGTTGCAGACTCTGGTACATCTTAACCATCCAACCCGAAATCTCCTGGAATGGAGTGCCAAAGAGGGTGACAGCCCTGTAGGGGCGAGCTGGAAAGATGATTCCGGATGTTCTTGAGTACCGCGCCTTGGATATGGCGCGTGAATCTGGGAGCCATTTGCTTCCAACCCTAAATACGACCCGAGACCGATAGTGCAGTAGTAGCGTGAGCGAAAGCTGAAAAGTACCCTTAGCGGGAGGTGCAAAGTGCCTGAAACCAGGCGGTGACAGTAATATGCGGCGTGCAAGGGACGAAGCTCGAAAGAGTGGACCGACGTCGCATTATCCGTTTCGAATAACGGGCCAGGGAGTTCGGACCGATGGCGAGGTTAATTGGATCATCCAAGCAACCAAAGGGAAACCGACAAGTCCGCAACCCGAAAGGGCCAGGGACGAGGTGGGCTCGCCTGAAGTCATCGGTGAGAGACCCGAAGCCAGTTGATCTAGGCGCAGATAGGTTGAAGCCCAGGGAAACCTGGGTGGAGGACCGAACCCGTGTTGAGGTGCAAATCATTGGGATGATCCGCGTCTAGGGGTGAAAGGCCAATCTAAACTGGACATAGCTGGTTCCCCCCGAAACTACTCGCAGGTAGATCTCAGACGAGGCAGACAGTGGGGTAGAGCGACCGATTAGGCATTTAGGTGGAGAAATCCGTCGGTGCCTTGCCAAACTCCGAACCTGTTGTCGCCGTAGACTCTGGGAGTGAACGTATGAGGGGTAAGCTCCATACGCAAAAGGGGAACAACCCAGCCTCAAGTTAAGGTCCCTAAGTATTGACTAAGTGTGGACGGGCAAAAGGAGTCCTTAGTCTCAGACAACTGGGATGTGGGCTTAGAAGCAGCCATCATTCAAAGATAGCGTAACAGCTCACCAGTCAAGATTAAGGGCCCTGAAAATGGACGGGGCTAAGTCAGTCACCGATACTTGAGAGTACCGAAAGGTAATCTGGTAGGGGGGCGTCGTGTGCGGGCAGAAGTTCGGCCGTGAGGTCGAATGGACCGCATTCGAATGAGGATCCTGGTGGTAGTAGCAGCAAAGAGCGGTGAGAATCCGCTCAGCCGTAGGGGCAAGGGTTCCTCGACAATGTTCGTCAGTCGAGGGTTAGTCGATCCTAAGGTGTCCCTTAATCGAAGACACCGAAAGGGCCAGCAGGTTAATATTCCTGCACCGTCGCAATCTCTGCGCGCATCTGGACGCATCTGGGTAAGCTGAACAGGAGCGCCAATCTGTTCAAACGTATAAGCCTGGGAAGAATCGTAATGATGAGAACCGGGCGAAAGCGCCAGTAGGGGGGCGAAGGCCCCCTTCAGCTCATCCCTGGTGCCCGTGAAAAGAGATGCGCTAAACAATTGCGATGTTCGTACCAAGATCCGACACAGGTGCCCCTGGATGAGAAGTCCAAGGCTTGTCGGCGTTAATTGACGCGAGGGAACTCGGCAAATTAGCCACGTAACTTCGGGATAAGTGGTGCCAGCTCAGCGATGAGCTGGTCGCAGTGCCAAGGGAGCCCCGACTGTTTAACCAAAACAAAGGTGGCAGCTAGTCCGAAAGGATGTGTATTGCCGCTGAATCCTGCCCAGTGACGGTATCTGAAAATCCTTTACAAGGGAAAGAAGGACCGTTAAACGGCGGGGGTAACTATGACCCTCTTAAGGTGACCGCGTTGCCTTAATAAAATTCGGCCATATGCTGGAACGCCTGAGAATCCCACGCTACTCTCCATGAGAGTGAAAATGCGTTGGGTGCAGGTAATCAGCAGGAAAGGCTAGACGAGGTCTAGAATCCTCAGAGACTGTACGCCGAACACTCAAGATTGAGTGAAGATACAGTCCGACCCGCATGGCGACATGCGGAGGCCCCGAGAAATCGTGGTCCGCCTCTGAGAGATCGGAGGTCATGAAAGTAACAGATGTGAGCGTAATACCTTGTCGCTTAATTGGCGACTTGCATGAAGGCCCAACGAGAGCTCTACTGTCCCCGCGTCGAAGCCGGTGAAACCTACATGACGGCGCACAGTCCGTCAAATTCCAGCTGAAAGCGAAGACCCCGTGGAGCTTTACTGCAACCTGTCGTTGTGGTATGAGCTCGAATGTGTAGCGTAGGCGGGAGACGTTATCAGGGCCGACCGCTAGGTCGGTTCCGAGTCAACGATGAAACACCGCCCTTTTGAACTCGTATCACTTACATCTTCGGATGGACACCGGTAGGTGGGCAGTTTGGGTGGGGCGCCACGCCCTCAAAAAGGTAACAAGGGCGCCCAAAGGTCGGCTCAGGTAGGTCAGAAATCTACCGAAGAGTGCAAGGGCAAAAGCCGGCTTGACGTGGTTCAGCCCAACAATGAACCACGATGAGAAATCAGGGCCTAGCGAACCACTGTGCCTCACAAATGGGGGCCAGTGATTACAGAGAAGTTACCCCGGGGATAACTGAGTCGTCTCCAGCAAGAGTTCATATCGACCTGGAGGCTTGCTACTTCGCCGTCGGTTCTTCCTATCCTGGTGGTGCAGCAGCTGCCAAGGGTGGGGTTGTTCGCCCATTAAAAGGGATCGTGAACTGGGTTCAGACCGTCGTGAGACAGGTTTGTTGCTTTTTGCTGGAATTGTCTTGATGCCTGACGGGAAGGATCCTTTAGTACGAGAGGAACGAGGATTCGTCGCCTCTAGTCTATCAGTTGTCCGGCAGGGCAATGCTGAGCAGCCACGCGATAGTGGATAAAAGCTGAAAGCATCTAAGCTTGAAGCTACCCCGAAAACGAGGCATCTTACAACCGCCATTACATGATGGCTTTGATAGAGCTGGGATGTAAGTGCCAAGGTTCGCCGAGGCATTCAGTCCGCAGCCACTAAAAGTTGTAGTCGCTAACCAACATGCTGACCTGGTAAGTACGGCTCGGCCGTTACACGTGTTGCACATGAAGCCTGCTGCATTTCCTTCCACTATTCTTTTCATTTCATTCGAATCTTGGCTAGCGCAAGCTGAGCACGGCTCATTCGAACTCCTCGTGCGCCATTGCGACAAGGATGAGGCTTACCAAGCTGAGGATCGAGCCTATGAAATAGGGACCTAATGTCAGGAGTCCGACGATCGAGCCGAGCAGCGCCAGGACGAAGTGCTTCCGCTGTATCGCGAACAGGCCGCCCGCGGCAGAGCCAAGGCCGAACATGAGCTCGAGGGCGCCGCAGCATCCTATGATGCCCTGGACATTTACTCCCGCGGGGGATTCCGGGACATACGATGCGCCCGCGATTAGATAGATCAGGCCCGTGCCGATCGCGATGACGCCTACAAGTATCATCATGATTCCTGCGGCGGTGGGACCGCTGGTCCTCTGAGGTTGATGGAAGTCGGTCTCCAACTCCCTCTCCCAGTAGGCATTCGTTGTGAACGTGCTTGGCGCCGGAGTCGCGCTCGTTGAAGGAGCGGGTGACGTTGGGACTGCAACAGCCTCGGGCTTGTGCTCCACGAATACCGTGGGCAGCTCACTGCCGCAATTCCCGCAGTACATCACGTAGCTCGCGTTTTCCTTGCCACATGATGGACACTTGCGCGATTCCTTCGGAGTCACAAGAGGTTTTCCACAGAAGTTGCAGAACTTGGTATCGTCCGCGTTCTGCTTCCCACAGCTCGGACACATCACGCTGGTTTCCCCCATGTCAGAAGCACCCTTCGGATAACATAATGGTTCCCATGGTTTTCCTAGAAATCCAAGGTACCTGGGGCCTCACAAAGCCTTAGACAAGTCATGACCGAGTCCGAAGGCAATGATCCGCGCAAGATTAATGATAGCGCATCACATCAGCTGTCGATGAAGCGCGCAGGACGCTTTCTGGTGAGAGGTTGAGGACCCTAATCATCGGCAACAACGTCGCGGGGACTAACCTTGCGAAAGCGCTCAGAGACGCGGACGCGAACGTTGAGGTGGAGATCTTCTCGGACGAAGCTATGCCATACTATCCGAGGCCGAGGCTGATAGACTACCTAGCTGGTACCGTTGACGAGCCGTCCATGCCGTTCTTCCCGATTGACTGGTATGAGAAGAACAGGATTAAGCTCAACCTCAGGACGAAAGTGGAAAAGATCGACCCAACGGGAAAGAAGGTTCTGGCCAATGGAACATGGCATCCGTACGACAAGCTGGCGATCGCGACTGGCTCCGGCGCCTTCGTTCCACCATTGAAAGGCCTTCCGAAAGAGAACGCGTTCACCCTGAGGACGATTGAGGACGCGCGCAGGATCAAGCAAAGAGCAAACGAATCGGTGCACCTCATCGTCATAGGCGGAGGATTGCTCGGCCTGGAATCAGCAAGAGCCCTCTGCCAAAGCCATCCGGATCTTCGCGTTACTGTCTTGGAGTACGCTGAGCATCTCCTAATGAGGCAACTCGATCACGAGGGTGCCCAGGTGATCCAGAAATGGCTTGAGGACCTGGGGACGAAGGTAGTCGTCAAGGCCGAAGGCGAGGAAATCCTGGGAGGTTCAAAGGTCACTGGTGTGAAGCTTAAGGACGGAAGGGTCATGGAAGGAGATCTGGTCCTGATATCCGCTGGGACCAGGCCGAATCTCGCGCTCGCAAGAGATGCTGGGCTCAAGGTCAACAAAGGCCTCATAGTCGACGGTTCGCTCAGGACCTCGAATCCAGACATCTTTGCACTTGGCGATGTCGTCGAGTTCGAGGGGAGAGTCTGGGGCATAATCCCACCTGCTCTCGACGAGGCGAAGGTTGCGGCCAAGAAGATGCTGGGTCAGCCTACGCCCGATTACATGGGTACGGTACCTTCGAACACTCTCAAGATCATGGGACTAGACCTCTCATCGATAGGCACTGTAAGGAGCGAGCACGAGCCTCCCGAACCGAGCTTCGAGGAGATCAGGGCTGGGACGCCCGACGGCAAGGTCTACAAGAAGTTCGTGATACGCGACGGGAAGATGATAGGGGCGATCCTGCTGGGAACAAAGAAAGATGCTAACAAGGTCGCGAAGATGATCAAGGATGGGACACCTGTCGGGAACATCAAGTCTGGCCTGTCCGACCCAGACTTCGCTTTTCCTTGATGAGTTATCGGAAAGCGCTTCCATTCCGCATAGTCTGGAAGAAAACCGTTATATTCTGACGACTCATGCAGCACTCAGATGGAACCGAAGGACTACGAACTGGAGTTCTTCAAGAGGAATGGCTTCCAGAGAAGGCAGTGCAAGAGCTGCGGCAAGTTCTTCTGGACACTCGGTGAAAGCGACACATGTGGAGAGGCACCGTGTGTCGAGTACACGTTCATAGGCAAGCCCCTGCTGAAAGAGAAGCAGAGCGTCCACGAGATGCGCGAGAGCTTCCTATCGTTCCTGGAAAGCAACGGGCACACAAGGGTAGCCAGATACCCGATCACCGCACGGTGGAGGGACGATGTCTTCTTCACTCAGGCGAGCATCTACGGATTCCAGCCCTGGGTCATCCAAGGAGTCGTCGAACCCCCTGCGAACCCGCTCGCAATCTCCCAGACATGCGTAAGGTTCAACGACATCGACAACGTGGGCAAGACCGGCTCCCACTTCACGATGTTCGAGATGATGGCCCACCACGTGTTCAACAAGAAGGGCAAGGAGATCTACTGGAAGGACAGGACCACCGAGCTATGTCATGAATTCCTGACGAAGGTCCATGGCCTGGACCCGAAGGTGGTCAACTACTCAGAGGCGTGGTGGGAGGGCGGAGGCAATGCCGGCCCGTGCCTCGAGGTCCTGCTCGGCGGAGTTGAAGTCGCGACCCTTGTATTCATGAGCTACTCGACCACGGGGGGTCAGCAGAGGCCTCTCGACATGCAGGTCGTGGACACCGGCTATGGCCTTGAGAGGCTCACATGGATCTCCCAGGGCACGGCATCGGCCTACGAAGCAGTCTTCGGAGACGTCCTGGGCGAGCTCAAGAAGACCTCGGGACTTAAGATCGACGAATCAGCGCTCGCAGAGTACTCGAAAGTCGCAGGCTCGATGAAGATCGAGACTGCAGCGGACGTCAGAGAGCTTCGGGCGGACACCGCTGCCAGGCTCGGGATGAGCGTCGACGATTTCATGAGACAGGTCAAGCCCGCGGAGAGCGTGTATATCATCTGTGACCACACGAGGGCATTGATGTTCATGCTCAGCGACGGAGTCGTCCCGTCCAATGTCAGGCAGGGGTACTTCGCCAGGCTGCTGGTAAGACGCGCCCTCCGGGAGATGGCCCAGCTGGGCATCGCCAAGAAGCTCTCAGAGATAGTCGCGCACCAGGTCGACTACTTCTCCAAGGACTTCCCAGACGTGAAGGAGAACAAGGATGAGATCATCAAGCTTGTCGACGTCGAGCAGGAGAAGTACGGTGAAACCCTCACGAAGGGCAGGAGCATCGTGAAAAGGATGGAGGCCAACGCCGTTGAGGGGCACCGGAAGATCTCGGACGAGGACCTGATAGAGCTATACGACTCACACGGGCTCAACCCGGAGATAGTCGCCGAGTTTGCATCTAGCATGGTAACAGTGCCAGACGACTTCTACAAGCGAGTCGCTGCGAGGCATTCCAAGACTGAAGTGGAGCTAGTATCCGTTCCCGACATCCAGCTGCCGAAGGACCTCCCAGCGACCAAGCTGATGTTCTACAAAGAGCCGTACAAGTACAAGTTCCGTGCGAAGGTGCTCGCGATCAAAGACGATCTAGTCGTCCTGGACAAGACTCACTTCTACGCCGAGAGCGGCGGGCAGGAGAGCGACCTCGGCACAATGAAGGACATGAAGGTAACCCACGTGGACAAGATCGGGAATGTGGTGGTCCACAAGGTCGAGGGCGAGATGCAGGCCAAGGTCGGGAAGCTCATCACATGCACCATCGACGAGAACCGGAGAAGGAGGCTTCAGAGGCATCACACTGCGACCCACATCATCAACGGCGCTGCTAGGAAGGTCCTCGGGAACCACATCTGGCAGACCGGTGCGCACAAGGGCGCTGATGTGGCAAGGCTGGATATCACTCATTTCGCAGATCTCACGCCTGACGAGCTGACAGGGATCGAGCTCCTTGCAAACCAGACGGTGCTCGCGGGGATCAAGGTTCAAGGGCCGTTCATGGACCGCAACAGCGCGGAAAAGCGATACGGCTTCAGGCTATACCAGGGCGGAGCTGTGCCAGGCAAGGACATCAGAGTGGTCCGGATTGGGGACTTCGACGTCGAGGCCTGCGGGGGCATCCACTGCAAGAACACGCTCGAGGTCGGCGCCATCAAGATACTCAGCACGAAGAGGATCCAGGACGGGGTCGTCAGGCTCGAGTTCGTTGCCGGAATGGCCGAGGTCGAGCAGATGATGCGTGTCTACAACGAGGTCAAGGACGCGAGCGTCAAGCTGAACTCCACGCCGGACAAGCTTGGCGAGGCGGTGGACAAGCTCATCGCGGACTGGCGCGAGCTCAGGAAGGAGCTGGACGCTGTCAAGAAGGGCGTCGTTGGCGAGACCGTGGAGGATCTCGAGAAGGAGGCCGTTCAGGTGAATGGCGTGAAGGTCGTAAGGCACCTGCAATCAGAGGACATGAAACACCTTGTGGGTCTAGCCAAGCAGCTCATATCACATCCGAAGACGGTGGCGGTGCTGGGGTCGGACCAGGGGGGAGCGAAGATTGTCATCGCCAGGAGCGCTGACGTGAAAGTCGATTGCAGAGCCTTGATCTCCGAGGGGATGAAGATGGTGGACGGGTCCGGGGGCGGGAAGCCAGACTTCGCTCAGGGCGGAGGACCATCGGCGGCGAGGATCGAGGAGGCCCTTGACATGCTTGTCAAGATGGTGAAGACCGCCCTGGAGAAAGAGTGATTACCGGATGTCGAAGTTCTCTGAGAGACTGAAGAGGCTCAGATTCCTGCTGAAGCTCACGAAGTCCGGCCCGATCGCCCGCAGGTACTTCGTCATAGGCGCTTTCGATGGCGCGCTGACCATTCTCGGCGTGATTCTGGGGGCATATGTCGCAGAGGCTCGGGTTCACCCGGAGCTCGCCAGACAGCTGATAATGGGGGCGGGATTCGCTGCAGCAATCGCGCTGTCAGTATCGAGCACCGTGGGGGCGTACGAGGCGGAGCGCGTTGAGCACATGCTCAGCCACCAGCAGCTGGAGAAGGCCATGCTCAGCCAGGTGGAAGGCACACGGAAGGACGCGATGTCGCTAAGCATCGCTGTCAGCGCCATAACTCATGGCATTGCGCCTCTACTCGCCGCGCTGATCCCCCTCGTTCCCTTCTTCTTCCTTACCCTGGACGAGGCCGTCGTCACAGGGATCGGCATCACCATCGCGTTTTTGTTCGTCCTAGGAGCCTACCTCGGGAGCCTGATGAAGGAGACAATCATCTACACGGGGTTGAGGTTCGTAATCGCAGGCTTGGGAACCGCGATCGTGCTCATTCTGATAGGCGGACACCCTTGAGAAGGGGCTGCGGGTACTAGCACTATTCTTGACCAAAACTCCATGACTGCATTAAGAGCAGAACCAAGCATTGTCCCATTATTGATTCAACAGCCTCAGGAGACAAGATCATGAGTGGGAGGTTATCAGCTTGAGGTCCAGAACTCCCTTCTGAAATTGAAGGACCCTCGCCAAACACCTGATCCTCTCCGCCTCGCCCCTGAAGGCAATGACCTCTAGGCAGGTATGCTTCGAAAGGTGGATGTGCATCGTGGCGCTGATGACATCTGGAAAGTCGTGCTGCAGCTCGGTCAGTGCCCTGTTCAGTCCCCTGGAGTGGTGGTCGTAGGTTACGAGTATCACACCAGGTATCGTCCCCTTCTTGGCAAGGTCCCACTTCCTGGCAGATAAGAATGCCCTCATCGCCTCTCCGACCGCTTTGGACCTGTTCGGATGGCCGAGGGACTTTGACAGGCCGTCGAAATCCTCTAGAAGATCGGTGGGGATGCTGAGAGACACCCTGGTCTTCTTCGCCATTGGCTCGGAAACGCGTCGTGTCCAGATAATCCTTCGCCATTCGTGGATTTCATGATGGAGCTAACTTTAAGACTGAGACTCCGTATTACGAAGTTCGCAGACTGTAATACGGAGGGGGAGATCTGCACATCAACGATGGACTGATGGACCCATTGGTCGCTCTCATCGGCTGGGTGGAGTTCGCCGTGGTTCTCGGCGCGGCCCTTTTCATTCTGAGGAAGAGAATAGGAGAGAAGGATCTGCCAAGAGTAGCCGTATTGTCAGCTGGGATATTCGTGGCTCAGATGGTGAACTTCCCCATCGGCGGCGGCACCACTGGCCATCTCATTGGCGGGACTTTGTTCGCCATCCTGGTGGGGCCTTGGCTGGCAATCGTCGGGATGACGGTGATCCTGGTGATCCAGGCACTGCTCTTCGGCGATGGCGGAATCACATCCCTTGGCCTCAACGGATTGAACATGGCTGTCATAGCGCCCTTGAGCGGATGGGGGTTGTACAGCCTTCTGAACCAAGCGGCTGAGAGATCCCGCGGAACGGAGGGATTACGCCGGGCGAAGGCTTGGACCACGGTCTCGGTCGCTGCGGGCGCATGGGCGTCCGTTTTCCTGGCGGCAGCTGCATGTGCAGCTGAGCTCTCGGTCAGCTTCGCGGTCTCGGGAGGCGCCTACGGCATAGCCGCACCTGTTTCCGTCCCCGCGATGCTTGGCTATAACGCCTTGATAGGAGTCGGAGAGGCTGCCATTACCGTTGGCGTCTTCACATACGTCTCCAACATGGCACCGGAGATGCTCTCTACGAGACATGTCGAGCGCATCACATCCGCTCGCCCCCGGAGGTTTGCATTGTCTACCACCGTCCAGGCGTCGGTTGCGATCCTTATGGTCTTTGCGCTTGTCCTGCCATTGTACTTCGTCTATTCGATCCAAGGGAAGGACGGCCTTGAGAAGACAATGGACAACGCTCAGGTGCAGGAAGGAGGGCCATTGCTGGCCTCGCCGTTCAGCTACGGAGAGAACTACTTCGCCGCGTTGTTGATGGGAATTGTTGGATTCGTTGCCGTCGCCCTTCTTTCCCTTGGTCTGCTGCGACTTCTCCGGACAGGACAAGAAATGGAATGATCAGCTATGGTCGTCGCGCACGTCAGAGGGCACAGGACCAAGGCAGAACTCCTTGACGAGCACGCTCAAGACAGTTGGATGCACAAGATCGATGCCCGCGCGAAGCTGGTGGGAGTCCTGCTCTTTGTTGTCGTGTCCGCCCTGCTGACTGATCAGAGGCTCATTTTCTGCTCATTGGCTATCTCGGCCGTCTTCGCAGCGATGAGCCAGATACCAGGAAGGCATCTGCTCAAGGCCTATATGGGGGCGCTGCCGTTCATCCTCGCGGCATCCCTCTCTGTCTTCCTTTTCGCAGGGCTTGTGCGAGGGGTGAACATGTGGGCCCGGACGAGCGCGTGTGTCATACCTCTCCTTGTTCTTGCGAGCAGCACTGAGACCTTCGACCTGTTCTCCGGGCTGAGACGGCTCAAAGTCCCGGCTCTTATCACGACCCTACTCCTGCTGACCTACAAGTACATCCTGCTGATGTCGGATGAGCTCGCCAGGATGTCCGTAGCTCGAAGAGCTAGGGGGTTCACGACAGTTAGAAGTCTTCTTGATAGGTACGGGCTCTCAGTGCTCAGCTTCACCGCTGGGATGGTCTTTGTAAGATCCTCCGCGAGGGGGGAGCGGTCATACGAGGGATTGAAGGCAAGGGGCTTTCAGAAGCGTTTCAATGCGTGGGGCTCCTCGCAGATAGCAGCGGCCGAGCTCTCTTTCATGGCGTTCTTCTTCGTTGTTTCCGCAATACTGGCAATCCTCCAGCTCGAGGTGGTCCTCTGAGAGCTCTGGAGATCAAGGCCCTGACCTACTCGTACGACGATGGCACCCTAGCCCTGAAGGATGTCTCTTTGAGTGTCGAGAGCGACGAGAAGGTCGCTATTGTCGGCCCCAACGGGGCTGGGAAATCCACGCTTCTGCATCTCATCGCGGGTTTCAGGATGCCGTTCACTGGAGATGTGGCCGTAAATGGCATGACGCTGAACGAGTCAAACGCTGACGGTGTAAGGAGGAAGCTCGGGCTGCTGTTCCAGGACCCGGACGATCAGATATTCATGCCCACGGTCGAGGAGGATATAGCGTTCGGGCCAAGGAATCTGAAGCTGCAGGACGTAGGAGAAAGGACTGTCAAGGCCATGCGGAGCACCGGGATCGAGCACCTCGCGAAGCGAAGGCCTCATAGACTCAGCTTCGGCATGAAGAAGCGCGTCGCGATCGCAGGCATCCTCGCGATGGACCCGGAGGTGCTCCTGCTCGATGAGCCCACATCCGGGCTCGACCCGAGGTCGAGGGCTGGGCTGATCTCGCTCCTCAAGGGCATGAAGCGCACAATGCTAATAGCGACCCATGACCTTGACGCCGCAGCCGAGATCGCGGACAGGGTGTTGGTGCTGAATGTCTCTCCGGTCGCGCAGGGTACAATGAGCGAGCTTGTGGGCTCCAAGGGGGTTCTCGAGCAATCAGGATTGGAGGCCCCGCAGATCTCGAGGCTCTTCGACTCCATTTGCGAGATGGGCTATGCCGTGGAGACGATCCCTGTGACGAAAGACCAGGCAGTAGCCGAGCTGGAGAGAATCATCGAACGAGAGCGGAGAAAGAGGGTGGCATCCAGAGTGCCAGAATGAGTGCAAAATGCGGTCCTGGCCGTAGTGCTGCCAGACCTAATCTGCCTTTGCGGCTCAGCATAAATGTTTTATACACCTTAGTGTGTGGGGGACTTGCTCGCCAGACAGAGTTGATTGTCTGGTCTGCATGACTGCAGAGTAATCGACACTACCGTGGAGGTTCACGTTTGGCCGACCCGAAGGAACCAAAGGCGAAAGGGCGCAAAGAGAAGGACAAGGAGGGCAAAGAGGGTAAAGAGGGCAAGGAAGGCAAGGAGAAAGCTCAGCCCAAGCCCCAGGCCCCTGTCCAGAAGAGGGACGAGAATTTCAGATACATCGTGAGGCTCGTCAACACCGATGTTGACGGCAACAAGAACATCGTCATCGCCCTGAGCCAGGTGAAAGGTGTCGGAATAAGGACCGCGGAGATCATCGCCAGGATGGCGGGTATCCCGAGGTCGATTAAGATCGGAGACCTTCCCGAAGCGAAGACGGACGAGCTAGAGAAGATGATAACTGACTATTCTGAGAACGTGCCGCACTGGATGGTCAACCGTCAGAGCGACTGGTCCAGCGGCGCCGACATGCACCTCGTTGGAGTTGACATCGAACTCACCAAGAGGGACGATGTGAACCTGATGAAGATGATCAGGTGCTACAAGGGCATACGGCACGAGCAGGGCCAGAAGGTCCGAGGCCAGAGGACAAGGTCCAATGGCAGGACTGGCATGACCATGGGTGTCATCAGAAAGAAGGAAGAGCCCGGGCAGGTCCCTGGAGAGGCGGAGAAGAAGGAGTAGTGTGAACCATGGGCGACCCCAAGTTCTCCAGAAGGAAGTATGAGACCCCCGCGCACCCGTGGGAGGGCGACCGGATCAAGGCAGAAAACGACCTGCTCATGAAGTACGGGCTCAAGAACAAGAGGGAGCTATGGCGGGCACAGTCTCTTGTGAGGTCCATGAGGGCACAGAGCCGGGAGCTCCAGGCGAAGATTAGAACCGGGGACCCCCAGGCGAAGATAGAGACGGACCAGCTGCTCAAGAGATGCGCGACCATGGCATTGCTACCACAGGAGGGCGCGACCCTCAACGATGTGCTGCTTCTGACGACGGAGAACATCCTTGCCAGGAGGCTCCAGACGATGGTCTACCGGAAGGGCTTCGCGTTCACGCCGAAGCAGGCGCGGCAGTTCATCGTCCACGGGCACGCATCCGTCGGCGGAAGAAAGGTCACGATTCCAGGGTACATCGTCAGGAAGGCCGAGGAAGACCAGATCGCCTACCATGTCAACTCGCCGATTGCCAACGACCTCCACCCCGCGAGACCAAAGCCGGAGGACCTGGCCAAGATCAAAGCGGTTGAAGAGGTCAAGGTCAAAGCTACGGAAGAGGAGATCAAGGTCGCGAAGCCCAAGCTGAAAAAGATCATCAAGACGGAGCTGAAGGAAGAGGCCGAGCAGGACATAGACGCTGCGACACCCGCGGCTGAGAAGCCTGAGGAGTGATAAAGATGGGCAAGTGGGGCGTCGCGCACATTTTCGCCAGCTATAACAACATCATCATCACGCTGACTGACATAACCGGGGCGGAGACCATCACGAAGGCCACTGGTGGCATGGTCGTGAAGGCAGCCAAGGACGAGGCGTCACCCTACGCCGCGATGAAGGCCGCTGAGAAAGTGGCTGAGATCGCGAAGGAGAAGGGGATTGACAGCATCCATGTCCAGGTGAGAGCGCCCGGAGGCAACAAGTCGGTATCTCCAGGTCCAGGCGCCCAGGCTGCGATCAGGGCGCTCGCAAGGGCCGGGCTCAGAATAGGCAGGATCGAGGACGTCACACCCGTGCCGCACGATGGGACCAAGAAGAAGGGCGGCAGAAGGGGACGCAGAGTATAGAGTGGTTCCAGATGAAGATCGATATCACCGAGATGACGCCCACAAGGGCTCAGTTTGTAATCAGCGACACGAACCCCAGCTTCGCGAACGCGCTCAGAAGGACGATCATAGCTGACGTGCCTAAGATGGCAATAGACAACGTCGAGTTTCACCTGGGTCCGATCATGGACGAGGGTGGGACGGCCTACGAGAGCGTCTCGCCCCTATTCGACGAGGTCGTGGCTCACAGGCTCTCGATGGTCCCTGTCCCGACGGATCTGGATACGTTCACTTTCAGGTCGAAGTGCACATGCAACGGCGAGGGCTGCCCGAACTGCACTATCATGTATTCTCTGAACAAAAAGGGTCCCTGCACGGTATACTCGGGGGACCTCGAGCCGCTAGGCAGCGACAAGTTCAGGGTCAAGGACGACCTGATACCGATCGTCAAGCTGGCGGACGACCAGGCTCTGCTGGTCTACGCGACTGCGGAGCTCGGGACCGGAAGACTGCACGCGAAGTGGCAGGCGGCAATGGGTGCTGGATACAGGTACTTCGCGAAGATCCACATAGAGAACTCTAAGTGCGACCTCGGAGGCAGCTGCGTCAAGGTCTGTCCCAAGGGAGTGCTAGCGAAGGAAGACAAAAAGATCGTCGTGAAGCACCCAGAGAAGTGCAACCTCTGCAACAGCTGCATCGAGATCTGCGATGCCGGGGCCATCAAGGTCACGGCCGACCCGACTAAGATCCTTTTCAGGTTCGAGACCGACGGATCGCTCCAGGCGAAAGAGGTCCTCTTGAGAGGCCTGAAGACACTTGAGGAGCGATTCGAGCAGTTGAGGGAACAGGTATCCGCCCTTGAAGAGTAGTTTTCGACCTTAGAGAATGCCACGGAACTCAGGGTCATTCTAGAAGTACTCGTCCAGCTTTGGGTTCTTCACCTTGTCCGACTGGAACAACGAGTTTATCGAGTTCTCCAACAGGGAGATCCTCTGAAGTGTGTATGCCGGGACCTCGTAGTTGGCGCCAATCGATTTCGCCTTGTCCAGGTACTTGCTCACGCCAGCCTCGTGTACCGTGAGTGTGAGTTTGTGCCCGCAATAACACTGGCCCCTGAGGGGTATCCGCCGATACTTCGCGTTGCATTTGGGACATCGCAGCTGCTGGCCTGTGAATCTCTTGAGGCTCCCCTGGATATCAGGGAGCAGATGCCTCATGATGACCCTGTGCACCATATCCCCTACATCCACAGCGCGCAGTTTCGCTCCGAGAGCTATCTGAGCATCCAGCTTCTCCTCCATGGTGCCGAGCGCGGTGTACGCGGAGCTCGTCGGCCCCTCCGAGATCTCTTTTACCTGATGTGTGAAGGCCAGCCCCTCGTACTGAAGAACCGTCCCTATCCTGCCGCTCACGAGGTCCATCAGATGCTCGACCTCCTTCGGGTGAGCGTATCTCTGGGTCGCCCTGTAGAACTCCAATGGATATTTCGAACCGACATCGATATTGTGAGCCTCCTTATCGATCTCGTTCGGGTCTAGGCGTGTCGTCAGGACCAAGGGGGCGTCCATGAGCCCACCGCGTTTCTCAGGCAGGAACGACCTGGAGAAATTCAGAAGGCAATCCATGAGCATGATGAGCGAATCCTCGTCACCGTCACAATTACGCCTCTTGGACGCGTGAAAGAACGGGTGCGCGTAGCCAGCGTGGGCGTCCGAGAACCCAACAATACGCGCGAGCACTCCCCCGGATGTGTGCGGAGCCAGACCGACAACGAGGTGGCCGACAAGGGCCGAACGATCGGGCAAGTGATAGAACGGCTCTACGCCGTAGAACTTGTCGAGCAGATCGTCCACAAACCTCGTTATCGAGACCAGGTAGTCCGCGACGGAGTTGGGCACAATGACATCCTGGACCTTGAGCTCCAGGAGCTGATTAACGTCCACCAACTCCTTTCCGACATGGTCCCGGACATATCCAAGTCTCTGAGCCGTAGCAACATCGATCCCGACCTCCAACGGCCTGAAATGAGTCAACGGGACATCTGTCGAGTCGACCCGAATCGTCCCGTCCTTGAAAACGAACACGCCGTGCTTGGCTCTCAGGATACCCTTCTCAATCGCCTCAGGGGTCTTATTCCTAGATATCATCCCCTGAACTCCCTTGACCTCGACTGCCTTTCGTTCATGGAGCCGCTCCAGAGCCGACTGGAGCATGTCCGCGATCGGCACCTCCTGAAGCTCGACCTTGCCGGTGGGGACTGTATGGGACCCGCAGCTGCACTTCGCCATGAAGGATGTTTTTCCGCACATGGGACAGCGTCGCTCCCCCAACTCCACCTGTACTGAGCCTGCATTCGCAGCTTCGTTCACAACCCGCTTTGGACCTCCGTTGGTTCCCACTGGAAAGAGCGAGTGCGGAGGCGGCTTCATCAGCCGCTCTCTGGCCTTCTCCGGCCTAGCGATCCTGGCGCCTATGCGGGTGACTGCTCGGGCGCGGATCTCGACTCCGGACAGTGAGGACACGAGGTCCAACGAGGTTTTCGCTACTTCTGGTACGGGACGTGCTGGTACCAGTCGATTTCCGGACGGTTCGAGGCCCAGGCCAAGCAGAAGGGGCTTGGCGGATGATTCGACCATCAGACCTCCGGTGTCGATCCTGTGGATGGCTCCGAGTCTCTCGAGCAACCCCTTCACACCCGCGTCCAAAGGAATCGATAGAACATCCTTCGTCCATGATGAAGCCTCCATCAAGATCTCCCTGAGATGGACGAGTTCCTCTGTCGTCATGTCCGACCAGAAAAGATTGTAGTCGGGATGGAGAGGCACTTTGCTGTCTTGACACATCTGTACTGCTCTGTCAAAGCTCGGGTGCTCCCAATCCTCTGGAAGCTTGCCCATCCGCTCAATGAGCTCCTCCCTGTGCCACTCGATGCAGTAGCCTCCGGGCATAAGGAGGTGGTTGTTCTCCGCGAACTCGCCATACGGAACCAGGAGCTCTCCGATGTCCACGATCTCCTTGACCCTCGGCCGAATCGCCTTGGCCTCTGCGGTATCGTTGACTTGGATCATGTCTCCACTATCAAGAAGTACTATCGGTCCTTCGATGAATCCACACGGGGTTATCGCCCCCGCTTTCCCGGGCCTCTCGATCTTAACCTGTGTGCCTATGGCCACGAAGTCGTCCAGCAGGACCATGGTTGCAGGGTTCATGGCGAGCGCCGCGAGCCCAGTCGCCCTGGTTCTACCGTAGCGTAATCTGAACCCACCCACTCTCGACGGGTACGCGAGGACCGGTCTGCCAGCGAGCATATCTTTCAGGAACTTCGCGCTTGGAGAGATCTCTGGGCCGCCCTCCTGAGCCTCCTTCTTTTTGAGGTTCAGGTACTGGTCGATGAACTCCCACCCGTCAATTCCAAGACGTTTCACGTGCTTCTGGACTTTCGGGGCCTTCAGACACAAGCCCTCAGCGATGACAAGGCAGGCGCCGCCCCTCACATGGTTCGTTGAAACCCTGGGAAGGTCCCTGAACCCCTGTATCTCGGCGTCCTCAGTACCTTCACCATCAATGCATATCGGGGAGTTCTTCGCGATGATCTCGATTTCCTCGTTCGTCGGAGTATATTGCAGGTGCTGGCAGGACTTGTAGAGCGGGATCTCCTCCTTGAGCCTCTGAACCTCGCCATTGGTCGGGATGTACCTGCCCAGGCCCAGCTCCCTCCGGACAACGTCTGCGATCAGGACGCTCATGGCCTGGCCAGTCCCGCCCGCAGACCTGATAGGTCCAGCAAAGAAGACTGCAAGGTAGTCCGTCCCGTCAGTGTTCTTGTTCACGGAGACGCCCGCGATGCCCTCGAGAGGCGCGACTAGGATCCCTTCGGTCAAGACTGCGAGCCCGACCCTCACGGCCCGCTCGATCGCAAACTCTCTCGTCTTGGCCGCCATCTTGGCATATTCCTTCGCGATGAGGATCGAGACCTCCTCTCGGTCGTGGTCCCTGCTGAGCTCCCTGATCCTCTCCGCAACCCCTTCGACCTCCCACTCGGACAGGAGCTTCTCTACACGCGCCGCAAGGTCCGATGCTTGGGGTATCTCGACATCGAGCTCTGGATCCGCTCCCAACATGCGAGCGCGCTTGGCGACCTTGTAGCACTGATCTACCTGTCGCTGGAGGGAGGCGAAATAGTCCTCCATAGACTCGCTGCACACAACTCCTTTCATGCCCTGCCCCCTAACCAAAAGCCGCGGATGACATTGCTCCCATCCCTCCGCGGTTGCGGACACTCTTGTGCTATTCCGGGAGCTAATCGGAGAGCTCTAGTATAAGCGTTGCTGAGGCTTGAGCCTCGACACGACGTCGGCGATGAGCTCAGGAACTCCGTTTCCAGTGGAAGCGGAGATCTTTAACCTTGGGTTCGGCGATTTCATGAGATCGGATTTGTTCTCGACCTCTATGACCGGCACCTTCGGGAACTGCTCGTGAATGCCTTCGAGAAGGTGCAGCTGTTCTGACAGCGCATAACCGCAGGTCTCGGTCGGGTCGATTAGGAAGATTATCAGGTTGGCCAGATGCTTCAGCGCGAGGACCGCCCTGAGCTCAATCGCGTTCCGCTCGCTCAACGGTCTGTCAAGCAGCCCAGGCGTGTCGATGACCTGGTACCTGAAATACTTCTTCTCGAAGGTCCCGACAGATATCTCCTGCGTCGTGAAGGGGTACACGGCAACCCTCGGCTTTGCGGTGGAGATCATTCGGACTAGCTGGCTCTTGCCGACATTCGGCGCACCGGCGACGACTATGGTCGGCACATTCGGATCGATCGCAGGGAACTTCCGAATCACATCCCGGGCTTTGGATATGAACAGCAGCTCCTTGTTGACCTGTTTCACGAGTGACGAAACTCTTCCATATGCTGCTCGCCTGGCCTCGTCGATCGTTCCGATGTTCCTGGCGCTCGCGACCTTCCTCGTGACCTCCTTGATGACCCTTGCGACCGTGCCCCGGCACCAATCCATCGCGCCCAAGGACTTCTTCAGCTTGTCCTTGCCGACAGTGATATCGATCAGCTCAGCGTAGAACGGGCTGAGCCGCTCGATGCTCGGGAACGCTTTCACGTATTTGCCCATTGTCGTGACGATGGTGTCGCTACACGACTTGAGCTTGGCTATGTTGATCTCCCGGACTGTCTCGAGCCTGGTCTCCCTGTGCAGGTCCACCTTGGAGGCCTTCTTGAACGCCTTGTCCAGTATCTCGTCCGCCCTCAGGACCGTTGGTATGTCGAACATCTTCTGCGCCCCATGTATCCGCTCTCTGATAAAGCCTCTCGTCGGCCGCATAGGGCAAAAGCCTCTTATCGCATGATTCAGCTGTAGAGCCCGAGTCGAATGAGGAACATAAAGGCCCGACGCGGGAGCACGCTGGTCTGCAAGGGATGGAGACAGGAAGCGATACTCAGGATGCTCCAGAACAACCTCGAGATCGCGGAGAAGCCGGAGGAGCTGATCATATACGGGGGAACTGGAAAGGCTGCCAGGAACTGGGCATGCTATGATGCAATCGTGAAGACCTTGATAGACCTCGAGCAGGACGAGACGATGCTCGTTCAGTCCGGGAAACCCGTCGGGGTCTTCAAGACCACCAAGTTGGCCCCGAGGGTCCTCACGGCCAACTCGCACCTGGTTCCGAGGTGGTCCACATGGGAGGTCTTCCACGAGCTCGAGGCGAAGGGGCTGATCATGTTCGGGCAGATGACCGCAGGAGGCTGGGCGTACATCGGCACGCAGGGAATCATCCAGGGAACATACGAGACCCTCGCTGCGTGCGCAAGACAGAACTTCAAGGGGTCGCTCAAGGGAAGGATCGTGCTCACGGGCGGCCTCGGAGGCATGGGCGGCGCGCAGCCGCTCTCGGTTACTATGAACGGCGGCGTATGCCTGGCGGTCGAGTGCGACAGGAAACGCATCGAACGAAGGGTCGGGATAGGATACTGCGACTTGCTGCTGGACAACTTGGATGAGGCCGTGAAGATGGCGCTGACGGCAAAGAAGGAAGGCAAGCCTCTATCGATAGGTCTGCTAGGCAACTGCGCGGAGACTCATCCGACGCTGCTTAAGAACGGCTTCAGGCCGGATGTCGTGACCGACCAGACCTCGGCTCATGACGAGCTCGGCGGTTACATCCCGAAAGGGGTGAAAGTAGATGAGGCGGCGAAGCTGAGACAGAGCAACCCGGACAAATACCGCAAGATGGCCATGGAGAGCATCGCGATACACGTGAAGGCGATGCTGGGATTCATGAGCAAGGGATCCGTTGTCTTCGACTACGGAAACAACATCCGTGGACAGGCATTGAAGGCGGGGGTGAAGAATGCGTTCGCCTTCCACGGGTTCGTGCCGCTGTACATAAGGCCGATGTTCTGCGAAGGGCGGGGACCGTTCAGGTGGGTTGCAATGTCGGGCAATCCAGAGGATATCATAAAGACCGACAAAGTCGTGGTGCGCGAGTTCAAGGAGAACAAGCAACTTGTCAACTGGATTAAGCTAGCTGAGGACAAGGTTCCCTTCGAAGGGCTGCCTGCAAGAGTGTGCTGGCTGGGATTCGGAGAGAGGGCGAGATTCGGGAAGATCATCAACAAAATGGTCAGAGACAAGGAGCTCAGCGGACCAATAGTGATCACTAGGGACCACCTTGACTGCGGGTCGGTCGCTTCTCCGAACAGGGAGACCGAAGGGATGAGGGACGGAAGCGATGCCATCGCGGACTGGCCGATCTTGAATGCACTGATCAACACTGCCGCAGGCGCAGACCTGATTGCGATACACAACGGAGGAGGAGTGGGAATCGGCTACTCGACACATGCTGGCCTGTTGGTGGTCGCGGATGGAACGAATGAAGCGGACGAGAAGATAGAGCGAGTCCTCACGACCGATCCAGGAATGGGGATACTCAGACACGCAGATGCGGGGTATACCGAGGCAGTGAGAATGGCAAAGAAGAACAAGCTCAAAGTCCCGATGCTCTTATGAGCAAGAGACACCAGAACAGGCACAAGATGATCCCATGGCAAACGACGAGTTGAAGCTGCACTTGGGCTGTGGGCTTTTCTATAAGTCTGGATATCTCAACATCGATCTCTACGACGACAGCGTCGCAGACATGAGGGCCGACGTCTCCGATCTCCCCCTGGACGCCGAGAAAGCCCAGCTTATCGAGGCTAATCATCTGATCGAGCACTTCGACTACATCCACTGCAAGTACGTTCTGAGCGAATGGTTTCGAATACTGAAGCCCGGGGGAACTCTGATCCTGGAAACGCCGGATTTGGCAGAGACCCACAGGAAATTCACAGAGTCGAAGCCTGAGACGCAGCGAATCACACTGCAGTGGATCTTCGGCATTGACAGCCAAGGCATGCAGCACAAGACTGGCTTCACGTTTGAACTCCTCAGAAGCCTGCTTGCTGAGATCGGATTCGACAGAATTACACGCCTAGATGCACAGACGCACACATACGAGCCAGGCATGAGAGTGGAGTGTAGGAAGCCCGGCACCGACCTGCAGAAGCAATTCAATTCAAGCCTGAGAAAAAGGATTAGAAAGATGTTGATCACAGACGATTCGTTTTTTCTTCTGCCTCTCGAGGCGCATCTCGAACCTCTTTTCAAGGTTGTGTCCCGTGACGGGAAGTCATCAGAAGCTCGGTTGAACCAGGCGATTGCACACACGGTGATCTGCAATCCTGCAGTCTCAGGGGCTATAATTCCCGAGTTGGAGGCTCAAGGGTTGCTTCGTGGATCTGAGCTGGCCAGAACAAGGGAGTTCCTCGATCATTGTATGAGAACCGAGATTCACAAGCGGGTCTTCTCTCTATGGACAAAGAGCAGGAAAGATGGAAATGTCGAGGAGGAATTCCAGCGGTTCACGAAGAGGATTGAAGCCGACATACTCGGAATCCTTGAGAATGGAACCGATTGGACAAGGGTTCTGTCGTACGTGTCCAGCCTCGAGCCTACAAACATCCAGATACTAGACTTCTCAATCGCGATGGCCGAAGCCATGAAGCTCTTTCAGAAAGGGGTCAAACTGTTTGCGACTGGGGAGTCCGATGAAGCTGAGAGAAACCTGCGCGCTTCAATTGGCATAAATCCGGACAACCCGCTAGCCCACTGGAACCTTGGCCGCCTCGTTGCGGTCCGTGGCGGCGAAATGGAGAGTGTGGAGCGACATTACGAGAGGGCAGTGTCGCTGCTCGGCGACAAAAGGCGGAGATCTCAGGCAGCGCAGGAACTCGAGCGACTGCGAAAAAGGGAATATGGATCGATCGTGGCGAACCCGATCCTCGAGAACTCGATTGCAGATTAATGGTTCTTGCACTGTTGACCGAGAATGCATCGGAAAACTGAGCTTTATATAGCGCGGTAGATAATCATCGATTGGTTCTGAAAACGAGAGCGCGAATGCTCTCTATCTGACAGGAACACATGGCAACATGACCAGAGAGGTTCTGGACGCAAAGCGAGATGAGGTCGATTCTGCAAGAACAATCGCCCGGAACGGAGTCAATGTCGGAGATGCTGAATTTCGCGAGATAGGGCGAAGGACGAGAAAACAAAGGGTCATTAGGCTTCTTTCGCAGGCAATACTGATAGTTGGATTGTTCGTCGGGTCCTTCGCTGTCGGATACCTGCTGGCTAAGAGAAATGATCCCAGCAATGATACAGGGTATCCATTCATGGTGATAGCAGCTACGCCAATAGCTGCGAGAGGGATCAGGAGGCCGTCTCCAATGTGGTGGATGAGCATCTTGGCAGTGTTGATCGGCTTCCTGGCAGGGTTCATGTCATATGCCCAAAGCCCCGCGCAAGATGAATACCCAATCGGAGCAGTACCAGCGTACTCAGTTGTCTCCAGAGATGATTTGGGCGCCTGCACTCGGGGGTTGTGATCTATGTCTGCCGATCCAACCAGATCGAATGCGAATGGCGCCTTGAACGTTTCTAGTTCGGATGTTAGAGAAATTCAGAAGGATACACGTAGACGCCAGATTCTCGCGAGGATTTCTCAGGTAACGATACTCTTGGGCATATATGCAGCGAGCTTCGCAATAGCGTACAAGGGAAGATCAGGATACCCATATGCTCTAACACCAGCACCATTGACTTCGCTCGCGAGAACCAAAGCGCGGTGGGCGCCGGCATTGTGGATGAGCATTGTAGTGCTGGTAATCGGATTCGGTGCGGGTATCATAGCACACAATAGTAATGCCTATCCCGAGGGATCATACTACGGCGTATTATCCAAGGACGATCTTGACAGCAGAACCTGGGAGGCGCCCTAGTACGAACAGGGTGAAACCTATTCTACATGAACCACGCGTGCAGAGCTCAAGAGGAGATCCATGAGCGTTCTCATCAGTGTCGCATCGATCGATGGTTTGTTGACGAAAGATTTCGCGAGGATTCAGAGGCTGGAGGACTGAAAATGCGTCCCAGTGCGAATCTTGAAAAGCCGATGAGTGACCTTGCAGTGACAAAATCGGATTATGACGACGTCAGAATGCACACCACGAGGAGGAAGATCCTCCGGAGATTGTTGGCACTTGGGCTGCCAGTTGCATCGTTCATTGTAGGGTACTACTCGACAATGGGACGATTTCCCGAGGGCTGGACTTATCCGTTCATTGGTGGCGCGAGCGTATCAGTGCCTTTTGGCTACAGAAGAAGATTGACTATCATTGGCACTGCGATAGCATCTGTCGCCGCACTTCTGATAGGCGCTTACTTAGGTCAGGCGTACGCCAACGGAGTCACCGTTTCTCCCCGATACTGCGTCTTCTATCGATCGTCTGTTTTGGAGGGACTTCGAAAGAGCCAACAGGCTGGAGGACTGAAAAATGCACGCTAGAGTGGGTCTTGATAGGCCGATGAGCGACCTAGCAGTAACGAAGTCGGATTACAGCGACATCAGAAGGCGCAGCATGAGGAATAGGATTCTCATGAGGCTGCTGGCCCTTGGGCTGCCCGCAGCATCGTTCACAATTGGATATTTCTATTCATTAGGACGGAATCACCCCGTGATCTCTGGCTATCCGCTATTCATTGGCGGCGCGGCAGTATCAGCGCCTTTTGGCTACAGAAGAAGATTGACTTTCATTGGGGTTGCTGTCGTGTCTATTGCTGTATTTCTGATGGGCGTCTACCTAGGTCAATCACGCCCCCCCAATGAGGGAAACGTCACACTATACTCCGTGTTTCGCAGGTAATGCTGTGAGATCTGGATTCTTTGGTGCAGGGAGGGATTTGGAATCGAAAAACCGACGGATTTGAAGATGCGAATCCAGAGTAGCTTTGGTGGACGAAACGAGCCTGATCGGATCATCTGCGCTGTATGGGAGTTCACGCTGGGATGCAATCTTCGGTGCTCCCATTGCGGATCTTCTGCAGGGGTTGCGCGCAAAGACGAACTATCAACTGATGAATGCTACAGGACAGGCGAAGCGCTGGCAGAACTTGGCTGTAGAGACGTCGCCCTGATGGGCGGGGAACCCCTGCTGCGGGACGACTTCTACGAGGTGGGCAAGTGCGTCAGAGACTTAGGCATGAACCTGAACATCGTCTCAAACGGTATACTGGTCGAGAAGCAGATCGAGACTATTGCCAGCCTTGAGCCAAAAGTCGTGGGAATAAGCCTCGACGGCATGAAAGACTCGCACGAGAAGATACGCGGCGGCGATACTTGGGACAAGACTGTCCGAGCCATCCTCCTGCTCCGGGAACGCGGCATTCAGGTCACGGCAATCACTACTGTGAGCAAAACGAATTTCAAGGATCTTCCGCAGATGAAGGATTTGCTCGTAGGCAGGGGAGTGAATTGGCAGATTCAAACGGCGACTCCCTTCGGCAACTTCAAGAAGGAGTGCATGCTGTCAAAAGAGGAATTCTACGCTGTAGCGTTGTTCATAGCCAAGCAGAGAATCAAGAACAGCTTCGAGGACCTCCCAGTTGTGGGAGCCCATTGTTTTGGGTACTACTCCAAGATCCTGCCAACCTCCGAATGGTACGGATGCACCGCGGGCAAATCGACTCTGGGAATCACCAGCAATGGAGGGATAGTAGGCTGTCTCTCAATGGGCAATGATAGGCTCATTGAGGGCAACGTTCGCGAAAGGTCCCTTCGAGATATCTGGGAGGATCCCAAGTCCTTCGCGTACTCGCGACATTTCACCAAGGAGCAGCTTGGAGAGAACTGTGCTGGGTGTAAGCACGGCGACAGATGCAAAGGCGGCTGCAACTCGGTCTCGTACACACTGACAGGAAAGTTCCACAACAATCCTTACTGCTTCCGGGCAATCGAAAGGCAATCCAAACCTTGATATTCAATTCGTTTCCCGAGAAAAGTATTTCTCTAGATGTCGGTCATACAGCGGGAGACAGGTGCCTAGTTGTACGATCTGAAACTCAAGATGTGGCTCGAGCGTGACGGTAGTTTCATCATAAGCGATGGAAGAGCCAAGCTGCTGCGCAAGATAAAAGACACAGGTTCCCTCTCGAAGGCGGCCAAGGACATGGACATGTCCTACAGACATGCTTGGGGAATCCTCAAGAGAATCTCGGACAACGCGGGCGGGAGTGTGGTCAAGTCTACGAGGGGAGGCAAGGAGGGAGGACTTACGTCCCTAACCCATCTCGGAGAAGAGATCCTGCGGGAGTATGAACACAAGGCTTCGTCCCTCCAGAGCCAAGTTGAGCATCAGTGGAAGAAGCCGAGCGTCACGGCCGACGCTATCATTGCGAAGGAAGACAGAATCGTTCTAATCAGGCGAGGGCGCGAGCCATTCAAAGGACAATACGCGCTTCCCGGTGGATTTCTGGACTACGGCGAGAGACTGGAGCAATGCGTTGTCAGGGAAGCTCAAGAAGAGACTGGTCTGAAAACCGAGATTGTGGATCTTGTTGGTGTCTATTCGTCCCCAGACAGAGATCCGAGGGGGCATTTCGTCACCGCCGTCTACCATCTCAGACCCACGGGAGGCACACTTCGGCCCGGAGATGACGCGAGCGCTGCTGAGTGGTTCGCGCTAGACAACCTGCCCGAATTCGCGTTCGACCACGGAAGGATCGTCCAGGATTTCATCTCAAGGAAGAAAGGAAAAGCTGGAAAATGATTTTGTGGCGTTTCTTACTCAGAGTGCTGAGGCCATCCCAGAAGGACCTATCACGAATGGCAGGTAGACAATCTTTGAGTCGTTCACCGTCAGAGAGTAGTCCAGGTACTGCAGAGTCCCTGGCTGCTCCGCCTCCATTGTGACGACGACGAAGTCCGCGAGTTCGCCAGCCTCTGCCTTTGAGACCGCTGCGGGCGCGCGCTTCACTCCTCCGAAGTCGAGCCTCGTCTTGTATCTTGGCTGGCCCGATGTGAACTGAGAAGACAGCCGCTTGAAAGTGCCTGGATCCACATCGTTTGCGGGCACGTAGATGAACAGGTTCCCGCTGTCCCCGCTCCCGGTGAGCCACGAGAAGAGTTTGAACACCTGTCCGCCCTCAACCTGCTTGGAGCGAACCACGAACGAACAGTAGAGCCTCCAGAAGGGCACGTAGATCTTCTCGCCCTGAATGTTCTGGTTGAAATCGGCAATCTCGAAGTCTAGCTTCTCAACCCCGCCGTTCCTGAAGTGAAGGGTCTTGCAGTTCTCGCAAAAGAACAGCTGGTCCTTCACCTTTGAGTATATCGCCTGGTTGCACGACGGGCACTTAACCTGAGTCACCTTCATCTGAATCCCCCCGCCTGGAGCTGTTTGCCAAGATCTTGCACCTGCTTCAGCGCCTGTGCGATGGACTTCTTCTCCTTGAAATCACCCTGGATGATCTCGGACCCGTGTCTGAAGAACCTGTATGTCAGAAACAGCACAACGAGCCCCGCACCGATGCCGCCTGCAAGAATAGAGGTCTCCTGGCCGGAGAACAATATCCCTGCGGCCGCGATCAGACCACCAGCAGCAGTGCCTGCTGTTATAACCATGCTCTGATAGAGCGGATCACCAGGGGCTCTCCCAGATAGCACTTGTCCGGTCACTCCGTCGACAGTACACATGTACATTCTATCTCTGTAGGAGTATCTAGTGATCCAAACGGGGTAGTAGACCAGCGATAGCCGCTTCGGGATCACGTGAAGCTTCTCGAAAGTCACATGTGGGACATGCGCCCCAGCTCTTGCGCGAGCGAGAGCGTCGTTGTTCGCCTTCGTAACCGCGTCGTCCTTACTTGTCGTAGTCTCGAAGGTCGGTATCATCTCGAAGTCCGCAAACCCGGTCGCACCCATGAAGTTCTTAAGGGTTCGTATGCCCAGGTCGCCCGGGTCGCAAGCGATCTCAGAGAACTGGTAGTCCTGCAGCACCATGACCTCCTTAGGGATCCTCTCGACGGTCGTCTTACCCTGCGAGTCGGTCCTTCTGCGCTCGTCATAGCCGCAGACCCAGCCCGCGACTCTCGTCACTGCCCTCCAGAACGGAAGGTAGATCGGGTAGACCTCGCTCACCTTGCCGACGTTCTTGAGGTCCCTCGCTTTCGGCGCGTGCGCCCACCACCCACGAGATGAGTTCATGGCCAAGTCCCTGGTCAACTTGTTGTTGAACGCTATCGTGCTCACGCCCTTGTCGCCTTCAACGAATAGGTTTGAGCTGCAGTATTGGCAGACCACGACGTTCTCGCCCTCTGCGATCGATATCGCGCCGCCGCATGCGGGGCAGTTCAAACCTACCGATATATCAGCCATCCTCACAGCCTCCTAGCGACGTATAGACCAGCAACAAAGATTGCAGCGATGGTCGCAACCATCAGCCCGATGCCGACCAAGAGCAGCGTTGACGAAAGCGATGCAACGAGTCCTTCAGCTACGAAGGCTACGAAGCCGCCGCCGGCGACGGCCATGTAGGCATTTGAGCTCCTGGTGGGGAATGTGGCTGAGAACACCTCACCAGAGGAGGCGTCAACCACAACCTCGTAGGCCTTCTGATTGAAGACATAATTAACCATCCAAATCGGGAAGTACACGAGTGATTGTTCCTTCGACTTCCCTGGCAGGTGGCTGAGGTATGGTGTCATCTCGATGTCGGGCTTAATTAGCTCCGCGCCTCCGATATCGAATGACGGATCGAAGATCTTCAGGTCTCCCGCGGGGACCTTGAGCGTGTGGAGGCCAGGAAGCGTGGTCGATCCAGCAGGTTCGATCAGGACCTCCTCCTTGCCGTTCACGTCCCTCTTGAACATGTAAACGGGGAAGTACTTCTTCTTCACGCCCGCAATCTGCGCTAGCTTGTCGAGGTCCTTCGCCCTCGTCGAGCCCGCGGCCCATCGCTTGAAGACTCCGATCGCGTTGGTCTCGTTCACCGTGAACGGGATCGCGTAGTAGAACCCCGCTCCAGACTTGTCAATGTAGATTTGGGAGCTGCAATATGGGCATTTGACGAACTTGGTCTCAGCGTCGAACGACACTGGGGCCGCGCACTTCGGGCACTTGATTTGAGCCAAGTAAGGCCACCTCACTCGCTATTCAATGTCAGCTCCCAGTGCTTCTGATCACGCTGGCTTGCCGCACTCGGGGCAGAACTTCGATGTCGATGGGACATCAGCGCCGCACGAAGGGCACTTCTTGGCCGCGCCCATCGTGTTGCCACATGAAGGGCAGAACTTGGAGTTCTCAGGCACCTGTGCGTTGCACTTTGGACAGGGCACAGTCGCCACTCCCAGCTTCGCCCCACATGAGGCGCAGAACTTGTTGCTCTGAGGATTCTGCGTGTTGCACTTCGGACATGCGATCATGGCGACCGCAGCTGCCTGTACGGGCGCCGCACCAGGCGCTTGGCCTGGGGTCGGCCCGGCCTGCCTCATCTGGTCCACCATCATATAACCCATTCCGAGCCCTGCACCGAGGCCGACGCCTACTCCAGCCGTTCCTCCGGCTGGGTTCGATGCGGCCTCCCGCATCGCCTGTCCGGCCTGGTACTGGGTATAGTTCGCGCCGAGTATCTGCATCGAGGATCTGGTGTCCACAGCCTTCTGGACCTCCTCCGGCAGGGAGATGTACAGTCCCGAGAGCTTGTCAATCAAGATACCATACAGCTCGAAATGGTCCGCACACCTGCTCAGAACAACCTGCTCGATGTTCGTCAGGTTGCTGGCTAGGTCAGCCACTCCCATGCCCTGGTTCTTCATATCGCCGAGGGAATCATAGACCAGGATCACTACCTGCTCCTTGATCCTCTCCTCGACCTCCGCGCTAGTAGCGTAATTGAAAGTACCGACGAACTGGTTCACGAAGTTCTGGGGCGCGCTAACCTTGTACCTGAACTCGCCGAAGACCCTGAGGTTCACCATTCCAAAGTCCTTGTCTCTGAACTGGTAGGCCTGCTTGCTCCCAAACTTGCCGTCGAATGCCCTCTTCTGCAGGAATATCAGCTCAGCCTGCTGCTGCACGCCAGAGAGGAACTTCACGATCGCCCCAACTATGGGCGCGTTCAGGGATGTCAGAGCGTACCTGTCTGGTCTGTCGATATAGGCTAGCGCCTTACCGTCCCTGTAGAACACAGCGATCTCGTCCTCTCTGACAACGATGTTGTCGTTGAACTTGATGTTCCTAGGTATGCGGTACATTATGTTGGTCCGCTTGTCGATATCCTCCCACTTGAAAGTCTCCGCACCGATCAGGCTCATCTATCACACCTCCGTCCCTTCGATCACTCGCATGCGCTTGTTGAACTTGTCTTCGAAGTCCGTGATCCTCGCTTTGATGTTCATTATGTCCTTGTGGCTCGTGGCCTCGTCAGCCGCCATGAGCGAGCTCTTCAGAGAGTCGATGCTGACACCCATTGCAGCTATGTGGTCCAGCATGCTCGCGTCGTATTCGTACAGCTTGTCCAGCTCGTCCTCCTTGATCTGAATGTCAGCTGCGATCCCGGAGTAGCCCATCTCGGCGTGAGTGACTTGTCCTTCAATCTTCTTGAACTGGTTGATCAGGCCGCCGACCATGTCGAGCTCGCCAGAGCCCCAATTCCGGACCAGCAGGCCCCTGCACTCCTCGAGCCCACGCCTCTGGAGGCCCATCTTCTGCGCGAGCTGGGACCGGAGCATCCTGTCCGCGTCCCTCAGGTCTTCCTTTCGCCTGTAGCCCCTGAAACCGGGAATGTAACTCTGAATCTTCTTCAGTATGCCTTTGTCTTCTTCAACTCTATCTCTGATATCGGGCATTCAAGAATGCCTCCCTAACTGGGGTACGATGAATCGTATGCCTTAATAAAAGTGTCGTCGGGAAACCATTCTGGATTCGATTTATGAAGGTGTAAGCCGATTAACTCCCCCATGGGGTTCAAGATAATAGGCGTAATAGGCTCGACCAAGGCGGACGATCAGACCTTGGCGCTAGCCGAGGAGGTAGGTTCTGAAATCGCCAAGGCAGGAGCTGCCGTTGTCTGCGGAGGGCTGACAGGCGTAATGGAGGCCGTCTGTAAGGGCGCGAGGAAGAACGGTGGCCTCACGATAGGGATCATGCCATCTGATAACCCGCAGGACGCCAATCCATACGTCCAGATACCAATCGTGACGGGCATGGGCATGGGCAGGAACGTGATGCTGGTCAAGACCGCGGACGTCCTTATCGCCGTTGGAGGGGAGTTCGGGACGCTCTCTGAGATCGCTCACGCGCTGAACATCGGGAAGACAGTTGTGGGGCTCAATACCTGGAAGCTTGAGAAGGCTCATTGGAAGCCTATCCCGAACCTGATCGAGGCTACCACCGCTGTAGAAGCCGTCCGGATAGCCCTGAATACGATATCTGCGAAAAGGTAATGTAAGCCCCCGCGCTGAGTGACCTTCGAGCACAAGAGGACCAACCAGATGACGACATCCAAGGTATTCCTAGCGCTGGACCCAGACAGAGCCAGCGGGACCAGAAAGGTCGTCCGCGCTTTGGGGATGCCGGACCTGACGGGCAAGAACGTCTTGATCAAGCCCAACTTCAACACTGCGGATCCTCCTCCGGGTTCGACTCATATAGACACTATCAGAGCTGCGGTCGAGCTCGTGAGAGAGAACGGGCCTGGGAGAATCACTCTTGCGGACAGAAGCGGACCAGCCAAGACATCCGCGGTCTTCCGAGAGAAGGGCGTCTTTGAACTAGCCGAGCAGATGGGGTTCGAATGCCTCGCGCTCGATGAGATGCCGAAGGATAGATACGCCAAGATCAAACCTCCAGGGAGCCACTGGATGAACGGGTTCTACTTCGCAAGACCGGTCCTGGAGGCTGATGCAGTGATCTCCCTCTGCTGCCTCAAGACACACCAGTACGGCGGGCACTTCACGATGTCCCTGAAGCTGACGACCGGGATGGTGCACAGGAGCAACATGACGGAACTCCACACATCTGTGATAAACCAGCGGAACATGATCGCAGAGATGAACTATGCATATAAGCCAGCTCTAATCGTGATGGATGGTGTGGATGCGTTCTATGAGGGCGGGCCAATGACTGGATCCCTATGGAATGCCAACCTAACGTTCGCCGCGACAGATAGAGTGGCAATGGATGCCGTTGGGGTGGCAGCTCTGAAGATGCATGGAACGACTAGGAACATCATGGGCAAGAAGGTCTTCGAGCAGGACCAGATAAAGAGAGCGGTAGAACTGGGCCTGGGAGCCTCGGGACCAGACCAGGTCGAAATCATAGGAGTGGATGAGGGTTCCGAGGGGATAGCATCGAAGCTGAGGCCGATACTCTCTCGATGAGCTCTTGCTAGATCTCCGTGGACTCACCAGACTCCAGAACAACGACGGAGCCCTTGATGCCGAGGCTTTCTGCCCGTGCAAGCAGCCTCCTTCTCGGCTCGTCGATCGGCTCCCAGGACATATTGAAAGTCTCGAAGTGGATGGGCATCATCCTCTTCGCGCCGAGGAGCCTAAAGGCTTCGAGCGCATCTTCAGGACTCATATGGTGCTTCCTGAAAGAAGGCGGATGGTACGCGCCTATGGGAAGCATTGCTAGGTCGATCGTGAACTTGCCTCCAATCTCCCGGAACATCTGCGCGTCAAACCCCGTGTCGCCTGCGAAATAGACGCTGGTACCTCCATCGACCACATATCCCTGGTATCCAGCGGTGAAGTAGAACGGCGGCCTCCCGCCGAAATGGTGGGAAGGGACGACGGAAACGCGAAAACCATCAAGGTCAGCTTGACCCCAAGGGCGCAAGACGCGGACGTCTCTGAAACGCCTGAGCTTCAGAGGCAAGGACACACCCTTCGGGACGATAATGGGGGTCCCCTTGCCGAGCATCTTCAGCGACCGAATATCCATATGATCGTGGTGCCCGTGCGAGATAAGTACGCCGGCCAAGTTCCTGATGTCTCTCGGATCGAATCTCAGCGGTTTCAGCCTCCGACTGAAGAACGTCGCAAGCCTCTCTGAGAATATCGGGTCCATGACGATGCTGGCTCTCTCGTTCTGGAACATCGCGCTAGCGTGGCCTATGTAGGTGACCCTGTGCCTGGGCAAGTCATCTTCCATACGGTGTCGGTCCTCGGAAATGATCACCTCCTTATAGATTTCACCGCGAACCCGATGTGCGTCCGCGGGACCCACAGGCTCTACAAGAAAAAGGGCCGCAACTGAGCCCAGAGTCAGGCGACAAATCACCAGAACCCCTTTCTTTTTTGTACCCCCAGCCCGGCGATTGACGCAAAAGTCAACGCTGGGGGTGAGTTCATATAGTGTCGGACCCTACTTCAGGCCTTGATTGCCATGAAGCAGAAGTTCAATGCTGTAGCAGCTCTGTTCTGGGCTGCTGCGGTAATCGCCGCGGGCATTAGCGCATATGTGATCGTCGTAGGCAATTCCCAAAACAAGTCGAACCAAGGCGGCGACCTTCTTCCCGCCTTTACGAGCAGGGACCAGGTCAGGGAGTTCCTATCTAACATGAACTCCTATTCCCCAGGGACAAACTCTGACTATGTGCTTGCTCCTAGCTCGGCGACCAGAGACACGATGGAGGGAAGTGCGGATGCAGTTTTCTCCAGTACGAATGTCCAGGTCGCGGGCGTGGATGAGCAGGACACTGTGAAGACCGACGGAACCTACCTGTACTTGGCTTCTTACAACAATGTATCGATAGTTAGGGCAATTCCGCCCAACGATATGAAGATCATTTCGGTAATCGAGGCAGCGAACCTCATTGGCGCGGACGCCCAGAACACATCCGTGTACATCGATGGCATCTACCTCGACCAGGGCAAGTTGATCGTGATATTCAGCGCATACAGCTGGGCACCGATAGCGGTGGCGTCCCCGGACAGCCCGGATGTCGCCGTTCGCATTGTCGATAGCATGCCCAGGACAATTGTAGCTGTGGTCGATGTCTCAGACCCATCAACCCCGACACTGCAATCATCGTTCGGGGTGACGGGCTACGCTTTGACCACAAGGATGACCGGCGGAGTCGTCTACCTGGTCACTCAGCAGTATATCTGGTACTACGCGGACGATTACTACCTCCCGAGGGTATATGCCGAGAACGGATCAACCGAGGTGCCAGTAGGAGACGTGCACTATGATCCCTATTCGAGCGTGGCAAACTCATACGTCAACATCCTGGCAATCGATGTGAGCTCCCTTCAGAGCAGCGTGATGTCGATCGTCGCGGGATACTCCTCAACGATATACATGTCAACGGACCACCTCTACCTTACATTCCAGAAATGGGCCGGAGATATCGTCATGCTCGACGGCTCGGTTGCGCCCGTCGAAAGCAACAGTGCGCTTACGACTATCTACAGGATCTCGATCGATGGCCTCTCGATGGACACCACGGGAAAGGGAGATGTCACGGGCTGGCTTTTGAACCAGTTCTCGATGGATGAGAAGGGGTCGTATCTCAGGGTCGCGACGACGACAGACTGGTCTAACTCGAAGAACGCAGTCTACGTGCTCGACGACCAGCTCGATGTCGTTGGCGCCCTCGAAGGGTTGGCGCCTGGGGAGAGGATATTCTCGGCTAGGTTCCTGGACGATACGCTCTACCTGGTGACTTTCCGGCAGATCGACCCGCTGTTCGTGGTAGACCTCACTGACCCGACCAATCCAAAGGTGGTCGGCCAGCTCGAGATGCCTGGATTCTCGTCCTACCTCCACCCGATCGATGCCACCCATGTCCTCGGAATAGGCAGCGAGGGGTCTAACTTGAAGATCTCTCTTTACGATGTCGGGGACCCGGCGAACCCAGTTGAGGTCGACAAGTACGTCTTCAGTGCGGACTGGTCCTATTCCGCCGCCCAGTACGACCACAAGGCCGTTCTGTTCGATTCGGATCGGGGACTGTTGGTCCTGCCAGTCACCATGACTTGGTACACAACTGTAGACCCGTACAACTACACATATGAGACCTGGAACGGGTTCTATGTGTTCACAGTGTCTGCGACAGCAGGCCTTGTGGTGAAGGGCACCGTCGCACACGACGACTACGCCCAGAGGTCGGCATACATCGGAGACTGCCTCTACACGATCTCGACGTCTATGGTCAAGGCCAACTCTCTAATCGACCTCTCGGAGCTAGGGTCTCTCCAGTATCAGTCCATATACTGGTGGGGACCGATCTACTACGAGGACCGGAATGGTGGAGTAGCAGTACCTCCGGAGCCCGTCCCATAGGGCTCCGCGAACCGGAGGAGCGGGGTTAATGTTCAGGGAGTCCCTTACCATCTTCGGCAGAGGGGACGATTTGCGCGTTGAGCTGGATCGTAAGTCTCTGTTCGCGCTTGCCTCGGATACGCGCTTGGATATACTGAGAGCTCTTCAGCCGATGCGAAGAACGGTCACCCAGCTGTCCGAATCCCTTGGTATCGACAAGGCTGCCGTGCACAGACATCTCAAAACGCTCGAGGGGGGCGGACTTGTCAAGCGCTACGAGGAGCACGGGTTCGTGTACTATGGTCTTTCATGGAAGGCGAGGGACCTTGTCTCTCCGAACGAGCACACTAGGATCGTGGTGCTCCTGTCCGCGTCTCTCGTCGTCGCGGTCTGCGCCCTGTTCTTCACGCTCATAGCGCTATCGGCCCTGAATTCGAACGGGATATTCGGGAGAGGGGCGGCACAAACTCCGGAAGACAATCCGTACCAGGCAGGTTACGAAGAATCGAGATCGATCGGTGAGGACCTGGTGTTCAGCGCCCCGGCTGCAATATTGATGGTGATTTCAGCGGTCTTGCTGGTGGCTGGTGCTGTGACCCTTGCGAGAAAGCCAAGGCAGAAGATGCAAGGCTCTGGTGCTCCAGAGGACAAGGCCTGAGTCAGTGAGAAACGGGAATCTCCTCAGGTTCTTCCAGTCGACGCTTCCTGATTTCACGGATGTAGCTGATGTCGACAACACCTTGAACCAGTCCTTCGACCTGGATTCTTTGCATGACGATAGGCTGTGAGGCAATTCCAGCTCGGCCCCTTCGTTCGATCTTGGGTTTTATGAGCGCAGCGTTCCCGACGAACTCCGTCCCGAGGTACGTGCCCACGAAGGACGACATGGCGTAGTAGGCCCTGTTCTCAAGCGCTCTCGTACGGGCAAGATCGAACAATACGTCATCCGTGGCTATCGCAGAGAAGAAGACGACTTCGGCTGCTTTCAGGCAGTCCATGTACGAATGGAATAGGATGTCAAGCCCTCTCACCAGGCCCACTCTCACGCCATCGACCTTGAATATCTCGACCTGGGCGCCCGAACTGAACAACGGTATCTCCCCGCAGTAGAAGTTCTGCTTGTCCTGTATCCCAAGAACCTCGCCATCCCTGGCGAAGATGTGCATCGACGAACCGCCTCCTTTCCGGCTCCGCCCGAAGCGCTGTTGGTTCGCGTTTACCGGGGCAATAATGTTGCACTCGTAGGACCTTGCGAGCTGGGCGAGCGGAGGATAGGGGTCGACGCGATTGGTCTCGTTCAGGGAGAACTCCCCTCCGAGCAGCACAAAATCAGGGCCCGTCGCCAAATCCAGATACTCTCGAGCCCTCTGGACGTTATCATTGAAGCTGCCACCCCTCTTCATCTGAAGGATGCAGATTCTCGAGACCATCTTCCCGGCCAAATGCGTCTTCAGAAATAACCTTTGCACCAAACTTCAGCTACTTCTTGAACGCACTGTCAGGGACGTAGCTTAACTACGACAGATCGCTTCCTCACGTAAGCACCATGTGCAGTTGATCGGCGGTATGTGATGTCCCTTTTATTGACTAGCGACGGTCTCAAGGAACTTGCAACGGATGACAAGAAGCCGGCCATCGTCCTTTTCACAGGTGACTGGTGTCCAGACTGCAGGGCGTTCGGACCGACATGGGACGCATGGGTTAATAGACATCGGGACTTGGCTCGCCAAGTCAACGTTCCCAGAGGCGGTGACGAATGGGACGATTGGAGGCTGGATGAGATTCCAACGGTCTCAGCCTTCTCCGAAGGTAGGGAAATCGGCAGAGTTCATGGAAACATCAGCGAGAGCGACTTGGATGGCCTTCTGAAGCTCATCTGATCACTTGCCGGCTGGACCACTCATCACGCTCTTCTTGTCGTACGTCAGCTTCATAGCGACTATGGTTCCGGCAAAGGAGCAGCCTGCGAGATTCGCAGCGATTATCGCTAGGTCTTCCCTGGCGATCCCGTAAATCAACCAGAGGCCCATGCCGATCGCGAGAATTGAAGGCATGAGCAGAGAGACATCCTGCATCCGCTTCGTTCTGAAGCCTTTCACAATCTGAGGGATGAATCCTGAGGAGGTCAGTGTTCCCGCGAGGAGGCCCAATACGGTCCATGTATCCATTCGAGTCGATAGTAGGGAACGTCATCTCGGTTCTTGGAGCTATTGTCGGCACAGTCAATATACCGAAAGGGCCTTCACGGATTCCAGGATGGAATCAGATTGACTGCGAGCAGAAGAGCCGCCTTGAAACCCGTGGGAATCAGCATGCTCGCACTCCTCCAGCTGCTCTCAGGCCTGCAGATGCTCACGGGAGCCATCTGGTTGCTGTCGATTTCTTCGCAAGCGCATCTGCCTGAGATTCAGGACAAGCTGCAGGCAAATACCTCTGAGTGGGTCGCGCAGAATGCACAGACGATATTCTTCTGGATCGGACTTGGGTACCTCATCCTCGGGATTCTCGCCTTTAGCATGGTCTATGGCTACCTGAAAGGAAGGGAGTGGGCCCGAACGCGAGGAAGGAGCATCGCGAAGCTCTCCATCCTTATTGCAGTTCTGAGTATCTTCGCGTTCCCTAGGAGAATCGACCCCGGCTCACCATTCTTCACAATCCTGTTCAACATCTGCGTTCTGCTGTACCTTAACAGCCAAAATGTGAAACAGTATTTCAAGACTAAATCACGGTGAAGACACAAACCGCTCAGGTTAGCTACCTCGTGCAGAAAAATGCTTTAGAGACCTTGCCACTATCCTGGACGCATTCCCCCTGGAGATGGTCGAATAGCGTCTGATGATAGCATGATCGGTGGCTTCAGAAAACTCAAGACCGTTCTGAGGATCTCGTACACGCTCCCGTTCGTGATGGCGTCCTTGACAGGCGTAGCGTTCGCCCTGAGAATGGAGAACGAACTCCTCCTAGCCTTCCTGATACCTCTGGACGTATTCCTGCTAAGCCTATTCGCGAACCTGTCAAACGACTACTTCGATCACAAGAGCGGAGCTGACACGGACAGGTTCATGGAGAAGGATCCAGAGTTCCGAGAGGCTGCTTACAAGATCATGGGAAAGAAGGTTTACTGGGAAGGCAACGCGTTCGACCTGAAGTTCATCTCGGAGCGGGAAGGGCTGACACTCATGACGGCTCTTGCCGCAGGTGCTGTCGCAGTAGCTATCCCAATCCTCTGGGCGCGAGGTGTAGAAGTTCTCGTCTTAGGCGGGATCGGGTTATTCATAAGCTTCTTCTATACCGCCCCTCCGCTCAACCTCGGCGCCAAGGGCTATGGAGAGATGTGCGTTTTCCTGTCATTTATGTTCATGTCGTTCTTTTCGTACTGGGTCATTGTTGAGGAGTTCAGTGCGACTATGCTGCTCATCTCGATAACGGTAGGGATCGGCGTCACCATGATGCGACTCGTGGACGAGATGAACGGCTATGATATCCATGTATCGCATGGCGAGAAGGACCTCGCAGTGAGATTCGGACTTGAGGGGGCGATAGCCATTGTCCGGGTTCTGATCGCTGTTCTCTATGTGGTGGTAATCGCTCTTGCTGTCCTGAACTGGACATACGCTCTGATGCTGCTGACAGCCCCAATCGCCTACAAGATAACCAAGATCCTGGCTGACAAGAAAGACAAGTTTAGATTCGTTAGGCCAGTCTTCAACACCTTCATGCTCGCAGCTGGCAATGAGGCCCTGATAATCATCGCTTTGACAGCGCAAACCGCTTTGACATATCTGTAATCGTCTCGAGGCTTCCTTTCGAGATAAGCCGATACTCTCTCACCGCGTTGAAACCGCACTTCTTGCAGGATTCCGTGTTGGCCAGAGGGCAGCCCTGGAACTTCGCCAGGTTTGGCATGACGAACGCCGATATCCAATACGGACACTTCGCGCTCCAATCCTCCTCCAGCAGTCCCCGGAGCGCCTTCTTCGTGTTGAGCACTGGATAGCCATCTTTCTTGAGGCGAAGAACGAGATCGACAGCCTCACGCTTCTCCTCTGGAGACAAGACAAGCTCGTAAGGGGGAGGAGTGATGAAGTTGATCATTATCCCCCTGATCCGCGGGTTCTTCGCAACCATCTTGACGGTCGCCTCAACGTCCTTCAGGTTCTCTTTCATGACCACCATGTTGGCAAATATGTTTCCGTGGGTCGTCTTGCTCAGGTTCTCCGTCATCTTGTCGAAGACTCCCGCCCCTCGGATGGAGTCGTGAACGTCCCTCGTGCCGTCTATGCTCACCGAAATGACGTCGCTGTCCTCGTAGAACGTGTTCAGACCGTGCGTCGTGTACCCGGTGACGAAGTAGCCCATCTTCTTGCCTGCCAGGATGAGGTCCCGGAGGTTCTTTCCATCGTCACTCCAGAGCGTCGGCTCCCCGCCCTCGAAGAATAGGATCCGCGCGCCCCTGTCGTAGTGCTCCTTCATCTCCCTGAGCGCGTCATCATAGGAGATGGAGTGCGGTCTTGGCAACTCTTCCTTGTGAGCCGCGATGCTGCAGTGCTTGCACCTCAGGTTGCACTCGTAGTTGATGATCATCGTGTTGACTAGCGGGTTTTTGATTCCCAGCTTGGATTTGAAGAACCATCCAGCATAGTACGCGACCTGACCTGCTGTGAAGAGCTTGGCCATTTCGTGCGCTGATTCATCCAGCTCTACTTAAACAATTGCCATGACAGTCTTGAAGAATAACGTGCTGTCTAGAGAAGGAGGGTCAGCGCTCTCTTTCGAAATCTCGCGATTTGCTTGAAGCCTCTGCGATAGAGGAGCAACGAATCTGTAACGAGCAGCAGCCCAAACACGGTAAGTGCTGCAAGACCCCAATCAAACCCTTTGACATCGAAGACGAGATTGCTAATTCCTATGAATACCAGATATGCTCCGACTAAGAACTCCACGGCCACGTACAAGGCCAGGGCCGTCGATGCCTCTGTCTGATAGTAAACACTCAATGCACGGTTCATCCATCGGATCATCCATCTCCCGACCCAACGGGTAACGGGGTCGGTTCGCACCTGAGGTTCGACCTGTCGGATGTGAGACGGGTCTGCAATCGCTCGTGAAGCAGACAATGACGCGGCGAGGAACATCAATCCAAGGAATCCAAGGGTAAGGATCAAGACCAAGGTGACAGAAGAATCCAGCAGGTGGTCGGCAATCCCTATCACAACGCTGGTCAAAAAAACACCAAGAATGAGGGGCCCAACGGACAAGGCTATCAGGAAGAGCAATATCATTCGGGGCTTGGCGTCTACTGTTTCTGAGGTCTGTTGCGATTCGGCCACGGTGGTTCCCAGATGGATGTCAAATATAGGTATCTCTGGGCATGAATCTTTTCGTTTTTTTCATTGCGGACAACTATCTAGGTGCCTGTCCACCCCAATGAGCTCTTACCAGACTTCCGGTCTTGCTACGCGACGTCTTCGTTGGTCGCTTTCGGAAAGGTCTGGAACTTCTTGAGCTTTGCAGGCACTTGGGACCGGACAAGGTTGTTGGAGGTGAATATGTAGGCGGGTTCTCCAGTCATGTGGTCGTACTGCTCCAGTCGAAAGACCTTTCCAATATTGATCTTGACATGGAGCGTTGCGCCGTCCTCCAATTCCAATGTTGTCCACGGTTCGCTCTTGACCTTGAACTCCAACTCCATCGCATCTGCTGGTCCGTTGGGCGTGTTCACCTTCGTCTTCTCCATCTTCAATTACTCCTCAGGCCCAATTGCCTTTCCTTCCCTATGTGCTTTTCCCAATTGACGATGAACGATTACATAAAAATCATATTACCTTTATTGAAAATCAGAGATGGACCGAAGGGGATTTGAACCCCTGACCTCCTGCTTGCAAAGCAGGCGATCTTCCGCTGATCTATCGGCCCCTTGAGGACTGAGGTTTGCAGCATTGAGGATGGCGGCTAAATATACTTTCGGCAGAGCGATAGAGCCTATGGATGGACACTCCAGTCGGACAGAGTTTCACGGAGAAGAACGCAGACAAAACCCAGCCGGAAGAAGCTTTCACGCGGTACACCCATATTGATTCAAATCTAACAGTAGTCCCATAGCGAAGACACTTAAATGATTAAAACGCCTAGGACCTCAGAACGATCTCGATATTGACTCCATCGGGCACTTGAATCCTCATCAGCTGCCTGAGCGCGCGCTCGTCTGCGTCAAGGTCTATAAGTCTCTTGTGCACGCGCATTTCCCACCGGTCCCATGTCTCGGACCCCTCGCCATCGGGGCTCTTCCTGACAGGGACCATGAGGCGCTTCGTGGGCAGTGGTATCGGGCCTGAAATCGCGACGCCAGTCTTCTCGCTGATCATCTTGATCTGCTTGCAGACGTTGTCGACCTTCTTGGGGTCCGTCCCGCTGAGCGATATCCTGGCCCTTTGCGCCATCTTTCAAGACCTCACAACATGCAAAACATAAAGGGAGTTTGGAAAAGGGGTTTACATCTCCTTCTTCTCGATATCTATGACCATTCCCGCGGCGACGGTCTGGCCCATATCCCTGATCGCGAACCTCCCGAGCTGCGGGAAGTCCTTGGCCTTCTCGATCGCGAGCGGCTTCGTCGGCATTATCTTCACGATCGCCGCGTCACCGGTCTTCAGGAACTGTGGGTTCTCTTCCTTAGCCGTGCCGGTCTTCGGGTCCAGCTTCTTCTGGAGCTCCACGAACGTGCACGCGACCTGAGCTGTGTGGCAGTGGAACACCGGGGTGTATCCGACCGTGATCACGCTCGGGTGGTTCAGGACCATGATCTGCGCTGTGAAGGTCTTCGCAACAGTCGGCGGGTTGTCCGCCGGGCCGGCCACGTCGCCCCTCTTGATGTCCGTCTTCGACAGGCCTCTGACATTGAACCCGACATTGTCGCCGGGGACGGCCTGCAGGAGCGTCTCGTGGTGCATCTCGATCGACTTGACCTCGCCCACCTTGTTCGCGGGCATGAACGAGATCTTCATGTCTGGCTTCAGCACGCCGGTCTCGACCCTGCCAACTGGGACAGTTCCGACACCGGTGATGGTATAGACATCCTGGACCGGCAGCCTAAGGGGCTTCTCGGTCATCTTCGATGGGGCCTTGAGGTTGTCCAGCGCCTCCAGGAGGGTCTGGCCCTTGTACCAGGGCATGTTCTCTGACCTCTTGGCGATGTTGTCCCCCTTGTATCCGGATGCCGGAACGAACGGTATCTCGTCAACCTTGTATCCGACGGTCTTCAGGAGCTCCGTGACTGCCTTCTTGGTCTCCTCGTACTTGGCCTGCTGGAAGTTAACGGCGTCCATCTTGTTGACTTCGATGACGATCTGCTGAACGCCCAGCGTCCTTGCGAGGAAAATGTGCTCCTTCGTCTGCGCCTGGGGTCCCTCGATCGCCGACACGACGATGACAGCGGCATCTGCCTGGCTGGTACCAGTGATCATGTTCTTGACGAAGTCCCTGTGGCCTGGGGCGTCTATGATCGTGAAGTAGAACTTCTGTGTGTTGAACCTCTTGTGCGCCACATCGATTGTGAGACCTCTCTCCCTCTCTTCCTTGAGTCCATCCATGACCCACGCAAACTCGAAAGTCGCCTTACCTTTCGTCTCGGCCTCCTTTCTGTACTTCTCGATAACGTGTGCCTCGATGTGCCCCGTATCGAGCAAGAGTCGGCCGACACTGGTCGACTTTCCGTGGTCGACGTGTCCGATGAACACCAAGTTCATGTGTGGTTTCTCTGCCATTTTCTGGCCTCCAATGCATTCCGTTCGAGCATGATGCTCTTGGTATATTAGGCTTTTTCCACCTCAACCAGGATGTTGGCTATGCCATCATCCGGCGTAGTAGGCCGCGTCGTAGGGCTCGGGCTTGAGGCCCTTCCTCTGCCTTATCTGCAGCACTGTCTTGTCCGCTGCCTCGCGTGGCATCTGCTCGAATCCTGAGTTCTCAGTGGACCAAAGGGCCCTGCCGCTCGTCGCTGACCTGATGGAGGCGGCGAACCCGAACATCTCCGCCACGGGGCATTTGCCCTGGACCGTGGCGATGTCGCCCTCCTGCTTCATGTCCTCGATGATTCCCCGCCTCTGCTGTATCTCCCTGATCGCGCTGCCCATCATGTCCTCCGGGACGTTGATGAACACCTTCTGCATGGGTTCATACAGCACCCTGCCCGCCTGGCACATCGCGCCGTAGATGGCGGACCTCGCTGCTGGGATGACCTGCGCTGGACCCCTGTGAATGCTATCCTCGTGGAGCTTCGCATCCACGAGCATTACCTTCATCGCCATGCACTTCTCATTTGCCAACGGGCCCTGGATCATCGCCTCGTCGAATGAGTCCTTGATCAGTTCCATGGTCTCATGCAGGTACTGGATACCCTTTGTCATGTCGAGCAGCACGTTTGTCTTGTTGAAAGCGACGACGCCCCTCGCCTCCTCCCTGTCCATGCCCAGGTCTTGCAGTTTCCTCGCGAGCGCCTTCGAGTCCTTGATCCTGCCCTCAGTCTCGATCTCGCCAGACCTTATGGCCTGGACAATGGCTGGTTGGAGTGCCTCGACCTCGATGTAGAACCTGTTGTGCTTGTTCGGGGACTTTCCCTCGAACGGGCCTCCTCGGCCTCCAACACACTCTCTGAACACGACAATCGGCTGGGATGTCTTGATCTCCACCTTGTGCTCGATGACGATCCTGTAGTTGGTGATCTCCAGGTGCAGCTCTCCCATGCCGGACATCAGGTGCTCTCCAGTCTCCTGGTTGATCTCCACCTGGATCGACGGGTCGGCCTTCGCGATCGTCCTGAGCACATCGACCAGTTTGGGCAAATCCTTTGTATGCTTCGCCTCGATAGCGACCGTGACGACAGGGTCGGAGTAGTGTACAATCTTCTCGAACGCGGGCATTGTCGGGTCACTTGAGACTGTGGACCCGGCGACGGCATCCTTCAGGCCCGCGACGGCAACGACGTTCCCGGCATCGATTTCTTCGACGGGAATCCTGTCAGCGCCTACAGTGAGCGCGACCAGCTGAGCTCTGTTGGGGTTCGGCATTCCGCTTATCCAGAGCTCCTGCCCACGGACAATCTTGCCGCTGTAGAGCCTGCCAACAGCGATCTCGCCTGCGTGCGGGTCGACTATGATCTTCGTGACCATGTATGCGACAGGCCCCTCGGGATCGCAGCTCAACATCGCCTTCCCAGCTGGCGAGTCCTTGTCTCCGTGCCATATCACAGGTATCCTCAGCTTCTGAGCGTCCAGCGGGTTCGGCAGGTGTTTGATGACCTCCTCGAGCAGGACCTCGTGCAGAGGCGCCCTCTTTGCGAGCGCTTTCTGGTCCTGGTTCTTGCAGTACTCGTAGATGTCCTTGAACTTGATTCCTGACTTCTTCATGAACGGGACGGTTATCGCCCAGTTGTTGAACGCGGACCCGAAGATCACGTTCCCAGTCTCCGTGTTCAAGGCCCATGCCTTCTTGAGGTCGTCCGGAAGCAGCTTCGTGATCTTCTCATTGACCTCGTTGACGATGTTCGCCAGCCGCTGCTGCATCTGCTCTGGCGTGACCTGAAGTTCGTTGATGAGCCTGTCGACCTTGTTAACGAAGAGGATCGGATGAACTCGCTCCTTGATGGCCTGCCTTATGACCGTCTCCGTCTGCGGCATGACGCCCTCGACCGCGCAGCACAGAATGATGACGCCGTCGATCGCCCTCATGGCCCTCGTGACGTCGCCGCCGAAGTCCACGTGCCCTGGCGTATCGATCAGGTTTATGAGGTACTCCTGGTTCGCCAGCGTGTACACCATCGACGCGCTCGCTGCGTTGATGGTGATACCCCTGGCCTGCTCCTGCTCGTCGTAGTCCAGCAGGAGTTGCTTGCCCGCGAGCTCCTCCGACATCATGCCCGCGCCGGCTATCAAGTTGTCCGAGAGTGTAGTCTTCCCGTGGTCTATGTGCGCGGCTGTACCGATGTTTCTGATGAACTTGGTTTGCCTCATCAGTGCCTGCGCCCTGCGAATATTGTCTTCCTTCCTTCCCATACGATCACCATGGGTTCAGCATGTCATTGAGAATGACTCTGATCATGAAACAGTGGGGAAACGGTTTGCCAGCCGATCAGCGTGCTGATGCGGCCACTCTCTCGATCTCCTCTTTCTTGGCGACTGAGTGGCAGTTCATATCGTTCTTGGACGCGGCTATGATCTCGTCCGCCAAGGCCTCCTCGATCGACTTCTTGCTGCCATGGGACGCCTCGAGAGACCCCTGGCATATGTGCCTCAGAGCGAGGTCCACCCTTCTCGCTGGAGCTACATCAACCGCCTTCGGGACGGATATGCCCCCGTACTGCAGCCTCGTGACCTCTTCCCTAGGGGCGGCGTTCTGGAGGGCGTTCACAAACATCTGGAGCGGGTTGCCGCTCGTCTTCTTGTGGACGATATCGAAGGCGTTCTCGACGGCTTTGTAGGCCTTGATCTTCTTGCCCGTGAAAACCTCCGTCCGCATCATGCCGTTGATGAGCCTCTCCACGATGCTCATCTTGGCCTTCCCGAAGGCCTTGCCGGTGTGCCTCCCACCCGTGTGAGGCACAACTATGGGCGTGACGTCTATGTACCTGGCCATCCCAACATCTCTCACGGCCACGTCCGAGACGTCGTACTTCCCGAACAGGAGGACGTTCCCTATCAAAGCCGCCCTCTCTGCCCTCTCTTCCTCGGTCTTCTCCCCCGGGGCTATCTGATGTTCTGGAGGGACTGGGGCCGGCGCGGCGGATTCGATAGGCGGTGCAGCAGCTGCCTCATGCGCCGCGCTTGGCCCTGGGGTCTGAGTCGTCTCCTGCTTGGGTGTCTCGTCCTGCATTTTGCTCACCTTACGGGCTTCTCCTTTCTGCCCTTAACGAGCTCGTTCAGGGAGACGTTGTTTACCTTGATGACCTTGTAACGCACGCCGGGAATATCGCCATACGACCTGCCCATCCTGCCGCCGATGCCCTCGACCAGGACCTCGTCGTGCTCGTCGATGAAGTTTATCGCGCCGTCGCCGACCGCGAAGGCGGTTATCTGCCTGCCGTTCTTGATCAGCTGGATCTTGATGCACTTTCGTATTGCCGAGTTAGGCTGCTTCGCCTCGATGCCGACCTTCTCGAGCACGACTCCCTTCGCCTGGGCTGAGCCCTCGAGCGGGTCGGACTTCTCCTTGAGCCTCAGAGTCCGGCGCTTGTAGTACCTGTCGCTCCACCTCAGCCTCTGTCGGTCGAGCTTGAGCTTTCTGGCTGTGTTCAAACCTCTCGGCAAACGTTTCACCTTTTGCTGCGAAGTAAGCCCTACAAACCAGTCGGCATATTAAAACTTGCGGTTGTACGACAAGCCAAGCCAGCAGCCTGGATGGAGCATCTAGAGTCTCGCTCCGCAATACTTGCAGAACTTACTGTCTGGGTCGACGGGCGCGTTGCAGCCAAGACAGAGTCTTGCTGCTGGCGCTGCGGTCGCAGCCGTAGGCTGTGCTTCCTGTCCATGGGCCCAAGACGGCGGCTGCACTTGTCCAGTGGGAGGCTGAGGATTCTTAGGAAACGCAGCTGCATAGCTCCAGAATTCCGCGATGAGCCTCTGGGCGTCGTTCTCGTACTCAATGTAAGAAACCGCACCGACTGCGAGGGTGACCGGAAAGAGTATCACAGCGCCCACCAGGCCAACCGCAGCGCCCTCGTCGGTGAGTTCTGCAGATAGGCTCAGATCGATGCCCACATTCGGACCCTCGTCAACAACGAAAACGTTGATGGATTGCCTCAAACCTAGCTTTGAGTAGAACTGCGCGCCCTGCAGGCTGGAGGGAGATGTGAAACTGATGCTGAACTGCCTGGACCTCCAGAACCATGCGGCCGCTTGAATCGCCTGTTCCTTCGTCATCCCGGGCATGCCCCTATGGTCGTGCTTGGTGAACAGGTTCTTTATCATTACTTCATCTCCAGATCCACTTCGTTCAAACCGGCGAGGCTATTAGCCTTTTGGGGCGTAAATAGATTCTCGTTTCAGGACCGTCCTCTGGACTCCCCACACACCATCGCCGCGGAGACGATGTGCGCAATCCTGATCGGCTCCGGCACTGCGCCCCGAACTGTCGCGAGCCTGACAAGAGTCTGGAAGTCGCTCCATTCGAGGCCGACGCCACACGCATGGAGCGGCTTGTGGGTCGTTTGGATCTTCTTGAGCTCCAGCCGTGTGATGAGCTCGTATCGCCTCTCCCAATCATTGAAGTGCTTCTTGAGCGCGATGCGTATCATCTCGAAATCTGGCGGATCCCTCGTAACGGTGAGGACTGGGATTCCAAGAGACGAATGGACGCGCTCTATGTCTATCACGTTGAACCCTGCCAAGGCGATGCCGTCGATCATGATGGCCTTGATCTGTTCTCTGTATCTCGAGACATCGACCATCTGGATTATTCGCGCGGTTGAATCGTCCCCGTCAACGGTCACATCGGTCTTCATCAGGGCCTCGAGATATCCCGGGACCCTTACCAGAGCGCCGACAACAAGCGCCTTAGAGTCTCCGAATTTGAACGGGGAGTCGTCTATGCCGAGGATCCTTACCTGAGGCTTCATCGTAGCATCTCGTCATGCAAGTGGCAGCGAGCCTGTAATCGGGTCGATGAGGTTCTGTGGGCCCGGGCCGATGCCCAGACATGTCGTGGTGTTCGGTGGTAGCTCGGTGAGCCCAGCATCCTTGATCAAGGCCTTCGGCAATCCGGATCTGGCGGCCATGTCCATCAGGGAGACCAGCTCGCTCATGTCCTTGGCCTTCACGACGACCTTCCGCTGCCCTTCCCGATACCATTCAGCGAACCATTTCGCCTTCTTCGACTTCGCCTCAAGGGCGCATGATACTGCGGCGTGAGCCACCTGCACCGCCAGCTTGCCACCGGACATCTTGAGGTCGTCTCGAACAACTACTACGAGCTTGTACTCGAACTCGCCCTTGTTTGCGGGCATTATGCGCCACCCTTCCCAAGTCGCTTCAGCTGATCGTTGATCTGGTCGATCCGGTCCATCGCCTGTTCGGTCCTCTTGCGGTAGTAGAGCTTCCTCTGTGGATTTGAATTCGCCGACCTCTCGGCGAAGGCCTTGATGTCCTTGAGGAGGCGCTCCCTCTCCAGGACCAGCTTGTCCAAGGTCCTTCTCTGCCTGAAGTCGAGGATCACGCGCCCTTCCCGCCGGACGGACAGAGGGCGCCTGTACAGCCGGGGATGTATGAACCCAGCGACGGGGTATGCGCCCCTGTACCATCCGACAACGAGAAAGCCAGCCGTCAACGATCCCAAGACGATCCAGAGAGGACCTGCTCGCACGAGGCCATTGTCGGGAGAGCTCAGGGCGTTCAGAAGGAACCCCACGAGGATGGCGATGACGATGCTCACCCCCATGCCGAGTGTGAGCCTGTACACAGCATCATACTCTGGGTCGAGCTCACCCTTCCTGGGGAAGACCATGTTCACAAGCGTCCAGCCCGGCAGAAGCATTATGAGTAGTATGCCTCCCAGAATCTGGAGCGGGTTGCTCATGTTGCTCGGTCTCTGAGCAGTGGAAGGTGCGTATTTAACCCTTTTCTGGACGGGCACTGTGAAACAATAATTAGCATACAGTCCTTACACAGCCGAGATGTTCGAGCTCAAGGAGAGGGACGGGCTGGCTCGGGTATGCGAGCTGACGACTAGGCATGGCAAGGTTTTGACGCCCGTTCTGCTGCCCGTGGTGAATCCGAACCAGATGACGATCATGCCCGCAGATATGCGGGACCGGTTTGGAGTCCAGATGCTAATCACGAACTCCTATATCATCTGGGGCGACGGGAGGCTCAGAGAGAAGGCTCTTGGCTCCGGCGTGCACGAGCTCGTGGGGTTCGATGGGCCTATCATGACGGATAGCGGGACTTTCCAGAACTACGTCTACGGCGACGTCAAGGTCGACCCCCAGGAGATCGTCAAGTTCCAGGCAAGCATCGGCACAGATGTGGGCACCACGCTGGATGTCTTCTCAGAACCAGGTTTCACAAGACAACAGGCCGAAGATGCGGTGATCACAACGGTCAAGCGCGCGGCCGAATCCGTCAATCACAAAGGTAGCATGCTCCTGGCAGGTACCGTCCAAGGAGGCGTCTACCTGGATCTTCGGGAGAAGTGTGCCAAGGATCTGTCGGCACTTGATCTAGACGTCCATCCGATAGGCGGTGTGGTCCCGCTCTTGGAGAGCTACAGATACGGGGAGATCTCAGATATCATCATCGCGTCCAAGAAAGGTCTCGATCCCTCGAGGCCCGTGCACCTGTTCGGAGCTGGCCACCCCATGATGTTCCCTCTCGCCACGCTTCTTGGCTGCGATATGTTCGACTCTTCGTCTTACGCCAAGTACGCTCGCGAGGGCAGGCTCATGTACCCGACTGGCACGAAGTTCCTGAACGACCTGCACGACCTCGCATGCGATTGTCCAGCGTGCAACAAGACATCGGTCGCCGACCTGAAGGCCATGGAACCAGCTGACAGAATGAAGCGTTTAGCGGAGCACAATCTCTTCATCAGCCTCAGAGAATTGAAGAAGATCAAGAATGCCATCCACGAGGGGTCGATCTGGGAGCTCGTCGAGATGCGCGCGAGGGCGCACCCAACGCTCCTTCAGGCGCTCAAGCTCCTGAAGCACCACAAGGACTATCTCGAGAGGTTCGAGCCAGTGAGCAGGAGAGGGGCATTCTTCTACTGTGGCCCTGAGAGCCATGACAGGCCAACGGTGGCGAGATACCAGGAGAGGTACTTCTCGCGATATCGGAAGCCGAGATCCAAGGTCCTCGTCGGGTTCCAGGAGGCAGAGAAGCCGTACTCCAGAACCTATGCCAAAGAGATTGCTCAGATATCTGCCAAGGTCGATGCGAATTTTGTCGTCGCGAGCTTCTTCGGTCCAGTGCCGATCGAACTTGACGAGATGTATCCGATTGCTCAGTCCGTCATCCCGAAGGAGCTGGATGCCGAGGTCACAGAGAGTGTCCGCAGGACGATGGAGAGGCACGCTCACAACCACGGCTATCCCCTGGCCGTAATGTGGGAGGGGGATGACACGCTCAAGGTGCTCGAGGAACTCACCCCTGGCCCTGGCGAGTTCGACATCGACATGCTCAGATGCAGGGCGGTGCTGGACATGCAGTTCGGAAAGGGCGCGGGAGACATCCTCAAAGGGCACAAGGTCGTGCTTGTCAAGTCCCCGCGCACGGGCAAGATCAGGAACGTCATCATAGACGGGGTCCATGCGGTTTCGATGAGAGCTCACGACGGGAGGTTCTCGCCCAGGCTCGAAGGCGCGAAGATGCTCATTGAATTGATCCCGCCGCCGAAGATGAGAGTGACCGTCGAGGACGAGCCCGCGGAGTTCGCGGCGAAGGGCAACAACGTCTTCGCGAAGTTCGTCGTCGAGTGCGATCCCGATATTCGGCCCGGAGACGATGTGTTCGTGATCAACACAAAAGGAGAGCTCAGAGCTGTTGGACGGGCGCTGATGAACAGAGACGAGATGCTCGCGTTCAAGCGCGGCGTCGCAGTCAGGGTGAAGGACAATCCAGATTAGCGCTTCTTAGTCACGATGTTATCGGCAACGCCAAGGCAGGCGAGGTAGTCGTCCAGCGTATGCAGGAGGCTCTTGAGCGACTCCGCCTCAACATGCGCCTCGATCGAGCTGCCATCAATGCGCGACCTGACATAACCCTCGTTGTCGAGCTCGACGGATCTCTGCACGGTAAAGGCCTCCTCCGGGGAGGAGAACTCCAGACGGATATCGCAAACAACTCTGGGCGCACCTGGCTCTGACATCAGTTCCCTTCGCGCCTTCCAGAGCAGACAAAATACTTAGAAGTTGTTGTGGGTGACGCGATAGAGGACGGTGCGCGACATGGACTTAGCGACGTGCATAGATGGTCGAAGGAGCGTCAGGGTGTTCAGGCCGGACCCTATCGATGATTCCGTAGTAGAAGAAGCGCTGGTGATGGCCAATCACGCGCCATCAGCCGGAAACCTCCAGGCGAGGGACTTCATCGTCGTCAAGGACAGCCACAAGAAGAGGCTCTTGATGGAGGCGGCTTACCGCCAGGACTTCATCAGGACCGCACCTGTTGTCGTAGCATTCTGCGCCAACCTCGGAAGGATCAAGCATTACGGCGAACGCGGCAGGACTCTCTATTGCATCCAGGATGCGGCTGCAGCGATTCAGAACTTCCTGCTCTTCCTCCACAGCAAAGGGATAGGGAGCGTCTGGGTCGGAGCGTTCGATGAAGAGAAAGCCAGGGAAGTACTGGAGGTCCCAAGAGAGGCAAGAGTGGTTGCCCTTGTCCCAATAGGCTATCCGGCCGAGGAGGGAGTCAGGCGGAAGAAGCTCTCAATGGATCTCCTCGTGCATAGGGAGAAATGGTGACTGAATGGCGAAGTGGAAAGTCGACATGACAATGGCCATCTGGGGCATTGCCTTCGGTGTGATCGCCACAGTCTCAGGGTTGTTCATTCTCCAAGCGGTCGAGGGGGGCTCGGCGGAGGGATTCTTTCTGTTGGTCCTATTCTGGGTCCTGATATTAGTTGGCGCGGCGAAGCTCGTCCAGAGGATAACTGAGAAAGACGACGACGACTCACTTTGACCCGCGAAAATTGAGGTAGCCCCGGGAGGATTCGAACCTCCGTCGCAGGCTCCAAAGGCCCGCATGATTGACCGCTACACCACGGGGCTGCGACGGTCACGATGCGACATTGAGCCCCCTGGTTATTAACGATTGCCGTACATCGATTGCAGGGTCGAGATACAGCGAATGTCCTCATCTTCTGGATACGAGAAGCACGCCTAGCATCGTGAAGACGCCGCCCAGCGCTGCCACCCACCCGATGCCCTCACCGATTACGATCCACGAGAAGATGATAGTCACCAGCGGCTCGAAGAAGAGTGTCGCGCCCGTCGAGGAGGCCTCGAGACCGGTCAATGCCCTGAACCAGAAGACATAGCCAACCACCGTACAGAGAACGCCGAGATAGAGCGCGGCGAAGAAGAAGCTCGGAGGGAACTCTGCGGGGAAGAGCATCGCGTCAGCTGCAGCGAATGGGGCCAACATCAGCGTGCCAATCAAGGTGATGTATGCTGTGCTTGCGAGCGGATCGTACTTCTTTACGAGACTCTTGCCTTCGACCGTGTAAATCGCCCAAAAGATCGCGCAGACAACGCCGAATATCCCTCCTACAATCGCAACCCAGTTCGAGATGAAGGCGGTGGTCCCATTCGTAATCACCAGGAATGCGCCGAAGGCCGCCACTCCGAGACCAAGCTTTTGGGCAGACGTAGTGCGCTCCTTGAAGCGGAAGTACGAGAGAAGGAATATGATGATCGGGCAGAGAAGAGTGACGAGGATCGCGGATATGGATGGGCCGGCGAACTTCACACCATAGTACTGGAATATGTAATACACCCCGATGCCAATGAAGGCTAGCATGTGGAATCGGCGCCTATCGTGTTTCTCCGGGAGCTTCGGGCGCTTCCACAGGACATAGAACCCAAATATCGAAGATGCGACAGCGAACCTGGCCATAGCGATCAGAACCGGCGACGCACCCTCAGTGACCGCCACATCGACTATCACGAAGGAGTTTCCCCAGATCAGGATAGTCGCCGCGAGAAGCAGGTAGAGGTTTGTCGACCGCTTCATGCAGGAATTCTCCTCGACGCCTTCAGGTAGGTTGGCGTCGCCTCAACTATCTCCACGTCGTAGTATCGCCCCAGCTCGAGCTGCTCTCGGACAACGAGCTGCTTGTACTCGTCCGTTCTCAGGATGGTTGATATGGTCTTTCCGTGTTCAGTGGCGAGAGCCTTGACTCTCTTTCCAACGAGGTCCTTGTTCTTCCTCAAAGCCACTCGGAACCTGACCTCTGTAATCTCCCTTGATCTGTCCTTCGTCTTCCAGCCGACGACTCCGGTTCCCGAGGCAGCCGCCTTAGTGCCTGGCCGAGACGAGTACCTCGTCACATTGACGATATCAGGAAGCGCCTCCTCGATCAGCGAGAGATTCGCCTTGTGGTCTTCCTCCGTCTCCCCTGGATATCCGACGATGAGATCAGTCGACAGCGTGATTCCTGGCACCTTGGACCGTACATCTGAGACGATTCTCATGAAATCAGATGCCGTGTACCCTCGCTCCATGTCTCGAAGGAGCCTGTCGCTCGCGCTTTGGACTGGGAGATGAAGGAACTTGAAGACCTTGGGTTCATTGAACATGCAGCAAAGAGGGTCGAGAATGGCGAGAGCGTTCGAGGGATTCATCATGCCGATCCTGAGCCTGAAATCGTTCGGGATTTCGCAGACGCGATGCACGAGCATTGGAAGATCTGTTCGGAGGTCGGTTCCATAGGCTGCTGTGTCTTGGGCTGTGATCTCAATCTCCCTCGGGCGACCTGCCGACAGTTTCTCGACCGATTCCACTACTGCTTCAACCGACCTGCTCTTCAGGTCCCCCCTTGCCAGCCGCGCGATGCAGTATGCACACCTGCCCTTGCAGCCAGTAGCGATCGGGACGATTGAGCAAGACCCTTCCTCTCTCACGGGCTTCCTCGCAGGGCCGAGATTTCCGATCAGTGCGGCCAGCGAGACCGGGTTACCTGGAGGAACGAACTCCGCTGATGGGACTATCTTCTCGGCGCGCTCTCTGCACGCAGATGCCATGCAACCAGTGACGATCAACCTCTTGGCGGAGGAGAGCTCCTTGAGCCTCTTCAGCATCGCTCTCTCTGTCTTCTCTATCACGACGCACGTCACGAGCACAACAAGATCCGAGCCCGAAGGATTGTCGACGATCTCCCACCCCTTCCCGGCGAGGAGCTCCTCCGTCTCCTTTGACTCGCCGACGTTGAGCGTGCAGCCGTAGGCCTCGACATAGGCTTTCATCCTGAGTCCAGCATAATCATCGACTATATTCACTTTTCACAGTCACACCGAGTCCGAGAACGGCAAAGCAAGTTTCATATGCCCACAGAGCCGTCTTTGACTCGATAGAATGTCGTCGATGAGGGCCGCGAAGAAGTACTCCGCCCGGGTCAATGAATATCAGGTGTCTGCAAAGAAGCTCGCGAGGGCCGCGAAGTTCCGTGCAAGGGCGGCGAGGTTGCGTGAACAGGTCGCCAAGCACGACGCAAGGATTAGGATCCTTCAGAGGAAGATCGCAGACCTCGAACGGAAAGCCAACGAGATGGCTGGACAGGTCAGGAAGTGACTCTGGGGGCGCTTCAGCAACATATATATACAACGAAATCGATATTGTCAGACAATCGTCATACGATGGGATGGGATGCTGAATTGAACAGAAGATTAGCTGTTCCTGTCGTCGTGAACAGCCTCACGGCGGACGACCTGCCAAGATTTGTGCGCATAAGGACGCTCAGGACTGATGTCTATGAGCCAGAGGAGTTCGAGACGCTCTGCAAGCTCGCGGAAAACAGGGTCCGAATAGAGAAGCTCAGATCGGACTTGGAGACGAGCCCATGCGGCAGTGGCTCCATCAACATACCAAATGAGCTAGACTACCTCAAGGCCGAGATAGGGCTCGAGCTGCTCGAGATGGTCGGGGACATCGATGAGATTCCCAGCTCTGAGGAGTTCATGGCGGAGGCTTTCGCATAGCGGTCCCGATAAGCCATTTCATTCGTCCCAGGAAAAACCACTTCGCATCTTCTTATTCTCCAGCATTGTTCGCCCGCTAACAAGCATACGCTTTAAGTGAAGTTCAGCCTCTTCATGAAACGATAAGGAATCGGGTGAGGCATTTGAGGATCATCAAGCCACTGAAACTCACGAAGGGTGCGACCATCGGTGTGGTATCGCCCTCAGGTTTCTCGGAGCCATTCGGGTTGGGCCAGGGCGTCAATTACCTGAGGGAGCAGGGTTACAAGGTCGTGCTGGGAGAGTGCACTAAGAACCTGACCAGGACGTATCTGATGTCCGGAAAGGACGAGGCGAGGGCGAGAGAGCTCATGGGGATGTTCGCCAGCCCAAAGGTAGACGCGATCTTCTGCTCTAGAGGCGGGTACGGCGCGATGAGGATCCTGGAGCACCTTGACTTCAACGTGATCAAAGATAACCCGAAAATCTTCCTGGGCTTCAGCGACATCACGACCCTCCACATCGCAATCCATCAGAGGACAGGTCTCGTTACCTTCCACGGGCCGTCACTTGAAAGGTTCGCAGGCGAGCACCCAGAGGAGGATCCGCCCACAGGCAAAGACAACATCGACCGCGCTCTGAGACTTCTCTCGACAGCCGAACCTTGGGGGAGAATCGAGAACCCGCCGAAGGGAATGCTTCTGCGTACTATCGTTCCAGGCAAGGCGAAGGGGAAGCTGATCGGTGGGAACCTCACAATGTTGATTCATACCCTGGGCACAAAGGATTCGGTCATGACTGATGGTAACCTGCTGTTCTTGGAGGACCTAGAGATTTCCGAGGAGGATATCGAGAGGCTTCTCACGCATCTGCTTCTCGCAGGCAAGTTCGACCACGTGAATGGTGTTGTCCTGGGACAGTTCTCGCATTTCCCCAAGAGGGAAGAGGCGACTCCGAGCTTGGAAGAGGTCCTGGACGACAGGATAGGATCCCTCAAGAAGGTGCCTTCATTCACTGGCCTGTGCGTTGGCCACGGCGTGATGAGGTTGATCTTGCCCGAAGGGGTCAGAGCATCGATAGATTCCGAAATCCCATCGTTGACAATTGATGAAAGCCCGCTGAAGGAATAGGGTTGGCGCGAATGCTGCCGAAAGAGGAGGGCGTTGCCGAGGCCGCACGTTGCTGGTCGCGAGGGTTCAACTGTGCCGAATCCGTTCTAAGGGGAGTGTGCCGCGCGCAGAGTATCGAGCTCACAGATCAAGCCATGAGAACGGCAACGCCATTCGGCGGAGGTGTGGGGAGATCAGAAGACATTTGCGGGGCATTGGCCGGCGGCGTGATGGCGATTGGCGCGGCGATAGGAAGGACTGAAGCAGAGGATGATCGGCTAAGGAGCTACGAAGCCGCTGGCAAGCTGCACAAGTCTTTCTGCGAGGAATTCGGATCGTCTCAATGCAGGGTCCTAAACAAGAGCGATTTCAAATCCCCGGAACACAGAGTTAGGTGCGGCAGGTTCGTAGAAGGAGCAACAAGGATCACAATACAGATACTGCGAGAAAAACAATCTTAGCGACGCTGATTCTCTCGTGGAGCACACGTATAGGAAACATATATATACAAACCGACAGATACATCTCTAGCTCCACAGAGGGATGGGATTTGGAGTCCAACAACAGTCATGATGAGCTAGAGGCACCTACCGAGAGCCAGGTCTCCCAGAAGAAGGGCCAGCGACGAAAGACCTTGGGACCATCGTTCTTCACGCTCAGCGGGGGCATAATGAAACGTGACCCGCGGACGGCGAACAGGATCGATTCACTTCTATCTAAGATGATGGCGCAGCCCTCGAATATCCGGTACTCGCCCCATGTCGACAAGAACCTCGACTACTTGTACACCTCGCTGGAGCTAGACATGATCAACATCGTGGCCGAGGAGTTCAGGGCGAAGGAAGAGGAAGAGCCCGAAGAAGAGGACGAGCTTCCCCTTGAGGACACCGCTGCAGATCAATAGGTGAGAACGAGCACCCTGCATGTCGGGCATCGAAAACCCGGAATCCTTATGCTGTTCGCCATCGGAACGCTCGAAACCAACACCTCTCCCTTGAGCCCCCACACGTCGATTCCGTCGACTCTGTCCCATCTGATGCCTGACCACAGGCCTCCGTTCGGGGCCAGCATGATGCCTCGCTGCATTGGACCCGAGCATTTCGGACACCGCGGTTCAGGCAGCCTTTGCAGCGGGGCGACCTTGGGCTGAGGAGTTGGAGTAGCGACTGGTTCAGGAGCAGCCTTCGCGATCTCAAAGTCGCAGTTCCTGCATCTACGCTCCGAGGGAGGGTTTCTCGCACCACATTCCGGGCAGAGTATGAATTCCGACTCGAACTTGGTCCCGCATGATGAACAGCTCCCGGAGCCGGCCTTGTTCATCGCCCCGCACTTGGGACATGGCTCCCGATCAGCGAGGGCCCTGTTGTATGCCTTCATCTCGATCCCGCAGTTCACGCAGAAAATCTCGTCATCGCTGTTCTTGTAGCCGCACTTGGGGCACCTCATCCAAGACCTCCAGGACGTCTAACCGAATAGGTGAGTATTAACGGTTTGTGAGGACTGCCTTATCGTCTCGAGAATGAAGCGCGAGGAGGGGGATTTGAACCCCCGAGCTCTTTCGAGCATTGGATATTTGCCTGTTCACGAATGAACGGGTTAGCAATCCAACGCCTTGCCGGTCTGGGCCATCCCCGCTCGAATTTCGCATAACGTCGCGTTCGGTCTTAAAGCTTTGTTGAATAGGTTATGGGTCGCTGGCTGGACTCGCGCGCGAAGAATGGAGGATCTGCAATTCACGATGCTAATCGATGGATCCTATCGCGTTTGCGTAGAGGTTCTAACAGAGGGCGTAACTCAAGCGAAAGTGTCTTATATGATGTACATGTAGATGTATAGGAGTAGTCCGGCCCGAAGGACTCTGTTCCATCGGCTAATCGAGTTCGAAAGCCATAAATATGGCATCGAGCTTAGCGGGACTACCCAAACATCTGCGACAGCGGCGATGGTTGGGAGGGAGGCGGCTTTCGCCAAGATCTGATGATCAACCTCATTCCATCTGTCGCAGACATGATGGAGGATCAAGATCCCCGGCGAATGTCGTGATCTCTTGATTCTGACGTTCGATGATAGAAGAGGTATCGTGCAAATACTCCGCGGCATTTCTGAATGCCGCGTTGCAGGGTATAGCTAAGTCGGTGAGACTTGCGAACCCTGCCAATTCGAAATAAGACCAAGCACAATAAAAGAGCGACCAAGAATAGTAGTGACGACGACAGATCGATCAATTCCGGTTGATCCTGCCGGCGGGCACCGCTATCGGTATGCGATTAAGGCATGCGAGTCGAGAGGTGCAAGACCTCGGCAGACGGCTGAGTAACACGCGGATAATCTGCCCTGAAGTGGGGGATAATCTCGGGAAACTGAGGATAATACCCCATAGGTGTGGTCTGCTGGAATGCTTCCACGCTGAAAGCTCCGGCGCTTCAGGATGAGTCTGCGGCCTATCAGGCTGTAGTGGGTGTAACGGACCCACTAACCTACGACGGGTAGGGGCGTTGAGAGACGGAGCCCCCAGATGGATTCTGAGACACGAATCCAGGCCCTACGGGGC